>Ga0182739_1000724_pt1 | contig 38981 bp, 37 predicted proteins | sample eDN5th30CBELigBY_FD_128873 | JGI IMG/M metagenome (GOLD analysis project Ga0182739, IMG submission 128873) | Enriched backyard soil microbial communities from Emeryville, California, USA - eDNA 5th pass 30_C BE-Lig BY (version 2) (version 2) | ecosystem: Environmental > Terrestrial > Soil >... | reverse complement strand
GGAACTTCTCGACCCCGAGAAGTGGGTGCCGAACGGCTACGTGCTGGTGCGCGTCGACTCGCGCGGCGCCGGCCGCTCGCCGGGCACGATCGACGTGTGGTCGCCGCGCGAAGCCCGCGACATCTACGAAAGCGTCGAGTGGGCGGGAACGCAGCCCTGGTCGACCGGCAAGGTCGGCCTCAACGGCATCTCCTACTATGCGATGAACCAGTGGCAGTCCGGTGCGCTGCAGCCGCCGCACCTCGCCGCGCTGTGCATGTGGGAAGGTTCGTCCGACTACTACCGCGAACTCTGCCGCCACGGCGGCATCCTCTGCGACTTCCTCGACAGCTGGTACAACCGCCAGGTGATGAGCGTGCAGCACGGCGTCGGCGACAACGGGCCGAAGAGCGTCGTGACGGGCGAGCCGGTTGGCGGCCCGGAAACGCTTTCCGAGGAAGAGCTGAAGAAGAACCGCGCCGATTGTTCGGGCGAAGCCGAGCGGCGTGAACTGTTCGACGATTATTACAAGGCGCGCATCCCGGACTACAGCAAGATCACCGCGCCGATGCTCTCGGCCGCGAACTGGGGCGGCCAGGGCCTGCACCCGCGCGGCAACTTCGAAGGCTACCTGCGCGCCGGCGCGAAGCAGAAGTGGCTGGAGGTGCATGGCGACACGCACTTCACGCACTTCTACAGCAATTACGGCAACGGCCTGCAACTCAAGTTCTACGATCACTTCCTCAAGGGCGAGAACAATGGCTGGGAGAAGCAGCCGAAGGTCTCGCTCAACATCCGCCGGCCGGGCGAGAAGTTCGAACTGCGCGCCGAGAACGAATGGCCGATCGCGCGTACGCAGTGGACGAAGTACTACCTCCAGCCCAAGGGCAACGGCCTGGGTATCGATGCGCCGTCGGACGCAACGACCCTGACCTACGAGACCACCGGCGACGGCCTCACCTTCCTGACACCGCCGCTGAAGGAAGAGATCGAGATTACCGGGCCGGTCGCGGCGAAGCTCTGGGTCTCTTCGGACACCAACGACGCCGATCTGTTCGTCGTGCTGCGCGTGTACGATCCCGCCGGCAAGGAAGTGGTGTTCATCGGCTCCAACGATCCGCGCACGCCGGTCGGCCTCGGCTGGCTGCGCGCCTCGCACCGCAAGCTCGACCCGAAGGAGACGAAGCCCTACCGGCCCTACCACACGCACGATGAGAAGCAGCCGCTCACCCCGGGCGTGCCGGTCGAACTCGACATCGAGATCTGGCCGACCTCCATCGTGGTGCCGGTGGGCTACCGCATCGGCTTCACCGTGCGCGGCAAGGACTACGAGTATGACGGCACCGACGCGGCGGTTCCGTTCGCGGCCTATGCGATGAAGGGCGTCGGCCCGTTCACGCATACCAATCCGAAGGACCGCCCGCCGGAGGTCTTCGGCGGCAAGAACACGCTGCACGTCGAAAAGGGCAAGGAGCCCTACGTGCTGCTGCCGGTCATTCCGGCGAAGTAACGGCCGAAGGCTGTCATCCCGGACGCGCGAAAGCGCGATCCGGGGTCCAGCGACTGCGTAACAGTTCGCTTCTCGTCATCGCCGGGCCTGTGCCCGGCGATCCTGCAACGAGAGGCCGAGTATCGGTAATCGGGATGCACCCGAAAGACGCATGACGGAGTGAACCATGGACCAGATGAAGAGCGAAGTACGCGACGGCATGCGCATCGACTGGGATGCGCCGATACCGATGAACGACGGCGTGGTGTTGCGCTGCGACGTCTATCGGCCGAACGACGACGGCAAGTATCCCGTCATTCTCAGCTACGGCCCCTACGCCAAGGGCCTGTCGTTCCAGGAGGGCTACAAGAGCGCCTGGGTGCGGATGACCAGGGACTATCCCGAAATCGAGCAGGGCTCGTCCAACAAGTACCAGAACTGGGAACTGGTCGACCCCGAGAAGTGGGTGCCGGACGGCTTCATCTGCCTGCGCGTCGACTCGCGCGGCACCGGACGCTCCCCCGGCTACATGGACCTGCTTTCCGCGCGCGAGGGCGAGGACCTGCGCGACTGCATCGACTGGGCCGGGACGCAGCCGTGGTCGAACGGCAAGGTCGGCGTCAACGGCATCTCCTACTACGCGCAGACCGGCTGGCTCGCGGCGCCGCTGAAGCCGAAGCACCTTGCCGCCTTCTGCGCCTGGGAAGGCGAGTGCGACTATTACCGCGAACTCTGCCGCCACGGCGGCATCCTCTCCGACTTCGTCTATAGCTGGTCCACGCGGCAGGTGGTCAGCGTGCAGCACGGCAAGGGCGATCGCGGAGCGAAGAGTGTCGTCACCGGCGAACCGGTCGCGGGGCCGATCACGCTTTCGGAGGAGCAACTGGCGAAGAACCGCGCCGACATCACCGCCGAAGCGCTCAAGCGCGAATTGATGGACGACTACTATCTGGCGCGCATTCCGAAGTACGAGGACATGGAAGTGCCGCTGCTGTCGGCCTCGAACTGGGGCGGTCAGGGCCTGCATCCGCGCGGCAATTTCGAGGGCTATCTGCGCGCCGGCTCCAAGCAGAAATGGCTCGAGGTGCATGGCGACACGCACTTCACACATTTCTATTCGCCCTATGGCGACGCTTTGCAGCGCAAGTTCTTCGGCTACTTCCTCAAGGGCGAGGACAATGGCTGGGACAAGCAGCCTAAGGTCGCGCTCAATATCCGCCGGCCCGGCGAGAACTTCGAACTGCGGGCCGAGAATGAATGGCCGCTCGCGCGCACGCAGTGGACGAAGTACTACCTGCACCCTGAAGGCAACGGTTTCTCGCCGCAGCCGTCGCAGGCAGCAACAACCGTCACCTACGAGACGACGGGTGACGGCGTCACCTTCCTCACGCCGCCGCTGACGGAGGAGATCGAGATCACCGGCCCGGTGGCGGCCAAGCTGTGGGTCTCGTCCGACACCACCGACGCCGACCTGTTCCTGGCGCTGCGCGTGTTCGATCCGTCCGGCAAGGAAGTCACCTTCATCGGCGCCAACGATCCGCGCACGCCGGTCGGCCTCGGCTGGCTGCGCGCCTCGCACCGCAAGACCGACCCCGCACGGTCCCTGCCCTACCGCCCATGGCATCCGCACGACGAAAAATTGCCGCTCAAGCCGGGCGAGCCGGTGGAAGTCGATGTCGAGATCTGGCCGACCTGCATCGTGGTGCCGGTCGGCTACCGCATCGGGCTCACCGTGCGCGGCAAGGACTACGAGTTCGACGGCACCGCGGCCGACGTGCCGCATGCCTCCTACCCGATGAAGGGCGTCGGTCCGTTCACGCACACCAACCCGAAGGACCGCCCGGCGGACATCTTCGGCGGCAAGAACACGCTGCACTTCGACAAGGACAAGGCGCCCTACGTCCTGCTCCCCGTCACTCCGGGGAAATAACGATCTCCGCGTGATTACCTCGGATTGTCGTCCCGGCCGAGCGCGAACAGCGCGAGAGCCGGGACCCACGACACCACACACACGGAGCGTGCAGCGGAGATGGGTCCCGGATCGCGCTTGAATGCGCGTCCGGGACGACAACTCAGGAGCTTGGCTGGAAACCACTCAGTTCGGCGGGCTGCCGATGATCGGCGCGGCACGCGCCGGTCGCGCAGGAACACCGTCCGGGGGCGGCAGCGGCTGGCTCTCGACTTCCGATCGATGCTCTTCGAAACCGACGACATTGCGCGCCGCCGGCAGAGCCGCGTCTGCCATGGCCGCATGCCCTTCGGCGGTGGGATGGATCGCGCCGCCATAGACGGCGCTCAGCACCCCCCACAGCGCGTCGTGGATGTCCGCCGGCTGCATCGCCAACCCGTCCGGATAGGTCATCGCGATGAAGTAGCTGTCGTTCGGCGTCCTGATCCAGCGCGCGCGGCTGCCATAGGCCCGGAATTCGCGCACGCTCTGGCCGCAGACGAGCGGCTGCTTCACGGCCGCGACCGCGCTGTCGTGAAACGACTTGCCTTCCGCCGAGAAGCAGGCGCGGTCGAATTCAGGATCGCTCTCGGAGCGAACGCAGAACCCATGCTGCACGAAGGCCGGCTGGTGCGTATCGACGAAGGTCATCCGCTCCTTCTCGCTCCGGCACGCCACGCCGCCTTCACAGAGTGCGAGGGCGCGCACGCCGGGCAGGAACTCCCTTTCAACAAAGCCCACGGCGTTCTTCAGCTTCCCGGCATTGACGCTGAACGCCGGATGGATGTCGAAGCCGTCGCGTCCACCGCCGCAGGCGACGCCGGGCGCCTGCATCGCCGGATTGGCGTAGCTCACATAGACCACGCGCGAGAGATCCTGCCCCACGAGCGGCATCAGCGCCTGACGCAATTTGGCGAAGCGGCCCGGCAGTTTGCCTTTGAGCGCTTCGCGTGCGCTCTCGACGCTGGCGATGCCGCCGCCGCGCGCGGCGAGGCTGCGCTCGGCGCTGTCCTCGAGCATGACGTCCGCCACCAGTTCGGAAAAGCCGATGTCGTTGGCGCCGACGGTCAGCAGTACGAGATCATAGGTGCGATCCGACTGCCGGCGGCGCGCGGTTTTCAAAGCCGCCTGCATCCGCGAAACCTGCGCCGGCACGGTCGACGGGCATCCGCCCTTGCGCCCCTGATTGCCGCAGGCTGCCTCGCGCGCCCGGCGTGACGAAAGCAGGCCGTTTTCAATGTCGGACCCGCTGCAGGCGAGCGGCAGATAGGTCACGGAAACCTGACGGTTCTCGATCGCCAGCGCGAGCGCCGTGCGAAGCTGGTAACTGTAGAGCGAATGGTGGCAGGCCGCGCTGAGCCAGTTGGCGCCGGACCGCGCCCATGCCTGGTCCGCGCTACCGCCACCGCTGCCGCCGGAGCCACCAGGACTGCCAGGGCCGCCGGGAGGCGCTATCTCGCACGTCTGGTTGCCGCGATAGGCTGCGCGACCCGGACGGAAATATTCGCTTCGCCCCACCCCGCCTGCGCGGCGGAAGCAGAAGCCGTCGTCGTTCAACGCGACCGGCCGGTCCGGATTGCCCTCGCCCGAGGCGATGGAATCGCCGATGCCCGCGATCAGCAGGTCGCGGACGAGAATCTCGGTGCGTGCATAGCGGACGGCCCCGTCGGGCGGCGTCATCGTCAGCGCCACGACGGTCGGGCGCTGATACGCCACGCGGACCCGGACTTCCTGCTCGCAGGGCGCCTCCACCCGTTGCGGGGCGGTGTCCGGGCTCTCGAAGGTCCAGACGCATTGCGCTCCGGACGGTGGCTGCTCGACGGCAACGCCCACGCGGTGTTCGGTCGGCGCCAGATAGGACTCGCGCACGCCGTCGCGCTCGCAGGTATCGAGGATGCGCCCGGCGGCATCGACGCAGAGGCTGTTGAGCATCACGCGCGCCCAGCCGCGGCCTGCGGTGCTGGCCGCCAGGCGACGCTCCGCCTCGAGCACGCTGCCCGCCTGCGCCGCTTCGACGTGGCGCTGGAAATCGCTCTCGTGGCGGAACAGCCGGAAGCGGTTCTTCACTTCCCAGACGATCTGCGGTTCGCCCACCGGCTCTGCGCGCAGGTCGGCGCCCGCCGCCAGTACCAAAACACCCGCCAGAACGTATCCGATCGACCTTCGCATGACCTCTCCCGCCAAGCCCCGCTTGACAAGCTCTGCTTGAAGCGAGGGACCGGGACGAAATCGAGGCGTTTTTCCGTCGGATTTGCGCTCCGCGCGACAAGACGCGTCATACGGCGGCCCGCCGCCCGCCGCGTATCAGTGGCCAGCGGGGCCGCTGGGGCTCAGCGTGCGCTGCCTGAGACGGCCCGAACCGGGACCGCACTGGCCGCACCAGCCCGCAAGCCGGTCGTCCGGGATGCCAGACCCGGCGCGCTCGACGGCAGGTAGAGGCCCCGCTTTTCGGGATGCGGCCTGAAAGCCTCGGTCAGCCCCACCACCGTCTCGGCGGCACCGAGCACCAGGAAGCCATCGGGCTCCAGCACGCGTCCAAGCTGGCCCAGGACGTGCGTCTTGGTCTCCTGATCGAAATAGATCAGCACGTTGCGGCAGAAGACGATGTCGAAGATGCCGAGATTGGAGAAGTCGCGCAGCAGATTGAGCGGACGGTACTGCACCATCGCGCGGATCTCGGGCGCGATCTCCCACTGCTCGCCGACCTGGGTGAAATACTTGACCAGAAGCTGGATCGGCAGTCCGCGCTGCACTTCGAACTGCGAATAGCGGCCCGCCTTCGCCTTTTCCAGCACCTCGCCGGACAGATCGGTCGCGATGATCTCGAAACGCCAGCCCGCCAGCGCGTTGCCGTATTCCTTGAGCGCCATCGCCAGCGAATAGGGTTCCTGCCCCGTCGAGGCGGCTGCACACCAGATGCGGATGCGCCGCTGCCTCGCGCGCGATTCAAGCATCGCCGGCAGCATGGTGTCGCGGAAATGCTCGAACGGGATCTTGTCGCGGTAGAAGAACGTCTCGTTGGTGGTCATCGCCTCGACCACTTCGACGACGAGCGCTTCGGAGCGTGCGGTGCGCAGCTTCTGCGTCAGTTCCGCGAGGCCCCCCGCACCGATGCGGCGCGCGATCGGCAACAGGCGGCTTTCCAGAAGATACTGCTTGTCGGCCGACAGCATCAGGCCCGACCGTTCGCGCAGCAACTTGCGGAGATATTCGAAATCGACCGGATTCACGCCACCCCTCCCGAAAACACGCGTACTAATTTGGAGCCGATCTGATCGAGCGGAAGCACCGCCGCACACAGGCCTGCCTGAGCAACGGAGCCCGGCATTCCCCATACGACGCTCGTCGCCTCGTCCTGTGCGACGATGGCCCCGCCCGCATCCACGATCCTGCGCGCGCCGGCCGTACCGTCATGCCCCATGCCGGTCAGGATCACGCCCAGGATCGCGCCGTTCCACGCTTCCGCTGCCGACTCGAACAGCGGATCGACGGCCGGCTTGCAGAAATTGACCGGCGCGCTGTCGCTGATGCGGATCAGCGACTGGCCCTCGCTGCGCGCGACCAGCATGTGGCGGCCGCCGGGCGCCAGATACGCAACGCCGCGCGCAATCGGCTCGCCGTCCTGCGGCTCGCGCACCGGGCGCTGCGTCGCGCGCGCGAGGTGCTCGGCGAGAATGGTGGTGAAGGTCGCGGGCATGTGCTGCACGATCAGCACCGGCACGCGGTCGGCGATCAAACCAAGCTGCGGCGCGATCGACATCAGCGCCTGCGGTCCGCCGGTCGATGAGCCGACCAGCAACGCGCGCGGCACTTTTACCGGCCCGGTACGCAGCCGGACCGTGCTCGCCTGCGGCACGCTCGCCGCGGGCGCCGGCCGTCCCGATGGGATCGCCGGGCGTGCCGCAGGAGCGGCAGGCGCAGCCGGCCGGCGCACCCTGCGCAGCCGGCGGCCGCCGAGCTGGCGCACCTTGTCGATCAGCTCGCGCTGGAACTCCGGCGATGTGCTGACGCCGCGATTGCTCTCCGGCTTGGGTATGTAGTCGGTCGCGCCGAGTGACAGCGCCTTGATGCTGACCTCCGCATTATGGCGCGTCAGCGTCGACGCCATGATGACCACGAGATCGCGCCGCCTGGCCAGCATGAGCGGCAGCGCCGTGAGCCCGTCCATCTCCGGCATCTCGATGTCGAGAATGACGACGTCCGGATCGGTGCGTTCGACATGCTCGACGGCTTCGCGTCCGGTGCGGAAGGAACCGACGACCTTGATGCCGGGCGTTGCCTCGAGCCAGCGCGAGACGAGGCCCCGCACCACGACCGAGTCATCGACCACCATGACGCGGATCGCAGGCTCGGCGTCGATGCGGCTCGGCGCAGTCAGGGCAGCGCTCATCTAGGCAATACTCGTACGCATTACTGAAAAAACGAACGTACAGCGCGCAACTGCGCCAGCAATCAGATCAGACCGACCTCGTGGAACTTCGCTTCGACGATCTCGCGGTCGAACGGCTTCATGATGTATTCGTTGGCACCGGCATGCAGCGCACGCGCGATGTGCACGACGTCATTCTCGGTGGTGCAGAACACCACCTTCGGCCGGTCGCCGCCCGGCATCTTGCGCATCGTCTTGAGGAACTCGTAGCCGTCCATCACCGGCATGTTCCAGTCGAGGAGGATCGCATCCGGCATCTGCCGGCGGCAAGCGTCGAGCGCCTGTTGGCCATCCTCGGCCTCGTTGATCGAAAACTCCATGCCCTCGAGAATGCGCCGGGCCACCTTGCGTATGACGCTTGAGTCGTCAACCACCAAGCAGGTCTTCATCGCTGCCTCGCTATCCTGCACCGGGCGCTGAGTTCGCCCCGGCCTCTATACTCTTCACGCTGCGGCTTCATGGCCGAGATCGAGCACACGATCCACGTCCAGGATCACCAGTAACTGTCCGTCCAGCCGATGCACGCCTGCGGAGATGCGCTGCAGCCGGCGGTCGAGATTGACGGGATTGGACTCCCGCGTATCGTCGGGAAGTTTCAGCACTTCGCCGACTGAATCGATCAGGAGGCCGTAGGCCTCGCCCTGTAATTCCGTGCCCACCGCCATCCGCGTGCGGCCATTGTCGTTCTCGGCAAGACCGAGGCGACGGCGCATATCGACCGCGGTGACGATGCGGCCGCGCAGGTTGAGCACACCGGCGATCTCGGCCGAGGCCAGCGGCACCTTGGTCAGTCGGTCCGGCATGAACACGTCCTGCACGCGCGAGATCGGAAGTCCGAACAACTGCTCGCCGATCCATACGGTGACATATTCCGTCACCTCGCCGCCGGCGTTTTCGCTCTGCGAATCCATCGTGCTCATCAGGCCGCCTCGCCCCAGGTGATCGTGGTCTCTTTCAGCGCCGCGATCAGGCCCGGCCGGTCGAACTTGGCGACGAAGTCACGGAACCCGGCGGCTTGCAGCTTCGCGACCTCGGCAGACGTTGCGTGCGGCGCGAGCGCGATCACGGAAAGGCCGGCGAGGCGCTCGTCGGACTTCATCTCCGCCAGCAACTGCTTGCCATCCATGCCGGGCATGTCGAGGTCGCACAGCACGGCATCGAAGTCGTGTCGCTTGCGCAGGATCGACAGCCCCTCCTCCGCGCTCGCCGCGATGACGACGCGATAGCCCGCCGCCTGCAGCACCGGCGGCAGCATGTTGCGGAAGAACGGCGAGTCGTCGACCAGCAGCAGGGTGTGACCGCCTGCGTGGCGGGGCATTTCCTTGCGCAGCAGCCAGTCCTCGAACGCGATCGGGAGGAAATGTCCGACGTCGATGACTTCGGTCGCCTTGCCCTTGATCACAGCGGAACCCAGCACGCCCGGCGCCTGGCTCGCGACCTCGATCGACAGACGGTCCTCGACGATGTCGACGATCTCATCCACCACCAGCCCCATCGAGCGGCCGGCATCGGAGAACACGAGCATCGGCTGCACGCCCTCGCCGCGGACGCGGCAGGCCCTGTCGGCCTCCACAAGCGGCATCAACTGCCCGCGATACTGCACCAGGTGCCGGCCGTTGGAGCGTTCGATCTGCTTGCAGTCGATCTCTTCGAGCCGGGTGACCAGGGAAAGCGGAACAGCCTTGAAATCCTGCGATCCCGCCCGGAAGACCAGGAACGACATCAGCTGCCCGAGGTCGCTGTCGTCGCGCACTTCGTTGTCGGCGGTTTCCGACGCCGACGAGCCAGCGCTTCCCACCGCTTCCGAAATGCCGTTCGGATCGACGATCATGATCACCGAGCCATCGCCCAGGATCGTGTTGCCGGAGAACATGCCGATATGCCGAAGCCTGCTCGACATCGGCTTGACGACGATTTCCTCGGTATGAAAAACGCCGTCGACGACGATGCCGAACTTCTGGCTGCCGACCTGGATGACCACGACGAAGCCGTCCTCCGGCACGCCATCCTCATCGGGGGTCAGTCGCAGCAAGGCGCTCAAGCCGACCAGCGGCAGCAGCTTGTTGCGCAAACGGAGCAGTGCCGTGTCCTTGATGCGCTCGATCCGGTGTTCGGAATTGGCCTGCAGGCGCACCAGTTCGAGCACCGCGAGTTGCGGAATGGCGAACCGCTCTCCGCCCGCCTCCACGATCAGCGCCGAGACGATGGCGAGCGTGAGCGGAATCTTGATCGTGAAGGTGGAGCCCGAGCCCATCACCGACTTCACGTCGATGGTGCCACCGATCTGATCGATGTTGGTCTTGACCACGTCCATGCCGACGCCGCGGCCCGAGACGCTGGTGACCGCCTGCGCGGTCGAGAACCCGGGCGCAAAAATGAACTTGTGGACCTGCGCTTCCGACATCTTCTCGACGTCGGAGTCGCTGGTGAGGCCGGAGGCGATCGCCTTGGCCTTGATCCTTTCCGTGTTGAGGCCGCGTCCGTCATCGGCAATCTCGATGATGATGTGCCCGCCTTCGTGAAAGGCCGACAGGCGGATGGTGCCCTTCTCCGGCTTGCCGAGCACGCGGCGGTCCGCAGGAAGCTCGAGGCCGTGGTCCGCCGAATTGCGGACCATGTGGGTGAGCGGGTCCTTGATGAGATCGAGAACCTGACGATCGAGCTCTGTTTCGGAGCCGACCATCTGCAGGTCGATGTCCTTGCCGAGTTCGGCGCCGAGGTCGCGCACGATGCGCGGCAGCTTCTGCCACGCATTGCCGATCGGCTGCATGCGCGTCTTCATGACGCCGTCCTGCAACTCGGCGGTCACGTTCGAAAGCCGCTGCAGCGGCACCTTGAATTCGGTGTCTTCCTGGCGGCGTGCGATTTCCAGGAGCTGATTGCGCGTCAGCACCAGCTCGGACACCATCGTCATCAGGTATTCGAGCGTGTCGACATTGACGCGGATCGATTGCGACGAGATGCGGCTTTCGAGACGCTCATCGTCTTCGCGCACTCCCTCGCGCGCGGCAGGCTTACGCACCTCGACGGCAGCGGGGCGCGGGGTCGCAACTTCGGCAACGACTTCGGCGGCGGGCGCGACCTCGACGGCGGTCTCGCGGAACGCGCGCTCGAGTTCGTCCAGCGAAACCTCGCCCGGCCGCAGCGCGCGCGCCAGCACCTGGAAGGCGATCTGCCCCTGCGTTTCGGTCGCAACCGGCTGGGCGGTGCGCGCACCGTCGGCGGTCGCCATGTCCTCCAGCCGGCTGATGAGATCCGTGTCGACGCCGACAGGCTCCTGCTCGGTCGCTTCCAGTTCGGCCAGGATTTCCTTGATGCGATCGATCGAAGCGAGAATGAGCGTGACGGCGTCCGCAGTCACCGGCATCCCGTCCCGGAACTTGCCCATCAGGGTCTCGGCCGCATGCGCCAGCGCTTCGAGCCGCGGCAGTCCGAGGAATCCGCAGGTGCCCTTGATGGTGTGGACAAGGCGGAAGACGTTATCGAGTATCTTGGCGTTGTTTGGTTCCTGCTCGAACCGCACCAGTTCCACGTCCACCGTATCGAGACTTTCATTGGTCTCGGTCAGAAACTCGTGCAACAGGTCGTCCATGGAACCGGCAGCCTTCTTATGCAGGCGCGGCCATGCGCCGCGTCCCATTCTGGAAGCGCGGCGAGTTTCAACCCAAAGCGTTTAAGATTTGTTGCGCGAAAGGCAAATGTTGCCATCAAGGCACACATCTGTGGCGTGAGACGCGCGCCGATTCGGTTATAGCGTTTTCGAGCGAAGTGGATACCGGTTCGCGTCAAGAAAACGCGTCACTACAAACTATTAGGGCTTTCCCGGCTTTGATTCCATCACAACCGGGAAAGTCCCAGGCGCGGCCGATCAGGCCGCGACCACCAGCACGCGCTCCGGCTGAGCTTCGACCCGCAGGCTGAGACCGCAGGTCCGCGCCAGCAGCCCGGCATAATAGGGCTGGATGCCGTGGGCATCGACCGGGCCTTCATTCGTCCCCGCAACCAGAGCCGGCACGGCGGCCGAGACGCGCATGGCGCCGCCTGCCGCCGAAATGCGGAAGCCGCTCGGCGTATCGGAACCGGTGTCTTCGACCGTGATGGTGCCCCCACGCGGGATGGAGGTCGCCGCCAGCAGCAGCATGTTCAAGAGCAGCTTGACGCGGTTCTTGGGCATCAGCGTGCGCGGCAACAGCCAGCTCAGGGCGATCTTGTCGTCCTCGATGAAGCCGCGCGCGACCGTCTCGGCTTCGCCGACATCGATCTCCGCGCCGGCCGAACCAGCCGCGCCGAAAGCAAGGCGGCAGAACTGCAGACGCGCCGACGCCTGATTGGCGCTGCGCTTGATGAGATCGAGCGCGAAGGTCTTGGTGCTCTCGTCGTTCGTCTCCTCCAGCACTTCCATGCCGTTGACGATCGCACCCACCGGGCTGATGAGGTCGTGGCAGACGCGCGAGCACAGCAAGGCTGCGAGATCGAGGCTGTCGAGAGCGACGGTATCGGCCATGAGGTTCTCCCGGCGAGGCTCACATGCCGCGCGCGAATCGACGCCGCGCAGTCGGCAGGCCGGGTTGATACACCGCGCCCGCCCAAGCTCCAAGGCGAAGACCGATTCTCAGAACGTCCCGCCTGCGGTCGCCCCCGTCGCATCTAGCTTCTGCCTCAGCGCGGGCCAGTGCTCGAGGCCCGCCGCAATCACCGGACGAGGGTCGGCGGCGAAGGCGGTGCGATTTTCCTGCCTTTGGAACAAATAAAGCCGCTGCTCGAATGTCAGCCACAGCAGCGGATTGCCCGGCGCCGCCACGGCCCGCCCCACGGCGACCGGATCATAACCGGCGAAACGCGGCATATAGGCCGCGGGGGCGGCCAGAAACGCCGCCCGATTGCCGGAATTGGAGAAGCGCCAGGGCACCCTGGAAAGTTCGATTTCGAACTCGGGCAGCCCGGGCACCGCCCGCCTTTCGGCGAAATAGGCCACGGGATCCATCCCGTAAAGCGCGAGCCCCGTGCGCCAGTCAACCACGACCTGGCCCATATCAGGCTCGACCCCGCTTTGCTCGCCTGCTAGGCCCGGCGGTGAGGGGATCGCCCATGCGACCGAAAGCAGCAGGCCCCCAGACAGGACTTGCCGCCGACTTGGCAACACATTCTTCACCATGATGCCCTTGAATCGCCTCACGGCGTGCCCATAGCGCGCGCCCGACGCTGGCGCCTTAGTCCACGGGCGTTTGCGTCCGGTTAAGTTCTGACGAAAAAGAGGACGAGCCTATGCTTGGTTTTCTGCGGGTTTTCGCTCTCGCTGTCATTCTCGCCGCCGGCGCGGCACTGACCGTGGGCGCGCAGGACCAGCCGGCGCGATACTCCTCCAACGAGTTGGTCGATACCGGCCACCGGTTCTTCGGCGGAGTTTCGCGAGGGCTGGCCAGCGTCATCGAGCGCGCCGTGAGCCAATGGGGGCTCCCCAACGGCTACATCCTCGGTCAGGAAGGCGGCGGGGCCTTTTTCGGCGGCCTGCGCTACGGCGAAGGCACACTTTACACCAAGAATGCTGGCGACTTGCGCGTTTACTGGCAGGGCCCGTCCATCGGCTGGGACATTGGCGGCGATGGCGACCGCACCATGATGCTGGTCTACAACCTGCCCGCGACCGAGGCCGTCTACCAGCGGTTCGGCGGCGTGGACGGTTCGGCCTATCTGGTCGGCGGCTTCGGCATGACCGTGCTCACGGGGCGGAACGTCGTGCTGGTTCCGATCCGCTCGGGCGTCGGCGCCCGGCTGGGCGTCAATGTCGGCTACCTCAAATTCACCCCCCGCCCGACCTGGAACCCGTTCTGAGTTCGACCGGCGGCCGCTCCGGTACTAGCGCCGGGCACAGGGTTTAGGTTAACCAGCGCTTAAGCTGGCGCCGCGGTAGTGCGCATGGCATGGTGCCCGCGGGCGCGAGGGAGCGGCCGATCGCCCGACAGCCTCCTCACCCGACGGGTGGTGGCATGCGCGCCGGCCGTGATCCGCACGCTCCCGCTGGAGGCTACCGTTTCATGATCGAGCCGGGCTTGTTCTTTGGCCTGGGTTTCCTGGCCGCCGGCCTGCTGGCGCTGCTGGTTGTACCGCTGATCCACGCACGCGCGGTACGGCTCACCAGGCGACGGCTGGAGAATGCCGGCCCGCTGTCGCTCGCCGAAATCCAGGCCGACAAGGACAGCCTGCGGGCGGAGTTCGCGCTCTCGACCCGGCGGCTGGAAATGAGCATCGAGCAGTTGCGCGAGAAGGCCGCCGGGCAACTTGCCGAAATCGGAAAAAAGACCACGGCCTTCAATACATTGAAGGCAGAACTGGCGGACAGAATAGCGGAAGGGATCGCGGGCGACGAGCGCGCGCGGGAATCCGCCGACAAACTGCAAGCGACCGAGCAGGCGCTGGCCGCCGCCACAGAGAAACTTCGCGAAACCGAGCGCGCCCTCACGGAGAGCCGCGACTCGGCCTCCACGCTGTCGAAGCAGTCCCAGGAACGATCGCTGGCCATCGACAGCCAGCGCATCGAGATGGTGGCGCTGAACACCCAGAGCGCAACCTTGCGCGACAAGGTCGCCGACCTCGACGAGAGGCTTGGGGTGGCCCAGTCGCAGTCCGAGACCCTGAAGGAGGAAGCGGTCGGCCTGCGCCGTTCGCTCGCCCAGGCGCAGACCCAGGTCACGCTTCTTCAATCGCGGGCCGACGAGTTGCAGTCAGCGCTCGGCGCCAAGGCCTCCGATGCCGAATCGCTTACGCACCGCATCGCCGCGCTCGAACCGAGGCTGGCGGAGCAGATGCGCCTGTCGGCCGAGACCGCACGTGAGCGCGACGTTCTGGTCGACGAACTCGCACGCGCACGCAACCTGGAGACCGACCTGCGCGGTCACCTCGAAGCGGCAGAACGGCGGGCAGAAGCCACGATCGAACAATTGCAGACCGAGAAATCGGCACTGGAGACCCAGTTGGAGCGCGTCAGCGCGGACCGTACCTTACTGCAGCGCGAAATCGCCACGCTCAGACGCGAGGCGGAAGAATCGTGGGAAATCGAGCGGCGCGAGACCTCCTTGCTGCGCGAGCGCATCAACGATGTCGCGGTGGAAGTGGCGCGCCTGACCTCGACCCTCGAAGGGCTCGAATCCCCGATACATGCCCTGGTGGCCGAGGATGCGGCCGCGCCGCTGGCGGGGATCAACGGCGCCGACACGGGGAGAGCAAACGTCCCCAGCCTTGCCGATCGCATCCGGATGCTGCAGGCGCGCCCGACGCGCGCGAATGCCACATCCTGACGCAAAGCATCGCCTGGTGAAAACTCACGCTTGCCGGACCGACGGTGCTGGGCTTTTCTTGCGCTGAGCGCCCTCCGCGTCCGACGAGCATTTCATGAAATCACCGGCTGCAGCGAACCTGGGACTAGCGCGCGCCTTGCGGTCCGCAGCGGCTGGCTTGCTTGTGGCGTCCGTCGTCATGACCGGCGCGGCGCCGGCCGCTGCCGAGCACCCGGAGATCAGCGCGCGCCGTTCCGCCGAACGGAAAGTCTTCACCGATGCGCAGATCGCGGCCGGGTTCTTCCGGGTCGCGTTCGGAAGCGAACTCGGCTTCCGTGAGGGCTCAAACCGCATCCGCAAATATACCAAGCCGGTGCGCGTCTACATCGAGAACAACGCCAGTCCGGACCGTGCGCCAGCCATTCGCGCCATCGTCGCCGACATCGGCGCGCGGATCGCCAATCTCGACATCGCCGTGACGGACCGTCGCCACGAGGCGAACGTGATCGTCCGGCTGGTGCGCGACCACGATCTCGAAACGACCATCCGGCGCCTCTATGGCCAGCGCGGCGAGAAGATCGTCAAGTCGCTCGAGCCGCAATGCCTTTCGGGTTTCAGCCGCGATCCGTCGTATCGCATCGTGCGCTCGGACGTCATCCTGGTCGCCGACGCCGGCGAGTTCATCTTTCGGGACTGCGCCTACGAGGAACTGCTGCAGGCGCTCGGTCCGATCCAGGACACCGACAAGATCGGCTGGACGATGTTCAACGACAACGTCCAGATGGGCTTCTTCGGCGTCTACGACCAGTACCTGCTGAACATCCTGTATCACCCGGCGGTAAAGCCAGGCATGACGCCGGCGGAAGTGCGTAAACGGCTGCCGCAGATCATGCCCGACGTTCGCGCCTTCGTCGCGCGCAACAATGGCCTCAACCCGAAGCCGCCGCCCCGGCGCAAACCGCCGGCCCGCAAGCCGCTTCGCAAGCAGGCACGCTAAGTCAGCCGTTATCGCGTGTTTCAACCAAAGTGGTTCATGGCCTACGGTTGTCATTGCGAGGAGCGCAGCGACGAAGCAATCCAGTTATTCAACGATCTGGATTGCTTCGCTTCGCTCGCAATGACGATCACCGAGCCATGATCCACTTAGGTTGAATCATAGATCAGCGTAGACGTATCACGCCACGTGCCGCATCTCGCCGCTGCCCGGCGGCGGGATCGGTGTTCCGTCGCCGGCATACTCGTTGAGCTTGTTGCGCAGCGTGCGGATCGAGATGCCGAGGATGTTGGCGGCGTGGGTCCGGTTGCCGAAGCAGTGCTTGAGCGTCTCAAGGATGAGATCGCGTTCGACATCGGCGACCGTGCGCCCGACCAGCGCGCGCGTCACCTGCTCGGCAGCGACCGCAGCATGCGTCACCGCGTCCAACTGTCCGCTACCCGCGTCGAGCCGCAAGCCGTCCGGTGCACGGATGGCGTCAACGTCGATCTCAGGCCCGCTCGCGAGCAGCACCGCGCGATGAATGGTGTTTTCAAGCTCGCGCACATTGCCGGGCCAGCGGTTGAGCGTGAGCGCGCGGCGCGCTTCCGCCGATAATGGGCGCGCGGCAACGCCGTTCGCCTGCGCATACTTCTTGGCAAAATGCTGCGCGAGTTCGAGCACGTCGGCGGGCCTCTCCCGCAGCGGCGGAACCTTCAGGTTCACCACATTGAGGCGATACAAAAGGTCCTCGCGGAACGTGCCCTCGCGTACGGCCTCGCTGAGATTGCGGTTCGACGTCGCAAGCACACGAATATCGACCGCGACCGGCCGCGCGCCACCAACGCGATCGATCACCCGCTCCTGCAGCGCGCGCAACAGCTTCGTCTGGAGACGCACATCCATCTCGGAGATTTCGTCGAGCAGCAGCGTGCCGCCGGATGCTTCCTCGAACTTGCCGATGCGGCGCGCGATCGCACCCGTGAACGATCCTTTTTCATGGCCGAACAGTTCGGACTCGAGCAGCGCCTCGGGGATTGCCGCACAGTTCACCGAGATGAAGGGCGCGCGGGCGCGGTTGGACTTCGCATGGATATAGCGCGCCATCACCTCCTTGCCCGTGCCGGACTCGCCGGTGATCAGAACCGAGGCGTCGGCCGGCGCGATCTGCTGCGCCAGCTTGATCACCTGCGCCATCGCCTGATCCCGATAGATCAGGTCCCGTTGATCGTCGGCCACGGCCGCGAGCACAGCCGCGATCAGCTCCGCATCCGGAGGCAGCGGGATGTATTCCTTCGCGCCAGCGTGGATGGCGGCGACCGCCGCACGGGCATCGGTGCCCGTGCCGCAGGCCACGATCGGCACATGAATGTGCTCGGCCTGCAACTGCGTCACCAGACCGGCAATGTCGATCACCACGTCAACCAACAGCAGGTCCGCACCGCGGCCGGAGCGCAGAACTTTCAGCGCCTGATCAGCCTGTTCGGCATGCGTGACCGACGCGCCCTTCTCCATCGCGATCTTGGTCGCGAGCGTAAGCTGGCCGTGCAGACTGCCGACGATCAGGAGACGCATGGCAAGTTCCTTTCCGCATCAATAGGTGACCGGTGACTTCGCATGTCCGCGCAGGCCACACTTCGGTTCACGGCCTGGTATTTTTAGTTCCGCTCGGCCTTGATGATCTCTGTCATCGTAACGCCCAGCTTGTCCTCGACGAGAACGACCTCGCCGCGCGCCACCAGGCGGTTGTTGACGTAGATGTCGATGGCTTCGCCCACCCGCCGATCGAGTTCCAGCACCGTGCCGGGTCCGAGCTTGAGGAGTTCGCCGACGTCCATGCGCGACCGGCCGAGCACGGCCGATACGTGCACCGGCACATCGAACACTGCCTCCAGATCGGCAGCCCCGCGCGCCGGAACTTCCTCTTCATTGTCCATCGCCGTGACATCGTCATCCGCAAGGTTGGCGGCGTCGAGATTGGGCAGAGGGACGTTGCCGTTGTGCTGACTCATAATGCGTTGCTCCAGTCGGCGCCTGCCTCGTCAGGAAGCGCTGCGTGCAGAGAGATACCGGTCGACCGCCTCGGCGATCAGTTGTTCGACCGCCGCGCGATCGCGCGTCGATCCGCCATCCGCCCACTCGATGCGGCAGTCGCCGACAGCGACTTCAGGATCGGCGAGCACGATAAGACGGCCCGTAAAGCTGCTGCGATCGGCGATTTCCTTCAGCCGGCCGCAGGCCTCCTCGTAAAGTCCATCGGCGACGCGGACCACCACATGCGGCGCGCTCACGATGTGGCGGAAGCATTCCGCCACAAGGGTCGCGATCTCGGCGAACGGCTCGCGCGCGACAAGCGCCGGCGCAAGTTTGCTGGCAACGGTGACCGCGAGATCCGCCGCTTCACGCTCCAGCCGCGCTTCGACCGACTCGAACTTGCGCGCCACCGCGTCTACCGATGCGGCTACCTTGGTGAGTGCCGCCGCAAGACGGCGCTCGGTGTCGGCGGCGCCTTCCGCACGGCCGGCCGCAAGACCATTGCGGTGTCCCCGCGCTTCCGCTTCCGCGATCGCGGCGTCGTGCTGCGCCTGCGGCACGGTCACGACGCGCGGCTTCGCGCCGGCCGAAAAGTCGTCGTCGAACAGGAATTTCACGCCGGCCGTCATGCCCACCACCTCGATGACCTCGCGACACCCCACGCCCGCCACGGATGCTTACGCACCTGCCCGCTGCAGGCGGCATGAAGGCGTGTGAGATGCGGAGCGTCGCCAGCCATCCGTTGCCTCAATAGATCAGTTCGTCTTCGCCGCGGTTCTTCGAGATCATGATCTCGCCGCGCCCGGCCAGGTCCTTGGCGAGGCTGACAAGAAGAGTCTGTGCCTCGTCCACATCACGCAGCCGCACCGGCCCCATCGCCTGCATGTCGTCCATCAGCAGTTTCGCCGCGCGGCTGGACATGTTCGAGAGAAAGAAGGTACGCACCGCTTCCGTCGCCCCCTTGAGGGCCACCGCGAGCTTGTCCTTGTCGACGTTGCGCATCAGCGTCTGCGCGGACGCGGCATCGAGCTTGACCAGATCGTCGAACGTGAACATCAGCGCCTTGATCCGCTCCGCGCTCTCGCGATTGGAGTCCTCAAGGGCGGCGATGAAACGTGTCTCGGTCTGGCGGTCGAAACTGTTGAATATCTCCGCCATCGTCTCGTGCGAGTCGCGCCGACGGGTCTGCGAAAGGCTCGACATGAACTCGGTGCGCAGCGTCTGCTCGACGCGCTCCAGCACCTCCTTCTGCACCGCCTCCATCCGAAGCATGCGGTTGACGACGTCGAGGGCCAGTTCCTCCGGCAGGATCGAGAGCACGCGCGCCGCATGCTCGGACTTGATTTTCGAGAGCACGACGGCGACGGTCTGCGGGTATTCGTTCTTGAGGTAGTTGGCGAGCACCTGCTCCTGCACGTTGGAGAGCTTCTCCCACATGTTGCGGCCGGCCGGGCCGCGGATCTCTTCCATGAGGTGGGCGACGCGCTCTGCCGGCAGATATTGATGGAGAAGCCGCTCCGTCGCGTCGTAGTTGCCCATGATGGCGCCGGTGGCGGAAAGCCGCGAGACGAACTCCACCGCCAGGTCTTCGACTGTCTCCGCCTCGATCATGCCGAGCCCGGACATCGTCACGGACAGCGTCCGGAGTTCGTCGTCGTCCAGCATGCTCCAGATCCTGCCACCGAACTGTTCGCCGAGGGCGAGCATCAGCACGGCGGCGCGCTCCGGACCCCGTAAGGGGCGCCTGTTGACGTGCTGGCTCTGCCGTTCGCCCAGCATGCGCACGACCTCGACGATGTCGTTGGTCGATTGCTGTGCGGTGGTCGGGAGCGTCTGGCTGGCAATTTCAGTGGACATGCTCATGCGCCCGGGATCAGTCTCGCGACTCGTTGAGCCAATGGCGAAGGATGGCGATGGTCTCGTGCGGATTGCGTTCGGCGAGTTCGCCGACCTTCTGGATCGATTGCGCGTGCACCTGACCCTTGACCTGCGCGATGTCGATCATCAGCGCGGTCTCGTTTGGCAGCGCGGCCGCCGCTTCCGCTACCGCAACCGGACCAGCGACGCCGGCTATCGCGGGCAGCGTCGTCAGGCTCGGCTGCTCGGACGCCATCAGCATGCGGCCGACCAGCGGGCGGATGACGAACAGCAGCACGAGGCCGACCAGCATAGCCAGCACCAGAAGCTCGGCTGCGCGCATGATGTCGGCCTTGGTGAGGTCGAACATCGAGAGCAGGCCTGCCGGCTCAGCAAGGGCCACGGTCGGGGCCTCCGCGAAGCGCAGATTCACGACTTCTACCTGGTCGCCGCGCGCCTGGTCGAACCCGATCGCGGTGCGCACCAGCGCGGCGATGCGGTCCAGTTCCTCCTGGCTCCGCGGCTGATAGAGCGACTCGCCCTTTTCGTTACGGGTGTAGGCGCCGTCGACCAGAACGGCCGCCGAGACACGCTTGACCCGGCCGCCCTCGATCACCTCGGTCTTGGTCGTGCGGGAGATCTCGTAATTGACCACCTCTTCCGACTTGCGGCTTTGGTCGCGGGTGGAAGGAGCCTGCGTGTTTGCCGGAGCGCCCGGCATTTCGTTGCCGACGGTGACCTGGCCTTCGCTCTGCGCGGTGGCCGAGGTTTCCTCCCTGGTCTGGCTCGAGCGCACGACCCGGCCCTCGGGATCGTACCGGTCCGAGGTCTGGGTGACGCGGTTCATGTCGAATTCGGCGACCACCTGAACGCGCGCACGGCCCGGACCTACAACTGATGAGACGATCGAATCGATCTGGTCGCGCAGCCGGCGCTCGAACGCCTGCTGGCGCTCCATACCGCCGCCGAGCGCGCTCATCGGATCGCCGCCCGCGCCGTCGGCCAGCAACTGGCCGCTCTCGTCGACGATAGAGACTCTTTCCGGCCGGAGACCGTTAACGGCCGACGCGGTGAGATGGCGGATCGCCCTCACCTGCTGCGGCTCGAGCGTGCCGCGCACCTTCACGACGATCGAGGCCGAGGGTTCAACCTTGTCGCGCGCGAACAGCGGCCGCTCCGGCAAGACCAGGTGGACGCGCGCCGTGTGGACTCTGTCGAGGGCGCGGATGGAACGCGCCAACTCTCCTTCCAGGGCCCGCAGGTGGTTGATGTTCTGAACGAAGCTGGTCGCGCCGAGCACGTCCGACTTGTCGAAGAGCTCGTAGCCGACGCCGCCGCCCTTTGGCAGCCCGGCCTCCGCGAGTTTCATCCGCAGGCGCGCCACATGTTCCTGCGGCACGAGAATGGCGGTGCCGTCACCGCGCAGCGTGAAGGGAATGCTCTGGCGCTCGAGATCGCGGACGATCGCGCCCGAGTCGGCAGGTGAGAGATCGGTGAACAGCACCGTCATCTGCGGCGCGGTGACGCGCAGGATGACGAATGCGAAGAAGGCCACCAGAGTGACCGTGACGGCGCCCATCGCCACAAGACGCGCCGCACCCAGGGATTTCAAAAAATCAAAAAAACCTTGCACCGGTGAATCGCCTTGGCAACGCGGCGGGACCCGCCGCAACACGCCCGGCAATATTTGCCCGGTATATGGTTTCCGAAAGGTTAACGCGCTTATGCGGACGCGCAACATGATGCGCGACCGCCACACCGCTGCGGCAGGCCGCACACAGCCGGTGTTAACGGTCTGTTAACGATCGTTACGTAATGCTTACTGACGGTATTGCTGGATTCGCGTGGTGCGCAGCCCGGCGAGGCCGTGGCGATCGATCGAATACTGCCAGGACAGGAATTCCTCGACCGTCAGGGTGTAACGGCTGCAGGCTTCCTCCAGCGACAGCAGGCCGCCGCGGACAGCCGCCACCACTTCCGCCTTGCGGCGGATCACCCAGCGCTTGGTGCCGGGCGCCGGCAGATCGGCAATGGTCAGCGGACTGCCATCCGGCCCGATGACATACTTGGCCCTCGGGCGCATGGGATCGGTCATAGGTACTCTCACAAACACGAAAACGGACCAATTCGTGCATGAGAGTACCGGCCGCGGTTTAAAATTTGCCTAAGCACTCCGTTCGATTGCGCAAAGAATGCCGCACGTTTTCCACGCGATGGTTGTGACCCATCGCCAGTGGTAACGGCACGCCGGCAAAGCTGCACAGCAGTCGGCACTTCATCCGATGCCTATGCTCCCGGTTTCCGGACGTGTTTGATCTTGTCGAGCGTGAAGGTCTGGCCGCCGACCGAAAGCAACGGCGGGATCTTGCTCAGGTCGACGCTGTCCACGACGCCTTCGACTTCCGTCGAGACCTGCACGGTCTGGCCACTGGCGTCCTTGGCGACGATCGAGAGCGTGAAGCTGCCTTCCGTCAATTGATTGCCGGCGGAGTCGCGGCCGTCCCAGGTGAACTCCTGCGCGCCCGCCGTGATGGTGCGCGTTTCCGTGTAGAGCACCTCACCGCTCGGGCCGAGAACATTGAAGGTCGCGGTCGCCGGCTTCTCGGCATTCAAGCCCCAGGTGGCCTTGCCGTCGGCCAGCTTCGTGACGTTGCCTTCCACGCGCACGTTTGCGCCCAGGAAGTTCATCGCCGACGAGGTCTGCGCCGCGGCCTGCAGCGAGATCAGCGTGTTGAGCGATGAGTTTGTGCTCATCTGCTGCTCGACCTGCGCGAACTGCACGAGCTGCTGCGTGAACTGGTTGGTGTCGAGCGGCTCGAGCGGATTCTGGTTCCGAAGCTGCGTCGTCAGCAGTTGCAGGAAGGCCGTGAAGTTCTGCGCGATCGTTGCATTCGCGTTGCTGGTCGCCGACGCGGCGGTGCTCGCGGCTGTCGTTCCAACACCTGAGATGTCTGCCATGGCGCTCTATATCCTGATGTCGACGCCGCGGCCGAGGCCACGCAGCACGTTATACGCGCGCTGCACCGCCTCGCGGACCGCGAGATCCTCGTCGGGAACGATAATGAGATCGAGCCGCGACTGCTCGCGATCGCTCTGGGACTGACCGTCCGACTGATTGCGCAGCGAGAACTGCAAACCGCTGTCGTCCGTACGCAGGCCGGCGGACTCCAGCGTTCGTTCAAGATTGCTGGAGTCGCGGCGCAGCAGGTCGAGCGTTTCCGCCCGGTCGACCACCAGGCGCGCCGTCACCTGCCCGTCGCGGGTGAAGTCGAGACGCACGTCGATACGGCCAAGCTCGGGCGGATCGAGACGAATCTCGAAGCGCTGGCGCCCTTCGCTGGCCTGTGTCGCGATCTCGAGCGCTACCCCCTCGATCCTTACCGGCGGTGGCGGGAGCTTGGGCGATACCGATTCCGGCGCGGCCGCAGCCGTGGTCATCGGCGACCCGACATGCGCGATCGTCATGTCCGGGGCTTGCCCGCCCGCAGCGGCATTTTGTGCATCCGGCCACGCGCCAAGGCTAGCGGCAGCCATGGCCGGCAGCGGCCGATCCACTTTCGGTTCGCCAACCGGATCGGGGATCTGTTGCGGTTGCGATTGCGGTTGATCGCTGGCGGACGGCTCCGGCGACTTCCCGTGCGGGGCGCGTGATTCCGCCGCCCTCACCGCGGCGTTCGGCGCAGCAGCATTCGGCAAAACGGCATCCGGCATCGCGGGCGCGGACGTTTCCGCTCGCGCGACCGGCTTGCCGCCGGTTCCGGCCTTGTCTTCCTCTGCAGCCGGGACGCCGGTCCCCGTCGGCAACTGCGGGTCCGGCAGCGCTTCGGCGTCAGGCAGTGACGCCGGAGGCGGTAGCCCGCGCAAAGCCGCCTCGGCTGCCTGCTTCTCCGGAGCCGCCGCATGGGTGGCGGGTGCCGCCACAGAAGTCGCTCCCGGCCCGGCCTCTCCCGACCCAGCAACATCGACGGCGGGCGGCGGCGTCAGCGCCGGTGGTGCGTTCCCGGCGGCGGCTTCAGATTTTCCTGCGAGGTCGGCGGGAATCGGCGTTGGCACTTCTTGTGGCCCCGCTTTTGGCCCGCCCACAGCGCCGGCGTCCATTACCGGCGAAGACCCAAACGCCCAGCCCGATTGCCGCCCCGCATTGCCCCGCAGATGCGGAACCACGCTATTCGGAGCCCCCGGCACCTGCAGCAACCCGGCTATTCCGTCCGCCGGCGCTGCCTCGGCCGTACGTTCGACGGCTTCCCCTTCCATTTGCTCACCAACAAGCGCCGCGAATCCGCGCTCCGACGGGGCAGCCTCGGCGCGAGACGCCAGCCCGGAACTCTGCTGCCCAAGCCTGACTGACATCGTCGAAGCGGAATGTGACACCGTCCCGGACCCTTCCCCTGCCCATTTGCAAGCCATGGGTTAGCAATCGTCAGGCCAGCCGGGTTCCATTCCATTAGTCCATATTTTTCCTATACTTAGCTCTCACCACCCCGGATCTGGCCCGCTGTCCGCGGGCAAGCCTTTCCCAGTCACCCGGCAGGAAATGCCGAGCGGGTTTCAACCGCAGGCGCTCCGGGGGGCTCACCGGGCTGGCCATTTTTGCTTTGTCGCGTGCAAAACGGTGCGGCGGCCGACGTTGCGCCCCATATGCGCCTCCTGTAGGTAAGGCAGACGCAGGCTGGCGCTTGCGCAGCCGGCGCCGACGCATTGCCGTCGGACCACGAGGAGCGGTAGCCACCGCGACGGAAATGCTGAACAGCCTGGGACTTGAGCAGAGGCCGGAAGATACCCGTGTCGTGGTCGCGATGTCCGGCGGCGTCGACTCCTCGGTCACGGCCGCCTTGCTGAAGGCGGAAGGCTATGACGTCGTCGGTATCACCCTGCAGCTTTACGACCATGGCGAAGCGGTCCACCGCAAGGGTGCCTGCTGCGCGGGTCAGGACGTGCACGACGCGCGCGCCGTGGCGGCAGAGATCGGCATTCCGCATTACGTGCTCGACTATGAGGAGCGCTTCAAGGCCGCGGTGATCGACCGCTTCGCCGACAGCTACGTCGCCGGCGAGACACCGGTGCCCTGCATCGCCTGCAACCAGACAGTCAAGTTTCAGGACCTGCTCGCGACGGCGCAGACGCTCGGCGCCGCGGTCTTGGCGACCGGCCATTATGTCGAAAGTCGCCGGCTTCCCGATGGCAGCTTCGGCCTCTATCGCGCGCTCGAGGCCGACCGCGACCAGAGCTATTTCCTGTTTGCCACCACCCAGGCCCAGCTGGCGACGGTGCGCTTTCCGCTTGGCGGGATGACCAAGGCGGAGACCCGGGCGGCCGCCCGCCGCTTCGGGCTCGCGGTGGCCGACAAGCACGACAGCCAGGACATCTGCTTCGTCCCGACCGGGCGCTATACCGACGTGATCGAACGTCTGAAGCCTAACGCGGCAATGCCCGGCGAGATCGTCGATCTGGAAGGCCGCGTGCTCGGACAGCACCGCGGCATCATCCATTTCACCGTCGGGCAGCGTCGGGGACTGGGTGTCGCAGGCGGCGTTCCGCTCTATGTCGTCCGGCTCGATGCGGACAGGCGGCAAGTGGTGGTCGGCCCCCGCGACGCCCTGCGCACCACCCGCATGCGGCTGCGCGAGGTCAACTGGCTCGGCGGCGGCACACTCGAACAGGCGGCCGCAGGCCAGCCGCTCGAGGTCTTCGTCAAGGTGCGCTCGTCCCGTTCGCCGCAGCCGGCGCTGGTCAGCTATCGCGACGGCGAGGTGGACGTCGAATTGACGCACGGCGAAGATGGTGTTTCTCCGGGACAGGCTTGTGTATTCTACGATGCGCCGGAAGGGCAGGCGCGGGTTCTGGGCGGGGGCTTTATCGAGCGTACGGCGCAGTCTTGCGCCTCGCGAGCGACAGCGGCCTCCCCCTTGGCACTGACTTCCTAGGGCGAGGAAATAAAGCGTGTCGCGGGCGACGATTGGCCAACAGTCGAGGACTATGGCGGCAGAACTCGACAAGGGTGCGGTTGAGCGCGCATATGCGCGCTGGGCCCCGGTGTATGACCTCGTATTCGACAAGCTGCTCGAAAAGGGCCGCAGGACGGCCGTCGACGCGGCGATGCGCGCCGGCTCGCGCATTCTGGACGTCGGCGTCGGCACGGGTCTCGAACTGCCCTACTTCCATGCGAGCACGCAGGTCGTCGGCGTCGACCTTTCGGAGCCCATGCTCCGCAAGGCCAAAGAGCGTGTGCGCAAGATGGATCTTCGTTGCGTGACCGGTCTCGGCGTCATGGATGCCGCGCGGCTAGCCATCGCCGATGACAGTTTCGATGCCGTGGTGGCGCCCTATGTCATCACCACCGTCCCCCACCCCGAGGCGACGCTCGACGAGTTCGTGCGGGTGGTGCGGCCGGGCGGCGAGATCGTGCTGGTCAACCACATCAGCGCGGAGACCGGCACACGGGCCGCGCTCGAGAAATGGCTGACGCGCCAGACCCGCCAACTCGGCTGGCGGCCGGAGTTTCCGTGGGAGCGCATCGAGAACTGGCGGCTGGCGCGCCCGGACCTCGAACTGATGGAACGCCGCCCGGTGCCGCCGTTCGGCATGTTCTCGCTGGTCCGCCTGCGCAAGGCGCATGCCGCCGAAGCCCCCCTGGCGGCGGAATAACCCCTCACCTCTCTGATGCCGATCACGCTGGAAGCGGAGGTCCGCCACCAGCAGACCGTCATCCGCAGCAGGGCTGGGCATCCTTGCGCGGCGCGCAGCAGGACTCTGTATCGGCTGTCTGGTTTTCGAGCCAACGATCGCGCGGCTTGCAGCTTGCCGGTCTCGGCGACAAAGCAACCTGAACGACGCCATCGACGATGCAGGGCGCGCCTGCGCGATGCAACTGCATGGGGCGCACGCCGTCGCTGACCTCAAAGGTGAGCCGGGCCGCAGGATCCAGGGCAACGTGATCGCTGACCTTGCGGATGATCGCCGCGAACTTGGCCGCCGTCATATGGGTCCGGTCGCCGTCGATCACGTCCCACAGCTGGACGAAAATCTCCGACCACGCTTCGGGATTGGCGCCGCAATCGAGCGCCTCGAACCGCCCGGCCTTCACTTCCGTCACATGATAGCCCGGCTTCACGGGATGCCCGTCATAGGTGAATACGAGCGGCCTTTCGGCGTGACCGGCAAGCATGTCGAGCAAGCCGCCGATGGCGATCTCGCCGTCATTCGCAACTTGGCCCTTGGCAGCAGGAAGCATATCGGCTACTCGACATTTCAACGATCATAGAAATATCGAATCATGGACGAACGTCAAGCACTCTGGGTCTTCGCCGCACTGTCGCAGGAAACACGCCTGCGGATCGTGCGGCTGCTGGTGCAGGCCGGCCCCGCCGGCATCGCTGCGGGGTCGATCGCCGAAGCCGTGGAGGTTTCGGCATCCAACGTCTCTTTCCACCTCAAGGAACTCGAACGCGCCGGCATCGTCAGCGCCCGACGAGAGGCACGCTCGATCGTCTACTCCGCCGATTTCGATGCGCTCCGGGGGCTGCTGCAATTCCTGATGCACGACTGCTGTGCGGGCCGGCCCGAAATCTGCGGCGGGATACCCGCTCCCGCCTGCTGTGAACCTGCGACATGAGCGAGAGCATGACCGACCGAACCTACAACGTCCTGTTCCTGTGCACCGGCAACACGGCGCGCTCGATCCTCGCCGAAGGCATCCTGCGCAAGGACGGCGAAGGACGCTTCCGCGCTTTCTCGGCCGGCAGCCAGCCGAAGGGCGTCGTCAATCCGTTTGCGTTGAAGGTCCTCGATGCCTGCGGCTATCCCGCCGAGGGCTGTCGCTCAAAGAGCTGGCACGAGTTCGCGGAGGCGGACGCGCTGCGGATGGATTTCGTGTTCACCGTCTGCGACAGCGCCGCCGGCGAAGCGTGTCCCGTCTGGCCGGGCCAACCGATGACCGCGCACTGGGGCATCGAGGATCCGGCGGCAGTGGAAGGCTCGGACATAGACAAGGAGCGTGCGTTCACGCAGGCATTCAAGCTCCTCAAGAACCGTATCGACCTGTTCCTGGCCTTGCCGCTGGGCACGATCGACCGCATGTCGCTGCAGAGCAGGCTGCGCGAAATCGGCGGCGCCGCGGACACGAGCCAAGCGCCAGAAAAAGCATGAGCGAGCCACTGCCGCGGCGATTGCTTGCCGAAGGGCTCGGCACAGCGTTTCTGCTGATCGCCGTCGTCGGCTCCGGCATCATGGCGGCGAAGCTGGCGAACGGAAACACCGCGCTCGCGCTGCTGGCGAATGCGGTGGCGACCGGCGCGATGCTGGTCGTGCTGATCCTGATCCTTGGTCCCGTTTCGGGCGCGCACCTCAACCCCGCCGTCTCGATCGCGGCGGCCGCGCGTGGGCAATTGTCGCCGGGCGACTGCTTTCCCTATCTGGCGATCCAGTTCGCAGGCGGGATCGTCGGCGTGTGGGCGGCCCATGCCATGTTCGACCTGCCCGTCGCTCAGGTTTCAACGACCGTGCGGACCGGCGCGCCACTCTGGCTTGCCGAGGGGATCGCGACATTCGGCCTGCTGCTGACGATCTTCGGCTGCGTGGCGCGCGCACCGGCGGCGACGCCCTACGCCGTCGGCCTCTATATCCTCGGCGCCTACTGGTTCACTGCGTCGACTTCGTTCGCGAACCCGGCGGTGACGGTGGCGCGCGCCTTCACGGACACGTTCGCAGGCATCGCGCCAAGCGGCGTCGCGACCTTCATCGGCGCGCAATTGGCCGGCGGCCTGATTGCGGTTGTAATTGCCGGGTGGCTGTGGCCGACGCGTCCCGCACCCGCAGCGCAATCGTAGCGGCGTTGAACGCACGCGCATTCAACGCCGCCCCGCTGACGATCACACCGTAAACGGCTTGCCCTTCTCCGGGACGATGACCTTGGTCGCGTGTCCCTTCATCTCGGCGACGAACTTGTCGGCGTTCGGTTCGATGATCGGAAACGAGCCGTAGTGGCACGGGATGGCCGCATCGAGCTTGAGGAAACGCTTGACGGCGAAGGCTGCCGTCACCGGGCTCATGGTGAAGCGGTCGCCGATCGGCACCATCGCGACCTTCGGCGCATGCAGTTCCGCGATCAGCGCCATATCCGAGAAAACATCGGTATCGCCCATGTGATAGACGGTCGGCTCGCCCGGGGCCTTGATGATCGCGCCGCACGGATTGCCAAGATAGACCGGCACGCCGTTCTCGACTTCGCCCGAGGAGTGGTCGGCGCGCACCAGCGTCACGGTGAATCCGCCCTGGTCGGTGGTTCCGCCGGTGTTCATCGGGTCGAACTTTTCCAGGCCCTTGCCGGCCAGCCACATGCACAGATCGTAATTGGTGATGACCGGCGCGCCGGTGGCCTTCGATATGGCGATCGCATCGCCAACGTGGTCGGCATGCCCATGCGTCAGCACAATGTGCGTCACGCCCTTCATCGCGGCATCGCGGTCGGAGACGAAAGCCGGATTGCCGGTGAAAAACGGGTCGATCAGGACCGCGTTTGATCCGAAGTTCAGGCGGAAGGCGGAGTGGCCGTACCAGGTAATCTGCATGACGTGTCTCTTCTGGCTTTTGCAGGGCGTGACAGCATAGGCGCGCAAATCGCGCGATCAACGGTAACTGCGCTCATGACTGTCTCACCGGCATCTTCGCAACACGACAAAGCCGACTTTGGCCGACCTTGCGCGGCCACCCTGATTTACCTTGCGCTGCGCCGCGATTGGCCTTCAGATACCGCCATCATGGCCCTCCGCGTCTGATGCCCGACACAAGGGGACTGCGCAGGGAGCAGTGGGAGACGTTAGATGACTTCAAATCTATTTAGAGTTCTCGCGCTTGCTGGCGCGGTGACGGTGCTTTTGGCGCCGAGCGGAACACCGGTTTCGGCCGACGATGCAGCCACGCGCATCGGCCTGCAACCCGCGCCGGGCAACACGGCAGCACCCGCATTCGACGGCTTCTCCGCGCAGCAACGGCGTGGCGGAGGCGGCGGTGGCGGGTCGAGGCCAGCGTCGCGGCCCAGCATGGGCGGTGGTGCTCGCATGGGCGGCGGCGCCCGCATGGGTGGCGGTGCCCCCCGTATGGGAGGCGGCGCCCGCATGGGCGGTGGCGCTCCCCGTATGGGAGGCGGTGCCCGCATGGGCGGCGGCGCTCCCCGTACGGGCGGCGGCGCCCGCGTCGGTGGCGGCGGTGCGCGAGTCGGCGGCGCTCCGCGCATGGGCGGAGGATCTCGCGTGGGCGGCGGTAGCCGTGTCGGCACCGGGCGCGCGGGCGCCGGGCGTGTTGGCGCAGGTTCTGGACGTGCCGGCGCCGGTCAGGGGCGTGTGGGCGCAGGCCGAACCGGCACGGGCCGCGCAGGAACTGGCCGCGCAGGCACCGGCCGTACCGGCGCCGGGCGCGTCGGCACAGGTCCGGGACGGGCGGGTGCTGGTCCGGGGCGCGTCGGCGCCGGCCGGACGGGCACGGGTCGTCCCGGTATTGGCCGTGCCGGTGCAGGCCCCGGTCGTGCAGGTCCGGGCCGCGTCGGCGCAGGGCCGGCGCGGGCTGGCGCCGGGCCGGGACGTGTCGGCCGCGGTCTCGGGCCTGCCCCGCGCCGCGCAGGCGTTGGCTTTCGCGGGCCCGGCGCCGGCCGCGTCGGCGTCGTGCGCACCCCGCGCGGACCACGCGGGACGAGCCTCGGGCGTGGCCCGGCGCGGATCGCACCGCGGCCGATCGCCCGCGGACCGCGCGGCCCCGGACCGCGCTTCATGTCGTTCCGCGGCGGACGCTATGCCTATTGGCGCAGCCCACGCCGCTTCTGGTGGGGCGGCGGATGGCGGACGCTGGCCGTGCTGGGCGCTATCGGCACCGTCTATTACGGCACCACCCTGTATCAGCCCTATGCCTACGCTGCGGTTCCGGCGCCCTATTGCGGCGGCGAGAGCGAAGACGGCTGCCGGCTCGAATGGCGCGATGTGCCCACCGACGAGGGCGGCACCGTTCCGCAATGCGTGCAGTTCTGCCCGCAAGGCGTGACGCCCGCGCCGATCTCAGTCTCCGCGGCTCAGGCCGTGCCGGCCCCGACCGGCAACGAGGAAGGCTGCGAGATAAAGGGGTTCTCGGAGCCTGACCTGGGCGGCGAATCGTTCACGACCGGCGACAACTACCCGACCATGGACGAGTGGACCAATCAGGTCGCATCGGTCGAAGTCGTCTCGGGCACCTGGGAACTGTTCACCGAAGCCGAATACGGCGGCGAGACGATCCGGCTCACCCCGGGCCCGTACAAGCAGCTGGGCGACGCCTGGGCCTACCAGATCGCATCCTTCATGTGCGTGCAGCCGGGCAACGAGCAGTAAACCCGCTGCGTTCTATTCCGCTCTATCGAAGCCGCCCGCGCCCAAAAAGCGCGGGCGGCTTTTCTGTGAGTCGCTGTGCGTGTCGCGTCCGAACCGGGCCATCGCCACGCCGCAGCGCCTGTGATAGGCAGCCGCCATGCCTGCTCCGGTCTCCACTTTGCTCGAAGCCGTCCCGCACCTTGGCGTGCGCGGTGTGCTGATGGGCCTTGATCTCGGTACCAAGACCATCGGGGTCGCGGCGAGCGATCCCGACCGCAGGCTGGCGATGGCCGTAGAGACGGTTGCCCGCAAGTCCTTCACTGTGGACGCGGCGCGCCTTCTCGCTTTGGCCGGCGAGCGCTCCGCGAAGGGCTTCGTGCTCGGCCTGCCGATCAATATGGACGGCAGCGAGGGACCGCGCGCGCAGTCGACCCGCGCCTTCGCCCGCAATCTGGCGCGGCTGACGGAACTGCCGATCGCGTTTTGGGACGAAAGGCTCTCGACCGCGGCGGTAGAGCGCGACTTGATCGCGGCCGATGCGAGCCGCGCGAAGCGCGCCCGCGTGATCGACCAGCACGCCGCCGCCTATATCCTGCAAGGAGCGCTGGACCGGCTGGCGCGCCTGCATGAGAACATGCCGCCTGCCAAGGATACGCGCTGAACGATCGCGACCCAAGCTGATTCCGGCATAGATGCCGGTGATTGCCGGCATCTCACGAAGGCGCTTCGTCCTCTTCGATCCATTCGTTCGCGAGTTCCCAGATCACCGCCAGGGTGATCGGGCCCACGAACAGGCCGGCAAAGCCGAACGCCAGCGCACCGCCGATCAGGCCCACGAATATCACCGAGAGCGGCGTGCGCAGCCCGCGCGAAACGAGCAGCGGACGAAGCACGTTGTCCAGCAGCGTCACCGGCACGAGATACAACAAAGCAAAGACGGCTTTCGCCAAGGGCATTTCCCAGAAGATCCAGACAATCAATGGCAGGACGAGAAGGATCAGCGGGATCTGAAGAATGCACAAGACCAGCACCGCCGCTGCGAACAATCCGGCCCAGGGCACGCCAATGACGAACAGGCCAATGCCAACGAGCAGCGCCTGAAGAATCGCGACGCCGACCACGCCGATCGAGACGGTTCGCACCGTCTTCGCCGCAAGCTCGACCAGCCGCACTCCCCGTTCCGACGCCAGCTTCCATCCCAACTGTCGAGCCGAACTGGCGATTTTCTCTCCGCGCGGGTAGAGGAAACCGGCGACGATGATGGCCACGAAGAACAGCGCAATTTCCACGCCCGCTTCCGCCGCCACCCGCAACGCCGACCGTCCTATCGGTGCGAGGTAAACGAGGCCGGCCTGCAGGGCGTCCTTGAAATTATCCGACGCCATCCGCCAGGCACGGTAGAGCGGCTCTCCGACGAGAAACCACTGTTTCAAACTCTCGGGCGGCTGCCCCACCCGGATGTTGTCGAGATCGAAAAAGTGCGCCAGTTCCCTGGCGCTGCCGACGAATGTCGCCGCAAGCCACATCAGCGGCAGCAGGACGACGATGATCGTTCCCGCGGTGATCAGCACTGCCGCGATGCGGGGCCGACCGCCCAGTTCGCGCGAGACCCACAAAAACACCGGATAGAGCGCGATCGTGAGCACCGCGCTCCAGAAGATGATGCCCGCGAACGGCCGCGCGATCAGATACGTCCAGTAAACGATCGCGGCCAACGCGCCGACGCGAATGACATTCTCTATGAGACTTTCCCTGGCCTCCGCGGCAGGGCGACGCCCGACGTTTTCCCGTTGTTCCGCCATCGGTGGACCCGGCATCCGTCGCGCCGCGTGAAGCGGGCTACACGCGCCGCTTCTCCAGAGCATTTTCCGGCAAAGTGGATACCAGTTCGCCGTTAGAAAATGCGACCAGACAATAACTTCTACAGCACGACTCGATTCAGCCAGATCGATCGTACCGCAACGGTGTCAGTGCCCGGTGAATACCAACACTCTGAACGGCAGCACGATGGCCTGCAGCCGAAGAATGAGCGCGTGAACCAGCGCAAGCGCGTCGAGACCGTGAAGCGCGGCCCGCCGCACAGCGCCCGTATCCTTCGCCACGATCTCATCGTGGTTGCTCGAATACGCGTTGGCGATGCAACTGCTTCCCGGCGTAACGCCATCGAGGCCGCCCTTGTAGAGCGGCTCGAGAAACACAAGAAGCGTCCCCGGCCGCACCACCTGTTGCGCCTCGACGAGAAGCTCGCTGCTGCGCACCTGCCCGGCAGCGATGTAGTCCTGCACGCCCGTCACGACCATCGGAATGATAGTCCACGGCTTTGAGGTACATGTCACCTCGGCCGCCATCCCGACTTTCATGATCTGGGCTTCAATCTGGCCGAAGCCAGCCTGCAGGTATCCTCTGCCAGCCTCCTCTGGAATCAGAATTCCAGCGGGACGCATCAGCGGATTGACGATGTCCCCTACCCGCAGCGAGAACTGCTCCACGCGGCCGTTAACGCCCGCCCGCACTATTGTCTTCCTCAACTCCACTTCGGCCTGGGCAAGTTCCGCCTCCGCACGCTCCTTCTCCGCCGGAATGAGCTTGGACACCCGCATCTCTGCCGCGTCCTTTACCGCCGTCGCGACGGCGATCCCTGCCCTGCGCCCCTCCACGGCCAGCTGCAGCCGCTCGATCTCCCGCCGCGGCACGTTGCCCGGATTGCGCTTGTAAAGTTCCTGCTTGGTCTCGAGTTCATCCACGGTCTGCTGATAGTTGCTCTTTGCCTCCTGGATCTGCCCTTCGCTCTTTTCGACGTCGGCCTGCGCTACCAGCCTGTTGACTTCGACTTCGATGATCTTGCGTCGCGCGGTTTCGACCGCGGCCTCCTGCGTGGAGCTATCCAGCCTGAAGAGCGGCGTCCCTTGAGTCACTCGCGCACTGAAGCTGATATACACTTCGGCAACACGGCCGCTTGCTTCGGAAACGATAGGCACCGTCCTGAAGAACGACGTGACGGATGTGGTGGAGGGATGATTGTAGAAGATCAGCGTTATCAGGCCGACCGTGAGCATCAGGCAGGTCGTGATGCCCCATCGCAGTTCGAACCACACCGAATACAACGTAATTTCTTTTCCCAGGCGCTTTCCCTGAACCATACGTCGATAGAGATAATCCGGAAGAATTGTGACCAGAGAGCAGAGAAGAAGTTCAAGCATAGCGCTGCTCCCCGTGCCTACGCAGCAACGCCGCTTACCGGCGGCTGGACGACCTCGCCGCCGCGGCTGGCGGCGCCACCGTGTGCAGGCACTTCGGCTACCGGCTCCTTTCCTGACGCGATCCGGCCCGTCTCCGTTTCGCCTTCGCTCATCGACCCCGCGATTTTCTCGGTCGAACCTGCAATGCGCGAAAGCGCTCCGCCGAAGTCCGGAATATCGATAAGGGCGAGCAGCAGCCCCGCAACCCAGAAGATGTGCATGTGGGTGAAAAGCGCGAGCAGCCCCAGAACGGCGACAATCTCGAATTGCAGCTTCTGGCCTCTATGCGCGATGCGCTCCGGCAAGGTATGAAGCCGGAAGAAGATGACGCCAAACATCAACAGAAACAGCACGATGACGCCGGCGGCGACCACCATCAGGACGTCGGTTTCGCCCGGTGACGTGAAGAACGCAGGAAGATGCGCCGGCGCAGCAGCGTTGAGCACCTGAGACGAAGCAGAGCTGACGGACTCGCTCATACCGCACCTCCTGTACAGCCTCGACGTGCCCGGTGTGCAGCCGTCGCAACGATACCGGAATGGCGCCGGGCGCGACGTTGATCCTGATCAACTTTCTCACCGCCGCCAACTCTACCTTGTGGGGAGATCGGCGTCGCAGGGCCCGACGCCGGGTCGATCGGCGCGGCCGCCCCGACCGCTAACGAAGGTCCGAAGCGCGCGGCGCTCTACTTCTTTCCGGTCAGTGCCGCATCGGACTGCATGATGCTTGACTGGTCATCAGCACGGAGAGTGACTATCCTTGCGTAAGGAACACGCCCTTTGACTCGACGAACGAGATCCACTGCGTCTCCCGCGCCAGCGCCACCACGTCGTTTGATCACCACCACGTCGTTGCAAAGTCAGCTCGCAGTTTCGACGAGAGACATTTCGTCAGCTACCATAACGACAACCTCGAACATCGTGGAGAGGAGCAGTCGAACGCCTTCACTGAGAGCTCGGTGCGGGCTCGCCAGCAGAACACTACGCATGGCGAGGCTGACAGTCGATGTGAATTGAAAGTCACGACATCACGTCTTTCGTGCGCCGTCACGGTCTGGGTCCCCGAACATCCATTGCCGGATATGGCCCAGACAGAAACGAGACGGCCCCGAATGCTTTACGGACTTTCGATAGATGGCAACGCGCTGGGCCACTTCGCTTTGCATCATGGTGACGCTGTCGTTATGTCCGGCAGCCGGTGACGCCAAACGCGCGCTGGCCTCCCATCCAGCGACCCAGCACTATTCGCCGCTTCACGACGACGTACCCCCGTTGCTATGGACGCAATCTGCTCAAGAGCACGATACTGCGCTGCGGATCGAGAAAAGGCGGACGCCTCCATCCGAGGCCGACCTGGCGCTGGCCGGTGAGCCGAACGTTCCGGAGCGCTACTGGCTCGCAATCTACGCAGCGCTGGGGTTAATCGTGGCTCAGGCGCTTCTCATCTACTGGTTGCTTACCGAGCGTCGGAGACGACGGCATTCGGAAGATGCCGCACTCGCGCTGGCCCGCACACTCATTACCGTGCAGGAGGATGAACACGCACGCGTCGCGCGCGAACTGCATGATGATGTGACCCAGCGACTGGCATTGCTGGCAATCGACATGAGCCGGGCCGAGAACGCAGCCACGGACGATGCCAGCCGGTCTGCCATGCAGACGATCCGGCACTCCCTGGCGCAGTTGAGCGAAGACGTTCACTCCCTCGCCTACAGCCTGCATCCTTCCATTCTGGCGGAACTCGGCCTGGTCGAAGCTCTGCGGGTCGAGTGCGACCACTTCACCGAGACAAGCGGTGTACGGGTCGCGCTCGACGCTCAGCTTTCGCACCCGATACCGCAAGACATCGCGCTGGGCGTGTTTCGCATTGCGCAGGAGAGCTTGCGCAACGTCGGCCGCCATGCTGCCGCGAGCGAGGTGCATCTCTCCCTCTCGGAGCAGAACGCAGGGGTCCATATCACCATTGCCGACAACGGGATCGGATTCGATCCCGACCAGCGCGGGAGAAGTCCCCATCTCGGGATCGCCAGCATGCGCGAACGGACAGCCCTGCTCCGGGGCAGATTCAAGATCGACAGCAAGCCGGGACGCGGCACGGTGATTTCCGCCTGGTTGCCTCTCGATCAGGCGAAGGCGTGATTGCCGCCATGACCAACTGGTTTGTCTGTGATCGGCTTGCTTGCGATCAGCTTCGCGGAGGACCGCGCCGAAAGAGGTAAACGGCCTCGCCGCGCGTCAGCCGCCGGCCTTGCACGATGGGCGACACCTCCTGGACGACCGATACCTCGTCTTCCACGCCTCGCGCGGCATCAAGCGCCCGCCGCACGGTAACGGCGGCCTCTTCCGGGTCGCGAGCGCCAACGATGTACCAGGACACGGGGTAACGCGGGTCCGCAGCCTTCCGTGCCAGGACACGCACCGACCATCCCTTGCAGTCGCTAGAGTTCATACCGGTCCCCCACCCCATTACATGAGCATGTTGTTTGCTCTTGCAGCGGCAGACTAGTCCTTCCCGGCTCGCTCGTGCGCACTAGGCCGCTCACATGCTCCACGTCAGCGCACGACTCGAAATATATATTATCCCATTCGAGCGATTATTGGCCAGTACCCCCGGCGCATCGATAGTAGGTGGTCTCCATATCGCCCATTCCGGGATAGATCCGCGCCACGGTGTTGTCGTCAATTATCTTGAGGCTGAACTCCACAGATGAGAACATGATGTCCGTCGCGCAGTTGGCGATGATGTGCACAAGCGCGCCGGTCTCTTTCTTCCGCGAAATGGTGCAGTCGGCGGTTCGCCCTCTGATGCGCCGTCCGTCGATGATGAAGCCGTTTCCGTACAAGCCCGAGCCGAGACGGAACGACGCCTTGCTCCCTTCGGAAACAAAAACTTCCCCGCACGCCTGCGGCGAACTGGCCCACGCTCCATTGACGTCGGCTGCGTCTGCGCCGCCGGCGAGCGTCGCCACGCAATAGCCGATCGCGCATGCGCGTATGATCTGCCGCATCCGCGTTATCCCCTCTCCGCGCCCCCAACCGGAGCTTCTTCAATCAATGATGTGATAGCCGCCGTCGATGTACAGTGTCTCACCCGTGATAAGCTTCGCCGCATCATGGGCCAGGAACGCAACCGCGAACCCGACGTCCAGACTGCTGACGAGCTTTCGCGCCGGAGCCTTCGACTTCGCCTTCTCGAGCAGTTCGTCAAACTCCGGAATCCCCGACGCCGCCCGCGTGGCGAGCGGACCCGGCGATATCGCATGCACCCGAATTCCCTTGGGGCCCAGTTCGGCCGCCATGTACCGCACCGACGCTTCCAGCGCCGCCTTGGCAACACCCATGATGTTGTAGTTCTGCACAACCATCTGGCTGCCGTAATATGTCATCGTGAAAAGGGCGCCGCCATTGCGCATCAGTGGCTCAGCCAGATGCGCCATGCGGATGAACGACCAGCACGAAATGTCCATCGTGGTTAGAAAGCCTTCCCGCGGAGCATCGACCACGCGGTTCACCAGCGTATCCTTCGGCGAGAAGGCGAGGGAATGGACAACGAAGTCCAACTCTCCCCATCGGGACGTGATCTCCTGAAACAGCGTCTCGAGCTGGTTCGGTTCCCGCACATCGAGCGGCATGAGGATTTGTGCTTCAAGTTCCCGCGCCAGCGGCTCCACGTGGGGCTTGGCCTTGTCGTTGAGATAGGTCACCGCCAGATCGGCGCCGAGCGCGCGGAACGCCTGCGCACAGCCCCAGGCGATCGACTGGTCGTTGGCGATTCCAGCAATGAGGCCCTTTTTGCCTTCGAGGAGCCTGGCCTTCACTGTCGGGATCATTGATCTGCTCCATCTGCGAGACGTCGTTTCAGACCCTACAGCGCTTCACGCGCCGGCTTTTGACAGAGATCACGAGCGCTGTTCATGTCACGATGCGACGTGGCAACCCTTCGCGTCACCCCGCCATTTTCCCGACCGTCTCTGGAATCACCAGTTCAGCTTCCGTCGCGGCCATGACCTCATCGATGGACGTCTCGGGCGCCGTTTCGATCAGCGTTGCGCGACCGTCGGGGAACGCAATGACTGCCAGCTCCGTCACCACGAGATCGACCGGCCGCAGCGACGTCAGCGGAAGCGAGCATCGCTTCACGATCTTGGATAGGCCCTTCGCCGCGTGCTGCATGGCCACGATGACCCGCTTGGCGCCCGTCACCAGATCCATTGCGCCGCCCATGCCGGGCACCATCTTGCCGGGGATCATCCAGTTCGCCAGCCGGCCGTTCTGGTCTACCTGCAGCCCGCCCAAGACCGTGAGATCGACATGGCCGCCGCGGATCAGACCGAACGACATCGCGCTGTCGAACGTACAGGCCCCCGGAAGCGCGGTGACCGGCCGGCCGCCGGCGTCGGTCAGCGTCGGATGCGCCATGCCTTCCTGCG
>Ga0182739_1000723_pt1 | contig 38999 bp, 36 predicted proteins | sample eDN5th30CBELigBY_FD_128873 | JGI IMG/M metagenome (GOLD analysis project Ga0182739, IMG submission 128873) | Enriched backyard soil microbial communities from Emeryville, California, USA - eDNA 5th pass 30_C BE-Lig BY (version 2) (version 2) | ecosystem: Environmental > Terrestrial > Soil >... | reverse complement strand
GTAGTCGGTCTTCTCCAGCGTGTCGATCCCGTAGGCGGCCTTGGTCGCGTCGATGTTGCGCTGGTAGTAGGGAGCCTCGATCCGCGCCTGGTTCGGCACGACCTGGAACTGGTTGACGAACCAGGGGTAGGCGACGCCGACCACGAGCGAGGAGACGATCAGCAGGCCCGTCGCGATGAGCGGGAAGCGCCAGCGGCCGATGATCGCCGTCACGAAGAACAGCACGGCGACGATGCTCGCGACGATCGAGAGGATCGTGAGCCCCGGGATGATCGCGTGCACGTCGGTGTAGCCGGCGCCGGTGATCCGGTCGCCCTCCGACAGGAGCGTCTTGTAGCGGTCGAGCCAGAGGCTCACGGCCTGCACCGCGAGGTAGAGGCCCGCGAGCACGGCGAGCTGGATGCGCGCCGACTTCGAGATGCGCAACTCGCGCTGACCGACGCGGACTGCGCCGTAGAGGTAGGCCACGAGGGCCGTCACGACGAGGCAGACGAGCAGGACGGCCGAGGCGAAGCCCAGGACGGCGCTGTAGAACGGCAGCTCGAACAGGTAGAACCCCGTGTCGAGGCCGAACTGCGGATCGGTCGTTCCCGTCGAGACCCGGTTCAGCCACAGCCACGTGGTCTCCCACTGCGCCGACGCGGCGAAGCCCGAGAAGAACCCGAAGAACACCGGGATCCCCCACATCGCGAGGCGGCGGAGCGGCTCCACCACCTCCTGATAGTGGTCGAGCTGCGAGCTCAGGCGCGCGTACACGGGACGAAGCCGGTATGCCAGCTGGATCGCCACGAACACGGGGATCGACATCGCGGCGAAGCCGATCAGGAACATGACCACGCGCGCGGTCCACTGCGTCAGCAGGACGCTGTCGAAGCCGAGCTGGTCGTACCACAGCCAGTCTGCGTAGAGACTCGCGAAGGTGAAGAACGCCACCACCAGTGCGGCGATCACCGCGAGGGTGATGCCGACGGCGCGGCGGAGCGGGCTGGGCGTGGCCTGGTTCGGCGCTGAGGTCGTGGTCACCCGTCCATCCTAGGCGGCGGGATTCTGGGTGGAGGCCGTGCGTCCGCCGCTCACCCGGCCGGACGCGTCTCCGGCGAGGGGACGCCGCCGGTGTGGCGCGTCATCGAGTGCACGTGGGGAGCGCGTCGAGGTCGCCCTCCTCGCGCAGTGCCGTGAGCACGTCGAGCGCGTCGTCGAGCGTCGCGACGGAGAAAACCCGCAGACCCGACGGGACGTGACCGACCACCTCGTCGCAGTTCTTCGCCGGCGCCAGGAAGTAGTCGGCGCCCGCGCCGACGGCGCCGTGCATCTTCTGGCGGATGCCCCCGATCGGGCCCACGGTGCCCGCCGAGTCGATCGTGCCCGTGCCCGCGACGTCGAGGCCGCCGTTGAGCTCACCCTCTGAGAGGGTGTCGATGATCCCCAGCGCGAACATCATGCCGGCGCTCGGCCCGCCGACGTTGTCGAGCTGGATCGTGACGTCGACCGGGAAGACGTAGTCGTGCAGCGTCGTGACGCCGATGAGCCAGAGGGTCTGCCCGTCCACCTCCGTCTGCGTGGGCGTGACCTCCACGGTCAGCTCGTCGCCGCCGCGCTCCACCGCGAGGCTCACCGGCGCGCCCTCGCCCGCGTTGACGATCTCGCGCAGCTGCGCCGTGTCGGTGATCGGCTCGCCGTCGGCCTCGCGGATGATGTCGTCGGGTTCGAGGACGCCCTCCGCGGCGGAGTCGTCGGTGAGCGAGTAGACCCGCACCATCGGCTGCACGTCGTAGCCGAGCTCGGTGAGCGCGGCAGCCGTCGCCTCCTTCTGCGAGTCGACCATCATGGCCGCGCTCTGCTCGTTGCGCTCCTCGGTCGTCTGGTCGGCGGGGAAGACCTCGCCGACCGGCAGCACGGCGCGCGAAGGGTCGAACCAGGCCAGGGCGAGCTCGAACCACGACGGGGTCCGCTCCCGGTTGCCCACGACCTGCACCGTGAGCAGATCCAGCGCCCCCGCCGTCGGGAAGGTCTCGGCTCCCGACACGGAGATCAGCGGCACGTCGTTCCCGTCGGCGTCCTTCGCCGTCCCCAGCGTGTTGAACACGGGCCCCGGCTGCTGGATGACGAAGGAGGTCGGCAGCACCGTGAGGACCAGGAGCGCGACGAGCGCGACCGCCAGCGCCCAGATACCGGCGACCGCCGACCGCGGGAGGCGCCGGCGGACAGGGGGCACGACGTCGTCGTGCTCATCGAACAGTGCCACGTCAGACCTTCCTGGCCGGACGTTCGCGACCGGCGTACACGGGACGGGCTCCCGCCGGGCAGGGCGCGAACACGTGCGACTAGCGTAGAACGCGATGTCATCTCCCTGCTGAAAGGCGACCGACATGACCGACGACGACCGCCCTGAACCCGAGGACTTCGCCGAGTTCCTGCGCAATCTCATGGGCGGGCAGGGCGGTATCGACCCCGCCCAGTTCGAGCAGCTGCGTGGCCTCGGCATCGACCCGGCGATGATGCAGCAGGTGATGCGGCACCTGCAGGGCGCCTTCGCGAGCGGCGGCGACGGGACGATCGACTGGTCGGCGGCACGCACGCAGGCACTGCACCTGGCCAACAAGGACGGGCTCGGCATCTCGACGGGCGACCGCCAGGACTTCGACCAGGCATTCGCCCTGGCGACGCTGTGGCTGAGCGAGGCGACCTCCATCTCCGATCTCTCCCACCCGCCGCGGGCGCTGACCCGCGGTCAGTGGGTGGAGGCGACGCTGCCGGTGTGGCAGGAGCTCGCGGAGCCGGTCGCCACCTCGATCGCCGACGCCATGACCGAGGCGATCGGCACGCAGCTCCCCGAGGAGATGAAGGACCTCGCGGCGGGCGCCGGGCGGGTCATGCGCACCGTGGGGGGATCGCTGTTCGCGGGCCAGCTCGGCGCCGTCATCGGTGCGCTCTCGCAGGAGGTCGTCTCGGGCGGCGACGTCGGGATCCCGGTGATGCCCGACGGCGACGCCGCCATCCTGCCCCAGAACTTCGCGGACTTCGGCCGCGATCTCGAGATCGACGACGACCAGCTCGCCCTCTACCTCGCGACGCGGGAGCTGGCCCATGCGCGCCTGTTCCGCCATGCGAAGTGGCTGCGCCTGCACGTCATCTCCCAGGTGACCGAGTTCGCGCGGGGCCTGCACGTGGACACCGACGCGCTGGAGGAGCTCGCGTCGCGGTTCGACCCGTCCGCCCCGGAGGAGCTGCGTCGCGCGCTCGAGAGCGGCGCCCTCCTGCCCGCCCGGTCCGACGCGCAGACCGCGGCGCTGACGCGCCTGGAGAACCTGCTCGCGACGATCGAGGGCTGGGTGGACGTCGTGACCGCGGATGCCACGAGCCGCCTGCCCTCGGCCGACCGCATCGCGGAGGCGGTGCGCCGCCGCCGCGCCGTCGGCGGTCCCGCCGAGCGCGCGATGGGGTCGCTGGTCGGTCTGGAGCTGCGGCCGCGCAGACTGCGCGAGGCCGCGGCGATGTGGCGCGCCGTCACCGACGCCGTCGGGACGGCGGCGCGCGACGCGCTGTGGGACTACCCCGATCTGATGCCCTCGGCCGAGGACATCGACGATCCGGCGGCGCTCGTCGGCCGGCTCCAGGCGCACGCGCGCGGCGACGCCCCCGAGCGCGATGCGATGGACGACGCCCTGGACGCGCTGCTGGCCGAGGCCGCCGGCAGCACCGGCACGCAGGACGACGCTCCGGGAGAGGCTGCGACGGATCCCGAGGACGGCCTGGACGACGGCCCCGACATCCCCCGGCCGGTGTGACGCCCGGCGTCTCCTCCACAGACGCCGCCACGAGAGCGAGCTCCGCCATCCCTGTGGACAGCCGGCCCCCCGCACCGGCCGGCGCACGACAATCGGGCAATGCTCCGCCTCGCCCCCTCCCATCCGCCGCTGTGGCGCTCCGCATCCACTATCCAGTTCGGTGCCGACGACGTCGCCCGCATCGAGGGCGTCGTCCCGTGGCAGGAACGCCTCATCGATGCACTGCAGGACGGCATCCCCGATGCCATGCTCATCCCGCTCGCCGTCGGATTCGGCGCGACGGCGAGGGAGGCGGCGCGCTTCGCCGATGAGATCGCCCCCGTTCTGATCCCATCCCCCGCCGCGGCCTCCTCGGGAGTTCAGGCGGCTGTGGAGGTCGAGGTCCCCGCCGACCTCTCGTTCACCGAGACGACGGCGCTCGAAAGCGGCCTGCGGGGTGCGGGCCTGCGGGTCGCGGCGGTGCGTGCGTGGCCCGGCGAGCCCGGCGTCCTCCCGGTCGTCCTCGTCGCCCACCGGCTCGTCGACCCCCGCAGGGCGGCCCGCCTCAGCTCCGCCGATGTCCCGCACCTGCCCGTCGAGCTCTCCGGCGACCGCGTCACCGTCGGTCCGCTCGTGGCGCCTGGGCGCACCGCGTGCCTCTCCTGCCTGCACTCCCACCGTCGCGACGAGGATCCCCGCTGGCCGCTGCTGGCGGCACAGCTGCTCGGGCGCGCGGCCCTCGTCACGGATCAGGCGCTGGTGCTGGAGGCGGCCCTGCTGGCGGCGCGGCTGCTGCGCTCGGGCCCGGGCGCCGTGACGACCTCGGTCACCGTCAGCGCCGGGACGAGCCGGAGGGTCTGGCGGGCGCATCGCCCTCACGCAGACTGCCTGTGCCGATCTCCTGCAGGAAACGCGAGCGCTGACGCTCCCGATGCCCGCTCGATCGCGCCCACGACAGCGAGAGGGTACGCGCGGCCCGCGTGATGCCCACGTAGGCGAGGCGGCGCTCCTCGTCGACCTGCTCGAATCCGGTGGCGTACGAGATCGGCAGCAGCCCCTCGGACAGGCCCGCCAGATGCACGTGCTGCCATTCCAGGCCCTTCGCGGCGTGGAGGGTCGCGAGCGTCACGGTCCGCAGCGACGGCTCATGCTGGTCCTTCGCCCTCGCCTGCAGCGTGTCGGTGAAGCTGCGCAGCGTCGTACCCTCCGGCGCCTCCTCGGCCAGCCGCAGCAGCGAGGCGCGCGCCTCCCAGGCCTCCCGCAGCGCACCGCCCGCGGGCGGTGGATCGTCGGTGAGCCCGAGCGAGCGCAGGACGTCGCGCACAGCCGCGACCAGGCCGCCGTCGACGGGGGCCACGGAAGCCCCCCGCAGTGCGAGCAGCGCCTGACGGACCTCCGGCAGATCGAAGAACCTCGTACCGCCGAGGACGCTCGCGGGGATGCCGCGGGCGGCCAGCGCCGACAGCAGCGGCGCCGACTGCGCGTTCGCACGGTACAGCACGGCGATCTCACGTGGATCGACGCCGCCGCGCAGCTGGGCCGCGATCCGGTCGGCGATACCGCCTGCCTCCTCCGTGTCGTCGGCGTACGCGGTGACGGCGGGCGCGGGTCCGGGCTCGCCCTCCGAGCGCAGGCGGAGCGCCCCCGGGCGCCCCCGCATGAGCGCGTTGGCGGCGGCGAGGATCGCGGGATCCGATCGATAGTTGCGCTCCAGCCGCACGACGTGCGCATCCGCGTGACGCTCGGGGAACTCCAGCAGAAAACGGGGATCCGCGCCCGCGAACGAGTAGATCGTCTGGCTCACGTCCCCGACGACGCACAGGTCTCGCCGATCGCCGAGCCACAGCTCGAGCAGCCGGTACTGGAGCGGGGAGACGTCCTGGAACTCGTCGACGGTGAAGTGGCGGTACTGCTCCCGCACCTGCGCCGCGACCCGCGGCTCGGCCTCCAGCATCCCCGCGCACGCCAGCAGCACATCCTCGAAGTCGAGCTGACGCCGCTCGTCCTTCGCCTTCTCGTACGCGCGCTGCAGGTCGGCCAGCGCGCCGGCGTCCAGCCCGCCGACCCCCTCTGGACGATCGCGTGCCGCCTGCTCGATCGAGCGCATCGTCACCTTGCGCCACTCGATGCGCCCCGCGACATCGCGCAGCGTCGCCCCGTCCAGACGCATGCCCAGGGCGTCGGCCGCCTGCCCGAGCAGCCGCACCTTCCCCGACGCGATCGTCGGCGCGGTGTCGCCGGCGACCTGGGGCCAGAAGTGGTTCAGCTGTGCGAGCGCCGCAGCGTGGAAGGTCCGTGCGGAGACCCCCTCGACGCCGAGCCGCCGCAGCCTGCCCCGCATCTCGCCGGCGGCCTTGGCCGTGAAGGTCACGGCCATCACGCGGGACGGAGAGTAGGCGCCCGTGTCCACGCCGTGCGCGATCCGGTGGGTGATCACGCGCGTCTTGCCGGTTCCGGCTCCCGCGAGCACGCACACCGGCCCCCGCAGCGTCGACGCCGCGTCCCGCTGCGCGTCGTCGAGGGCGCTCAGTGCCCCTCCGCTCACGTATCCATCCAGTCGCGGATGAGCCGATGGGCGATCGACGCACCGCCGGGAAGGCTGACGTCGCCGGCTCCCGCGAACGCCTCCGCGAGTTCCGCCCGCGTGAACCAGCGGACGTCCACGATCTCCTCGCCGTCGGGGCGGGGCACCGCATCCGCGGGGGCGACCGCGTGATAGCCGAGCATGAGCGAGCGGGGGTACGGCCAGGCCTGCGAGCCGCGGTAGTGCAGACCCGCGATCCGGACGCCCGCCTCCTCCTCGATCTCGCGGACGATCGCCGACTCCGCCGACTCACCCGCCTCGACGAATCCGGCGAACGCGGAGTACATGTTGCGCTCGGCCCACAGCGCGTTCTTCCCCAGCAGCAGGCGCTCGTCCGCCGCGTCCGCGACGGCGACGATCACCGCCGGATCGGTGCGCGGGAAGTGCTCGCGGCCGCAGCCCATGCACTCTCGCGCCCATCCGGCCGCGCGGACGACGGTGCGCGCCCCGCAGCGGGGACAGAACGGCGAGTCCACGAGCCAGCGTCCGAGCGACAGCCCGGCGACGAACACCGCCGCGTCCTCGGCGACGAGGTCCGCGCCGACGGCACGCAGCGAGCCCCACGTGAGCTCCGCGTCGAGGTCCGCCACGGGCGGCTCATCGTCGCCGTCGGCTGCGGCCAGGAGGACCGCGCGCGCGTCGGCGTCCCTCCCGAGGAAGGCCCACGTCCCCCCGCGCACTTCGGACGGCGCGACGTACGCGAGCCTCCCGTCGGAGGTCAAGGGCGCGCGATCGCCGTGGACGACGAGCACGCGCGTCGACTCGTCTGCGCGGAGCCGTTCGACCAGCTCCGGCTCGAGGCGCTCCTCGGCGGCACGGTCGAACGCCGCACGGGCGAGGGCGGGCGGCGGCGGGACGTCCTGCGGCGTCATCGAGGACCTCTCTTGCGGGCGTGGCGCGGAGGCGCCTGGTCGCGCCACGCCTACCCTGGGGGGCATGGCACGCTCACCTCTCACTCTAGCCGCGTCGGTGACGTCCGCTCTGCCTCGCACGGGAGTCGTGAACGTCGCCACCCTCAGCGAGGGCGCCGCGGGGCGCTTCGACAGCGCGCTCGCGACGCTCGACGACGGCAGGCGCGTCGTGATGCGGGTGCCCGCGGATGCCGACGCCGAGCGCGACCTCCGCACCGAGGTGCGCGCGCTGACGGCGTTGACGCCTGGGGTGCGCGGGGTCCTCCCCTTCGCCGCGCCGCTCGTGCTCGGCGAGACCCGCGTCGACGGACTCGGCGCCGTCGTGCAGAGCTGGCTCCCCGGCTACCGGGTCGACGCGGCGCACGTGCCGCCGGGGCCGGGCGTGGCCACGGCCGTCGGCACGGCGATCGCGACGATCCACGACCTTCCGCCCTCCGTCGTCCGCGACGCGGGACTGTCGGTGCGCACTTCGGCGCAGGTCCGCGACGACGCCGAGCGCCTGCTCGATCGCGCCGAGGCCACGGGGCGGCTGCCGTTCGGACTGCTGCGGCGCTGGAGCACGGCGCTGGCGGCCGACGCCCTGTGGCGATTCGAGGCCACCGTGACCCTCGGCGGGGTCGACCCGGCATCCTTCCTCCTCGAGGACGACGCGGAAGGCACCCCTGTCGTCACGGGCCTGCTGCAGTGGGGTGGGCTCGGCGCGGGAGACCCGGCCGCCGATCTGCGATGGCTCGCATCGGCACCCGACGCGCGCACCGACGTGCTCGACGCGTACACCGCCGCATCGCACCGTTCCGTCGACTCCGCCGTGTGGGAGCGCGCCCGCCTGCACGCCGAACTGGAGTTCGCCTCCTGGCTCGTCCACGGTCATGCCGCGGGCGCCGAGTCGGTCGTCGCGGATGCCGTCGCCCTCCTAGAGGCGCTGGAGACGAGCGTGCGGGATGCGCCGCCGCTTGCGCATGAGTCCATCACGGTCGACGACGCGATCGCCGTCCTGGGCCGCATTCCCGAGACCACGTCGATCGACACCTCGATGCAGACCGACGCGTATGACGCCGAGCGCCTCGGCGAGTACACCGACGACGAGGCCGAGGATCGCGCGGACGCCGATCCCGCCGGCATCGAGACGGCCCCGATCGAGCTGACCGGATGGCAGCTCCCCGGATCCGAGCATCACGACGATCACCGCGGCGACGGCGGCGAGCACGGCCGGAACCATGATGGCGACCACGGCGACGACGATCCCGGCGAGGCGGCGCGCAACGCGCTCCGGCGCTGGACCGAGACCGCCTGACGACGCTGCTCAGCCCCGCAGCACGAGGTCGTCCGCCACGTAGTAGAGCACGACGTCGATCCGATCGAGCGGCGTGCCGTGCTTCGCGTGATACGCGCGGCGGTAGAGCTCGAGCTGCAGCATGCGCTCGGCGCGCTCAGATGCCGTCCGGGGCGGCCTGCCCGTCTTCCAGTCCACGATCTCGATGCGGTCGCCGCGCTGATAGACCGCATCCAGCTTGCAGATGATGACGTGCCGCCGGACGTCCCCGTTCTCCGTGGGCAGCAGGTCGTCCGCCGTGAAGTCGATCTCGGTCTCCACCGCGATCGGCTTGAGCTTCGCCCATTCGGACGTCAGGAAGCGCTCCTTCAGGTTGGCCAGCGCGACCTCGTCGGCGTGCGCACCGGACTCCGACTCGTCGAGCTCCCACAGCTCGTCGTCGAGGCTCTGCCCACCGCCGCCGAGGCCTGAGCGCTGCTCGACCCACGCGTGGAAGAGGGTGCCGAGGCGCGTCTGACGGTACGGCCGCTCCGGGAGCGGCCGGGCCGCGGCGGCAGCGGCAGCGGCGTAGTCCCCCGCGAAGTCCTTGAACCGCGACGCGGGGATCCGCGTGGGCGCCGCCTGTCGCCCGACGACCTCCCGCGCCGCGCGCTCCGCGAGCAGCAGCGCGAGGTCTCTCGTCGGCTCTGCCGCCGGCACCCGCTGCGCAGCGTGCACACGGGCCGCGGCGCGCTCCACGACGGGGCGGCGGCTCCCGAGCGGGTCGATCGGCCACGACAGGAACCGCCGCTGATCCAGGTAGGGGTTCTCTCCCGCATCTCCGTCGACGTCGAGCGCAGCGCCCACGGCCGCCGCCACCTCGATCAGGAACGGGCTGGCGGAGCGCGGGGATGCCGTGCCCGACCACGCGGCGCCGGTCAGCAGAAGGTGCTCGCGGGAACGCGTCACTGCCACGTACGCGAGCCGCCGCTCCTCTTCGAGCTGGCGAGCCGCGACCGCGGCCTTGAAGTCGCCGAGGGCGTCGCGGACGTCCTGCTGCGTCGGCGCCTCCTCGGCACCCCACGCGAGACGGGGAAGCCAGGCCCTGTCGCCGCGGAAGGGATACGGCAGCACGCCGAAGCGCAGCCACCCCAGTCCGTCGCGCGGCTTGGCGGGCAGCTCGTCCGCGACGCAGCGCACGACGGCGACCGCGTCCCATTCGAGACCCTTCGAGCCGTGGATTGTGAGCAGCTGGACGACGTCCGCCTCGGGCGGCTCGGTGCGCGGTGCGAACTCGTCGAGGCGCTCGGCACGATCGAGCCAGGCCAGGAGCGCCGGCAGCGACCCGCTCTCGTCCGTGGCCAGGAAGCCGTGCAGCTCGTCGACGAACGCGCGAAGCTGGTCGCCCGCGACGCGTGCGGGGCCGCGCGCCTCGTTGGCGGCCAGCTCGACGTCGAGGCGGAGCTCGATCTCGATCAGCCGGACGAGATCGGGCACCGGCATCCCGACCGCTCGCCGCAGACCGGCGAACACGGCGGCCGCCTCACGCAGCCGGGCGCGTCCCTCTTCGCTGAACTCCCGGAGCCAGCCGTGGTCGGGCCGCTGACGCAGGACGAAGTCGAGCGCGTCCACGAGCGACCCCGACTCGTCGCCGCCCGAGCGGCGGATGCGCGCCGCCACGTCGGGGTCCAGCTCCTGCAGCGCGGAGTCGTGCCGAGCGATCCGCCGCGACAGGTCGGCGAGCACCCGCAGGTCGGCCAGGCCGATCGCCCAGCGCGGGCCCGACAGCAGCCGGATGAGCGCCGATCCCGCGGACGGGTCGCTGATGACGCGCAGCGCCGCAATGACGTCGACCACCTCTGGCGTGGACAGGAGCCCTCCGAGCCCGAGGATGCGGTGCGGGATCCCCCGCCTGCCCAGTGCGTCCGCGAAGCGCACCATGTGCTTCTTGGCGCGGAACAGCACGGCGCCCGTCGTCGGAAGCCCTCGGTCTGCGCGCTCCGCGCGCACCCGGACGAACCACTCGGCGACGCGCTCCGCCTCCGCGTCCACGTCGAGGTCGAACGCGACCTCGACCGCGCCTTCCGGCGCGTCGGGACGAGCGCGCAACGCGCCGACGGGTACCGGAGAGCCGGCCGTCAACGGCTGGAGCACGGCCCCCGCCGCGTCGAGCACGCGCTCGCTGTTGCGCCAGCTCGTCATGAGAGAGAACGTGGCGGCTGTTCCCGCCTCCCCGCGAGAGAACGCCCCGGAGAACCCGCCGAGGTTGCCGGCACTCGCACCGCGCCAGCCGTAGATCGACTGGTGGGGGTCGCCGACGGCCATGACGGCCGTGCCTGCGAAGATCGCCGCGAGCAGATCCGTCTGCACGACCGAGGTGTCCTGATACTCGTCAAGCAGAACGATGCGGTACCGCTCCCGGAGCTCGGCGGCCACGGCGGGATGTCCGCGCACCGCCTCCAGCGCACCGGCGACCTGGTCGGAGAAGTCGATCACGCCGCGCCCCCGTTTCTGCGCGCCGTACTCCTTGGCCAGGCCGGTGAGCACCGCGAGCCCGTCCACGGCTCCGAGGGCCTTCGCCACGTCGGCGTAGACGGTCGTGCCCTTGCGCGTGGACGGCCGTTCGCGGATCTCGCCGAGCCGCGACGGGAACGCGGCCAGTTCGTCGAGGTCCACGAGGTTGTCGACGGCGTCTCGCGCAAGCTGCAGCGCCGCGTCGATGATGGTCGACGGACGGTAGTCGATCCCCTCCAGCCGCGGATCGTCGCTGTCGTGCACGACGCGCCGCATGAGCAGCCACGCGGCGGAGTCGCTCAGCACGACGGCCTCGGCGTCTCGGCCCATCCGCACGGCGTTCTCGCGGACGATCGCGTCGGCGAAGCTGTTGTACGTCGAGACCGTCGGCCGGTGCAGGAGCGCGTCGGCATCCGGGGCCGTCGCCTGCATCCCCTCTGCGAGGGCGTCGAGGGCCGCACGGCGGGCGGCCTCGGGCGCGTTCTCGCGCTCCAGTCGTGCGAACACGTCGAGCCTCCCCTCGGCGTGGAGGCGGCCGAGCCGGGGCAGAAGACCGCGCCGCTCGAACTCGGAGAGCCGGTGGAGCCGGCGGTGGATGCGTTCGGCCAGCTCGCCGGCGGCCTTGCGCGTGAACGTGAGACCGAGAACCTGGTCGCGCTGCACGAGCCCGTTCGCGACGAGCCAGACGACCCTGCCCGCCATCGTCTCGGTCTTGCCGCTGCCTGCGCCGGCCACGACGAGCGCCGGCGTCAGCGGCGCGGAGATCACCGCCGCCTGCTCATCCGTCGGCGGGAACTGGCCGAGGGCGGCCGCGATCGCCTGGGGAGACGCGAGCGCTTCCGCCCCGTCCGCTGATGACGTCATGCGGAGCTCACCGCGCCCACCGTGTGGATGCGGCACAGCCCGTGCGTGTGATCATCACGGCAGTGGGCCTCGTAGGGCGCGAGGAAGCTGTGCCCGCCCACGACGTGGACGGCGTCCCGGATGCGCAGGAGGAACTCCTCCCGCGTGCGGTCGTCGAAGGGCGGCTGCGAGGGGGTCGCGTAGTGCGCTCCCCGCGTCGGCTTCAGGACGAGCAGCTTGGCGCCGCCGGACGGGTAGCCCGCGGCCGCGGGGATCGCACCGGCCTCGAACGCCAGCTGGTACGCGCTCAACTGCGGATTGCCGACGGCCGCGGAAGGTCCGGTCGATTGACTGCGCCCTGTCTTCAGGTCGATGATGACGACGGAGCCCTCCGGCGTCAGCTCGACGCGGTCGATCGTGCCGCTGATCACGGCGGGCTGTTCCGCCGCCTCCACCGGCACCTCGATCTCGAAGCGCGGCTCCGCGCCGAGCAGCCGCGTACCGGCGGCCTCGGCGTCGCGGAGATAGCGGGACAGCCGCGACACGAGGTCGCGGGCGCGCGTGCGCTCCGAACGCTCGATCCAGCCCGCCTCGAACTCCAGCTCGCCCCAGCGCTCCTCCACCGTCCGCCACAGGCCGTCCTCGTCACCGCCCTCGGAGAGCTCCAGCGCGGCGTGGATGAGGGTGCCGAGTCCCGCCACGACGCTTCCCGCTCCGCCGCCGAGCTCGCCGATGACCCAGTCGAGCGCACAGTCGTCGATCGACTGCAGCTTCGACGGCGACAGCCGCGCCCGCTCACGGGAGAGGTCGTAGACGGGCGCGTGCGTCGTGGGTGCCGCGACGCCGTACCACTGGGCGGGATCCGCGCCGTCGACCCCCGCCGCCGCGAGCAGGACGAGCTGACCCGCCGCCTCCTGCCGCGCAGGCTCCGGGACGTCGGGCGCCGTCAGGGCGCGACGGTGCTGGGCGACCAGACCGCGCAGCGAGAGCGGATGCTCGGCCGAGCGCGGCGCGGGCAGCGCGGGGGGAAGGAGCTCGAACAGGACGCTCGGACCGGTGTCGTCGTCATCCACCGCCGTCACGATCACCCGGCGGCGAGCACGCGAGAGTGCCCGCGCGAACAGGCGCAGCTCATCGTGCAGCACGCTCCGGCGGCGATCCACCGTCTCCGCCGCGCCCGCGGCGAGTCCGAGCCGCCACGTCTCCAGCAGGCTTCCCCGCACGCGCAGGTTCGGCCACACGCCCTCCTGCACACCGGCGATGACGACCGTGTCGAACTCCGTCCCCAGTGCCCCTGCCGGCGTCATGACGCGGACAGCCGCGATCGGTGCCGGGGCACTGAGACGGTCTTCCGCGACGTCCGAGTCGAGGATGCCGCGCACGAACGCGATCGGAGACGTCCCGTCCTCTCGCTCCCCGTGCCTCTTGGCCGCCTGGAAGAGCGCCACGACGGCGTCCAGGTCGCGCCCGGCCTGGTCCGCGAGCGGTCCGTGCCCGCGCGAGGCCTCGTGCCACGCCCGCTCGCGCCCCGACCGCTCCCACGCCGTCCACAGCAGCTCGTGCGCCGTCGCCCCGTCCGACAGCTGTCGCCGCAGCTCGTCGAGCGTGCCGGCGACCTTCGCGGCCCTGCGTCCCTCGCGGGTATCCAGGGTCTCCCACTCGATCGGGTGGCGCATCGCCGACACGAGCAGCTCGCGGGCGGGCACCTGCTCCTCGTCGCCGCGCTGCAGGGCGGCGTGCCGCAGCGCGGTGCGCAGCCGGCGGATCTCCACGGCATCCATGCCCGCCCCGCGCAGCGCGTCGATGACCGTTTCGGGCGACCACTCGCCCGGCTCGGAGGCGGCGAGATCGACCATGCGCAGCAGGTCCCTGACCGCCGACGAGGATGCCAGCGGCCTCGTCGGCCCCGTCGCACCGGTCGGCACCTCGCGAGCGGACAGCTCGTCCTCGAGGGCCGAGACCTGGCGTGCGTCATGGGCGATGACGGCGCACTGCGACCACGGCACGCCGTCGTGGACATGGCGCTCGCGCAGCAGCCGCGCGATCGTGTCGTACTCCTCCGCGGTCGAGCGCAGCGCATGCACGCGCACCGATCCGTCGGGCTCGGCTCCCCCCGGGCGCCGGCGATGCGCCACGACACCGACCGCCCCGATGCGCGACGTCACCTCCGCGAGGAGGTCGCGCTGGTGCGCCGTGCCGCGATGCGTCCCCTCCAGCACGTGCACGGGGCCAGACGCGACCAGCCGCGCGAAGTTCTCGGGCGTCGCCCCGCGGAACGACCCCGACCCGACGTCGGGATCGCCGAACGCGAGCACGGCCACGCCGCGAGCACGCAGCGCCTCGACGAGCTCGACGCCGCCGAGGGTGAGCTCCTGAGCGTCGTCGACGAGGACGGCGCGCAGCGACGCGATCGCCCCCAGTGCGGGGGCGTCCGCCGGAAGCGTCCGCAGGAGCTGGACCGCTTCGCGGACGAGCCCGGCAGCGTCACGGTGCGCGCCCCTCATGCGCGCACGCACGTCGCGGTACTCGCGGGCGAACGAGGCCATCGCCGTCCAGATCTCGATGCCGTCCGCCTCCGCGCGCGCGTCGAGCTCGGTCTCGGTGATCCCGAGCGTCGTCAGCTCCGCGAGGAACGCGCGCACCTCGGCGCGGAAGCCGCCGGTCGCACGCACCTCGGGCGGGACCCACGACGGCCAGCGCGAACGGCCCATCCGCTCGTCCTCCGCGTCGCCCGTCAGGAGGTCCTGCACGATGCGGTCCTCGTCTGGCCCTGTCAGCAGCTGCGGCGGATCGGCGTCGACGTGGACCGCCGCCGCCCGCACGACCTGGTAGGCGAGCGCCGCGACGGACTTCGCGAGCGGCCCGGCCGTCGCGACCTCGACGGCCAGCGCCAGCTCGTCGCGCAGCGCAGTCGCCGACGTGCGCGTCGGCGTCAGCACGAGCACCTGCTCGACCGACAGCCCGCCGGCGACGAGCGCCGCCGTCCTGGCGACGATGACGGACGTCTTGCCCGTGCCGGGTGCCCCGACGACGGAGCCCGAGGCGTCAGAAGGAAGGGAGATGACGCTGCGCTGGGCTTCGTCCGGAACGAAGACCGGCGACTGCTGCATGTCCACAACGCTAGCCGCCGCGCCCGACATCCCCGCGTGACGTAGAGTCGGAGTGGCCCCGGCGCACGGGGTCGGAAAGGCAGTCACCCGTGGAGATCCGCATCGGCATCGCGAACACCCCGCGAGAGCTCAGCTTCGAGTCGGACGAGTCGGCCGACGCCGTCAGGAAGACCGTCACAGACGCACTGGAGTCCGGCGCGAGCCACTTGTCGTTCACCGACACGAAGGGCAACTCGTACGTCGTCCCCACGGCGGGCGTCACGTTCGTCGAGGTCGGCACCGACCAGTCCCGGCGCGTCGGCTTCGTCGCCTGACATGCAGATCGTCATCGCGCTGGTCTTCGGCGCCGCCGTGGGCGGCCTGCTGCACTTCCTGCAGCCGGGCCGCACCTTCCGCGGCGTCGCGCTCGCGCCCGTCCTGGGCGCCTTCACGGGCGGGCTCGCATGGCTCATCCTCACGTGGGCCGGCGCGACGACGCTCGAGCCCTGGCTCTGGCTCGTCTCCTTCGCCGCACCGATCGTCGTGGTCCCGCTCGTGCTGCTGGTCCTCACGCGCGTGCGGACGGCGCACGACGCGCGCGAGCGGATCCGCCTCGGCATCGCCTAGTCTCAGGCGTCGAGACCGAGCTCCGCCATCCTGCGGGAGTGGGCGCCCATGAGCTCGGTGAAGACCGGCTCGACCCGCTTCTCCTCCGCCGCATCGAGCTCTCCCGGCCGCAGCGCGCCGCGGGCGATCAGCAGCGTGTCGCCGACGAGCCGCCGGCCCCACAGCGCCAGGAGCGAGCGCCATTCGGCGTCGGCCTCGATGGCATCCGTGATGATCGTGACGATCGCATCTCGGTCGTCGTCCGCACCGAGGATCCGCGCCACGCGCTCCCCCGTCGCCCCGTAGCTGGCCGAGAGCGCGCGGTAGAAGTCGTCAAGCATGCCCGCCGTGATGTGGACCGAGAGCATCGTCTCCAGCGGTCGCGCACCGTGCGTCGCGCGGCGGAAGCCGTCCAGCGGCTCCCGGAACGGGAGCATGAGATCGAGCGGATCGTCGCCCCGCTCGCGGATGAGCGCCACGAGCTCGCGATGCTTGAGCAGGGCGGCGCCGGCGGCCAGCGACAGCGACTCCTTGTGCGTGAGGTCGGGGGTCGGCGCGATGAGCTCGCTGAGGGTCTCGAAATAGCCCAGCTGCAGATACGCCGCCTGCCCGAGGAACGTGTCGATGTCTGGCGCGAGCTCCTCGAAGTCCACCCGCGACACGTCGCCGTGATCGCCACGGGAGCGCAGCTTGAGCGCGCGCTCGGGAGTGCGCCCGCGCTGCCAGAACCACCTCACCACGTACGACAGCCTACGGGCCGGGACGCGCAGCGCGCGGATGCCGCGTGCACGGGGTTCGCGGGGCCCCTCCGATAGGCTTGTCGAGTCCCGGCGACGGATCGGGACCCCGCGCCTGTGGCTGAGTGAAGGGCGTGGACCCCCTCACCCGGCGGCCTCTCACCGCCAGACAGGCATGACATCGTGACGACTTTCGCCGAACTCGGCGTCGATCAGGACATCGTCGAGGCCCTCGCGGCCAAGGGCATCGTGGACTCCTTCCCGATCCAGGAGCAGACGATCCCCCTCGGGCTTCCCGGGCAGGACATCATCGGCCAGGCGAAGACCGGGACGGGCAAGACGTTCGGCTTCGGGATCCCCGTCGTGCAGCGACTCGGTCTCGACCCTGCGCACGGCGTGAAGGCCCTCATCGTCGTGCCCACGCGCGAGCTGGCGGTGCAGGTCTACGAGGACATGGACATGCTCACCTCGAACCGCTCGACGAGCGTCGTCGCGATCTACGGCGGCAAGGCGTACGAGGGTCAGATCGACCAGCTCAAGGCCGGCGCCCAGATCGTCGTCGGCACGCCGGGCCGCCTCATCGACCTCAACAACCAGCGCCTGCTCGACCTGTCGAACGCGACCGAGGTCGTTCTCGACGAGGCCGACAAGATGCTCGACCTCGGCTTCCTCCCCGATATCGAGAAGATCTTCTCCAAGGTGCCCGCCGTGCGGCACACGCAGCTGTTCTCGGCGACGATGCCCGGGCCCATCGTGGCCCTCGCCCGCCGCTTCATGTCCAACCCGATCCACATCCGCGCGAACGACCCTGACGAGGGGCTGACGCAGGCGAACATCCGTCATCTGGTGTATCGCGCGCACTCTCTCGACAAGGACGAGGTCATCGCCCGCATCCTGCAGGCCGAGGGCCGCGGCAAGACGGTCGTGTTCACGCGCACGAAGCGCGCGGCGCAGCGTCTGGTGGACGAGCTCAACGACCGCGGCTTCAACGCGGGCGCCGTGCACGGCGACATGAGCCAGGAGGCGCGCGAGCGCTCGATGGCCGGCTTCAAGGCGGGCAAGAAGGACATCCTCATCGCGACCGACGTCGCCGCGCGCGGCATCGACGTCGACGACGTGACGCACGTCATCAACCACACGATCCCCGACGACGAGAAGACCTATCTGCACCGCGCGGGCCGCACCGGCCGGGCCGGCAAGACCGGCATCGCGGTGACGTTCGTCGACTGGGAGGACCTGCACAAGTGGGCCCTCATCAACCGGGCCCTGGAGTTCGGCCAGCCCGACCCCGTCGAGACCTACTCGTCGAGCCCGCACCTGTACGAGGACCTCGACATCCCCGCCGGCACGAAGGGCCGGATCGCGACCGCCCCGAAGACGCAGTCCGTTCGCACGCAGCAGCCGCGACGCGCCGCCGACGCGGCCGCGGAGGGCACCGCCGAGGCCGGATCGCGCCGTCGGCGCCGCCGCCGCAGCGGTTCCAGCGAGGGCCGCGTGGGCGCGACGTTCGCCGAGGGAGCCGACGCCCCCGCCGGCGCAGGAGCGGATGACGCAGCATCGGTCAGGGAGTCCGCGAGGGACTCGGACGGCGGCGGCACCCACGACGGCGCAGGCAAGGAGCACCATGACGGCAAGCCGGCTCCCGCCCGCCGCCGTCGCCGCCGTCGCGGCGGCTCAGGCGGCGCCGCTCCCGTCGTCGGCGCCTGACCCGACGGGAGCGCCCTCCGGTCCTGTCGGCGGCGGTCTCGGCGGATAGACCCACGTGACCATCACGACAGAGACGATCATCAGCAGGAACCATGAGACGAGCTTGCTCGCCGAGACCGGGTGCCAGCCGTCTGCCTGGTCGGGATAGAGCCAGGCGCCCGCCCACGTCGCGATGTTCTCGGCGGCGTAGATGAACAGCGCGACGCCGGCGAACGCGGCGACGACCGGGAACCGGACGACCCGACGCCACACGCGCGCGTGCATGACGGCGGGCAGCCACAGCGCGACGACCGCGGTCAGCAGCAGCCATCTGGCATCCCACCAGAAGTGGTGAGTGAAGAAGTTCGCGTAGACGGCGGCGGCGACCACGGTCGTCGCCCACACCGGCGGGTAGCGTCGGAAGCCGAGATCGAACAGGCGGTGGACCCGCACCATGTACGAGCCGACGGCCGCGTACATGAATCCGCTGAACAGCGGCACGCCGCCGATCCGGAGGATGCCGTCGGCGGCATACGACCACGACCCCACGTCGGTCTTGAACAGCTCCATGACCGTTCCGGTGACGTGGAACAGGACGATGACCCACAGCTCGCGCCCGCTCTCGAGCCGGGCGATGAGCATGAGCGCCTGGATCGCGATGGCGGCGATCGTAAGCGCGTCGTTGCGCGAGACCGCGGCGCTCTCGGGCCACCACAGGCGCGCCGCCACGATCACCGCGAGCAGGCTCGCCCCGAACACGCACGCCCAGGCCTGCTTGACGACGAACACCGCGAACTCGGCCAGCCCCGCCCGCACTCCCCGCTCGGGAGCACCTGCGAGCAGCCGGTGGGCGAGCGCATCGAGACGTCGCTCGAGTCGGGTGGGCTGCAGCATCCCCCGACGCTACCTCGGGACCCCACCCCCCGAGGGGGATATGCGTCGTCATCCTCGGTCGCGCGCGCGGTCGCGTCGCTAGGGTGAGACTGCCGGCACGCAGCCGGTCATTTCCCTCCGAGAAAGGCACTCTCGTGCGACTCATCGAAGCTGTCGAATACCAGGGCTTCTGGGGCTCCTTCTGGGACCTCATCTGGTGGTTCCTCTGGGCGTTCATCTTCGTCTCGTATCTGTTCGCCCTCTTCGCGATCATCGGCGATCTCTTCCGTGACCGGAAACTGGGCGGCGGCTGGAAGGCGATCTGGATCTTCTTCCTGATCTTCTTCCCGATCGTCACCGCGCTCGTCTACCTCATCGCGCGCGGCCGCGGCATGGGCGAGCGACAGGTGGCTGCCGCCAGCCAGTACAGGGCGGCGCAGGACGACTACATCCGCCAGGTCGCCGGCACGAGCCCCACGGACCAGATCGCGCAGGCCAAGAGCCTGCTCGACTCGGGGGCGATCTCGCAGGCCGAGTTCGACGCGCTCAAGGCGAAGGCGCTCGCCTGACCCGTACGCGGTCCGTCGCGCCCCCGTCCGCCCGAGGTGTGAGCCTCAGGGGTAGACGGGGGCGCTTCCCGTCGCCCGCTCGATGATGCGGGCGACCATGTCATCGGAGGTCGTGTGCTCGCCCGGGATGTTGGGCTTGCCCACGCCGTGGTAGTCACTCGATCCCGTCACGATGAGGTCACGGCGGGCGACGAGGGCCTGCAGCCGGGACAGGGCGGGCTCCGCGTTCTCACGGTGCCCGAGCTCGTAGCCGGCCAGTCCCGCATCGAGCATCCGCTCCGTGAGCGCGGCAGGAAGAAGCCCCGCGCGACCCGCGGGATGCGCGACGATCGGCACTCCCCCGGCGCCTGCGATCGCGGCCACGGCGGTGACCGGGTCGGGCGCGTAGAGGGCGATGTAGTAGTCGCTGCGCGGGTGCAGGATGCCGGCGAACGCCTCGCCGCGGTCGCGCACGAACCCCTTCGCGACCAGGGCGTCTGCGATGTGTGGCCGCCCCACGGTGGCCCCGGCCGCCGTCTGCGCCACGATGTCCGCCCAGCGCAGGTCGTAGTCGCGCGAGATGCGGTCCGCCATGCTGCGGGCGCGGTTGAGCCGCGAGTCGCGGATGCGGTCTGTGAGATCGCGCAGGTCGCGGTCGTCCGGGTCGAACAGGTAGCCGAGCACGTGGACGCTGCGCCACTCGTGCCGGGCGGACAGCTCCATTCCCGGCAGCAGCGTCATGCCGAGCGAGGTCGCGGCATCCGCCGCCTCCGCCCACCCCGAGGTCGTGTCGTGATCGGTGAGCGCCACGGTCCGCAGTCCGTGCCGGTGCGCGGATGCCATCACCTTCGCGGGCGGCTCGGTGCCGTCGGAGTGGTCCGAGTGCAGATGGAGGTCGCTCGGACCGGCGAACCTCCGCTGCATCTGACCCTCCGGCTCTCAGGCGACGACCTCCTCCGAGCGTAGCGCGATGGCGTGAACTCCCAGCCTGCTGACATAGAGTCGGCGTCGTGCTGCGGTTGCTCGGGATCCTCGTGACGGTGATGCTGGCGATCGGTGCCGCGATCGTCACGTGGCCGCAGTTCTTCCGGCTCGAACGCACTTTCCCGTTCGCCCAGGTGGTGTCGCTGCGCGGTGCGCTCGTGCTCGCGTGCGCGGTGATCGCTGTGCTCGGTCTGTTGCTCTGCCTCGCCCGTACGGCGCGCGCGTTCGCCGCCTCGATCGTCGTGATCGCGGTGCTCGCCGGTGCGGCCAACGGCGCGATCCTGGCGAGCCGCGGCGTGGGAGGCACGACGCTGCCGCAGAAGGACGACGAATCGCTGCGGGTGATGACATGGAACACGGCGGGCGCCGCGACCGATCCGTCGACCATCGCCCGGACGGCCGTCGCGATGCAGGCGGACATCGTGTCGCTCCCGGAGACGACGATCGACACGGGCGAGGAGGTGGCGATCGCGATGCGCGAGATGGGCCACCCCATGTGGGCCCACCACGAGAATTTCGGCGATCGCGAGGACTATCCCGACTGGGACGCGAACTCGACGACCCTGCTGATCTCCCCCGATCTCGGCGACTACGCCGTCGTCGCCTCGACCTCCGACGGCACGACGAACACGTCCGCCGTGCCGAGCGTGGTCGCCATGCCCGTCGACGGCGCGGGACCCATCGTCGTCGCCGTCCACGCCGTGGCGCCGCGCCAGGACGCGATGGACGCGTGGCGCAGCGACCTGCAGTGGGTCGCCGACCAGTGCGCCGCGGACGACGTCATCCTCGCGGGCGACTTCAACGCGACAGTCGACCATATGGACCGTCTCGGCACGGACGGGGGGACGCTCGGGCGATGCACGGACGCCGCGTCGCAGACCGGCAACGGCGGCGTCGGCACGTGGTCCACGGAATGGCCGCAGCTGCTGGGCGCGCCCATCGACCACGTCATGGCGACCGATGCGTGGACCCCGGTCGCCTCGGTCGTGATCGGATCGCTCGACGACGCGGGCAGCGACCACCGCCCGCTCGTCGTCCAGTACGAGCCGTCCGCGGACTGACTCTCCCTCGGAAGTGCGACACTGGATGCCATGAGCACGACCGACAGCGACACGATCGCCGATACGCCCGTCACTGCAGAGCCGCAGGAGAACGTCAACCGCAAGCAGCCGTTTCCGCGGGGGTTCCTCGACACCATCTCGTCGGGCTGGGCGGACCGTCCCGGCACCGCGCCCGTGCAGCGCACGCAGGCGCCCTTCGCCGCCGCCCGGCGTGACGCGGTGTCCGCGGCGTTCCCCGGGCGCCGTCTCGTGATCCCCGCCGGGTCCCTCAAGCAGCGCTCGAACGACACCGACTATCCCTTCCGCGCGCATTCGGCGTTCTCGCACCTCACCGGCTGGGCCGCCGACACCGTCCCGGACTCGGTGCTCGTCTTCGAGCCCGCTGACGCGGGCCACGACGTCACGCTCTACCTCAGAGAGCGTGCCGACCGCACGACGGCCGAGTTCTACGCCGACGCGTCGGTCGGCGAGTTCTGGATCGGACCGCGCCCCGCCCTGGCGGGCGTGGGCGCCGATCTGGGGATCGCGACGGACCATCTCGACGCGTTCGAGGAGCGCGAGGGGGACCTGGTCGTCGACGACGACGCGGAGCTGACGCGGTTCCTCTCGGAGCTCCGCCTCGTGAAGGACTCGTACGAGATCGAGCAGATGCGACTGGCGGTCGAGGTCACCGCCCGCGGGTTCGACGACGTCGTCGCCGATCTGCCGCGCATCATCGCCACGCCGCGCGGAGAGCGCGCGGTCGAGGGCGTCTTCCACCATCGCGCGCGTGTCGAGGGCAACGGCGAGGGCTATGACACGATCGCCGCGTCGGGACCGCACGCGTGCTACCTCCACTGGACGCGCAACGACGGCCCCGTGGTCCCCGGCGACCTCATCCTGATCGACGCGGGCGTCGAGGTCGACAGCCTCTACACCGCCGACATCACCCGGACCCTCCCCGTGTCGGGGACCTTCACGCCGACCCAGCGCCGGATCTACGAGACCGTGCGTGAGGCGGCCGATGCCGCGTTCGCAGCCGCGCGGCCCGGCGTGCGGTTCCGGTCGGTGCACGAGGCGGCGATGAAGGTGATCGCGCAGCGCGTCGCGGAGTGGGGCCTGCTGCCGGTCACCGCACAGGAGGCGCTCGACGCCGATGCCGGCGGTCAGCACCGCCGCTACATGGTTCACGGCACGAGCCATCACCTCGGCATCGACGTGCACGACTGCGCACAGGCGCGCCGCGAGATGTACTACGACGGGATCCTCGAGCCGGGGATGGTCTTCACGATCGAGCCCGGGCTGTACTTCCAGATCGACGACCTGACCGTTCCCGAGGAGTACCGCGGCATCGGCGTGCGCATCGAGGACGACATCCTCATGACCGCCGACGGCCCCGAGAACCTGTCGGCCGGCATCCCACGCACCGCCGATGAGGTCGAGGCCTGGATCGCCCGCTGACGATGCCGGCGTACACGACGGCCGACGCCTTCACGACGCGCCCGCAGCTGGAGGGCTCGCACGGCTTCGCCGCATCGACCCACTGGCTCGCGACGGCCGCCGCCCAGGCGGTGCTCGAACGCGGCGGCAATGCCTTCGACGCGGTCGTCGCCGGCGGGTTCGTGCTGCACGTCGTCGAGCCCCATCTCAACGGACCGGGAGGCGACCTCGTCGGGATCCTCCAGTCTGCTGCGGCGTCGGAGCCGGTCGTCCTCATGGGGCAGGGTCCAGCGCCCGCCGCCGCGACCATCGCGCACTTCCGCGGCGAGGGCCTCGACCTCGTCCCCGGCGCCGGCGGACTGGCCGCGGCGATCCCGGGCGCCGTCGATGCGTGGCTCGTGCTCCTGCGCGACCACGGCACGCTCGACCTGGAAGACGTGCTCGCCTTCGCGATCGGCTACGCGCGCGACGGCCATCCGCTGCTGCCTGCAGCCGCGGCAACGATCGAGCGGGTGCAGGACCTCTTCCGCGCGCACTGGCCCGGCTCCGCCGCGCTCTGGATGCCGGCCGGCTCACCGCCGCCGGCAGGGTCCGTCGTCCGCAACCCCGCGTATGCGGCGGTCCTGGAGCAGCTGGCCGGCGCCGGCGCGGGAGGCGACAGGCGCAGCCGCATCGACGCCGCACGCGGACGCTGGCGACAGCTCCTCAGCGCCGCCGTCACCTACCTCGCGACGCCCCACAGGCATGCGACAGGAGGCGACCACGCCGCCGTCCTCGCCGTCGAGGACATCGAGGGATTCGAGGCCGGGTACGAGGAGGCCGTGACCGCCGAGTTCCGTGGCCACACGATCGCCAAGGCGGGCGCGTGGACACAGGGGCCGGCGCTGCTGCAGGCGCTGCGCATCCTGGAGCCCTTCGCCGACGAGCGGCTCGACCCATCCTCGGCGGCCGGAGCACACACGATCGTCGAGACCCTCAAGCTCGCGCTCGCCGATCGCGACGCGTACTTCGGGGACGGTGCCGACATCGGGGCGCTGCTCTCCGAGGACTACGTCGCGCAGCGGCGCGCGCTGATCGGCGAGACCGCGTCGAGGCAGTGGCGACCCGGAACGCTCCCCGATCGCGAGCCCTTCCGTCCCCTGCTGCGACGGGATGCCGCGACCTCGGCGGGAACGGGAGAGCCCACGGTCTCCCGGACCGGGTCGACACGCGGGGACACCTGCCACATCGACGTCGTGGATCGCTGGGGGAACATCGTCTCGGTGACGCCGTCTGGCGGGTGGCTGCAGTCCTCCCCCGCGATCCCCGAGCTCGGGTTCTGCCTCGGCACGCGGCTGCAGATGTGCTGGCTCGACGAGAGCGCGCCGTCCGCCCTGCGGCCCGGCCGCCGCCCGCGAACGACGCTCACGCCCACCCTCGTCCTGCGCGACGGTCTTCCGCTCGCCGCCATGGGGACGCCCGGCGGAGACCAGCAGGTCCAATGGCAGCTCCCCATGCTCCTGCGCATGATCGTGGGCGGATACACGGCGCAGGAGGCGATCGACGCACCGACGCTCCACACGACGGCGATGATCGACTCGTTCTGGCCGCGCACCTGGACGCCCGCCGGCGTCGTCGCCGAGGACCGCCTGGGCGATGCCGTGCTCGACGGACTCGCCGCACGCGGCCACGACCTCACGCGTGCGGGCTCCTGGACCCTCGGGAGGCTCTCGGCGGTCGGCATCGCGCGCGACCGCTCGACGGCGACCGGCGCGCCGCTGCTGTGGGCGGCGGCGAACCCGCGCGGGATGTCCGGCTATGCCGCCGGCCGCTGACGACGGATCCACGCCGCGACGGGTGCCGCGAGCGCGTCGCCGATCTGTTCGGCGGGAGCCTTGGCCCCCTTGACCTCGAAGGAGTGTCCGCCTCCGTCGATCCAGATCACCGAGGCGTCGCGACAGGTCGCCACGACCGCATCGAAGCGCTCGCGTGGCTGGATGAAGGGGTCATTGCTCCCCTCGACGAACAGCTGGGGAGCCGAGACCGCGGGCAGGTGGGCCGCGCGCTCCTTCTCCGGGTCTCCCGGAGGGTGGAGCGGGTAGCCGAGGTAGACGAGACCGGCGGGCGTGATGACGCCGTCTGCGGCGGCCATGGAGGCCATCCGGCCACCGTAGGACTTCCCGGCCGCGAACAGCGGGACCTCCGGCACCCGCTGCGCGAGCTCTGTGAGAGCGGCCTCCCAGGTCGCGACCGCGTGGGAGGCAGGCCCCGGCATGCGGCGTCCTGCCTCGATGTAGGGAAAGTTGAAGCGCAGCGTCGCGATCCCGGCGTGCTCCAGACCCGCAGCGAAGCCTGTCAGGAACGGGTGGTCCATTCCCGCTCCGGCGCCGTGGGCCAGCGCGACCGCGGCCACCGGACGGTCGGGCAGGCTCAGCGCCGCCGAGACCTCGACAGCGGTGGATGCCTTCGAGCGGCCTGGGGGCAGCGCGACGACGAAGCCGCTCACGAGGCGGGGGGCTCCTCGCCGGCACCCGGTCCTGCACCCGGAGCCGGGTCGATCCGCTCGCCGTACTGCGGCGGCGCGGCGGGGTCGACGGCGGGCGGGGTCGGCGGCGGCAGCGAGATGACCGGCACCCCGACGATCTCGCGCGCACGGGCCAGCGACCGGGGCAGCACGGTGACGTCGTAGTGGTCGGCGATCAGCTGCGTGATCGACGTGTAGTCGCGTCGACGCCGCAGCACCGTGTAGGTGATGATGCTCATGAGCATGCCGATCGCGATGCCCACGAGCATCACGCCGATGAACAGCTGGATGGCGGCGTTGGGCGTTCCCAGCACGAAGATGGCCGAGAACAGCAGACCGAGCAGGATGCCGTTGATCGCGCCGGAACGGGCGGCGGCCGCGTAGCCGAGACGGCCCGTGACCGTCTCCACCGAGCGCAGCCCGCGCCCGACGATGGCGATGTCCTTCGCCGGGATGTCGGCGGCGATGAGGCGCGACACGGTCTTCTGGGCGCCCTCGTACGAGGAGAACTCGGCGATCGTCTCGCCGTGCTCCTGCGGGGTTCCGCCCATCATGCTCACGCCGTCCATCCTCTCATGCCCCGCCGGCGGCGCCCCGGCCGCGGCGACGACGCGAGGTCGTGCGCGCGGACTACGCTGGACGGGTGAGTACGCAGCGGGTTTTCGTCGCGCGCCTGGTCGGGTGCGCCGTCTTCGACCCCGCCGGCGACCGGCTCGGCAAGGTCCGGGACGTCGTCGTCATCTTCCGAAAAGACGATCCGCCCCGCGTCGTCGGCCTCGTCGTCGAGATCCCGGGGCGGCGGCACGTGTTCCTGTCCATCGGGCGGGTGACCTCGATCGCGACCGGCCAGGTGATCACCACCGGGCTCATCAACGTGCGCCGCTTCCAGCAGCGCGGCGGCGAGGTGCGGGTCATGGCCGAGCTCCTCGGCCGCAAGGTGTACTTCCGCGACGGATCCGGCGAGGCCGTCATCGAGGACGCGGCGATCGAGCGAAACCGGCTCGGCGAATGGGACATCGGCCAGCTCTTCCTGCGCAAGCCCAAGACGAGCGCCTCTCCCTTCGCGAAAGGCCCGACCGCCTTCGCCCAGTGGGGCGACGTCCGCGAGCAGTCCACGCCCGGAGAGGCGCAGTCCGCCGAGCAGCTCGTCGCGAGCTACTCCGAGCTCAAGCCCGCCGACCTCGCCAACACCCTCCTCGACCTGCCGGAGGAGCGCCTCCTCGAAGTCGCGGAGGAGCTTCCCGACGACCGGCTCGCCGACGCGCTCGAGGAGATGCCGGAGGAGGAGCAGGTGCTCATCCTGGAGGCCCTCGGCGACGAGCGCGCCGCCGACATCCTCGACCAGATGGAACCGGACGACGCTGCCGACGTCCTCGCCCAGCTTCCCGAGCAGCAGCGGGAGGAGCTGCTGGAGCTCATGGAGCCCGAGGAGGCCGAGGACGTCCGCGAGCTCCTCAAGTACGGCGCCGAGACCGCCGGCGGACTCATGACGAGCGAGCCGATCGTGCTGTCGGCCGACGCGACCGTCGCCGAGGCCCTCGCGCTCATCCGCCGGCACGAGCTGCACCCCGCACTGGCCGCCGCCGTCTTCGTGACCCTGCCGCCGTACGAGACACCGACGGGGCGCCTCCTCGGCACGGTGCACTTCCAGCGGATGCTGCGCTACCCGCCGCACGAGCGTCTCGGCGCGATCATCGACGACACGGTCGATGCCGTCCCGGCCACGGCGTCGGCCGCCGAGGTCGCCCGACTGCTCGCCAGCTACAACCTCGTGTCGCTGCCCGTCGTCGACGCGGCGCATCGCCTCGTCGGCGTCGTGAGCGTCGACGACGTGCTCGACTATCTGCTGCCCGAGGACTGGCGCTCGCACGACGGCGACGCCACCCCGGCGACCGCGGGCGGGAGGCGATGATGGCCCGGAGCACCCGCCAGGCGTCCCTCGACGCGCCCCTCGGCCGCACGACACGGCTTGCCCGCACTCCGCAGCCCTCCCGCGATCGCTTCGGACGGTTCACGGAGTGGGTCGCCCGCGCCATGGGCACGCCGACATTCCTCCTCATGCTCACGCTGTTCTGCGCCCTGTGGATGACCTACACGGTCATCGCCGAGGCGAACGACTGGTGGCGATTTGACTCGGCCGCGCTGGGCTTCACGGCGCTGACCCTCATCCTCTCGCTGCAGGCCTCGTACGCCGCTCCTCTGATCCTGCTCGCACAGAACCGTCAGGACGACCGCGACCGCGTGCAGATCGAGCAGGACCGCCAGCGCGCCGAGCGCAACCTCGCCGACACCGAGTATCTGGCCCGCGAGGTGGTCGCCCTCCGGATGAGCCTCGCCGACCTCACGGGCGAGCTCGTCACGAAGGACACCCTCCGCCAGGAGCTCACTCGTCTCATCGAACAGCTCGACGCCCGGGAGGACGCCGAGCCGGCGGACAGCGAAGCGCGGCCATGAGCGCCGACGACGTCCGGCGCGCGGTCTCGGCGGTCGTCGACCCCGAGCTGCGTCGCCCGATCGGCGAGCTCGACATGGTCAGGGACGTCTCCCTCGACGACGGGCTCGCACGCGTGGGTGTCGCCCTCACGATCGTCGGCTGCCCGGCCGCCGACCGCATCGAGAGCGACGTCCGCGCCGCCGCGGCGTCGGTCGCGGGCGTGACCGAGGTGATCGTCGAGGTCGGGGTCATGACCCCCGCCGAGCGCGCGGCCCTCACCGAGCGTCTGCGCGGCGCCAGGCGGCGGATGCCGTTCGGTCCCGATTCGCTGACCCGCGTCATCGCGGTGACCAGCGGCAAGGGCGGGGTGGGCAAGTCGACCGTCACAGCCAATCTCGCGGTCTCCCTGGCCGCTCAGGGCCTCGCCGTCGGCCTCATCGACGCCGACGTGCACGGGTTCTCGATCCCGGCCCTCCTCGGGCTCATCGGCGATGACGGACTGCCGCCGCAGCCGACGCGGGTCGACGACCTCATGCTGCCGCCGGTCGCCCACGGCGTGAAGGCGATCTCGATCGGGATGTTCCTTCCCCGCGACGCGCCGGCGGCCGGCGCCGTGGCCTGGCGCGGTCCCATGCTCCACCGGACGGTGCAGCAGTTCCTCACCGACGTCTACTTCGGCGACCTCGACATCCTGCTGCTGGACATGCCCCCCGGCACCGGCGACGTCGCGATCTCGGTGGGGCAGCTGCTCCCCCACGCCGATGTCGTGGTCGTGACCACGCCGCAGGCGGCGGCGGCCGATGTGGCGGTGCGCAGCGGCCTGGTCGCACGGCAGACGGGACAGCGCGTCGTCGGGGTCATCGAGAACATGGCCGCACTGACGCTCCCCGACGGCACGAGCCTGGCGCTGTTCGGGAGCGGCGGCGGTGCGGCCGTGGCCGCCGCGCTGAGCGGTCAGGAGGAGACGGTTCCCCTCCTGGGCTCCGTCCCGCTGAGCCCGGCGCTGCGCGAGGGCGGCGACACCGGCATCCCCATCGTGGTGTCCGATCCGGAGGATCCCGCCGCGCAGGCCCTGTCGACGATCGCCGCCGGCCTGGCGCGACGTCCTCGCGGGCTCCGCGGTCGCACCCTGCCCGTGTCGCCGGCCTGACGAAGAGCCGGCCCGACGAAGACTCGGACCCGCCGCGTCAGGTCGCCTCGGAGTCGAATGGCACCGGCTCACCGTCCTGCCCGGCACGCTGCGAGACGGCGACAGGAGTGACTGGCGCCGCGAGGGTCACGGCGGGCGCCGCGGATGCCGCGGCCGGCGACGGCGCCGGGGCTTCGAACAGGGCGTCGCGGATGATGCGGCGGGGGTCGTACTGGCGCGGATCGAGCTTGCGCCACTCGATGTCGTCGAAGTCCTCGCCCATCTCGTCCTTGACGCGCGTACGGGCCCCGTTGAGCCAGTCACGCGCCCGGACGGTGAACTTGGCCAGCAGCTCCGCGTAGCGGGGCAGACGCTCGGGACCGAGCAGGAGCAGGGCCACCACCGCGATGATGACGACCTTCTCCATGTCGATGCCGAAGAACATGGCACAAGGTTACCCGTGCGCCTCAGCGCCCGCGGCACGGCTGCGCCGTACGCTGGCGGTGGAGGTTCCCGCAATGCGCGACAACGACATGAGCCGCGACCACGAGGCGGTCCGCCGGTACGCGGACGAGGCGACCGTGGAGCCCGACACGATCTCGCGTGCGCGAGCGCACGCGCTCGAACTCGGCGCCGATCCGATCAGCGCTCCCGTGGGCGCCCAGTGCGCCGTCATCGCCGCCGCGACGGCCGCGCTGAACATCGTCGAGATCGGCACGGGCGGCGGCGTGTCGGGGCTCTGGCTCCTGCGCGGGTCGCCGCGTGCGACGCTGACGACGATCGACGTCGAACCCGAGCATCTCGCCGCCGCGCGCAGCGCGTTCGCCGATGCGAAGATCCCTCCCGCGCGGGCGCGGTTCATCAGCGGACGGGCCGCGGACGTGCTCCCGCGCATGAACGAGGCCTCCTACGACGTCGTCCTAGTGGATGCCGACCCGGAGGGCGTCATCGAGTACGTCGAGCACGGCCTGCGCCTGGTCCGCGCCGGGGGAACGGTGCTCGTCCCCCGTGTCCTGGCCGGAGGAGCCGTGGCAGACCCCGTGCGGCGGGATGCCGTCACCACCGCGTACCGCTCGCTCATCCAGGAGACGCAGAGCTCGCCCGCCGTGCTGGGTGCCCTCTCGATCGTCGGCGAGGGCCTGCTGCAGCTGACGACGACGGCATCCGACACCCGCTGACATCCCGCGAGAGACGACGAGAGGCCGGTCCGAAGACCGGCCTCTCGTCGTCTGCGAAGTCAGGCTGCGCCGACGACCTCGCCCAGAACGCTGTGGAGTTCCTTCGCCTCGTCGTCGTTCACCGAGACGACGAGACGTCCGCCGCCTTCGAGGGGAACGCGCACGATGATCAGGCGTCCCTCCTTCACGGCCTCCATCGGTCCGTCACCGGTTCGCGGCTTCATGGCTGCCATAGCGGGCTCCCTTTCGTCGTGTACCCGTCAAGTTTACCCGTCCCCGCAGGCAGGGCGTGCCTTCGCGGGCCCCGCCGGCGTGAGCGGAGGGGCTCAGGGGATCTGATAGTAGGTGTTCGCGAGCGCGAACATGTTGTAGATCCACCACCACTGACCCGCCAGGCACAGCGCGAGGACGCCGAGCCGCACGACCCCCGTGCGCAGCGGGGTGGATCGCTCGCCCGCCAGCGCACCCCACAGCGGCGACAGCGGCACCAGCAGGCGGAAGACGCTGGACTGCGGGAAGAACACCGCGAGGAGGTAGATCAGATAGCTCGCCGACCACAGCCGCACCTCCACGCCGAGGCGACGGACGTGGCGCGAGAACAGCAGGATCGCCGAGGCGACGGCCACCGCGAGCACGAGCGCGATGTATCCCCACGCCTCGGGCATCCCCCACAGCCGGAACCAGATCGCCGCCGCGTGCACGAACCCGTCGAAGGGCACGAACCCCGAGCTCTCGCCGGTCCAGGAGCGTCGCCAGCTGAGCTCGGTCTCGAGGTAGCCGGTGGGATCCCCCGTGACCGCCGCAGCGATGAGCTGCCACGAGAAGCCCACGGCCGCGGCGATCAGCCCCAGCGCCACGATGTGGGCGATCTCACGCACCGGCAGCGGCTCGCGCCCGCGCCGGAACCATCGCCAGATGCCGTACAGCGCGAGGAACAGCGAGAACGCGAGCACGCCGGGCCGCGTGTATCCCATCAGAGGGATCAGCAGATAGAGCCAGCCGTATCGTCGCTTCATGACGCACCACAGCGCGCTGAACAGCCACAGCAGGAACAGCGACTCCGCGTAGCCGATCTGGAAGAGGGCCGCGAGCGGGCCGCTCACGAAGAAGACGACCGCCCACATCGACGACGCGCCGTCGATGCGCTCCCGCAGCAGGTGGTACAGCACCAGCGCCGCCAGATAGCCCGCGACGAGCGAGACGACGAGCGCACCGGCGGCGTATCCTCCCAGCGGCAGGCCCAGCAGCTTCGCCAGCACCGGGTACAGCGGCATGAACGCCCACTGGTTGGTCGTGACCAGCCCGTCGTCCCCGCGCGGCAGTTCCGAGGGGTAGCCGTACCCCGCGATGAACGAGTACCACTCGGAATCCCAGCCCATGACGAAGGAGCCGATCGTCGCGTCCTCGCCGAATCGCGACCCGGGGACGGCGAGCTGCGCGGCGATCAGCAGGAACGCCGTCGTGATCGCGCGGGCGAGCAGGTAGACGATCGCGACGCGCACGGCGACGGGGGCTCGGTCGAGCGTGCGCGTGCGCTCGGTCAGGATGCCGTCAGCCACGCCCGCAGGCCTCGCTCGACGGCGTCGATCTGCGCGACGGGCACGCGTTCCTGGTCGTGGTGGGCGAGATGGGGGTCGCCGGGGCCGTAATTGACGGCCGGGACGCCGAGCTGTGAGAACCGCGCGACGTCGGTCCAGCCGTACTTGGGTCGCGGCTGCGCGCCGACGGCGGCCAGGAACTCCTGCGCGAGCGGCGCGTCGAGTCCCGGGCGTGCGCCGGGCGCGGCATCCACGATCTCGACCTCGAACCCGGCGAAGACGTCGCGCACGTGCGCCGAGGCCTCCTCCACGCTCCGCTTGGGCGCGAACCGGTAGTTGACCTCGACCTCGCACAGATCGGGGATCACGTTGCCCGCGATCCCGCCGTGGATGCCGACGGCGTTCAGCCCCTCGCGGTAGACGAGCCCCTCGACCTCGAGGTCGCGCGGCCGGTATTCGGACAGCCGCGCGAGGATCGGCGCAGCCTTGTGGATCGCGTTCTCGCCGATCCACGATCGTGCGCTGTGGGCGCGGACGCCGTCGGTGCGCACGACGGCGCGCAGCGTTCCGTTGCAGCCCCCTTCGACCTGCCCGTTGGAGGGCTCGCCGAGGATCGCGAAGTCGGCCTCGAACAGCTCGGGGCGGGTCGCGGCCAGTCGCGTCAGCGAGTTGCGATCCGAGTCGACCTCTTCGTGGTCGTACCAGATCCACGTCAGGTCGACGCGCGGGTCCGACAGCTCCGCGGCGAGCTTCAGCTGCACGGCCACGCCCGCCTTCATGTCGACGGTGCCGCGCCCCCACAGGCAGGGCTCCCCGTCGACGACGACGTCGCGCGTGGGGAGGTTGTCGTTGATCGGCACGGTGTCGATGTGACCCGCGATCGCGACGCGCTGGGCGCGCCCCAACGCGGTGCGGGCGATGATCGTGTCGCCGTCGCGCTCGACCCGCAGGTGGGGATAGGCGCTCACGGCCGTGAAGATCGCGTCGGCGAGCGCCGTCTCGTCGTCGGACACGCTCGGGATGTCGCAGACGGCCCGCGTGAGCTCGAGCGAGGAAGCGGTCAGATCCAGCGAGGCCATGACGACGAGTCTAGTGACGCCCGCCGGGCCGATAGCCTGGAGCGATGAGCCATGAGCGTTGGGTGTGGGGTGCCGGTCTTGCCACGGTGAGCGACGACGGAACCGTGCTGGACACGTGGTATCCGGCACCGGCGGCCGGCAGGGCCCCCCAGCAGGTCGACACGAGCGCGCTCGACGCCTCCACGGGGCCGGACGAGCGTCGAGGGGCCACCGTCGAGGTCGTCGTCGTGGAGATCGACCTCGACGCCGCGCCCACGGGCACCTCCGACGCCTATCTGCGCCTGCATGCGCTCTCGCACCGCCTCGTGGCGCCCAACGACCTCGATCTGACAGGGATCTTCGGGCACCTCCCGAACGTCGCATGGACCAACGCGGGCCCTGTGCACCCCGATGACCTCGTCCGGCTGCGAGCGCGGCTGCAGCGCCACGGCATCCAGGTGCAGGGGCTCGACAAGTTCCCACGCCTGACGGACTACGTCGTGCCGCCCGGGGTGCGCATCGCGGACGCGGCCCGCGTGCGCCTGGGCGCGTACCTCTCCCCCGGCACGACCGTCATGCACGAGGGGTTCGTCAACTTCAACGCCGGCACGCTCGGCTCGTCGATGGTCGAGGGCCGTATCTCGCAGGGCGTCGTCGTCGGCGACGGCAGCGACATCGGCGGCGGCGCGTCGATCATGGGGACGCTGTCCGGCGGCGGCAGCCACCGCGTCTCCATCGGCGCCCGCACGCTGCTGGGCGCCAACGCCGGCATCGGCATATCGCTCGGCGACGACTGCGTCGTCGAGGCGGGCCTCTATGTGACCGCCGGCTCCAAGATCGTGCTCGCCGATGAGCCCCTGCGCGCAGACGGCGCGAAGCCGACCGTCAAGGGCTCCGAGCTGTCGGGACGCGACGGCATCCTGTTCCGCCGCAACTCCGTCAGCGGAGCGATCGAGGCCGTCCGCCGCCAGGGCGTGGGCATCACGCTCAACGAGGCGCTGCACGCCTGAGAGGGCGCCAGCGGGGCGCCTGAGGCCCCGGAGAGGCACGGACGGCCCTATGCTCCCCTCATGAGCGATCGTGTGCCGAAGAAGCTGTACGAGCGCGAGTTGAAGGCCCTGCAGGCGCAGCTCGTCGACATGCAGGCGTGGGTCCAGGCGACGGGGGCCCGCATCGTCGTGATCTTCGAAGGGCGCGACGCCGCAGGCAAGGGCTCCACGATCAGCCGCGTCTCGCAGTACCTCAACCCCCGCGTCACGCGCGTCGTCGCGCTGCCGACGCCGACCGAGCGCGAGAAGAGCCAGTGGTACTTCCAGCGCTACGTCGCGCACCTGCCCGCGGCGGGCGAGATCGTGCTCATGGACCGCTCCTGGTACAACCGCGCCGGCGTCGAGCACGTCATGGGCTACTGCACCAACGCCGAGTACCACCGCTTCCTCCACCAGACGCCGATCTTCGAGCGGATGCTGGTCGAGGACGGCATCCTGCTGCTGAAGTACTGGTTCAGCGTCTCGGATGTGGAGCAGGAGGCGCGGTTCCGCTCCCGCAACGAGGATCCCATGCGGCGGTGGAAGCTCTCCCCCAACGACGTCCTGTCGATCACGAAGTGGGAGGACTACTCACGGGCGAAGGACACGATGTTCGTGCACACCGACATCCCCGAATCGCCCTGGCACGAGGTCGACAACGACGACAAGCGGCGCGGGCGCCTCAACATGATCCACCACCTGCTGTCGCAGATCCCCTACCGGCAGATCGAGCGCGAGCCGATCGACATCCCATCGCGACCCGCCTCGGGCGGCTACGAGCGGCCGCCCCGCGAGCTGCAGGACTACGTCCCCGACTACGCGGCCACGCTCATCGACGCCTCCCGCGACTCCTGACCGCGGACCGCATCAGCCGCGCAGCAGGGCGGCGCGCGCTTCGCGGTGCTCGTCCGCGCTGATGACTCCGCGCGCGAACAGATCGTCGAGTTCCCCCAGCCGCTCCTCGACAGAGCGTGCCGGAGCGGAGGCCGCGGGCGGGGCCAGCATGTCGCTCTTGAGGACTTTCGCCGCGACGGCGGCGTCGACCGTGAACGGGTCCGTCCCCGCATCCCGGAGGATGCGGTACTTGCGGGCTCCGACGACGATGCTGAAGATGACGCCGGCGACGACGAGGATCAGGACGAGGCCGAAGGCGCCTTCCATGCCCGTCGACATCCCCATCATCGGGTCACCCACGCCCGGGTCGACGATGACACCGTCCGGGAAGTCGTCCGCGCTCATGAGGTCACCCTAGAGGGGCCCGACGGTCGGCGTCGACTGGCGCCGCACGAAACAGCCGGTTCGAGGGGTTCGCGACGAGGGTCAGACGGTGCCGGGGTAGTCGCGCGGCGCGGCGCCCGTGTACAGCTGCTGGGGGCGGCCGATCTTCGTCTGCGGGTCGAGCTGCATCTCGCGCCAGTGGGCGAGCCAGCCCGGCAGGCGGCCGATCGCGAACAGCACCGTGAACATGCGCGTGGGAAAGCCCATCGCCTTGTAGATCACGCCCGTGTAGAAGTCCACGTTCGGGTAGAGGCGACGCTCCTTGAAGTAGTCGTCGTTGAGTGCGATCTCCTCGAGCTCCTTCGCGAGATCGAGAAGGGGATCGTGGATGCCGAGCTCGGTCAGCACCTCGTCGGCGGACTCCTTGACGAGCTTCGCGCGCGGGTCGTAGTTCTTGTAGACCCGGTGGCCGAAGCCCATGAGCTTGACGCCATCCTCCTTGTTCTTGACCCGCTCGACGAACCGCTGCACGGTCTCGCCGGAGTCGCGGATGCGCGCCAGCATGTCGAGCACCGCCTCATTCGCCCCGCCGTGCAGCGGACCGTAGAGGGCGTTGATCCCGGCGGAGATCGACGAGAACTGGTTGGCGCCGGTCGATCCGACCAGACGCACCGTGGAGGTCGAGGCGTTCTGCTCGTGGTCCTCGTGCAGGATCAGCAGGCGTTCGAGCGCCCGCGAGGTCACGGGGTTGACGTCGTAGATCTCGGCGAGGACGCCGAAGTTGAGCTTGAGGAAGTTGTCGACGAAGCTCAGCGAGTTGTCGGGGTACAGGAACGCCTGCCCGATCGACTTCTTGTGCGCGTAGGCGGCGATGACGGGAAGCTTCGCGAGCAGCCGGATCGTGTTGAGCTCGACGTGCTCGGGATTGCCCGGGTCGGTCTGCCCCTCGTAGTAGGTCGACAGCGCGGCCGTGGCGGCGGAGAGCATCGACATGGGATGCGCCGTGTGCGGCAGCGCGGAGAAGAACCGCTTGAGGTCCTCGTGCAGGAGCGTGTGGCGGCGGATCTTCTCGTCCCACTCGGCCAGCTCGTCCGCCGTCGGCAGCTCGCCGTACAGCAGGAGCCACGCGACCTCGAGATACGTGCTGTGCTGGGCGAGCTGTTCGATCGGGTACCCGCGGTACCGCAGGATGCCCTCGTCGCCGTCGATGAACGTGATGGCCGACTTCGTCGCCGACGTGTTGACGAAGCCGTAGTCGAGGGTCGTGTGCCCCGTCTGCTTCGTGAAGGTCGAGATGTCGACACTCGGCGTGCCGTCGGTACCTCGCAGGATCGGCAGTTGAGCTGTTCTGTCACCGACGGTGACGGTGGCCTGCTGAGGTGTTCCCGACTCGCTCACGAAGCCTCCTTGCGGTCGAACTGGCGGTCATTACAGCCTAGTGGGCTCCGCAGCCAACTCCGATCCGCCCCAAAGGATCCCGTCATCCGTAGGAGGAATCCTACGAAGCGGACAGGCGGCGCGCCGCTTCGGCGATGCGCTCGTCCGTCGCCGTGAGTGAGAAGCGGACGTGCTGCGGGAAGTGCGGACCGTAGAAGTGGCCCGGCCCGGCCAGGATGCCGATCCCGGCGAGGCGCGCCATCGTGTCCCATGCGTCCTCGCCGAGCGTCGCCCACAGGTAGAGGCCGCCCGCACTGTGGTCGATCCGGTACCCCGCACCCTCCAGCGCGGGCTTGAGCAGCGCCCGGCGCGCCCGGTAGCGCTCCCTCTGCCGCGCGACGTGATCGTCGTCTCCGAGCGCTGCGGCCATCGCCTGCTGCACGGGGGCCGGAAGCATGAGGCCGAGGTGCTTGCGAGCGGTCAGGAGGCGGGCCACGAGCGCCTCGTCCCCCGCCAGCAGCGCCGCGCGGTACCCCGCGAGGTTGGACTGCTTGCTGAGCGAGTACACCGACAGGAGCCCCGAGACGTCTCCGTCCGTCACCCGCGGATCGAGCACGCTCGGCACCGGCTCATCCGCCCACGGGCCGTCCCAGCCCAGCTCCGCATAGCACTCGTCGGAGGCCAGGACCGCGCCGATCTCGCGGGCACGCGCGACCGCGGCGCGCAGCGCCTCCACGTCGAGCACCCGCCCGTCGGGGTTGCCGGGCGAGTTGATCCACACGAGGCGCGCGTCCTCCGGCCACTGCGCAGGGTCGTCGGCCACCACGGCTGCGGCGCCGACGAGCTTCGCGCCGACCTCGTAGGTCGGATACGCCGCACGCGGGTGCACGACGGTGTCACCGGGCCCGATGTCCAGCAGCAGGGGCAGGAGCGCGACGAGCTCCTTCGACCCCACCGTCGGCAGCACCTGCGCAGTCGTCAGTCCCACGACGCCGCGACGGCGCGCGTACCAGTCGACGATGGCCTGGCGCAGGGCGCCCGTCCCGACCGTCTGCGGGTAGGCATGGGCGTCGGTCGCGGCGCGCAGTGCGTCCGCGACGACCTCCGGGGTCGGATCGACGGGCGAGCCGATGGACAGGTCCACGATGCCCTGCGGGTGGGCCCTGGCCTTCTCGGCGAAGGGGGCGACGGCATCCCACGGGTAGTCGTCGAGGTCGCGGACACCCATCAGTGCGACTGCGGCGGGAGCGCGGCGATCAGCGGGTGGTCCTTCGGGATGACTCCGACCTTGGCCGCGCCTCCGGGGGAGCCGATGTCCTCGAAGAACTCGACGTTCGCCGTGTAGTAGTCCTGCCACTCGTCAGGGAGGTCGTCCTCGTAGTAGATCGCCTCGACGGGGCACACCGGCTCGCACGCCCCGCAGTCCACGCACTCGTCGGGGTGGATGTACAGCGAGCGCTCACCCTCGTAGATGCAGTCGACGGGACATTCGTCGATGCAGGCGCGGTCCTTCACATCCACACACGGCAGGGCGATCACATACGTCACGCCCTCAAGTCTAGTTCGTCCCTAGGAGGCCGGACGGTCCCGCGCAGGTGCCGGCCAGCCGACCACGATCGCGGTGATGATCGGAAGCGCGAGGGTCCAGATGATGCCCAGGGACAGCTCGTCGGCTGCCGGGGCGGGGACGACGACGGAGCCTCCCGGACCACGGCCGGAGAACACGAGCGTCGCGATCATGGCGCCCAGGCCCGTTGCCACCGCCGCCCACCGGTCCGAGGTGAGCAGGCGCACCGCCGCGATGATCGAGGCGGCGCCGATGATCGCGATCACGACCCCGGCGGGGAACCATCCCCAGTACGCGGCCTGGCCGATGGTGCCCGCGACCCCGTACACGGCGCCCACGACGAACGCGACGATCCAGGCGCCCATGCGCGACAGCGTCATTCCCACGCGCCCAGTCTAGGCACGGAGGGGCTCCGGGCGACTCTAGGCGGCCCAGCCCCACAGGCGCAGCAGCGCCGCGACGACGGCAGCCGCGACGACCACGACGAGGAACGGGGCCCGCAGGAGCAGGAGCCCCGCGGCGACCAGCAGCGCGGGCACACGCGCATCCACGACGATCTGCTGTCCGACGCCGAGCGACTGCACCGCGACGAGCGCCGCCAGCAGCGCGACCGTCAGCAGATCCGTGATCCGCGAGGGGACGGGCGCGTCGAACAGCCGCGCGGGGATCAGATAGCCGATCGCCTTCAGGGCGACGCATACGATCGACGCGAGCAGCACGGCGGTCCACATCGTCACGGTCGCTCCTCCGCTCCTGCAGCCGCCTGCCCGCCGGGTGCTCCACGGCCGTCCGCCGATGCTCCCAGCCAGTTCGTCCAGCCCACGACGACGGCCACCAGCGCGGCGACGAGGACGGGGATGCCGGGCATCAGTGCGGGAGTGAGCACGGTCGCGACGACGGCCGCGGCCACCCCGACCGCGATCGCCTGCCTGCGGCGCAGCCGCGGCCACAGCAGCGCCAGGAACGCGGCGGCCGCCGCAGCGTCCAGCCCGTACGCGCGGGGATCGCCGAGGACATCGCCCAGGAGTGCGCCGGCGAGGGTGGAGAGGTTCCAGCCGATCCAGATGCCTACGCCCGTGACCCAGAATCCGACCG
>Ga0182739_1000721_pt1 | contig 39016 bp, 34 predicted proteins | sample eDN5th30CBELigBY_FD_128873 | JGI IMG/M metagenome (GOLD analysis project Ga0182739, IMG submission 128873) | Enriched backyard soil microbial communities from Emeryville, California, USA - eDNA 5th pass 30_C BE-Lig BY (version 2) (version 2) | ecosystem: Environmental > Terrestrial > Soil >... | reverse complement strand
GCGCCGGTCCCCTGTGCTTCTCGGCCGGCCAGGCACGCTGCCCCAACTCGCTTCGCTCAGACACGGGGCAGCTCTCCGGCCTGGCCGACCTGCGATGCTCGGCTCGCTTTAGGCGCCAACAGCCAAAGCCAAAGCCAAAGCCAAAGCCGGAGCCGGAGCCGGAGCCGGAGCCGGAGCCGGAGCCGGAGCCGGAGCCAAGGCCAAGGCCAAGCACAGTGATCCGCCGATGGGCGAAGAGCCAAACAAAAACGCCGGAGCCCGAAGGCTCCGGCGTCGTGCAAGGTGGTGGACGTCCGTGTCCTGCTGCAAGAGGGAAGCGTGCCGATCAGTCGGCGCCGCCGATGGCGATCTGGCCGATCTTGAAGAACACGTCGGTGTTGTCGAACACGCCGTTGAAGTGGTGCGAGCCGCGGCCGTAGGCCGACAGCGGGATGTCGGTCGCGGTGTGGGCGGCCTGGTCGCCCGGCACCTGGCCGGTGACGAGGTAGCCGGTGCCTTCGTTGCGTACGTTGGGGTTGGCCGGCGACTGCGACGGCGGGAACGGCTGCTGCGTGTCGCGGGTCGGGTAGCGGCTCGGCAGCCAGGTCTCGTAGCGGTCGGCATTGGCGCCGTAGCCGATCAGCATCTTGCCGTCGATGTGCGTGGTTTCCGGGTAGCCGTCCTCGGCCATCGTGTACTTCGGGAACTTGGCCGCTTCGTAGATGCCGACCACGCTCTTGCCGGCGTCGGGATCGGCCGCGAGCGTGGCCGCGCTGACCGTGGCGGCACCGATGATCGCCGCGCCGGAGCACTCGTGGTCGGCCGTGACCAGCACCAGCGTATCGGGATTGCGCTCGGCGAAGCGCTTGGCCACCGCGATCGCCCGGTCCAGCTCGATGACTTCCAGCGTCCAGCGGTCGGTATCCATCAGGTGCGCCTGCTTGTCGATCGACGAGCCTTCGATCAGCGCGACGAAGCCGTTCGGGTTCTTCGACAGCACCTTGAGCGCGGCGTCGGTCATCTCGTCGAGCATCGGCTGGTCCGGGAAGCCGAACGCGTCGACCACCGTGGTGTCGCCGCGGCGGCCGGCGATCTTGTCGTAGGCGACGTTCATGTTCGAGTACGCGAACAGGCCGAGCAGCTTGTCCGGCGTGCCGGCCGCGAAAGCGGCGTCCAGGCCGCTCTTGTCCGGCGCGTAGCGGAAGCCGGCGCTGCGGAAATCGGCGATCAGGTCGCGTTCCGGGTCGAGCACGCCGCGCGCCACGCCCCAGCCGTTGACGATGTCGTCGCCGAGCACGTAGTCGTTGGTCTTGCGGCGCTGCGAGCCGTTGACCGGCTGCGGGCTGACGCTGTCGGACGGGTTGGGCAGGAACCACTTGCGGCCGCCGCCGAGCAGCACGGCCAGGCCGGTCTGGTCGCGGTCGTCGAAGAACTGGTCGACGATGCCGGTGCCGTTGCCGCGTGCCGAGGTGTGGATCGCCATCGAGGCCGGCGTCGCGTCGAACACGTCGGCCGTGGTGACCACGCCCAGCGACTTGCCCTGCAGGTTGTGCAGGTACTCGGACAGGTATTCGTAGCGCGGGTTGTCGAACGCGTCGCGGGTGTCGTCAGGCCAGACGCCTTCCTCGTTGTTGTTGGCCTTGTTGCCGGTGACGTAGTTCTGCATGCCCGGCGCCGAGTCGGTGACGATCGAGTTCAGCGAGGCGGTCATGACCATGCCGGTGTGCGGGAACGTGTCCATCGCCAGCAGGCCCTTGGCCTTGCCCTGGGCGTAGCCGCGCGAAATGATGCGCGCCGCGGTGCGGTGGGCAGCGCCCATGCCGTCGCCGAGGAAGATCACGATGTTCTTGGCGACCTGGCCCGATTCGGGGTTGATGCCGACGATCTCGAAGTTGCCGGTGGCGCTGATCGTGGTGCCGTCGTCCTGGCGCGCGGTCACGCGCAGCGTGTGCACGCCCGGCGTGCTCGCCGAGAACGCCCGGCGCGAGATCACGGTGGTGTTGGCCGGCAGGCCGGCGACCAGCGCGCAGCCGGAGGCGCCGGTGGTGCGGCCGGTGGTGGCATTGATGCAGGTCGCGGCCGGGCCGGTCTCGGTGACCGTGCTGGTCAGCCGCTCACGCGGATCGTGGATCAGCTCGCCGTCGACCCAGAACGGTCGCAGCGTGCTCTGGTTGTCGACGAAGAAGTCGAAGTGGACGATCGTGCGGCCCGCATCGGGCTCGATCGTCGCCTGCAGGTCGAAGCGCTGGCCCGGCAGGAAGCGGGCGATGACGGGGGCTTCCTCGCCGCTGGCGAACAGCTCGCTCGGCGGCGTGAGGCGCGAGATGCGCGCGGCGAAGGCGTCGCCGGCGAGGACGCCGAGGACGGCGGCCGCCAGCAGCGGCAGGCCGCGACGGGATCGTGAGGCGAGGGACATGGGGCTACTCCTGGGTGGAAGGGGGGGCAGTGCGCGGCCGTCCCTGGCCGCGGCCGTCAATGGCGGTGTCGGGGCTCGGCGGCCTTGGCCGCGTCGCGGCTGACGCGGCGCAGCGTGCGTGCCGCCGGCGCGTCGAGCGTCAGCTGCACCGGCGAGACACGGCCACTGGCGGCGTCCTCGCGGCTGCCGACGCTGAGCGTCCCGGTGAGCTGGATCAGGCCGGGGATGCGCGGGATCGTCGCGCCGGCCGCGGTGGGCAGCTGGACCATCACGGCCGTCGGCGGGATGTTGTCGGCGAGGCTCTCGTCCTCGTGGCCGATGTCCACCGCCAGCGGCGACAGCAGGAAGCGGTCGTCCGCCGGCGGGTACAGCGGGACCAGGTAGCCGACCATGCGCACGCGCTTGCCGTCGAGCGAGGCGAGCTTCTCGCTCGGCTCCAGGCCCTGCGGCCCCACCGGCAGGCGGAAGATCTCGCCGAACTTCAGCTCGGCGACGCCGCGCGGCGGCGCCTTGAGCTCGCCGCGCACGGCCAGCGCGCGCGGGACGTCGCGGGCGGCGACGGCAGGAATCGAGATCGCTTCGCCATGTGCATGGACGAAGCTGGACAGGGCGGCCAGCAACAGGCCCGGCAACAGGCGGGACGAGACGGACAAGGCGTGCATCCTCGGGCAGGCGCCGCAACGCGCGCGTGCGTCGCGGTAGCGATGCCCGGCAGCCTAGGCCGCGCAAATGAAGATGCGGTTACATGCCGATGACCGGGAACCGACCGCGCGCGATCCGGCGCCGCGGCCGTAGCCGTTACGCCGCGATGCGGCGAAGTACCCCGACCGATTCCCGGCGGCCGCGTACGGCGGCTGCTACATCCGGAAAACGCCGAAGCGGCCGCGCTCGATCGGCGCGTTGAAGGCGGCCGACAGGGCCAGGCCCAGTACGCGGCGCGTATCGGCCGGATCGATGATGCCGTCGTCCCACAGCCGCGCGCTGGCGTAGTAGGGATGGCCCTGGCGCTCGTACTGGTCGCGGATCGGCGCCTTGAAGGCGTCCTCTTCTTCCTTCGGCCAGGTCTTGCCGGCGGCTTCCAGGCCGTCGCGGCGGACCGTCGCCAGCACCGAGGCCGCCTGTTCGCCGCCCATGACGCTGATGCGCGCATTGGGCCACATCCACAGGAAGCGCGCACCGTAGGCGCGGCCGCACATCGCGTAGTTGCCGGCGCCGAAGCTGCCGCCGATGACGACGGTGAACTTGGGCACGTGCGAACAGGCCACGGCGGTGACCATCTTGGCGCCGTCCTTGGCGATGCCGGCGTTCTCGTACTTCTTGCCGACCATGAAGCCGGTGATGTTCTGCAGGAACACCAGCGGGATGTCGCGCTGGTTGCACAGCTCGATGAAATGCGCGCCCTTGAGCGCGCATTCGGCGAACAGGATGCCGTTGTTGGCGACGATGCCGACCGGGTAGCCGTGGATCCGCGCGAAGCCGGTGATCAGGGTCTTGCCGTAGCAGGCCTTGAACTCGTCCAGTTCCGAGCCGTCGACGATGCGGGCGATGATCTCGCGGATGTCGAACGGGATGCGCACGTCGCGCGGGACGACGCCGTACAGATCCTCGGCAGGGTAGAGCGGCTCGCGCGGCGGCGCCACCGCCACCGGCAGGCGCTTGCTGCGATTGAGATGGCTGAGGATGTCGCGGGTGATCGCCAGCGCGTGCGCGTCGTTCTCGGCGTAGTGGTCGGCCACGCCCGATACCGCGGTGTGCACGTCGGCGCCGCCCAGCGATTCGGCGTCGACGATCTCGCCGGTGGCGGCCTTCACCAGCGGCGGGCCGCCGAGGAAGATCGTTCCCTGCGCCCGGACGATCACGGTCTCGTCGCTCATCGCCGGCACGTAGGCGCCGCCGGCCGTGCACGAGCCCATCACCACGGCGATCTGGGCGATGCCCAGGCTGCTCATCCGCGCCTGGTTGTAGAAGATGCGGCCGAAATGCTCGCGATCCGGGAAGACCTCGTCCTGCAGCGGCAGGAAGGCGCCGCCGGAGTCGACCAGGTAGACGCACGGCAGGCGGTTCTCCAGGGCGATCTCCTGCGCGCGCAGGTGCTTCTTCACGGTCATCGGGAAATAGGTGCCGCCCTTGACCGTCGCGTCGTTGGCGACGACGAGGACTTCCTGGCCGTGCACGCGGCCGATGCCGGTGACGAGGCCGGCGCCGGGCGCGGCGTCCTCGTACATGCCGTGGGCGGCCAGCGCGGACAGCTCCAGGAACGGCGAGCCCGGATCGAGCAGTGCGCGGATGCGCTCGCGCGGCAGCAGCTTGCCGCGTGCGGTGTGCTTGCTGCGTGCCGCTTCGCCGCCGCCGAGCGCGGCGCGGGCGGCGGTGGCCTGGAGGTCGTCGACCAGGCCGCGCAGCTGCGCGGCATTGGCGAGGAAGTCCTCGCTGCGGGTATCGATCTGGGTCTTCAGTGCCGGCATGGAGGATCCCCGTGCGTTGGATGCCGCGCATGAAAGCACGGCGGTACCGTGGCGCCAACGGCGTCGACGCCTGCGCCAAAGCAAACGGCCCGGCGGATACCGGGCCGTCGCTTCGCGATCAGGTGGAAGGCGCGATCAGTCGCCGCCGTCCTTCTTGACGGCATCGGTCGCCGCGTCCTTGGCGTCCTTGGCGGTTTCCTTGATGTCGTGGCCGACTTCCTTGGCGCCTTCCTTGACTTCGCGGCCGGCGGCCTTGGTGGCCTCCCAGGCATCCTTCGCGCCTTCCTTCACGGCCGAGCCGGTGGCGGAGGCGGCGTCCTTGGTGGCCTCGGCGGCATGGCCGGCGGCCTCCTTGGTGGCGTCGGCTGCCGCGCCGGCCGCTTCCTTGGTCTTGTCCCAGGCGGTGCCGGCGGTCTGGCCGGCCTGGCTGGCCGCATCGGACACGGCGGTGCCGGCGGTATCGGCCGCGGCGCGGGTGGCCTCGGCGGCCTTCGCAGCCGCTTCCTTGGTGGCCTGCGCGGCGTCCTGGGCCGCCTTCTTGGCGTCCTCGGCAGCCTGCTGGGCCTGCTTCTGGGAATCGTCGCTGCACGCGGCGAGCGCCAGCATCAGGACTGAAGCGGACAGCATCTTGGTCAACGACATGATTGAACCCTCCCTTGGATGATGGATGCGGCTGGGTGCTGCGTACCTGGCCCGGTCGCGCCCGCCGCCCGGCGCGACCTGCGTGTTCACGCCAGTTCGATCGCGATCGCGGTCGCCTCGCCGCCGCCGATGCACAGCGCCGCGACACCACGCTTGCCGCCGCGCGCCTGCAGCGCGTGCAGCAGGGTCACGACGAGGCGCGCGCCGGAGGCGCCGATCGGGTGGCCGAGCGCACAGGCGCCGCCGTTGACGTTGAGCTTCTCGTGCGCGATGCCCAGATCCTTGATCGGTGCCATCGCGACCACGGCGAACGCCTCGTTGACTTCGAACAGGTCGACGTCGGCGACGTTCCAGCCGGCCTTCTTCAGGACGTTCTCGATCGCGGTGACCGGTGCGGTCGTGAACCACTGCGGCTCCTGCGAGTGCGTGGCATGCGCGACGATGCGCGCGAGCGGCTTCACGCCGCGCTTGCTCGCCTCGTCCGCGCTCATCAGCACGGTGGCGGCGGCGCCGTCGGAGATGCTCGAGGAACTGGCCGCGGTGACGGTGCCGTCCTTCTTGAACGCACCTTTGAGGGTCGGGATCTTGGCGATGTCGGACTTGCCCGGCTGCTCGTCGGCGGCGACCTCGATCTCGCCCTTGCGCGAGGCGACCTTGACCGGAACGATCTCGGCGGCGAACGCGCCGGAGGCGATCGCGGCCTGCGAACGCTTGACCGACTCGATCGTGTAGGCGTCCTGTTGCTCGCGCGTGAAACCGTATTTCTCGGCGGTGGCCTCGGCGAACACGCCCATCGACTGGCCGTCGTAGGGGTTGGTCAGGCCGTCCCAGGCCATGTGGTCGACCAGCTTGGCATCGCCGTAGCGCAGGCCCGGGCGCGCGTTGACCATGTGCGGCGCGTTGGTCATCGATTCCATGCCGCCGGCGACGACGACGCTGGCCGAGCCGGCCTTGATCAGGTCGTTGGCGAGCATGATCGCCTTCATGCCCGAGCCGCAGACCTTGTTGATCGTCGTGCAGCCGGTGGACGTGGGCAGGCCGGCCGCCAGCGCGGCCTGGCGCGCCGGTGCCTGGCCGAGGTTGGCCGGCAGCACGCAGCCCATGATGACCTCCGATACCTGGTCGGCGGCGACGCCCGATTGCTCCAGCGCGGCGCGGATCGCGGTGGCGCCGAGGGTCGGCGTCGGCACGCCGGTGAACTGGCCGAGCATGGAACCGATGGCGGTGCGCTTGGCGCCGACGATGACGACATCAGACATGGGAGTACTCCTGGAAAATGCGGGCGGGCGCGAGGAAGGCCGGCCGGGCGCGCATTATGGCAGCGCACCGGAGTGGCGCAAAGCGCACCGCCGGCGTGCAACGCCTCAGGTGCGGGCGGCGGCGTGGCGCCGTGCGACCTCGGCCCAGTCCACGACCTGGTAGAACGCGGCGATGTAGTCGGGCCGGCGGTTCTGGTAGCGCAGGTAGTAGGCGTGCTCCCATACGTCCAGGCCCAGGACCGGGACGTGGCCGTGCATCAGCGGGCTGTCCTGGTTGGCGCTGCTTTCCACCACCAGCGTTCCCTGCGGCGTCACGCACAGCCAGGCCCAGCCGCTGCCGAAGCGCTTCAGCGCAGCCTGGGTGAAGGCCGCCTTGAACGCCTCGAACCCGCCGAGGTCGGCGTCGATGGCGGCGGCCAGCGCCCCGTCCGGCGCGCCGCCGCCGGCCGGCGACATCACGGTCCAGAACAGCGAGTGATTGGCGTGGCCGCCGCCGTGGTTGACCACCGCCTCGCGCAGGGACGCGGGCACGTCGGCCACGCGGGCCAGCAGCTGCTCGACCGGCATCGCCTCCCAGTCGGTCCCGGACACGGCGGCGTTGAGGGCATTGACGTAGGTCTGGTGATGCCGGCTGTGATGGATCTCCATCGTCTTGGCGTCGATGTTCGGTTCCAGCGCATCGTAGGCATAGGGCAGCGGCGGCAGGCTATGGGCCATGGGAAGGTCCTCCGGGACGGTGGCGAAGAGCGGGCAGGGTGGATGGGCGTGCCGGCGCCGGCCCGGCGGCGGGTGCGCGGTCGAGCAGGCCGCGCACGCGCGGCGGGTCGCCGTGCCGGCGCGCGAACGCGAGCAGTTCGGCATAGGTGCGGTTGCTGTGGCGCAGGGCCGCCGCGCGCAGCGCCGGCGGCAGCTGCGGATCGGCCTGGGTGCGCAGCAGGCGCTCGTGGACTGCGCACAGGTAGCCGGCGCTGATCGCCGCCTGGTCCAGGCGCACGTGCAGGTCGGCCAGGTTGTGGCTGGAGACCACCACGGCGGCCACGGCTTCGTCGGCGTCCGGCCACAGCGTGAACAGCAGCTGCGCCTGGGCCAGCGCGCGCAGGTAGTGCTCGCGGGCCTCGATCAGGTCGCCGGCGTGGTAGCGGGCGTTGCCGGCTTCGATCGTCTGTTTCCAGTGCTCCACGACGTTCTCCTAGAGGGCCAGCGCCGTGTCCATGACCATCATCAGGCAGAAGCCCAGGCACAGCCCGGCGCTGGCCGCGGCCACGTGCCCGTTGCGGTAGGACTCCGGCACGATCACCTGGACCACCGCGATCAGCATTGCCCCGGCCGCCAGCGCCAGCCCCCAGGGCAGCGCGATCGCGGTCAGCCCGGCCAGCCACGCCGAGGCGACCGCCGCGATGGGCTCGACCAGGCCCGATGCCGCGCCGGCCAGCAGCGCCTTGCCGCGCGTCAGGCCGGCACCGGCCAGTACCAGGGCGACCACGAGGCCCTCGGGCATGTCCTGCAGCGCGATGCCGAGGGTCAGGCCGCGCGCTTCGGGCAGGGCCGCGCCGGCGGCGACGCCGACCGCCATGCCCTCGGGGATGTTGTGCGCGACGATCGCGATGACGAACAGGACGATGCGCGCCGGCACCAGCGGGCTCCCCGGTACCGACGGGCCCAGCCGGTCATGCGGCAGCAGGCGCTCGACGGCGACCAGGCCCGAGGCGCCGAGCAGCAGGCCGGCGCTGACCAGGCCGCCGGCCTGCCACGGCGTCGCGCCGAGGTCCCGTGCCGCGTCCAGGCCCGGCACGATCAGCGAGAAGGCGGTGGCCGCCAGCATCACGCCGGCACCGAAGCCGAGCAGGCCGTCGGCGACGGCCTGCGGCAGGGTACGCACGACCAGGACCGGCAGCGCGCCCAGGGCGGTGCCGAGTGCACAAAGGCCGCCGGCCTGCAGGGCGTGCTGCAGCGGTGGGTCGAGGTCGGCCGCCGCGTACCCCAGCAGCACGGCCGCGACGACCAGGGCGGCGGCGAGCGGGCCGGACAGCGACGTGGGGAAGCGGGACGAGGCGATGCGCATGGCTCGGCAGGCGGTGGGGTGGCCTGACGATAATGCGAATCGTTCGCATTTAATTCAAGGGCACGATGCCACGTTCATCTTCCGGCCGCGGGCGGACCGGCTGCGGCGGGCACGCTGCGGACAGGCAGGGTCAGGCCGGTTGCGGCCGTGGCGCGGGGACGCACGATGGTGCCGGTGCCGGTGCCGGTGCCGGTGCCGGTGCCGGTGCCGGCGTTGGCGCTGTAACGGTGCGCAGTCAGCTCTTGCCGTGGAACAGCTCGCGGCCGATCAGCATGCGGCGGATCTCGTTGGTGCCGGCGCCGATCTCGTAGAGCTTGGCGTCGCGCAGGATGCGCCCGGTCGGGAATTCGTTGATGTAGCCGTTGCCGCCGAGCGTCTGGATCGCTTCCAGCGCGACCTTGACCGCATTCTGCGAGGCGTTGAGCAGGCAGGCGGCCGGGTCGATCCGCGACTTGATGCCGCGATCGAAGTCCGCTGCCACCTGGTAGGCGAAGGCGCGCGAGGACTGCAACGCGGTGTACATGTCGGCGATCTTCGCCTGCATCATGCCGAACGTGCCGATCGGCGCGTTGAACTGCTTGCGCTCGCGTACGTACGGCAGGGCGATGTCGAGCGCCGCCTGCATCAGCCCGATCGGGCCGCCCGACAGCACCAGGCGCTCGGTGTCCAGGCCGCTCATCAGCACGCGCACGCCGTCGTTGACTTCGCCGACGCGGTTCTCGTCGGGGATCTCGCAGTCCTCGAACACCAGCTCGCAGGTGTTGGAGCCGCGCATGCCGAGCTTGTCGAGCTTTTGGGCGGTGGAAAAGCCCTTCATGCCCTTCTCGACGATGAAGGCGGTCATGCAGCGCGACCCGGCCGGCTTCGGCGCGGTGCGCATGTAGACCAGCAGCACGTCGGCGTCGGGGCCGTTGGTGATCCACATCTTGCTGCCGTTGGCGATCCAGACCTCGCCCTTCTTCTCGGCGCGGCAGGTCATCGACCCGACCACGTCCGAGCCTGCGCCCGGCTCGCTCATCGCCAGCGCGCCCACCCATTCGCCGCTGCACAGCTTGGGCAGGTACTTGCGCCGCTGCGCATCGTTGCCGTTGTGGTTGAGGTTCTGCACGCACAGGTTCGAATGCGCGCCGTAGGACAGGCCGACCGAGCCGGACGCGCGCGAGATCTCCTCCAGCGCGACGACGTGGGCCAGGTAGCCCAGATCCGATCCGCCCAGCTCGCCCGGGACGGTGACGCCGAGCAGGCCCAGCTCGCCGAACTTGCGCCACAGGTCCGCCGGGAACTGGTTCTCGTGGTCGATGCGGTCCGCACGCGGCGCGATTTCCTTCTCGGCGAAGGCATGCACGGTCTCGCGCAGCAGGTCCAGGTCTTCACCGAGTTGGAAAGGGCGCATGGCGGGACGGACTCCGTTCTGGTCAGTGGGCAGGCGCTTGCGGGGGGCCGGCGGCGCGTCGCAACCGCAGGCGCACTCTGCCACACTCGGGGCGGGCGCCACCACGCGCGCGCGGGAATCAATCGCATGCGACCGTTCAAACGAACGACCGGCCGATCGGGCACGATCGACGGCCGGTACCGATGCCTCCTCGTCCCGGACGGCGGCCGATGACGGCGCGCATCGTGGTCGTCGGTAGCGTCAACATCGACATGGTGGTGCACTGCGACACGCTGCCCGCCCCCGGCCAGACCGTCATCGGCGGCACGTTCCGCAAGCTGCCCGGCGGCAAGGGGGCCAATCAGGCCGTGGTGGCCGCGCGACTGGGCGCCGCGGTGACGTTCGTCGGCTGTATCGGCGACGACGACCTCGGTCGCGAGGCGCGCGCCGCGCTCGCGGCCGAAGGCATCGATACCGCACATCTCGCCGTCGTGTCCTCGGCCAGCACCGGCGTGGCGCTGATCAGCGTCGATGCGGCCGGCCAGAACGCGATCACCGTCGCCTCGGCGGCCAACGCCACCCTGGCGCCTGCTCAGATCGATGCGGCCGGCGCGGCGATCGAGGCGGCCGACCTGCTGGTGTGCCAGCTCGAGTCGCCGCAGCCGGCGGTCGCCCAGGCGATCGTCCGCGCGCGCCGTGCCGGCGTGCCGGTGCTGCTCAATCCGGCGCCGGCACCGCCCGCGCCGCCGGCCTTCCTCGGCGCGGTGGACGTGCTGGTGCCCAACGAGGTCGAGGCGGCGGCGTTGACCGGCATGCCGGCCACGGCCTTCGATGCCGCCACGGCCGCCGAGCAGTTGCGGGCGGCGGGTGCGGCGGGCGTGATCGTCACGCTCGGTAGCGCGGGCCTGTGCCTAGCCGACGCGGCCGGCACGCTGCGGCTGCCGGCGCAGCAGGTCGAGGTGGTCGACGCCACCGGTGCCGGCGACGCCTTCGTCGGCGCCCTGGCGGTGGCGCTGGCCGAAGGCGCGGACCTGCGCGCAGCAGCGGCGTTCGCGCAGCGCGCCGCCGCCGTCAGTGTGACGCGCCCGGGTGCGATGGCGGCGATGCCGCGGCGTGGCGAACTGGCCGGGTGGTAACCCGGTAAAAAGGGGTTTTTCGTCTTTACTGCGGGATCACTCGGCTCCCCCTCCAGCTCCGGCTCCGGCTCCGCTCTGGCTCCGGCCTTTGACTTTTTCGTCCTAAAGCAAGCCGAGCATCGCAGGGTGGCGAGGCCGCAGAGGCGCCCCGTGTTTGAGCGAAGCGAGTTGGGGCGCCGTGCCTCGTCGTCCGAGAAGCGCAGGGGACCGAGCCGGCGCAGCCGGATCGGCTTGCGCCGGGCGAGAGGGCTTTTGGTTCCTTTTGGCCCATTCAAAAGGGACTCGGCCGCGCAGCGGACGAAAGCTCTTGATCGTGCTCCTGCTTTGCTCCGTGCCGGCAATCTCTCAAAAGCCACGGCGGAAGATCAAAACAAGAGCTTCCGCACGCTGCGCGCGCGGGTCACTTTTGTCTTGGCAAAAGTAACCAAAACCGTGGTCGCCGGCGCGAGCCGGCACGGCTGCGCCGCGCCGGTCCCCTGCGCTTCTCGGCCAGCCAGGCACGCTGCCCCAACTCGCTTCGCTCAAACACGGGGCAGCTCTGCGGCCTGGCCGACCTGCGATGCTCGGCTCGCTTTAGGCGCCAACAGCAACAGCAACAGCAACAGCAACGGCAGCGGCAGCGGCAGCGGCGAGAGCGAGGCGAGAGCCGATCGATTCACGCAGAGGGGCAAAGAACCAAAAAAAGAACGCGCCATGCGGCGCGTTCCTGATGCGGCGCGTGCAGACGCGGCCGCTTCTGGCGGGCCGGACGCGTGGTCCGGCCCTGCGGCCTTACTGGCCGCGCATGCGGCCTTCGAAGCGCGGCGCATGGTTGCCCATGTGCGGCAGGCGCAGCTTGCCGATCGTGGCGATGCGCTCCTCGGCCATGCGGTCGGCCGCCAGGTAGGTGGGGATGCCTTCCTGGCCGGCGATCTGGAAGATGCGCGTGAGGTTGTGGTAGATCGTGCGCATCATGCGCATCGCGCGCTCGCGGTTGTAGCCGTCGATCTCCAGCGAGATGTTCATGACGCCGCCGGCGTTGACCGCGTAGTCCGGCGCGTAGAGGATGCCGCGGCGCTGGACCTCGTCGCCGATCGCGTCGGTGGCGAGCTGGTTGTTGGCGGCGCCGCAGATCACCTTGCACTTGAGGCGCTCCAGCGTCTGCTCGTTGATCGTGCCGCCGAGCGCGCAGGGGCTGAACACGTCGGCGTCGACGTCGTAGATCTCGTCGATGCCCACTGCCTCGCAGCCGAACTCGTCGACGCAGCGCTGCACCGCCTCGCGGTTGATGTCGGTGACGAACACCTTGGCGTCGTGCTCGCGCAGCAGCTTGACGAACTCCAGGCCGACGTGGCCCACGCCCTGCACCGCGTAGGCGTGGCGGCCCACTTCCTCGCTGCCGAACTTGGCGTTGAGCGAGGCCAGCAGGCCCTGCAGCGTGCCGTAGGCGGTGAACGGCGACGGGTCGCCGGAGCCGCCGTGCACCTGGTGCACGCCGGTCACGAACTGGGTCTCGCGGAACACCCATTCCATGTCGTTGACGTCGATGCCGACGTCCTCGGCGGTGATGTAGCGGCCGTTGAGCGAGTTGACGAAACGGCCGAAGGCGCGGAACAGCGCCTCGGACTTGTCCTTGCCGGGGTCGCCGATGATCACGGCCTTGCCGCCGCCGAGGTTGAGGCCGGCGACGGCGTTCTTGTAGGTCATGCCGCGCGACAGGCGCAGCACGTCGTTGACCGCTTCCTGCTCGCTCTTGTAGGGCCACATGCGCAGTCCGCCGAGCGCCGGGCCGAGCACGGTGTTGTGGACCGCGATGATGGCCTTCAGGCCGACATCCTGGTTGTGGCAGAACACGACTTCTTCATGGCCGGTGCGGGCGATCGTTTCGAAAATCATCAAGAGACTCCGGACGGAACGAGGCGGCGCTCGCGCTGCACCCCGGCAGGGGCGGGGCGGTTCCGGCGAGCGGCGGATGGTAGGTGGCTGGACGCGACGGTGCCGCGGTAGGAAAACGGCGATTGTAGCCTGCCCCGTGCGGGGCGGGTATCGATCTCCGGGACCGGGTTCCGCGCGGTCGCGGCTGCGCGCACAATCGGCGCCCACCACCGTCCGGGAGCCCGCACCGATGCCGTCGATCGTCCGTACCGCCCTGGGGGCCGTGTTCGTGCTGGCGGGGCTCGCCACGTCCGTGCCGGCCCGTGCCGATGCGCGCGAGGCGGTGCTGGCGGCCCACCGCACGTCGATGGAATCGCGTGTGCGCATCGAGATGGACACCGCTGCCAGCGGCCGGGCCGCACGCTCGACCGTGCGCTACGACACCAGCCGGCGCGTGCACATGAAGACCGACCAGATGGAGCTGATCGTGCTGCCCGAGGGAACCTGGATGCGGACCGGCGGCGAGGCGTGGACCCAGCCGCCGTTCGATGTCGGCAGCCTGGTGCGCCAGCTGGTGCCGCAGACGGTGGAGCAGGTGCAGAACGGCATTTCCAATGCCGTGGCCGAAGGTGCCGCCGAGTTCGGCGGACAGGCGGTGCAGGCGTACCGCTTCGACGTCGCGGTGACCGTCATGGGCGTGCCGATGACCTCGCGCAACCGCATCCTGGTCGACGGCGCCGGGCGCATCGTCCATTCGGTCAGCGACGGCGAGGCGCTCGGCAGGAAGACCCATGCCGAGCAGACCTATCACTACGACGAGGCGATCCGCATCACCGCCCCGCACTGAACCGCGCCGTGGCGCGGGCGCGCGGTCAGCCGCGCTTGACCACCGGCAGCAGCTTCCACCAGTTGGAGTGGTACTGGGGCCACTTGCCGGCAAAGGAGGCGTGGTCGGGGTAGTTGAGCTTCAGGACGCGCTCGGCGTCGTCGGCGAGCTGGGTTTGGCCGAGCGCGCGGTAGGAATCGACCATGATCGCCAGCCCGTCGCCCACCTGCACGGTCTGCGGATAGGTCTCCACCACGCCCTTGGCGCGGTTGGCGGCGGCCACGTAGGCGCCCTTGCGCAGGTAGAACAGCGCGATGTTGATCTCGGCCCGGGCCATCGACTCGCGCAGGTAGATCAGGCGCTGGCGGCCGTCCGGCGCGTAGCGGCTCTGCGGGTAGCGCTTGAGCAGCTCGGAGAAGTCCTCGAAGGACTGGTTGAGGAACGCCTGGTCGCGGCGCGAGGTGTCCAGGCCGACCATGCGGCTCAGGAAGTCGGCCTGGCGGTCGAAGTTGACCAGGCCGCGCAGGTAGTAGGCGTAGTCGATGTTCTTGTGCGTGGGATAGGTGCGGATGAAGCGGTTGATCGTGGAGTAGGCGTCGTCGTGCTTGAAGTTCTTGTACTGCGCGTAGGCCAGGTTGATCTGCGACTGCTCCGAGTACGCACCGAACGGGAAGCGCCCGATCAGTCGCGTGAACACCTCGGTCGCCTGGTTGTAGTTGGCGTTGTCGATCGCGGTGACGCCGCGCTGGTACAGCGCCTCGACGGGGAGCGTCTCCAGCTCGTTGCCGCGCTTGCCGAACGTCTTGCAGCCGACCATCGCGACGGCCAGCATGACCAACAGGAGTACACGCGCGACGGCGCGGGAAGAGGCGAGGATTGGCATGCGCGGGGAAGGGTCTGCGATGATTGACGGCCGATCATAACCCGAACGTCCATATGTCCGGAAACTACGCGACCAGAGCATGAACGACACCGAATCGACGCTGAACGTACGGATTCCCGAGCAGCTGGCCGGCCGCCGCCTCGACCAGGCCCTGGCCGAGCTGCTGCCCGACTACTCGCGCTCCCGGCTGACCGGCTGGATCAAGGAGGGCCACGTCCGCATCGACGGTGCGGAGGCGGTACCGCGCCAGATCGTCATCGGCGGCGAGGAGGTCGTGCTGGCGGTGCGGCTGGAACGCGAGGTCTTCGCCGAAGCCGAGCCGATCGCGCTGGACATCCGCTACGAGGACGCCGACGTCATCGTCGTCAACAAGCCGGCGGGCCTGGTCGTCCATCCCGGCGCCGGCAACCCGGCCGGCACGCTGCAGAACGCCCTGCTGCACCACGACCCGGCCCTGGCCGGCATCCCGCGCGGCGGCATCGTCCACCGGCTGGACAAGGACACCTCCGGCCTGATGGTGGTCGCGCGCACCTTGCGCGCGCATACCGCCCTGGTCGCGCAGCTGTCCGAGCGCGACGTCCACCGGCAGTACGAGGCGATCGTCTACGGCACGATGGTCGCCGGCGGCAAGGTCGACGCGCCGATCGACCGCCATCCGCGCGACCGCATCAAGCAGGCGGTGCGCGACGACGGCAAGGAGGCGGTGACCCACTACCGCGTGCGCGAGCGCTACCGCGCGATGACGCGGATCGAGTGCCGGCTGGAGACCGGCCGCACGCACCAGATCCGCGTCCACATGGCGTACATCCGTCACCCGCTGGTCGGCGACGCGACCTACGGCAACGGGCTGAAGCTGCCCAAGGGCGCCACGCCGGCGCTGGTCGAGGCCCTGCGCGGGTTCCGCCGCCAGGCGCTGCACGCCGAGCGGCTGGCGTTCGCGCATCCGGCCGATGGCCGCGCGGTCGAGGTCGAGGCGGAGCGCCCGGCCGACATGGCCGCGCTGGTCGCCGCGTTGCGTGCCGACACCGCCGGGGACGGGCGCGAGTGAGCGCAGCCCCGCCGGCGCTGCCCGGCACGCTGGTTCCGGACTGGCCGGCACCGCCGGGCGTCCGCGCCCTCGTCACGACACGCGGGCTGGATGGGGCCTCGGCCGCGCCGTTCGACCGCTGCAACCTCGGCGACCGCTGCGGCGACGATCCCGCCGCCGTCGCCGCCAACCGTGCCGGCCTGGTCGCGCGCCTCGTGCTGCCATCGCCGCCGTGCTGGCTGCGCCAGGTCCACGGCATCGCGGTCGAGGCATTCGACGCGCCGCCGGGGCCTGCTGCGGCGCCCCGCGAAGCCGACGCGGCATGGACGGTGCGGCCCGGCGTCGTGCTCGCGGTACTGACCGCCGACTGCCTCCCGGTACTGCTGTGCGCCGACGACGGCTCGGCCGTCGCCGCCGTCCACGCCGGCTGGCGCGGCCTCGCCGCCGGCACCGTCGAGGCGGCGCTGGCGCGGCTCGGCGACCCGGCGCGCCTGCTCGCCTGGATCGGTCCGGCGATCGGCGCGGCGTCCTACGAGGTCGGCGCCGAGGTCCGCGATGCCTTCGTCACCGCCGATGCCGGTGCCGAAGCGGCATTCGCCGCGACGCGGCCCGGTCACTGGATGTGCGACCTCGCGGCGTTGGCGCGCCGGCGCCTGCACGCCGCCGGCGTCCGGCACGTCCACGGTGGCGGTTTCGACACCTTCGCCGATCCGCGCTTCTACTCGTACCGGCGGCAGGCGCGCACCGGGCGTTTCGCCAGCCTGGTCTGGCGCGACCCGTCGATGCGTTGAGCGTCGGGCGCAGGTCGTCCAGCACGGGCATGCACGCGCGCGGCGCGGCCTGCGCGGGGATCGACGGCGCGCCCTAGTTGGCCGCGGCGTGGCGCGCGCCGGTGCCGTGCGCGGCCAGGCGGGCGTCAGGCTCGCCGCAGTCCGGCGCCAGCAGCGGCGATCCGGCCAGCCAGGCCGGATCGGGGTAGTAGGCGAACAGGAACGCGCCGTCGCGGATCGTGTCGATCAGCGCGCGTGCGATCGCCGGGCGCACCGCCGGGCAGCCGAGGCTGCGGCCCAGCCGGCCCTGGCTGCGGATCAGGTCCTGGCTGACGTACGGCGCCCCGTGGATCACGATCGCGCGCTCGCGGGCGCGGTCGTTGAAGCCGGGTTCCAGGCCGCGCAGCCGCAGCGAGTAGCCGTTGTGGCCGACGTACGGCTCCTCGGTCAGGAAACCGCCGAGGCTGGACATGTAGCTGCCGTCCTGGTTCGAGAAGCGCGTCGCGCGGTCCTGGCCGGTGTTGCGGCCGTGGGCGACCCATTCCTCGAACAGCAGCCGCTGCGCGTGGAGGTCGAACACCCACAGGCGCGGCTGCGTCGAGGGCTGCGAGTAGTCGATCACGCCGAGCGTGCGTGGCGCGGTACCGGCATGGCGCGCGGCACAGGCCAATGCCTGCGTGGCCAGGGCGAGGACCTCGCGGTCGAGCGCGGGCGCGGCGGCGGCCAGCGTATCGGTGAGCGGGTCCGGGGGTGCGGCGGCTTGCGCCAAGGCCGGCCCTGCGGCGGCACAGAGCACGGCCAGAGCCGTGCGGCGGACACGATGCAACATCAGGACGGCGCCTACGGGACGGCTCCGGAGCGGGACGAGGCGCCGATCTATCCACATCGGCGCCGCGAAGTCCAGTTCAAAGCGTGTTAACGCGCGTCAGGTCCGGATCAGGGGGCCGGCGTGGCCGGCGGGTCGGACTCCAGCACCGGCTGCAGCGCCTGGCCGGTCGGCGTGGCGCGCACCGCCGGCAGGTCGGTCAGCAGCACGGTCGCGCCCGGCGTCAGCGCGTCGTAGAGGCGCCGTGCGAAGGCCGGCGGCAGGTCCAGCGGCCGCGCCTGCTGCAGCCGCAGCTGCAGCAGCGCCAGCGAGGCGGCGTCGTTGCCGAGGATCGGATAGGCGGTCCACTGGTGGCGCGGCCGCTCCGGGTCGAGCACGCTCGGCCCGTCCTCGGTGCGCTCGCCCATCACCAGCAGCACCGAGCCGTGCAGCGTGAAATCCGGATCGGCGCCGAGCCGGGCCTCGCCGATGCCGATGCCGTTGCGCAGCACGAACACACGCCGCTCGCGCAGGCTGACCAGGACGCTGAGCGGGCCGTCCGGCGCAGCGGTATCGTCCCAGGTGTAGCGCGCGCCGCCGGCCGCTTCGGCGGCTTCCTCGCGCGTGGCGGTTTCGGCCGGCCCGGCCGGCGCACCGCCGACGGCGACCGGCGCCAGCATCGCTGGATGCACCAGCGCCGCGGCCGAGGCCTTGCCGTCGGCGACCACCACGGTGTCGCCACGCCGCGTGACCGCGAAGAGTTTCTCGGCAAAAGCCTTCGGCAGGCGCACGCAGCCGTGCGAGGCCGGGTAGCCGGGCAGGGCGCCGCCGTGCAGCGCGATGCCGTCCCAGGTCAGGCGCTGCATGTACGGCATCGGCGCGGCGTTGTAGAGGTTGGAGCGGTGGTCCTTGCTCTTCTGCAGGATCGTGAAGACGCCGGTCGGCGTGTCCTTGCCGGGCTTGCCGGAGCTGATCGTCGAGACGCCGATCGCGATGCCGTTGCGGTAGGCGTAGGCCCGCTGTTCGTCGAGGCTGACGACCAGCACCAGCGGCCCGGCCGGCGCGATTTCCGGATGCCACAGGAACTGGCCCGGCTCGAGCGCGGCGGGGTCGGGTTCGGCCGGGCTCGGTTCGATCGCCGCGGACGATGCGCGGCCGGCTCCGCCAGCGGCGGAAGCGGCTGCAGCGGGTCCGCTCGAGCCGGTGCCGGTCAGGCCGGCTTTGGCCGGAGCGGCTCCGGCCACGTCAAGCCCGACCGGATCGGACCTGATCGAACCCGGACCGGGCGTCGCGGCGGCAGCCGCCGGCTGCGTGAGCGCCCACGCGACGGCGGCGCCGAGGACGCCCGGCAGTATGCGTGACGGCAGGCGGAGCAGTCGTGACATGGCGGCCTCCGGTCGGATCGACGGCCGCCATTGTGCGCGATCAGGGCTCGAAGTCGTCCTCGAACAGGCGGTCACCCAGGCGCAGGCACGGCGAGTACTCGGAGGTCGGGCCGCTGCCGACGCTCACTTGCAGCGTGGCGGTCGCCGTGGCGAACCCCTCCTCCGGCAGGTCCGGGAACGAGCCCTGGAAGGTCGCCGTGCCGTCCGGTCCGGTGAAAATCGTCGCGTAGGTGAGATAGCTCGAGCTGCCCGCAGGCGCGTCCGGGCCGCAGCTGACCATCGTGTAGAAGTCGATGTAGTAGGTCGTGTTCGGCTGTGCGCTGAGCCGCCCGAACAGTCGCCCTTCGGCCGTGTCGACGCCGGTCAGCACCGGTGCGTTCTGCAAGCCGTTGGGACCTTCATCGGCGTCGAGCGGATCGTTCGGCGTGGGACCTTCGACGCCGTCGACGGCGAGGTCGATAGCCAGGCCCAGGTTGCCGAAGATCGTATTGCCGATGATCGACACGCGCTGCGTCGCGCTGCTGTCGCCCGGGCCGGTGACCAGGATGCCGGGGCCTGCGTTGCCGACGATTCCGTTGCTGACCGTGCCCGGGATCCCGCTGCCGATCAGGATGCGCTCGCCGCCGCGGACGGCGATGCCCGGTCCGGTATTGGGCACGGTCGCGAGCGGAAACGCCGCCAGACCGACCAGATTGCGGGTCAGGCGATGGTCGCTGCCCGAGACGATCTCGATGCCGCAGCGCTCGTTGCCGGACACGACGTTGCCGGGCGTGGCGTTCGGCGCGTCGTCACCGCCGATCAGCGTGTTGAGCGTGGGTTCGGCGCCGACGCCGGTGGTGCCGATCACGATGCCGCAACTGTTGCCGCGCGCCGACGCGCCGGTGCGGTCGGTGCCGACCAGGTTGCCCTGGACGCGGGCATGGCTGCCACCGACGTAGATGCCGGTATGACTGTTTCCGGAAACCAGGTTGCGCTGCGCGCGCGCCGTGCCGCCGATCTGGGCGAAGTCGCCGATGACGCTGAAGCCCACGCGCGTGCCCGGAGCGCTCGGATAGACGGTCGTGCCGTCCGGTGCGATGCCGATGAAGTTGCCGGTGACCGTGGCACGATCGGCGAGCAGGTTGATCTGGCTGCCGCCGAAACGGTTGATCGCCAGGCCGCGGATCGTGCTGTCAGTGGCACCGACCAGCAAGGTCAGTCCGCTCGCACTGAAGTCGCCGGGGCCGCGGATCTCGACGCGGATCTGGGCATTGGTCCCGGCGACCAGCGTATTGGTGGCCGCGCCCGGCTGGGTGTAGCCGTCGATGGTGACCGGTCCGGTGATGCCGGGCAGGCTGGTGGTGATCGCGATCGTGTGCGGCCCGGTGCCGGGGATCGCGAACGCGATCGTATCGGCGCCGGCGGCCGCGTTGGCGTCGAGGATCGCCTGGCGCAGCGAACCGGGGCCGGCGTTGAGCGTGGTGGTGACGGTGAACGTGGCGGCACCGGCGGCGGCCGGCGCCAGGGCGGCGACGGCGGCCAGCCGATACAGGGAGGTGGGCAGGGGCATGGCGCGGCTCCGGAAGGCAGGACGCGGCGCGCCCTTTGCCGCTTCAGCGCAGGACGGCGCGCGGCCAGGACATCGCGCCGCGCCGGCGCCGGTCCGGGACCGCCAGGGTGTCGTCAGGCGAGGTCGTCGGCGGCCTGTTCCAGCGCGGCCTGGCGGTCGAGCCAGGCCTCCTCCAGTGCGCCGATCTCGACGCCGAGGCGGCCGCGGCGGGCAGTCAGGTCGGCGATGCGCGTGCCTTGGCTGCCGTCGTAGAGCGCCGGGTCGGCGAGCTCGGCCTCGACCCGGCTGCGCTCGGCTTCCAGCGTGGCCAGCTGCTTCTCGATGCGCTCGGCCTCGCGCCGCAGCGGCGCCAGGCGCGCGCGCTGCTCGGCGCGCTCGCGGCGGTCGTCGCGGCGCGAGGCGCCGGCTGCCGCATCGGTGGCCGCGGCCGGCTTGCGCAGGACCAGCCGCGCGTAGTCGTCCAGGTCGCCGTCGAAGGCCGTGACGCGGCCGTCGCGGACCAGGCGGTATTCGTCGCAGCAGGCGCGCAGCAGGCCGCGGTCGTGGGCGACCAGCACGATGGCGCCGGCGAAATCCTGCAGGGCCTCGGCCAGCGCCTCGCGCGTGTCGCTGTCCAGGTGGTTGGTCGGCTCGTCCAGCAGCAACAGGTTGGGGCGCCGGAACACCACCAGCGCCAGGGCCAGGCGCGCCTTCTCGCCGCCGGAAAAGCCGCCCACGTCGGCCAGCGCGCGCTCGCCGGAGAAGCCGAAGCCTCCGAGGAAATCGCGCGCGGCCTGCTCGCCGAGGTCCGGTTGCAGCCGCAGCAGGTGCATGACCGGCGTCGCCTGCGGATCGAGCTGCTCGAGCTGGTGCTGGGCGAAATAGCCCACGACCAGCCCCTTGCCCTCGCGCCGCTCGCCGGCCAGCGGGGCCAGGGTGCCGGCCACCAGCTTGACCAGGGTCGACTTGCCGGCGCCGTTGGCACCGAGCAGGCCGATCCGGTCGCCGGCGCGCAGCGTCCAGCGGATGCCGTCGACGATGCGCCGCTCGCCGTAGCCGGCCGCGGCCTCGTCCAGCACCAGCAGCGGTGCCGGCAGGGCCGCCGGCTCGGCGAACGCGAACGTGATGCCCGACTCCAGGCGCACCGGCGCGACCAGTTGCATCCGTTCCAGCGCCTTGAGCCGGCTCTGCGCCTGGCGTGCCTTGGTCGCCTTGGCCTTGAAGCGGTCGACGAAGGATTGCATGTGCGCGCGCAGCCGCTGCTGGCGTTCGGCCAGCGCCTGCTGCTGGGCCAGTCGCTCGGCGCGCTTGCGCTCGAAGCCGCTGACCGTGCCGCCGAACAGCTCCGCCTCGCCGTCGGCCAGGTGCAGCACGTGGGTGACCACCGCGTCGAGGAACTCGCGGTCGTGCGAGACCACGATCAGCGTGCCCGGGTAATGGCGCAGCCATTCCTCCAGCCAGAACACCGCGTCGAGGTCGAGGTGGTTGGTCGGCTCGTCGAGCAGCAGCAGGTCCGAGCGGCACATCAGCGCCTGCGCCAGGTTCAGCCGCATGCGCCAGCCGCCGGAGAACGCAGCCACCGGGCGCGTCTCGTCGCCGGGCGTGAAGCCCAGGCCGTGCAGCAGTTCGCCGGCGCGTGCCCGCGCCGCGTAGCCGCCGATCGCCTGCATGCGCTCGTGCAGCTGCGCCTGCGCTGCCGCGTCGTGGGCGGCCTCGGCCTCGGCCAGGGCGCGCTCGACGCGCCGGAATTCCGCATCGCCGTCCAGGGCGTAGTCCAGCGCGCTGACCGCCAGCGCCGGGGTCTCCTGCCGGACGTGCGCCAGCGTCCATTCGCGCGGGCGCGCGAAGTCGCCGGCATCGGGTGCCAGCTCGCCGCCGATCAGCGCCAGCAGGCTCGACTTGCCGGTGCCGTTGCGGCCGGTCAGGCCGACCCGCCACCCCGGATGAATGAGAAAGCTGGCGTCGTTCAGCAAAAGCCGGGAACCTCGACGCAGGTTCAGATGGTCAAAGCGCAGCATGGTCGGCAGTTTAACCGGCGGTTTGCCAAGAAACCCGACCGCAGGGACAATACGCGACCCGGCGCTGCGGCCGTAGCGGTCGGCTCGGTGTCCCGAGAGAACTCGAAGGCCGGCCATTCCCACCTTATTTCCAGGAGCAATCGATGACCCGTTTCACCTGCAAGACCCTGCTCGCGGTCGCCGTGCTGACGGCGTTCGGCGCGGGCTCCGCCCTCGCCGCCGATGCCTCGCTGAAGACCGAGAAAGACAAGGTCAGCTACATGGTCGGCATGCAGATCGGTCGTAGCCTGGGCCAGATCAAGGACGACATCGACCTGGCCACCGTCTACAAGGCGATGCAGGACGCGGTCGGCGGCGGCAAGACCCTGCTGACCGAGGAAGAGGCCAACAAGGTCGGCCAGGACTTCCAGCAGAAGCTGCAGACCAAGCACCTGGCCGAGCAGAAGGCCGCGGCCGAGAAGAACAAGACCGAAGGCGAGGCGTTCCTGGCCTCCAACAAGTCCAAGTCCGGCGTCAAGACCACCGCCAGCGGCCTGCAGTACCAGGTGGTCAAGGAAGGCACCGGCAAGAAGCCCAAGGCCACCGACACCGTCAAGGTCGACTACACCGGCACCAAGATCGACGGCACCAAGTTCGACAGCTCGGTCGACCGCGGCACCCCGGCGACCTTCCCGCTGAACGGCGTCATCAAGGGCTGGACCGAAGGCCTGCAGCTGATGACCGAAGGTTCGGAGTACAAGCTGTTCATCCCGGCCGACCTCGCCTACGGCGAGAACGCGCCGCCGAACATCGGCCCGAACGCCACGCTGATCTTCGACGTCAAGCTGATCTCGATCGAGAACGCAGCCGCCGCCGAGCCGGCCAAGAAGTAAGACCGCGCAAGCGGTATCCGCGCCGAGGGCGTGCCGCGAACCGGCGCGCCCTCGTCGTTTGCGGGACGTGTCGCGGGTGGCAGGGTTTCCACCGATTCTGGAGTTAGCTCATGCGGGTAACGATCTTCGGCACCGGCTACGTGGGACTGGTCACCGGCGCCTGCCTCGCGGAAGTCGGCAACGAGGTGACCTGCGTCGACGTCGACGCGGGCAAGATCGCGCGGCTCGAAGCCGGCGAGGTGCCGATCTTCGAGCCCGGCCTGGAGGTGCTGGTCCGCGACAACCGCGCGGCCGGCCGCCTGCGCTTCACCACCTCGGCCGCCGCCGGCATCGCCGGTGCGCAGCTGATCTTCATCGCCGTCGGCACGCCGCCGGACGAGGACGGCAGCGCGGATCTCTCGCACGTGCTGGCCGTCGCCGGCACGATCGGCGCGGAGCTGGCCGAGCCGGTGGTGGTCGTCAACAAGTCCACCGTGCCGGTCGGTACCGCCGACCGGGTCCGCGCGACGATCGCCGCGGCCCTGGCCGAGCGCGGCGCGGCGATCGCGTTCGACGTCGCTTCCAATCCTGAATTCCTCAAGGAAGGCGACGCGGTCAAGGACTGCATGCGGCCGGACCGGATCATCATCGGCTCGGACAGCGCCCAGGCCGTGGCGCGCCTGCGCGCGCTCTATGCGCCGTTCAACCGCAACCACGATCGCATCGTCGTGATGGACGTGCGCTCGGCCGAGCTGACCAAGTACGCCGCCAACGCGATGCTGGCGACCAAGATCAGCTTCATGAACGAGATCGCCGCGATCGCCGAGCAGGTCGGTGCCGACGTCGAGCAGGTGCGCCTGGGCATCGGCTCGGACCCGCGCATCGGCTACCACTTCATCTATCCGGGCGCCGGCTACGGCGGCTCCTGCTTCCCCAAGGACGTCAAGGCGCTGGAGCACACGGCACGCAGCCACGGTGCCGAGCCGCGGCTGCTGGCGGCGGTGGAAGCGGTCAATGCCGCGCAGAAGCAGCGGCTGTTCGCGCTGTTGCAGCAGCACCTGGGCGACCTGGCCGGCCGGACCATCGCGGTCTGGGGCCTGGCGTTCAAGCCCAACACCGACGACATGCGCGAGGCACCCAGCCGCACCCTGCTCGAGCGGCTCTGGTCGGCCGGTGCCCGCGTCAACGCCTACGACCCGGAGGCCGCGCACGAGGTGCGCCGGCTGTACGGCGAGCGCAGCGACCTGGCGCTGTGCCCGGATGCCTACGCGGCCCTCGACGGCGCCGACGCGCTGGTGGTCGTGACCGAATGGAAGGCATTCCGCAGCCCCGATTTCGAGCGCATCCGCCGCACGCTGCGGACCCCGGTGGTCGTCGACGGGCGCAACATCTTCGATCCGGCCGCGGTCGAGGCCGCCGGCCTGGCCTACTACGGCATTGGTCGCGGCCGCAGCGTGCGCCGGCCCGATTGAAGAAACGCCGCGCGGCGCCGGCGTAAATCAGCGCTTGCCGTCACGTTTTCGACCGATCCGGGCCGTTTAATCTGTCGAGGGTCGGCGTTGCGGGGGTGGCGAATATGGATGGGCAGGGTTTGGGCCGCGCGGGTCTGTCGCGGCGCACGTTCTTGGCCGGGAGTCCGGTCGAAGGCGGCAGCCGCGGCGCGGGCCTGTCGAGCCGCGCGCTGACACCGCCGTTCGCGGTCTACGTGCTGGGCCGGCTCGGCTTCGGTCCGCGCAAGGGAACCGCCTTCAGCGTGCAGCAGTTCAACGCACTCGGCGCGACCGACGACGCGCGCCTGACCGCCTTCGTCGACCAGCAGCTCAATCCGACGCTCGATCCCGGCGGCCACGTCACCGATCCGGACGTCGCCGCGCGGCTGGCACACGAGAGCTTCGCCACGCTCAACAAGAGCTTCGACCAGCTCTGGCTCGACCACGAGGTCAACGGCTCGCTGTCGGGCCAGCCCTACACGCGCGACTGGCCGATCCGCGAGGTCGAGCGCGCCGTGTTCGTGCGCGCGTTCCATTCGCGCTGGGGCCTGTTCGAGCAGCTGGCCGATTTCTGGCACAACCACTTCAATTGCTACGGCTACGACCGCTACGCCGCGCCGACCTTCGTCAGCTGGGACCGCGACGTGATCCGCAAGAACGCGCTCGGCAACTTCCGCACGATGCTGCAGAAGACGTTCGAGTCGCCGGCGATGCTGTACTTCCTCGACAACTACATCAACCGCGCGCCGAGCTTCAACGAGAACTACGCGCGCGAGATCATCGAGCTGCACACGCTCGGCTCGATCAACTACCTCGGCCCGGACCTGCAGCAGAACCAGGTGCCGCTGATCGCCGCCGGCCAGCCCGGTGCCGGCTGGCCGGTCGGCTACGTCGACGCCGACGTCTACGAGCTGGCCCGCTCGTTCACCGGCTGGACCTTCTACCGGGGCGGCGGCTCCAATCCCAATACCGGCCTGCCGTACCTGGTCACCGACCAGCACGACATCGGCCAGAAGACCGTGCTCGGCGAGTTCGCCGCCGCCAATACGCCCTATGCCAGCGAGCACCAGCGCTTCCTCGATCGCCTGGCCTACCATCCGGGCACGGCCCGGCACATCGCGCTCAAGCTCGCCCGCCGCTTCCTCGGCGACGACCCGCCGGCCAGCGTGGTCGACGCCGCCGCCCGGGAGTTCTGGGACAACCGCACCGCCCCCGACCAGATCAAGAAGACCGTGCGCAAGATCCTGCTGCACGACGGCGGGCCCGGTTCGTTCCGCGACCTCGGCAATTTCGGCAACAAGGCCCGCAAGCCGTTCGAGACGGTCGTGGCGGCGCTGCGCGCGACCGGTGTCGACTTCACGGTCCGCCGCAACGACAGCGCCAGCGACGGCTTCATGGACCGCTACCGGCGCAGCGGCCACCGGCCGTTCGACTGGCGCCCGCCGGACGGCTTCCCCGACCACTCCAGCTACTGGCTCGGTGGCGGCGCCTACGTGCATGCCTGGCGCACGATCGACTGGGTGCTCGACCAGGGCCTGAACGCCGACCAGACGCCGCTGGCGCCGGTGCTGGCGATCACGCTGGCCGAGCTCGGCGCCGCGCCGGCGCTGCACACGCCCAACACCCTGGCCAACTTCTGGCTGACGCGCGTGTTCGACTGGGCGCCCGATGCGACGACCGGCTGGCGCGGTACCGAGCTGCATACCCAGGTCGCCGCATTCATGTGCCGCAATACCGACACGGTCACCTATTTCGGCGCGGATGTGGGGATCGGCAACGGGCCGGCCGGCAACACCGCCGGCATCGGCACCGACGCGGGCCCCAACTACTGGCACAGCCGGCTGCGCGGCATGGTCGACTGCATCGTGTTCAGTCCGCAGTTCATGGTCCGCTGAAGGAGCCGACGACGATGGGCAACCTGACACGACGCGGCTTCCTCAAGGGCTCGACGCTGTGCCTGACGGCGCTGGGCGGCCTGCGGCTCGGCCTGCACGCCGATCCGGCACGCGCCGCCTGGAGCGGCGATCGCTTCCTGGTCTACGTCTACCTGCGCGGCGGCATCGACGGGCTCAACATGGTCTGCCCGATCGCCGGTCCCGACCGTGTGCCGTACGAGCAGCGCCGGCCCAACATCCACCTGCGCACCACCGGCGCGACGGCGGCGCTGCCGCTCGGCGCCAGCAGCTTCGGCCTCAATTTCGCCGCCACCGGCCTGCACGAGCTGTACGGCCAGGGCAAGCTGGCGATCGTGCACGGCACCGGTTTTCCGCCGGGCCAGATCACGCGCTCGCATTTCGATGCGCAGGACTACATGGAGCACGGCACGCCGGGCAGTTCCTCGATCGGCACCGGGTGGCTGGCGCGCCATCTGGCGAGCGCCGGCCAGGTGCCGGACGCGGCGATGATTCCCGCCTTCAGCGCCGGCAGCAATGCGCCGGCCAGCCTGCTCGGCCGGCGCGACGCGATGGTGCTGGACGATCCCAACAGCTACCACCCCAACGCCAACAACGGCAACGTCGACGGCGTGCCGCGCTACAAGCTCTCGACGTTGATGACGCTGCAGAACCTCTACCAGGGCACCGGTGACCTGGATCGCGCCGGTGCCGGTGCGACCGAGACCGTCGAGCTGGTCGACACCCTCAACATCGCCAGCTACACCCCGTCGCCCGGCGCCAACTACCCCAGCACCGGCGTGGCCGCCACGCTCGGCAACCAGGCCAAGCTGATCGCCAACATCGCCAAGCGCGGCCTGGGCCTGCAGGTCGCCACGCTCGACTACGGCGGCTGGGACACGCACGAGAACCAGGGCGACGGTACCCAGGCGGACCTCAACCAGAACCAGTACGCCGCGCGCCTGGCCGGCCTGTCGCAGACGCTGCACGCGCTCTACACGGACCTGGCCGGATCGGGCATGGCCAACCGGATGGTCGTGGTCGTCCACAGCGAGTTCGGCCGGCGCGTACGCGAGAACGCCAACCGCGGCACCGACCACGGCAGCGCCAACCCGATGCTGGTGCTCGGCGGGCGCGTACGCGGCGGCCAGTTGTATGGCAGCTTCGGTGGCCTGCAGGACGGCCAGCTGTTCCAGAACGAGGACGTGGCCACCACCACCGACTTCCGCCGGGTGCTCAGCGAAGTCGTCACCGGCCATCTCGGCAGCACCGCGCTCGGCAGCGTCTTTCCCGGCTATGCCTACCCAGGGCCGCTCGGCCTGCTGCCCGGCGACCCGATATTCGCCGCCTCGTTCGACTAGGCGGCCGCCGAGCCTGTACCTCGGCGCCGTCGCCGTTTACCATCAGCGCCCTTTGATAGCAGGCTGTCGAGAACGGCCTGCTGGCGCGGTCTTGGGACGGATCGCTCCCGGGCCGGCGGCGCAAGTCGTTGATTGGAGGAACGGGCGGCGCGGTTATGCTGCGCCCGTGTGATTCGAGGAGGGGCAGGAACGCCCGTACTCGACAACCTGATGGGGCCGCCCGGCGCCGTGCCGCGCCTGGCCGATAGCGTGGGAGCCGATGAAGAAACGAGCGCTGATCACCGGCGTCACCGGCCAGGACGGCGCGTACCTGGCCGAGCTGCTGCTGGCCAAGGGCTACGAGGTGCACGGCATCAAGCGCCGCGCTTCCTCGTTCAATACCGAGCGCATCGACCACCTCCACCACGAGCTGGACGAGTCCGGCCCGGCGCTGACGCTGCACTACGGCGACATGACCGACTCGCTGAGTCTGCTGCGGATCGTGCAGCAGGTGGAGCCGGACGAGATCTACAACCTCGCCGCGCAGAGCCACGTCGCCGTGTCGTTCGAGGAGCCCGAGTACACGGCCAATGCCGACGGCCTGGGCACGCTGCGCCTGCTCGAGGCGATCCGCATCCTCGGGCTCAAGGACCGCTGCCGGATCTACCAGGCCTCGACCTCCGAGCTGTACGGCCTGGTCCGCGAGACGCCGCAGCGCGAGACCACACCATTCCATCCGCGCTCGCCCTACGGCGTCGCCAAGCTCTACGCCTACTGGATCACCGTCAACTACCGCGAGGCCTACGGCATCTACGGCTGCAACGGCATCCTGTTCAACCACGAGTCGCCGATCCGCGGCGAGACCTTCGTGACGCGCAAGATCACGCGCGCGCTGGCGCGCATCGTCCACGGCCTGCAGAAGACCTTGCACCTGGGCAACCTCGACGCCCGCCGCGACTGGGGCCATGCCCGTGACTACGTCGAGGCGCAATGGCTGATCCTGCAGCAGGATCAACCCTGCGACTACGTGATCGCCACCGGCATCCAGCATTCGGTGCGCGAGTTCGTCGTGCGCGCTGCACATGCGATGGGCGTGGAGATCGTCTTCCGCGGCAGCGGCGAGGACGAGCAGGGCGTGGTCGAGGCGGTGACCGCGCCCGATACGCCGCTCAAGCCCGGCCAGGTCGTGGTGCGCATCCATCCGCAGTACCAGCGGCCGTCCGAAGTCGGCACCCTGCTCGGCGACGCCACACTGGCGCGCGAGCGGCTCGGCTGGACGCCGCGCACCTCGTTCGACGACCTGGTCCGCGAGATGGCGCTGGCCGATCTCGCGCTCGCCGCCGACGAGGCCCGCGGCGTGGTCGGTGCGCGCCATGGGCGGCACCTGATCGAGGCGTTGCCGGAGCGCCGGCGATGATGGCCAGCTTCGAGGAGCGCCTGACCGAGCTGGAAGTCCGGCTCGCCTTCATCGACGACACCGTGAACGCCCTCAACGGTGTCGTCGCCGACCAGGACCGTCGCGTGCAGCAGCTGTCGGCCGAGCTCGAACGGCTGCGCGCCGAGCTGCTCGGGGTCCGCTCGGCACTGTCGCACGACATCCGGGACGAACCTCCGCCTCCGCACTACTGAGCTGTCATGTCCGAATCCCTGCGCGATCAGCTGCTGAAAGCCGGCCTGGTCAAGAAGCCCGTCCCCGAGAACAAGCCGCACCCGAAATCCGGCCGGCCACCGGGCTCCTCGCAGCGCCCGCCCGGCAAGGGCGGCGGCAAGGGCGGTGCACCGCACGGCAACGCCCCGAAGAGCGGCACGCCGCACGGCCACGGACCGAGGGGCGCCGCCGCCAAGAGTCAGGGCGAGATCGACCTCGCCAAGGCCTACGCGCTGCGCCAGCGCGAGGAGAACGCCGAGCGCCAGCGCATCGAGCGCGAGGCTGCCGAGCGCAGCCGGCTCAAGAAGGAGCGCAAGCAGAAGCTCGGCACGCTGTTCGCCGGCAAGGCGCTCAACGTGGCCGACGCCGACGTCGCGCGCCATTTCCCGCACGGCGGCAAGATCCGCCGCGTCTACGTCACGGCCGACCAGCTGCCGCGGCTCAACGGCGGCGAGCTGGCGGTGGCGCAGCACGCCGGGCGCTACCTGTTGGTCGAGCGCGCGATCGCGCTCGCCGCGCAGGTGATCGACCCCGATGCCCTGGTGCTGCTGTGCGATCCGGATGCGCCCGTCGAGGATGATGTGCCGGCGGATCTGGTCTGGTAGTTACTTCTCGCGCGTAGTGATGGTCGCCACCATGCTCGTTTCTCGATAGCTTTTCGTTCTCATTCTTGCTGGCCCGGCAGTCTACATTATGGAAGGCCATATGACTGAAGTCAGTTCATTTCAGCGCGCAGCATCATCATTTGCACATGATTTAGATGCATTGAGAGAGATGCTGGACCCTGTTATGGCTATAGCCTTACATGTCAGTAGGGGTGCTGCTAAGAAGCATCTTGAGGAACTTGAGAAGCTTGGAACGCTTCAGTCTGAGGAAGGAACGACACGAATTTACGAAGTTCCTGTCGAGCATATGCGTCAGGTCGACAAGATCTATCGAAAGAATTCAAGAGCTGCCACGGCAACTAAATTACTTCCAAGGACCTTTCTTGTTTCGTTTGTTAGCGTGTATGACGCATATCTTGGAAGGTTAATAAAAGTTCTTCTAGAAACCACTCCTGAAATTCTTGATAGCTCGGAAAGGCAGCTCGCGTACAAGCAATTATCTGCTTATGCATCTATCGAAGATGCGCGCGCTGGGCTCATTGAGGCAGAGGTTGAGTCTGTGCTTAGGCAAAGCCATTGTGAGCAGTTTAAATGGCTTGAGGGGAAATTTAAGCTGAAGCTAAGGGAGGGGTTGGCCTCGTGGCCGAGCTTTATTGAGCTTACAGAGAGAAGGAATCTTTTTGTGCATACTCACGGGGTTGTTTCGAGTCAGTACATATCTGTCTGCAGAACACATGGGTGCGCTGTCGAGAGTGTTACGCTCGGATCCACCCTCGAAGCAGACAAGGATTACTTGATCGAGTCCTACAAGTGCCTTTATGAGATTGGAATTAAGTTATCTCAGGTTCTGTGGCGGAAACTGAAGTCAGGAGAAATGCAGCAAGCGGATGCTGCACTAAACAGGTTTGCATACGATCTTTTGGTGGATGAGAAGTATGATATCGCTACGCGCTTGCTTGAGTTCGCAGTGAAAGTTCTTAAGCGATATAGTAGTGATAGCTATAGAAGAATGTTTATAGTAAATCTCGCTCAGGCTTACAAGTTTTCCGGAAAGGAAGGGTTGTGCAAGGAACTGGTCTCGAAGGAGGATTGGTCGGCTTGTAGTGATGATTACTCAGTATGCATTAGCGTGCTTAAGGATGAGTTCGGGGAGGCGGCAAAAGTAATGGAGAGGATCGGAATATCTGGTCCGCTCAGGGAGAGAGACTACATAGATTGGCCGATATTTAGAAAATTTCGAGAATCGTCAGAGTTTCGGAGTGCATTCAAGAAGATTTTCGGACGCGATCCGATGGGAACACAAAAGCACGATACACATATGGATCAGGTCTTGGAGCAATCTTCATCGGAGTAGTTTTTTGAGATGCCATACGGTCCCTTCCCCGAACGGCACCTCGAATGACCCCAGCATTCTCGTGAAGTCCCATCGAGGCGCTCGCGACGTCGAGAACCCGTCCATTCGGCAGGTCTGATCATCTTTGATCGGAGCAAGGCGCGACCGCTTGACCACCGGTATGGCGTCTCGCTTGTGCAGTTGCGCCAGATGCATCAAGTTGCGGGTGATCACCTTCAGTTCGATCACCGCCTTCGCCCGGGTCAGCCCGATCGTCCGCTGGGATTTGCCGCCCATCTGCACCAGTCGTGCGAACGAATGCTCACCGAACGCACGCTTGCGGGCGATACCTCGGCTGCGTCGCTGCTGGGCCGGATTCAACGCCCTGTCGGTTTGACCCTTGCGCTGAGTATGGTCGCGATATGGTCGCGATAGCCCCGCTTGCGCAGCGCGACCTCGCGAACCGCCTTGGCATAGCCCCGCCGTTGCCGCGCGCCGGCAGGCATCGGCCTGCGCGCGTGCGGTTTCCGCGGCCTGCCGGCGGCCCGTACGAGGACCTCAGGCGGATCTCCGGCGGATCTCCCGTGATTCTCATGCCGATGGAGCACGGATCGGTGATGCGCGGAGTGAAAACCGAGCGTGCGGCGAGTTTCGCGGCGGCCGGCAGGATCGATAGTCCGGGACGGCGGACACGGCTCGCAGGCAGGGGCGTCCGCCATCCCATCCACGCGGGATGCGGCCGCTCGACGCGCCGGTGCCCGCACTGAACGGACGGCCCGGCCGCCCGCGGAGGACGCCTCGATGATGTCCCGTTACTCGTATTTCGCCGCTGCCGGCGCGCTGCTGCTGGCGCTGCCGGCATTCGCTCAGACCACCGTGGTGACCTTCGACGAGGGCTGGTCGGGCTGGAACGCCCCGGCCGAGACCGTCGCCCCCGAAGGCGGCAATCCCGGCGCCAACGCGCACATCGTCTTCGGCGGCTACGGGCTGACGCTCTGGACCGACAGCGATGCCGCTTTCCTCGGCGACTACGGTACCGCTACGCCGGTCACCATCGGACTGGACGTCGAGGCGCAGGCGCTCACCTCGATCGGTGGCACCCCAATCACGCAGCCGCTGCTGGTGGAGTTCCGCAACTACGCCTACGCCTCGGACGACGCGCCCTATGCCTCGGTCTGGTACCCGCTGGGCACGCTTGCCTCCGGCCAGGCCTGGACCACCTGGTCGGTGAGCTTCGATCCCACCGCCGCGGCGCTGCCGGCCGGCTGGGGCGGCACCGGCGCCTTCGATCCGGAAACCGGCGAGCCGGTGCTGCCGGCCGGTGTCGGCTTCGCCGACGTGCTCGCGCAGGTCGACGAGGTCGCGTTCACGACGGTGACGCCCGGCACGTTCTCGGTCCAGGTCAACTACGACGTGCGCTTCGACAATCTCAGGATCGCCCGCGGCGAGACGCCGGGGCCGACGGCGCCGCCGCGCTACGCGGTCGTCGACCTCGGCACCTTCGGCGGCGAGCTAGCCAATGCGCATGCGATCAACGACCAGGGCCACGTGGTCGGCACCGCCGAACGGCCCGACCAGAACGCGTTGCCGTTCGTGTGGCGCGGCGAGGCGTTGATCAACCTGGGCTCCCTGATCCCCGGCCAGGCCGAAGGCTTCGGCGTGGCGCATGCGATCAGCGAGAACGGCCTGGTGGCCGGCTATTCGGCCGCGCCGTATCCGCTCGGCCCGGGTTCGGTCGGTCATGCGTTCTTCTGGTCGCCGGAGGCCGGCATGATCGACCTGACGCCGGACAGCCCGGCACTGAGCATCGCGCGTGCGGTCAACGATGCCGGCCAGGTAGTCGGTGAGATCGGCGGCAGCGGCGGCGGCGCGTTCATCTGGAGCGCGCAGGCCGGCTTCTCGGTGATCCAGCTGCCGAGCATGCTGTTCACCAGCAACGCCGCCGAGGACATCAACGCCTCCGGCCAGGTCGTCGGCCATGCGTTCAACACCGACTCTCAGTACGCCGGCTGGGTCTACGACAGCGCCACCGGCGAGAGTCGCCAACTGCCGCCGCTGGAGCGCGCGCCGTCCCAGACGCGTGCGATCAACGACGCCGGCGACGTGGTCGGCTACAGCGCGCGCAGCAACAACCAGCAGCGGCCGGTCTTGTGGCGGCACGACGGCACGGTCGTCGACCTCGGCTTCCTGCCGGTGCAGGGCTTCAGCACCGGCTACGCCACCGACATCAACGAGCAGGGTTGGGTGATCGGTGCCGACTACGCCGACGCGCCGGGCATCCCGACCAAGGGCTGGCTGTGGATCGGCGGCGAGAAGCACGAGTTGCGCACGCTGCTGGCCGACCCGCAGGCGCAGATCGACTGGAGCGAGTTCAGCACGCCGCTCGGCATCAACAACCGCGGCGAGATCGTCGGCATCGGTATCCGCGAAGGCTTGCCGGGGCGGGCCTTCCTGTTGCGACCGCTCGGCGACGTGCTGTTCGCCGACGGTTTCGAAGCGGAGGAGTGAGGCAGCGGCCGCCACCGGTTTTCGCATGCGGTGGCGGTGGTCAAAACGCATCACGCCCGGCGCAGGCCGGGCGTGATGGGGGCAGTGCCGACGAACGCTGTCTGCGCTCAGAAGCCCATGAAGTAGCCGCCGTTGACCGGCACGTTGGCGCCGGTGATGAAGCCCGATTCGTCGGCGGCGAGGAAGTCCACCACGCGCGCGATCTCCCAGGGCTCGCCGAGCCGGCCGACCGGGATGTCGGCGACGATGCGCTCGCGGATGTCGGTGGCGATCGCCATGACCAGGGCGGTCGCGCAATAGCCGGGCGAGACGCTGTTGACGGTCACGCCCTTGCCGGCCACCTCGCGCGCCAGCGCCATCGTGAAGCCGTGCATGCCGGCCTTGGCGGCCGAGTAGTTGGTCTGGCCGAACTGGCCGGTCTGGCCGTTGACCGAGGAGATGTTGACGATGCGGCCGAAGCCGCGCCGGGCCATGCCCTCGATCACCTGGCGGCACATGTTGAACACGCCGTCGAGGTTGATGCGCAGCACGTCCGCCCATTGCGCCGGCTCCATCTTGCGCAGCGTGGTGTCGCGCGTGATGCCGGCGGCATTGACGAGGATGTCGATCGCACCGTGTGCGTCCTCGACCTGCCGGACCAGGTCGCGGCAGGCCGCATGGTCGGCGACGTCCAGCGCGGCGAAGCCGATGCGACCGTCGAAATTCGCCGTTTCCTCGGTGAAGGCGGCCACGCGCTCGGTGCGCGTGCCCAGGTCCGCTGCGATCACCTGGCGGCCGGAGCGGGCCAGGTACTTGCAGATCTCGGTGCCGAGTCCGCCGATGCCGCCGGTCACGACGGCGACGCGCTTGCTCATCTTCGATTCCCCGTTCAGGTGGTCGCGCCACCCTGGTGTGTTGCGGCGCGACAGCTGCGGTGCCGCAGCATGCCCGTCGCGGCGCGCCCTCTCGCGACCGCAACGGCGACGCTCGGATCGTTCAGCCTAGGGCTTGCCGTCCGGCTTGGGCTTGACCGGCGGTGGCGGGGTGCCGGGTGGCACCGGCCCGCGCTGGACCGAGTTGGCGGCTGCCGTCAGGAACCCCTGCTGCAGCGACTTCCACAGGTCCACGTTGCGCTCGGTCATGTCGTTCAACATCGACCACGGCGTCTGGCCGAGGATGTTGTTCAACTGGCTGCGGAACTGGTGCTGCTGGTCCAGGAACACCTGCAGGCTCTTCTCGAGGTAGCTGCCCATGAATCCCTGCAGCGAATCCCCGTAGAAGCGGATCACCTGGGAGAGCAGGTTGGTCGTGAACATCGGCTGCCCGTGTTCCTCGTGCTCGGAGATGATCTGCAGCAGGACCGACCGGGTCAGGTCCTCGCCGGACTTGGCGTCGCGGACCTCGAACTGTTCGCCATCGGTGACCAGCTGACGCACCTCTTCCAGCGTGATGTAGCTGGAAATCTCGGTGTCGTAGAGCCGGCGGTTGGGGTACTTCTTGATGATTCGGATTTGTGCCATGCGGCGAAGCTACCAGATTGCGCCGCGCCGCACCAGTTGCGTGCTGCGCAGCACGCCGAAACCACGCGGTTCACAAATGGATTTCAAATCCGTGACTTAGCGATGACGCGGCGGGCGCGGGGTGGCCCGGCGGGGCACGGAAACGGCGGTCGGCACGGCGCCGCGACCGGCGGTTTTGCTGCGGACGATCGAGGCTGCGGTCGCCGCCGGTCCCGGGCAGGACCGGCGGCGCGCGGGCTCACCAGCCCATGTAGTGGCCGCCGTTGATCGCCAGGTTGGTGCCGGTGATCCAGGCCGCCTGCTCGGCGGCGAGGAAGCCCACCGCGTAGGCGATCTCGGCCGGCTCGCCCAGGCGCCCGACCGGGATCTGCGCGACGATCTTCGCGCGCACCTCCTCCGGCACCGCCATCACCATGTCGGTGCCGACATAGCCCGGCGAGACCGTGTTGACGGTGATGCCGAACTTGGCGTTCTCCTGCGCCAGCGAGATCGTGAAGCCGTGCATGCCGGCCTTGGCCGCCGCGTAGTTGGCCTGGCCGTACTGGCCCTTCTGGCCGTTGATCGAGCTGATCTGGACCACGCGGCCCCACTTGCGGTTGCGCATGCCGTCGATGATCGGACGGGTCATGTTGAAGCAGGAGTTGAGGTTGGTGTTGATGACGTCGTGCCACTGCTCGGCGCTCATCTTGTGGAACGTCGTGTCGCGCGTGATGCCGGCGTTGTTGACGAGGATCTCGACCGGGCCGAGCTGGCGCTCCACCTCGCGCGCGATGCCCTCGGCCGAGGCGCTGTCGGAGACGTCGCCGTGCGCCAGCGCGAAGTCGAAGCCGTCGGCCTTCTGTGCCGCCTGCCAGGCCTTGGCGCGTCCCTCGTCGCGGTAGTTGGTGGCCACCTTGTGCCCCTGCTGGGCGAGGTAGCGGCAGATGGCCGTGCCGATGCCGCCGGTGCCGCCGGTTACCAGTGCAACGCGTGCCGTCATGATGTGTTCCCTAGTCATGGAGAGAGGATCGGATGCGGGCAATGCGAGCGGCCCGCGTGACTGCGTGCCGTGGCGCCGGACCGGTGCCTGATGCACGAGCGTACAGCGATTGTGCCGGCCGGGTCATGAAACTTCCCGCTGCGCTGCGTCACGTTCCGGCGCTGCCGGCGTGCCGCGCGGAATGCAGGCCGGGTCGAAGCGGGCCGTTGCCGCCGACAGCAGGGCCGGCACGCCGGACCGGCGCGGCACGTCCTGGCCGAGGAAGCGCAGCGCCGCCCGCAGCGCCGGCAGCGGATCGTCGGCGCGTACCGGCCGTGCCAGGTCGCTCTTGCCGAGCTTGCGGCCGTCCGCGTCGAGCACCAGCGGCAGGTGCATCCAGGCCGGCGAGGGCAGGCCCAGCAGGCGCTGCAGCACGATCTGCCGCGGCGTCGAGTCGAGCAGGTCGGCGCCGCGCACCACCTCGCTGATCGCCTGCGCCGCGTCGTCGACGACCACCGCGAGCTGGTACGCGGGCCAGCCGTCGGCGCGCCGGATCACGAAATCACCGACGACGGCAGCAACGTCCTGGGTCACCCGGCCCTGCACGCCGTCCTCGAACGCCACCGGGCCCGCCGGTACCCGCAGGCGCATGGCGGCGTGCCGGCCGGCGGGTGCCGGTGCCACGCAGCGGGCCGGATGGTGGCCGCCGAACGGTGCCAGGTCGCTACGGCTGCAGGCGCAGGGATAGGCGTGGCCGGCCGCTTCGAGCCGTGCCACCGCGGCGTCGTAGCGGTCGCGCCCTTCGCTCTGCCGGCGGACCGGCTCGTCCGGCCGCAGCCCGAACGCGGCCAGCGTGGCCACGATCGTCTCGCCGGCGCCGGCCACCTCGCGCGCCGGATCGATGTCCTCGATGCGCACCAGCCAGGCGCCGCCGGCAGCGCGTGCGCGCAGCCAGCTGCCGAGCGCGGCCACCAGCGAGCCGAAGTGCAGCGAGCCGGTGGGCGAGGGAGCGAAGCGTCCGCGATAGGTCATCGGCTGGGTGGCGAGGTCACGGCGGCGAGCGGCGTGAACCAACGGCGACCGGCCGGGTCCAATCCGCGCGACGCTTGAAATGCGGGCAGTTTATCCTTAGCTCCCGTCTCAGTACGCGCCCCAGCCCCCCACGCGAGGACCCCATGCGCCGGATTCTTCTGTTCATTGCGACCAACCTGGCCGTCATGCTGCTGCTGACGATCGTCGTCAAGCTGTTCGGCATCGACACCTACACCTATCGCAATGGCGGCATCAACCTGCAGGGCCTGCTGGTGATGTCGGCGGTGCTCGGCTTCGGCGGCTCGTTCATCTCGCTGGCGATGTCCAAGTGGATCGCCAAGTCCCAGACCGGCGCCCGCGTGATCGACAGCCCGGCCAATGCCACCGAGGCCTGGCTGGTCGCCACCGTGCGCAAGCAGGCCGACGCCGCCGGCATCGGCATGCCGGAAGTGGCGGTCTACGACGCGCCTGAAATGAACGCCTTCGCGACCGGCATGAACCGCAACAGTGCCCTGGTCGCCGTCAGCACCGGCCTGCTGCAGCAGATGAACCGCGACGAGGTCGAGGCGGTGCTCGCGCACGAGGTCAGTCACGTCGCCAACGGCGACATGGTGACGATGGGCCTGATCCAGGGCGTGGTGAACACCTTCGTGATCTTCCTGGCGCGCGTGATCGGCGCGGTCGTCGATCGCGCGATCAGCGGCAACCGCGAAGGAGGCTCCGGCCCGGCCTATTTCCTGATCGTCATCGTGCTGCAGCTGGTGCTGGGCGTGCTGGCCTCGATCATCGTGATGGCATTCTCGCGCTGGCGCGAGTTCCGTGCCGACGCCGGCGGCGCGCGCCTGGCCGGCCGCGAGAAGATGATCAACGCGCTGGCCCGGCTGTCGGGCAACCACGGCGAGAACACCCTGCCCAAGGCGATCCAGGCCTTCGGCATCTCCGGCGGCGACCTGCGCAAGCTGTTCTCCAGCCACCCGCCGATCGAGGAGCGCATCGCCGCGCTGCGCGCCGGCACTACGCGCTGATCCTTTTCGCGCATCTGCTCCGATAAACAAGCCGCCTGCTCGCGCAGGCGGCTTTTCTTTTGTTTTTCATCCACCGCAGATCAGTCTGCCCGGTTTCGGTTTCGGTTTCGGTTTCGGCTGTCGCTGTGGCTCCTGTCTTTATCGCCCTAAAGCAAGCCGAGCATCGCAGGGCGAGGAGGCCGCAGAGGCGCCCCGTGTCTGAGCGAAGCGAGTTGGGGCGCCGTGCCTCCTCGTCCGAGAAGCGCAGGGAACCGATCCGGCGCAGCCGGATCGGCTGGCGCCGGACAAAGGGGTTTTGGTTCCTTTTGGCCCGTCAAAAAATGTCCGGGAGACATTTTTGACATCGCGTCAGCGATGGCCCGGAGGGCGGCGGCCAGGGATGGCTGCCGCAAAAGGGACTCGGCCGCG
>Ga0182739_1000720_pt1 | contig 39046 bp, 31 predicted proteins | sample eDN5th30CBELigBY_FD_128873 | JGI IMG/M metagenome (GOLD analysis project Ga0182739, IMG submission 128873) | Enriched backyard soil microbial communities from Emeryville, California, USA - eDNA 5th pass 30_C BE-Lig BY (version 2) (version 2) | ecosystem: Environmental > Terrestrial > Soil >... | reverse complement strand
GTCTGACGTGTCCCGGGATTGACGGCCTGGAACGAATTCGTTCCACGAGATGGTTTCCACTGGCCATTGATCAATACCGGATGCATGAATGGGTCCCTGCGTTAAAGAAGACGTGCCTGCAATAATTGTCTCTTGCAGTGTGCAGAGAATTCGCTGGAAATTCAATTCTTCCGCCGATTTCTCCTGCGTTGACTTAGAGTCTGTCCCGAAAGGTCAATTTGTGCTGCGATCGGCTCTTTTGCGTTTTGAACTTCGTCAGCCTGCATCGACGAATCTTTGGGATTCGCCTGCTTCGGCTTCCTTGTCAGAACGCAAATCGCTCGATCTCGACTGACAAAGCACCTTTCGGGACAGACTCTTTATTGATTTTTGCAGGATTGGGGAAAGGCTCCCGGGCCGAAGCGAAAAAGGCAGGGACTCTGCATAGATTGTGAATTTCAAGATCTCACCAAGACACAGGAAAGATTCGCCGGGGCGGATATCTGATTTGAAGGCCACCTGCTAAAATTGTCTGGAGAGAGCAGCCGGAAGTCGATGTGATACGTTCTGCAAGTGTGATACGTTCTGCAAGATTGTGAACAAAGCTGTTCGCGGGGATGCAAATCATTCGTGGCGAAGATCTGCATCAGGAATCCCTATCGCAATTCTGATGCATAAATTTCTCATGCTGCAAGAGAGGAAACCCATCACCATGTCCACCCCTTCACCTGAAAATGAAAAGCCGCACAGCCGCATCGTGACCGATGATGATTGGAAAAATCGCGTCAAGGCGGAAGATGCCCGGCTGGACGCGGAGGCAAAGCAAAACACTCCAGCAGAAGCCTCCTCGTCAACTGCCGTTGATCCCGAGCATGAGGCCGAGGACGAACTGGATTTGTCCCAATTGCCGCCTGCTTCGCTTTTCACGCTTCTGCAAATGCTCTCGACCCAGGCGATCGTGGCAATGGGCATGATTCCTTCTCCAAACGGTAAAACCACACTTCAGCTTCCTTTGGCCAAGCACTTTATCGATCTGCTTTCGATTCTGGAGACCAAGTGCAAAGGGAATCTGACAGAGGATGAAGAGCGGTTTCTGGGAGGAACACTGCACGAACTTCGAATGTCCTATCTGGACGTTTCCCAAAAACAGGGATAAGACCGTTTGGCTGAGATCGCTCCTGATCACTGGTTATTGATGACCGGACCAGCAAACTGGTTTCGGATACATCATCCTCCTCGCTGGGAAGCGGAGGAACAGGCTGGAGCTTATGCACTTCGGCCTCCCGATTCCGAAGCGCTGATTGCCATCAATACCATCTGGGTGAAGGCCAATCAGCCAGCGGAAATTCCCAGCTTGCAGGAGATTGTCGATCACTTTGTCCAGGTACGTCATGTTCAGAGTTCCCCAGATCCGCAGCTGGAATATCTGGCTGACTGCATACAGGGCGAAGCGATTCTGGACGGCGATGCCCCGGAGACGTGGTGGGGCCGACTTTGGAAACCGGAACGCTGGCGTGCCTGGAAGATGTGGGCGTTTCGTCACGAGCAACTCACCATCATGGTCACACTACTGCATGCCGGGGAACGGGATCAGGAACTGGAATCGATGACGCGACTGGTGTTGCGCTGCCTGGAGATTCCCGAGCATCCCGCCGACCCTCCCGAGGTCTTTGCCGAACGGGCACTGGTGCTGGCCCGGCAGAAGTTTCCATTACTGAAAAGTGAGCTGCAGGCAGATTTTCAGTTGCAGATTGAGACGTCTCGTCTCAATCTGGTTAACTTCTACCGCGCCTATCTGCGATCTCCCGAACAGTTTGAACAGATTCTGCTGCCGGCACTCACTACCGCGGTGCAAGTCCAGGGCTGGGGAGAACGGGAATCCGCTCCGCCACTGGAAATCGTGCGGGACCGCCTGATGCCCATGCTCTATCCCGAAGCCATCTGGCGGGAAAAGTTTCCCGATATTCTGGGAGAACCCTGGGTCGCGGGGCTGGTGGTTTTATATGTTGTGGATGAATCCAATGCCTACTGGTATGTACGACGAGAGTTTATGGATCGCTGGCAGTTGTCGCAGCATGAACTGCACGAAATCGCCCTGGACAATCTACAAAGTTATTTCGAACGAGAACCCATGGAAATGACGGTGGCCACTTCCGAACAGGGGGCCCCCTCGATGATGATTCCCGGCAAGCCGGACACTTACAATACCGTCCGGCTGTTATGTCATTCCTTCCTTTCGCAACTGCGCGATGTGGCACAGGGAGACCTGGTGGTCGGAATTCCCGGACGTGATTTCTTTGTGGCAGTCTCTCCCCGCATGCCTGACATGGTGGAACGCATCCGGCTGCGTGTGCAGGAGGATTTTCAGCAGACAGATCACCCCCTGACAGACCGCATGCTACTGGTCACGGCGGATGGAGTTTCAGAACTGGTTGAAGACGAGGCATAGAAAGACGATGCACGATGCGGAACACGGAATGGACCACTCGGAAGACCTGTCGGGACTCTCGATCAGCCTGACGTTAACCGGCACGGGAACCAGCACGGGCGTGCCGATGATTGCCTGCAACTGTGCGGTCTGTACTTCCCCTGACCCCCGAGACAACCGCATGCGCAGCGGTGTCTATGTCCGTAATGGAGAAGCCGGTTTTCTGATTGATACCGGTCCGGAATTACGACAACAGATGATTCGGGCTCGCGTCACATCCATTGCCGGCGTCATTTATACACATGCCCATGCCGACCATATCATGGGCCTGGATGATCTGCGCATTTTTTGTTTCCGTCAGAAACAATCCATTCCGCTGTACTGCGAACCCGCAACGGAAAAAGCATTACGCAGCACATTTGCTTATGCGTTCGACGAAAGGGAAACGCTGCACTCAAGACCTCGACTGAATTTTGTTCCCATCTCCGAAACACCGTTTTCACTCTGTGGATTGACGGTCCAGCCGATCCGTCTGCTGCATGGCCATCTTCCCGTATTGGGATTTCGGGTGCGAAATGTGGCCTTCTGCACGGATGTCAGCCAGATCCCGGAGGCGAGTTGGCCATTCTTGCAGAATCTGGATGTGCTGATCCTGGGAGCCATTCGAGATGAGCCGCATCCCACCCATTTCAATCTCGAACAGGCCCTGGAAGTGATTGATCGCTGCAAACCCAGGCAGGCCTATCTCACCCACATTTCTCATTCACTTCCGCATGAAGCCACAAACGCCCGCCTGCCGGACCATGTCCGGCTCGCCTATGACGGGCTGACGCTCAGCCTGGAATGAACACCTGTTGCCGCAACGGAGAAATGCCCGCTGATAACAAACCCATGCATCATTTGTAGTGCCCAACGCTCACCCCGGTGTGGCAATCGGCGGTGATTTAATCATTCGCAATTTTCGGAGAAGACGCTGAACGGGGCGCGGAGTCACCATACGAACCAGTTGCCGCCAGGCGGGCAGATTGTGGCGATCCTGCTTGACGGCTTCCAGTAAGTGGGGCAACGCAGCGTTCCGCTGGTTGGCGGTGAGAAGTTCCGAGCCCAACCAGCAGTGTGCTTCGGACAGCACCTCGCTCAGTTGGGCCGGGGTGAGCGGCAAGTCTTTCTTCATCAGCCGGGCTTCGTCCGTAATGGTGCGTAGAAACGCCTCCGCCAGACTGATCTGGAAACGGCGGTGAGTCAACTGGTCCTCCGCGCCAATCCGATAGAGTGTCGTGGACTCATCAAAAAATGCGACATCTCCCAGACGGCAAGTGCGCAGATGAAATCCAAAATCTTCTCCCGCCCGCAGATAGCTTTCGTCAAACAGTCCCGTCTGCAGGGCACGCTCCTTATACAGCAGAACAGTGGATGTATGGACCAGATTTCCCCTCAGCATCTGTGGATAAATTCCGCCATGCCAGATTTTCACCGTTCCCTGTCTGCCGGCGATGATCGCGGAAATGTCGAGATCAATAAACTGCTGAAAGAGTGGTCCGGTCAATTTCTGATAGCAACCGTACATCCGGCGCAGATAGCGGTCATGAATCTGCAGCCCCTGTTCATTGATCGTGGCCATGTCGGTCCAGATCATGCCTGCGTTCGGCAAGGCTTGCAGTGCGGCTTGTTGTAATTCGAGCTTCCAGGGCAGCCACGCATCGTCGGAATCCAGCAGGGCAATCAGTTCTCCCTGCGCAGCTCGAATTCCCATGTTGCGAGCGGAGGAGACGCCGCCGTTCGACTTTTGCAGATAACGGACCCGCTGGTCTTGTGCCTGAATCCTGGCCATCAGGTCCGCGGTTCCATCCGTCGAACCATCATCAATGACGATCGCTTCCAGATTGGCATAGGTCTGCGAGAGAACACTGCCCAGACACTGCAGCAGGTGACGCTCCCGGTTATAAGTGGGAATAATGACAGAAATCAGCGGAGGCGCGCCAGCCATCATGAGCCTTCGTACAATCACATTGCAAAGAGTGCAACGCTCTGAGCAATTCTTCGAGACGACATTCTCTGTGCGAAGAATTACTGCAGCTTAACCTTCCTCTTCAAACACGCTGCAGGCAAGCAGAATGACGTCAGTTTTTCGAAGATCTTTGCAGGTTTGGCGGACCTTTCCGCCATGATTCCCAATCGCACGTTGACTTCCGAAAACAATTATTACGAAACAGTAAGATTTTGGTGAATTCCGGAATCATCACGGCACAGCCCAGAAATGACATCCTCATTTTGAAGAACGGGATGGTCGCTGACAACCAGCAGTTGGCAGTTGGCAGCCGACAGGAAATTTCTCTGCCAATGATCCGCTCTCAGCGAGTGCCCTGTGGCAAGAGCGTTTTTGTAAATCTTGTCGCGGACTTGCCTCGCGGCATTCCGTCTTTCATCAGGTGAAACCTACTCGACGCGGGCACATGAGAGACCAAACTGGTCTAGTGCTTTGTCAATTTAAAAATTCGGGTAAGACTTCACGCAAAGTCCGACAACGGAGGACGTTCATGATCACGTCCCCGAAATCCAAGCCCTGACAGGGCACGACACACACGTCCGTTACACTTCCGGATAGACCCATTCGCCGCGATATTCGCGCTTCAGCAGTTGGTTTGCCTCTTCGTCGCCGGGAATTTCCTCTTTGACTCCATCCCAGGCAATGCTGCGACCAAGTTTGTAGGAGAGAACTCCCAGCAGGCTGAGATTTGTGGCCCGATGTCCAATTTCCGCATCGGCTGCTGGAGGGGCCCCGGATTCAATGCTCTTCAGAAAATCTCGCCAGAGCAGCGTGACGTTATGCCCATCGGCCTTGTTGTCGAACTGCGGATCGACATGAACGACCGGCTTTCCCGACCCCGTGGGATAGAACGTCCAGCCATCCTTCCAGCCCATGTGAAAGACTCCTTTCTCTCCATAGAAATAACAACCATATGGATGCTGATCGGCAGCGCTCCGGCCAAAACGCTGGTTCTCCCAGGTGGCTGTGAAGGAATCGAATTCGTAGACCGCGACCATGTGATCGGGCGTATCGGTGGTCTGTTCCTGTTCATTCAGGATGATGGGGCCGGCGACCGGTCTGCCTCCGGTGGAGTACACTTTTTTGGGATGCTGTTCTTCGCTCCACCAGAGCATCTGATCCAGCCAGTGAACGCCCCAGTCTCCAATCGTCCCATTCGCAAAATCCTTGAAATGCCGAAATCCACCTGGATGAATTCTTCGACAATAAGGGCGAAGCGGGGCGGGGCCACAATAAAAATCCCAGTCCAGTTCTTTGGGCGGCGGCGTATTGGGAGTGGGTCTTTCGGGTCCTCCCCCCTCATGTACGAACATTCTCACCATGCCGATTTTGCCCAAATTGTTTGGATCTTTCAGAAACTTCATTCCGGAAACATGATGCGGACCAACCCGGCGATGCAATCCGACCTGAACCGTTCGATCCGCCTGCCGAGCCACATTCACCATGGCACGGCTTTCTTTCACGGTGTGTCCAGTTGGCTTTTCCACATAGACATGGGCCCCGTGCTTTAATGCAGCGATGGACTGCAGTGCGTGCCAGTGATCCGGAGTGGCAATAATGGCAATGTCGATCTGCTCTTTATCGAACAGATCCCGGAAGTCACGGTATTGCTTCGGTTCATCGGCCGTGAGGGCCGCCAGTTCATCGGCCGCCGCTGCCAGTTGATTGCCATCCACATCACACAAGGCCACCACTTTCGAATGTCCCGCCTGAACGGCCTCCGTGAGCACATTCATTCCCCACCAGCCGGTTCCGATCAGGGCTGTGCGGTACTGGCGAACCTTGTCCGCCCCCCGTAGCGATGGGGCCGCAAATGCCATTGCACCAGCCGCCAGAGCAGAAGATCGCAGAAAATCACGACGGGATGTGGGCATCAGGCGAACCTTCCGGAGTGATGCAGGGAATGTGAACATTTTTTGATGCAAGCCTGATTCCGATTAGAACGAATAAAGGGCCATCGCTCAAGTTGGCGGATTCACCCGATCGGCTGGAGAGGGGCTTTGTTGACGACAAAAGATTCCGTTCTGTTTTGTTCGGAAAAGGCGACGGTCACCATGCGCCGTGATCCCACTCCGCTGGCAGCGATGACCAGACCAGTGCCGTAACGCGGGTGCCGCACCATCTGTCCCAGCGAGAACCCGACCGGGATCTGCGCCACGTGCCCTGCACCATTCAACAGAGAGGCACCGGTCATCAGTGCAGGTTGAGCAGGTTGCTCCGAGGATACGGGTGCTGCAACGGCCTGCTGGTCCTCAATCTGATCACGAAGATGAATGTCGATGGACTCTTCCTCGGGAGCGTCTGCGAACTCATCCTGATCGTACGGGATTCCCATCACGGCGGCCCAGGCAGCTTCCGGGTTGCCAGAGGTGCCGCATTCCACGCGATCACAAATCAGCTCAGAAGTGAATGGACTGGGAATGGTTGGCATGAGCCGGCCACGCAAAGCCCGCACTCGTGTTTCCGTGAGAAACAGATATTGCCGGGCTCGTGTCATCCCCACGAACAATAATCGCCTCTCTTCCTCGAATTCCCGGCGATCGTTCTCCCGTGTCGCCCGTTCGTGTGGAATCAGGCCATCTTCAACGCCCAGAATAAAGACAGCGGGAAACTCCAACCCCTTGGCGGCATGCAATGTCATCAACGTGACGCGGCCCGAATCATCGTCAATCTTGTCGGTATCGCTGACAAGCGCCGTCTGCTCCAGAAACTCCTGCAGATTGCAGGCCTCTCCGGCCGCGGCATCGTACTGGCGGGCGGCATGGACCAGTTCTTCGACATTGGCCTGGCGTGCGTAGGCTTCTTCGGATGCCACTCCCTGCCAGGCAGCAGTATAGCGTGTCTGGTCAACCACTTGTTGCAGTAAGTCCGCCACGGAACCGGTACTGGCCAAAGAGAAGGCATCCATCATTCTCGCAAATGCCTTGAACATGGCGACCGCTTTTTTAGACAGCTTGGGAATCTTGTCCGCCTGGGCTGCTGCTTCCAACGGGGTCTGGCGATGCTGGGCGGCCCAGGCCAATAATCGATCCTGCGATGTTTTCCCCAGGCCGCGCAAAGGCTTGTTGATAATTCTCAGGAACGCAGTCTGTTCTGCAGGGTTCTCAATCAATCGAAGATAGGCCAGCAGATCGCGAATTTCCGCCCGGTCAAAAAAGGCGACGCCGGCAGCCACCTGATAAGGAATGCGCCACCGCGTGAAAGCATGCTCCACCTGTCGGGAAAGCGAATTCACACGATAAAAAACCGCGACGTCTCCCCATTTCAAGCCTTTTTGTTCCACGAGCTGAAGAATCTGTCCGGCAATGCCATCCGCCTCTCCTTGAGAATCGTCATAACACAGGAGTTGTACCGGAGCCCCCTCTGCTTGATCAGTGATCAGCTCTTTATGTTTACGCTGAGTGTTATGCACGATCAATGCATCGGCCGAATTTAAAATAAGACGGGTGCTGCGAAAATTCTGCTCGAGCCGCACCGTTCTGGCATCCGGAAAGTCTCGCTCAAAATTCAGGATGTTGGCAATTCTCGCTCCTCGCCATCCATAAATCGACTGGTCCGGATCGCCCGTTACACACAGATGTCGGGATGTCTGTGAAAGAGCGGCCACGATCTGATATTGAGAGCTATTGGTATCCTGATATTCATCAACCAGAATATAGCGATAACGATCATCCAGTTTCTGTCGCAGCTCGCGATTTTCGGCAAGCAGCAATGCGGTGTGTAATAATAAATCATCAAAATCGACGGTATTGGATGCTAACAGCCAACGTTGATACTCCGGATAGACTTTATCAACAGCCGCCTGCCAGTGGTCTCCAATACTGGCTGCATAACGATCATGAAACAATTCCGGGGTGATAAGATCGTTTTTAGCGGTACTGATCCGCCAGAGAATTTTATCCGGAGCAAAGTGGACTGGATCAAAATCCAGATCATGCAGCACGCGGCGGATCGCCTGTTTCTGGTCGGAGGTATCCAGAATCGTGAAGTTCGATTTCAGACCGACATATTCTCCATATTGTCGCAGGAGTCTCGCACAAAAACGATGGAATGTGCTGATCCAGACCCGGTTTCCCGGAACGAGTGATTCAACCCGTTCCGCCATCTCTCGGGCGGCTTTATTTGTAAACGTGATCGCCAGAATATTGCGAGCAGGAACGCCATGCCCCAGAAGATTGGCAATGCGGCGGGTCACGACCCGCGTTTTCCCCGAGCCCGGACCGGCCAGGATCAACAAGGGGCCCTCCAGCTGGCGGACCGCCGCAGACTGCGCGGGAGTCAGATCATCCGTGAGTGAAGACATAAGAACTGGTTAGCATGGGGAAGGAACAGAGGATAAGGAAAATAGCACTAAAATTTTCATAACACATCGTCAATATATCGTTACGGAACAGATTCAACACGCGATCAGAATTCGCTGCTTGTGTTCTCCCGAATTCCTTCCCCAATCCAGAAGAATTTGAGTCATGGAAACGACAAAGTTTTTCCCCTGCTCTTCCCTGCGCCCTCTGTCGTTTAATTTTGTCTACGAGCCTGTCCGAAAAGGTCCATTCGGGCTGCAATCGGATCTTACTGCGAAACGTTATACTTCATGCGTTATACTTTATGAAAATGCCGGCGCCATTCGAAACAGCGTGTCGCCTGTAGTCGATACTTTTCGCTCTTTCCTTTATACTATCTTCTTTCCCTTTTCTCCACTCGATCAGAACAGGAACGACCGAACGAATCAAGTGACAACAGGCAAGATGATGAGAGACTCCGACGCTACATGGACTTGCCAGACTTCTTCTTATTATACTCTGCAATCCAGCTGGCAGGATCATCTTCGAAGGCAGCTTTACAACCCGTGCAGCACACCCAGTATGATTTGCCTTGAAAACTGACTTGAATCGTTCCTAATCCACCCGAAATGAGACATTCCTTTTCTCCGTATCCTGCATCACTCTTCGCGAAAGAGGTCCCTTGCCGCTGAGTGGCGACGGTATCAACCCGGAGATAGTTAGCACCTCGTTTTTTGGCCATCTCCTGCAGATAACGATTATTCTCCTGCTGATTAAAAACAATCTGCCATTGGTCCCGTTGTTGTGCCGGCTCGACCTGGGTCAACTCCAGTTTATATTTGACGTGCATTTTCTGATCATCACCCTGGAATTCTTCAACCGGCGAGGAAAAAGTCCCTTCAAGAACGCGGGAATTCCCTTCCGGATCAACGGCTTGCAGCTGAAAGATGTCCCGTTCCGTGAGATAAGTTAATCGGGCAGACCGGATATAAGGGCTGGTCGCAGACGTCATTACCAGCGCCGGCTGATTCTTGTCGGTCTGAAAATCCCAGACCCAACTCGGTTCATCCACTGCTTTGAACTGTCCGATTTGCCGTTGAGTGGTGCCGTGCCATTGTCCCAGCAAGACCTGTAACGGCATCATGGCGGCTAACAATTGCCGGCGATGTTCTTCGGGAGTGAGGACTGGGGTTGCTCCGTTCCTCTTGTCTGCGGAAGCACTTCCTCCCCCCAGGGAAATGGTGGGAATCTCCGGTTGCGATCCAGCTGTTGCCGCCCCGGAGTTTTCCTGGCTGGATTTCGACTGCATCAAGGGATCGCTGGTGAATGCCGCCTCGTCCAGTTTGGGGTCAGCATTTTTTTCGCACCCTGGACAGAACACCCCGCACACAGCAAGGCAGATCGGAAAGATCGCTCGAATTGATACTGACATGCACTCAGCCTTTCTGGAGTTCCATTGAGAGAGACACCGCCTGAGGAGTCCATAAATAGAATAATGGAGTCTGAAAAAAATTCATCCAGGCTCTTTCCCTTCATTCCGGAACGGATTCAAACATGTGACTGGACACGCAGACCGATGGGCAACGAATCTCCAAAGACAAGTGCGGAAGTCTGGCTGGCCAGTTCGCCCCCCTGCTCGACGAGCGTGATCAATTCTGAAGAGGCCTCTCGCGCGGTGAGCCAATTCGCTGCTTTCTCACGTTTTTGATCCGGTAAATCGCGATAGCGATCGCCGGTTCGCCGGGCCAGTTGCATCACGGCCAGCAACCGTTCCGGTGAAGCATTGCGGGTTCCCATCAGTTGAACAAGCCAGCGTTCCGCGGTGTCCGGACCAACCACGGTATTGAGGGGACCATAAAACGGCTCACGAGCCCCCAGTCGACCGATCGACCAGAACAGTGCCGGCTCCAGTGCCGATTGATCCGGTTGCTCCAGCAACTCAAACGCCAATTGTCCTAGCTCCTGTTTCTGATTCATGGGCAGGCGTTCCAGCGATCCGAGCATCCGCCAGATTTCTGCCTGTTCCTGTAGCTGACCATTCCGTCCGGGGAATGACCTTCGTTTTGCCTTTCGTCGTTCATCCTTCAAGCGGGTGATCAAAGGGTTGGCGAGTGCCTGTTGCTGGCCGGCTGCCAAGCCACCGGAGATGCGACGCCAGAGAATCCACCATTCGGTCAGTGTCGTCGGTCCGGGATAGTGCATCTGACCGCGCAGCCGCTTCCAGGATTCCATCACCCTCCAGTCATCCAGCGCCATGCCATATCCCGGACGCAGCGCAAATCCCAGCAGATTCAACCAGCGTGCTTCGTGTTCGGCACTTTTCTTTCGTCCGGACTCCAGTTCCAGCAACTGGTCCCACATCTGTCGCAAAAGCGCCGGAGGCCATTCCTCCCGGGAAAGTTCCAATAGACGGGCGATCCGCTTGGACAGACCGGCGGGCTTTTCCGTCGATTTTGGACCGAAACAATTTTCCAGTATCGTGTGGACAAGTTGAATGGATGCTTCATCCAGCACACCGGCCGATTCCCCTTCGCCCGTATGACCGGTCAGGTCTGTCTGAGTGGCGGAACGAACATCGAACTGCAGTTGCCAAGTGCGATTTCCATCCACTTCGCTGCACCAGACCTGCAATGTCCCCAGTTCCGTTAAACGGGCATGCAACTGGACGGCAATTTCCCTCGCCTGTTTTTCTTTTCGTGATCTCAGCACCGTTCGAATGGGGGGCAAGGGGGTGAGTTGTTCCCGTTCAATGGGTGAAATCGTGCCGGGCTGATCGGTCAAACGCAAGCTGGAGTGAAACAGTGGAAACTCGACCGGCGTCGAGATCGTCAACTGAAAGGTATGTTCCGCAAGATGGATTTCCGTTCCTGGTTCGGCCCCAGCGGGCATCAGGCAGAGAGCCTGGACTGACTGATCCGTCGAGTCGGTGGGTCGGGCGGTTCCCACTCCCATGTAGTAGGTTCGCGGAAGCCCCGCAGCGATGCGCACCCCCACTCCTCGCCGGACCATTCCGTAGTAGGCAGCTCCATGAGCGACTGCCAGATCATGGCGATCATTTTTCAATACCACGGGAGTCCATTGGGCATCGCCGGCACTGAACCACTTTCGAATCAACGCAAGAACGCGTTGCTGAATCAAAGGCGAGACAAACACGCCGCCATTAAAGAGAATGACATCAGGGCGCGTGGAACCGGCTTCCCCCAGCTCCAAACCAGCCTGACAATGATTCTCCAGAAAATATGCCAGATGTCTGGAGACGGCCGGGTCAGCAGCATAGGGCAGGCCGAATTCCTGAAATCCCGACGACTTTCGACCGGGATGGTCCTGCAAATTCACTTCCGGAAAAAAACCATCCAGAACCAGTTGCCGGGCTTCTTCCCGAGAGAGAGCCACCTGCAGCCCACCGCCAATCAATTTCGAACCCGAACCGGGCAGGGCCAAGCTGTACGATTCGGGAGCATGGGCATCCAGCAACGTCTCTTTGGCGTGGCGGCAGGTTCGCAGCAAACTTCCCCATTGACGCGGCTCGAGCTTCCCATCTCCACACAACTTGCGTTCCAGGTGATGAGCCAGTGCCAGATCGAGATTGTCTCCCCCCAGGATCAGGTGTTCGCCCACAGCCACGCGATGAAACTGCACCTGGCCGCCCGGATGGGAGCGCACACGAATCAGGGTGAAATCGGATGTTCCTCCCCCAATGTCGCAGACCAGGATATTTTGTCCGGCGGAGACCTGGGTGTGCCACGATTCCGGATTGGCACTGATCCATGCATAGAACGCAGCCTGCGGTTCCTCGATCAGGATGACTTTCGGTAATCCTGCCAGACGGGCCGCCGAGACAGTCAGCTCGCGAGCCACTTCATCAAACGATGCCGGCAACGTCAGCACCACATCCTGTAATTCGAGCGGATCATTTGGATGGGCATGGTTCCAGGTGGAACGAAGATGCCCCAGGTAAGCCGCGCTCACTTCCACGGGAGATCGACGAGGCACTTCAGACGCTCCATGCCAGGGCAGTAGAGCAGAAGTGCGATCGACCCCCGGATGGCATAGCCAGGACTTGGCGGATTCAATCACCCGTCCCGGGACAAGCTTTCCCTGCTCGCGGGCAAAGACTCCCACCGCCGTTCCCGCCGACACCGTGTCCCAGGGCATATCGAGCGCCCGGCTGGAAAACTCGTTGGCAGCGGCCTGGTAATGAAACGAAGGAAGTGTCTCCCGCTGATCAATCTCTCCCGGCGCGATCAATTGAGGAATCTGAAACGTCTCAACTCGACTTTCCCCGTGCTGGGTATCCACAGAACACAGCGCAGAGTTTGTGGTTCCCAAATCGATGCCGACAACAAAACGACTGGGTGATTCGGCAGTAAAAGCATGAGTCATGAGCAAACGTACAGGGCAAATGTGCTATAAAATTAAGGTTGGAAGAACCGGAAAGAATGTACCGTGAACATGATCTCGATCCCCTGGCCTCTTTGAACAATACCATAATCATTTTCAACAATGCAGTTGATCGGAGAACCAGGGCTTTCGATTTCCATGGCGATGGCTGGAACAGATTGCATTGACAGATTGCATTGACAGGCGGACTTCTTTCTTCCGGCGTTTTCGGGCGAAACAGAAATCGAGATCAGCATCGCCGCGGGGACTTGAAAGCACACCTGAAATTCGTCGATGATGTCACCAGTATGGCGTCCCCTCATCTCGTGGATGTCACCATTCAATAAACGCGCGGGAACGCAACAATTTTGAAACCCCGATTTTCCCTCATCCTTTCCAAGCTTCAAACTTTTCACCCTTCCAGGCGGCTCCCCCGATCCAAAATCAGAAATATGAAGCCCCGGGACAGCATCCATGCGGCTGGTAAAATGCCTGCGTGATATAATAAGGCTTCCAGATCGGCTCCCCGGATTCCCCTGAGACTTGATATTCCACTCCATGGTACGCAGCTTCGAAGAACTGGCACCTCAGAATTTTTCTTTCAACAGCCCGCTGGGATGGTGCCCGGCCTGTGAAGGGCTGGGGACGGAGATCGGAACCAATCAGTCCGTGATTGTCGCGAATCCCAACCTGTCACTCTTGGACGGCGCCATCTCGGCCTGGCCGCGTCCTGCATCCTCGCCCGCATTCCACGCCTTGCTGGAAGCAATGGGAAGCCAGTTGAAGATTCCACTGGACATTCCCTGGTATCAATTGTCTCCGCAGCATCAGCGGTTGATTTTACAGGGAACCGGTCAACGTGAATTTCTGGTGACATTCCCCGGTTCCAAAGTCGCGGTGAGCGTTCAATATAAGGGAATTTATCCCGCCATCGAAGAAGCATCGCGGGTGTCCTACGCGCATCGCCAGAGGTTGCAGGACCTGGTGGGCCAACGCCCCTGTTCCGTCTGCCATGGCGAGCGCATCCGGGACGATGCCGCAGCTGTCCGACTCAATGAGAAGACCTTGCCCGGTCTGTGCAATCTGCCGCTGGTTGAAGTCCTGGAATTTCTGCAAGGGCTGAAGCTCTCCAAAACACAACAGAATATTGCCGGAGATCTGCTCAATGAAGCAATTCACCGGTTATCGTTTCTGGTGGAAGTGGGGCTGCATTACCTCACTCTCAATCGTGGCATGCCGACTCTTTCCGGAGGGGAATCTCAGCGGATTCGCCTGGCCGGCCAGATCGGTCGGGCATTAACCGGGGTGCTGTATGTGCTGGACGAACCGACGATCGGACTGCATCCGCGAGACAACGGCAGGTTGATCGATGCACTGGAAAAGTTGCGAGATCTGGGGAATACCGTTGTTCTGGTCGAGCATGATCGTGAAGTGCTGGAAGCAGCGGATCGCCTGTATGACTTTGGTCCTGGTTCCGGGCGATTTGGCGGCACCGTCACTGCTCAAGGTTCGCCACAAGAGATCCAACAACATCCAAATGGTTCGTTGACCGGTCAATACCTGTCTGGTCAGAAGGGAATTCCCATTCCCGTTCAGCGGCGGATGCGATTGTTGGAGCCGAAGAAAGGGCCGATTCACAATCTCTCCAAAATTCGGGCAGCTTATGATATTCCACCCGCCCGGTCCTGGCTGGAGTTGACCGGGTGTCGCCAGAATAATTTGCGGGACGTCGATCTGCAGATCCCACTGGGGACGCTCACCTGTGTGACGGGATTATCGGGGTCCGGGAAAAGCTCTTTGATTCAGGAGACACTGGCGCGGGCGGTGGCCCGTCATTTGCGTCGACAGGGGGAAATCCCCGGACCTTATGATGATCTGTTCGGTGCGGAGCAGATCAGCCGGGTGATTGCGGTGGACCAACAACCGCTGGGAGCGACTCCCGCTTCAAACCCTGCCACGTACACCGGCGTTTTCGATCCGATTCGCGAACTGTACAGCAAATTGCCCGACTCCAAAATCCGTGGATTCAAGCCGGGACGGTTCAGTTTCAACCGGGCCGGCGGACGTTGCGAAGACTGTGAAGGGATGGGGCAGAAGAAGATCGAAATGCACTTCCTGCCGGACGTTTGGATCGAGTGTGAGACCTGCCGTGGCCAGCGATACAATCAGGAAACACTCACGGTAAAATATAAAGATCACTCCATCGCAGACGTCTTGAACCTATCCATTGGGCAGGCACTGAAAGTCTTCGAGAACATTCCCAAAATTCGTACCCCATTGGCCACACTGGCGGCCATTGGACTGGATTATCTCACGCTGGGACAGTCTGCCACCACTCTCAGCGGAGGAGAAGCACAACGTGTCAAGCTGGCTGCGGAACTGGCCAAGCCGAATTCCGGACGCACATTGTACCTGCTGGACGAACCAACGACCGGCCTGCATTTTGACGACATCGCCAAATTGCTCAAAGTTCTGAACAGCCTGGTGGAAAAAGGAAACACTGCCGTCGTGATCGAGCACAACCTGGATGTCATCAAGACGGCAGACTGGATTGTGGATCTGGGACCGGAAGCGGGAACGGGTGGGGGCTGGATTGTCGCGGCAGGAACACCGGAAGATGTCGTGGCCCAGTCTCAACAGTACCTCAAAAAGAGTTCGCCCAACGGAAAACGTCCCCGCAAAAAAGGGACGGCTGCATCCCGGACCGCGTCCCCCTTCCGGAGTTGGACCGGCGAACTCCTGAAACCCGTGCTGGAACAGGACACACGAGGTGACCTGGAAATCTTCAACGTCGCCGATGTGGCCAGGAAGAAAAAAGGAGATGTTGATATCGCCAGTGTGGGGAAAGAAATTGCTCCCCCATGGCAGACGAACGGAAGCAAATGGCATACGGAGACCCGTATTGCACGAAATGGAAAAGCCTGCCGTTGGGAGGGGAGTGCTCTGACCCATGTGGTCGATCTCCTCGCCGGGTGCCAAGGGCTCAAAGCTGTAAACTGGAACGATCAGGCCCATGTGGAAATCACGGCGGAAAAGAAAGCCGGCACAGGCTGGTTCTTCCATGCACTCACGGGAGACGAATGGCTGTTACGGATGTCTTTTCGTGTTCCCAAGGGAACATTTGAAGAAGCGGCCTTACAACAGAGAATTCCCCTCAAATCGGTCAATGAACTGGATGAGCTACAGATTTACAATCGCAGCGAGCGCGTGCGGGTGAATCAGCAAAAAGGCCCGTTCCAGGAAGTGGTCTTCGATGTGCACTGGAAAGAAGAAATCGATACGCCGGAGTTTCGGAAATTCCTTAACGAAGCCGCTGCCGCTTATCTTTCACAGGTCGAAAAGACGGGACAATCTCTGGAAGAGTTGAGCCCCTGGAAGGTACTGGGGCGAAAGTGGCACATTTCCCGGAAGGGGTTTCCTTCCACCAAACGTGTGGTCTGGAAGGCGGACGTGCTGGAGCATCTGTTCGGAATTCTGGACGAAGCCCTTTCGGCTTTCGAACCGGACTGGTCCACAAAAACGCTTGTCTCCTATCGTGTCAGCGGCTCGAAAGAGACCGTTGCCGAACTCCAGACAAAACGGCGTGAAGGAATTTATCTCACACTCTTTGCCCCCACGGGGCAGTACGCACTCGGGCAGATTGCCACACTTGGCCAGCAACGGGAAATTCTTCCGCATCGCAGCGGTCAGGATGCCCTACGGATCGAACTCGTCACAGCAGCACAGGTGAAAGCCAAGGAACTGCGTTTGTTTCTGAAAGAGTTTGCCGCAGCCAGGGCCAAAGATCTGCCGGGCTAGAGCGCATTAACGCCGCAGTGTCCGGGTTCTGCCTCGCGGTATTCAGTCTTTCATCAATCGAGACACCTTTCCCGTGGGCACAGGTGAGAGCAACTTGCTCTCGCGGTGCCGGGTTGGAGGAATTGAAGAATTCAAACAGCCAATCGGCAGAAACAGCAGAAGAACGTAACAAGATCGACAGAAGCCGGCAGTTCAATCGACCTGTTTCCCCTGTTGCGATACAAATCTGTCATCCGATTGCTGATTTCTGTTCTGATCCTCCACGATGCTGCCCGACATGCCCTTTTCTCCCCCTCAGCCTGAAGTGAGGCATTCCTCTTCGTGGACGAGGGAAACACTCGGCAGATGGCCCTTCATTTCCGGCAGAATGATTTCCGGCAGAATGATCTGTTTCTGCCTGCTTTTGGTGAGTCTGGCGGGGTCGATCCACTCTCTTCAGGCGCAGGAACCGGATGCGATCGAAGATATCAATTTCCCTGAAGCGGTCGATTTTGGGATGACCAGCGAGCCGACATATGTTCCCGTTCAGAATCATGCCTGGACCAATTTGTTCTCGGGCACGGAGACCTGGACATGGAAATTCATGCCCAAAGGATTTCTGTACCACACTTATCTGGCCAGCGAAGCCGAACCGCGACTGGCGACTCAGCTCTTCTACGAACGGAATCAGGGACTCTTTCTGGATTCTTTTATCGGCGGGCGTATCGGCTTTGTCAGGTTTGGCCGGCAGGATTCCCCAGAAGGATTTCAGCTTGATTTATTAGGAGGGGCCAATCTCCGGCAAGACCCAACTCCCGACTGGGACGTGGACGCTGTCCAATTCCGATACGATATCCCCTTAACCTATCGCAAAGGTCCGCATGCCTGGAAATTTGGTTTTTATCACATCAGCGCTCATCTGGGAGATGAGTTCCTGTTGAAGAACCCGACTTATCCCCGCCTGAACTGGCTGCGTGATTCGTTGTACCTGGGCTATTCTTATTTCCTGGTTCCGGAATTGCGATTGTACGGCGAAGCAGGCTGGGCGTTTAACAGCGACGTCTCCGAGCCATGGGAGTTTCAGTTCGGTTTTGACTATGCCCCGGTTTATCCCACACGGTTTTATGGAGCCCCCTTTATTGCGATGAATGGGCATCTTCACCAGGAGCTGAATTATGGTGGAGCCCTGAACATTCAGGCCGGCTGGGCCTGGCGGGGCGAAGGCCTCAACGCCGGCCTGCTCCGTACCGGGCCATACTATTATAACGGAGCCAGCCCTCAATTCTCCTTCTATGCCCGTCACGAACAACAATATGGCTGGGGTTTATGGTACGACTTTTAGCATTTTCCTCGCCGCAATCGTCAACGGCGTGCCCGCTGCCCTTGAAACCATTATTCTTCCGCCTGTTTTACCAAAGGGTATTCCGGGATTGACAGGCCGAGCTTGCGAACATTCTGCAATCGCTTCCAGCCGCGCGTGACCAGATCCTCACGTCGTTGCACATCTTGTGCGTCGAGAAATTCTTTGGAGAAAGGGCCTTCCACGACAACCGGCTGAAACCCATCCGCGACGATAAACTGGGCCAGCGTGGGATTGCATCGGATATGCCGCTCTGGAGCGGCCAGGAGCTGGCGGCCATCGATCTCTCCAATCACATACCGTAAGTAAAGATCGCTACTGGTAATGTTCGGAACTTCCTTGCCACAGACCTCACAGAGGTACCCCTGATCACACTTGGCCATGTTCGTGTTTGTCCTTCACTTCAAAATCAGTCATTCCCGAGTTTAACGACTGGAATCGAAGCAACGGAAGAGGGCAGAACTCCACAAATTGAGAAGCCCTCACAAAACAGGCAGCGAACTTGCCCGCGAACAGGAAATTTCCTTTGTCTGAGAGGTTTTGTTCGCGACTCTCAGATTTCTGGACGCGATCCGGGAACTTTTTCTGATGAATCCGGTCTTTCTCTGGACTGTCCCGTCGATCTCGAATAGAACCGTGAATTCGCGCATTGTATGTGATTGTCACCCCTCGTATCGGTGGCCATGCAATCGAAGCTGACAGCTGAAAGCACCTTCCGAAATGCAAGTGCAACTTCCCGACGGCACCGTCAAAGAGTATCCCGCAGGGACATCGGCTCTGGATGTCGCCCGTTCCATTGGAGAACGACTGGCCACAGCCACGATTGCCGCCGAGATTGACGGACAGATCGTCGATGCCATCCGTCCGCTGAATGAACTGACCACAGCAGATCCGATTCCCTTGCGGTTGCTGACAACGAAAGACGCCGCCGCCCTGGGAGTGCTGCGCCACTCCTGCGCACACATCATGGCCCGTGCTGTCATGCGACTGTATGAAGGAGTGGGATTGGCCTTTGGTCCCACGACCGGCAATGGCTTTTATTATGACTTTGATCTGGCCACACCGATCCGCGAAGAGGATTTCCCGCGCATCGAAGCAGAGATGGAAGAGATCATCAAAGCCGCGGAGCCCTTCGAACGGTTTCACTTGAATCGTGATGAAGCCATCCAGTTCGTGGAAGGTCTGCATCAGGAATTGAAGGCCGAGCACATCGCCACCGGCCTGAAAGATCATCCTTCGTTGAGCTTTTATCGACAGGGGGAATTTGTCGATCTGTGTCGCGGCCCACACATTCCTGATGCCGGCAAAGTGAAAGCGTTCAAACTGCTGAACGTGGCAGGAGCGTACTGGAAAGGGGATGCCAGTAACAAACATTTGCAGCGATTGTACGGAACGGCATTCTTCGACAAAAAGGAAATGCAGGCTTACCTGGACCAGGTGGAAGAAGCCAAACGCCGTGACCACCGCGTGCTGGGCAAGTTGCACCACCTGTTTACGATTTCGAATGACGTCGGTCAGGGGCTCTGTCTGTGGTTGCCCAAAGGGGCAACAGTGCGGGCCTTGCTGGAAGATTTTATCAAGCAGGAATTGATCAAACGCGGCTATCAGCCGGTGTATTCGCCGCATGTCGCGCGAGCGGAATTATACGAAGCAAGTGGTCATTTCCCCTACTACCGCGATTCACAGTTCGCCCCGATTTTCGGCCATCCTGCCGGGCAACTGGTAGATCACTGGAAACAGTGTCTGGTGGCCAATGAACTGACGGAGAAATTCGAAATCGACTTCCTCGCGGCTGCCAAGGATCTGGGGTGTCCCTTCAACGACTATCCTCAATCGGGCAGCCCGGACGAGAAGCTGGCCTATCTCAAAAAATGGGAGCAGTCCCAGGAACGCTATCTTCTCAAGCCGATGAATTGTCCGCACCATATTCAGATGTACCGGGCTCAGCCCCGTTCGTACCGCGACCTGCCGGTTCGGCTGGCAGAGTTTGGAACGGTCTATCGGCATGAACAATCCGGTGAGTTGAACGGCATGCTCCGCGTGCGGGGACTGACTCAGGACGATGCCCATCTCTTCTGCACTCCCGAACAGGTTGAAAAGGAGTTCAAAGAGACTCTCGACCTGGTCAAATATGTGTTGGGCAGCGTGGGACTGGATGATTATCGCGTGCAGCTTTCTAAACGCGATCCCGCTTCAGACAAATATGTCGGGGCGCCGGAACTTTGGGATCAGGCGGAAGCCACACTGCGGAAAGTGCTGCAGGAAAGCGGTTTGAACTTCACGGAATGCGAGGGGGAAGCAGCATTTTATGGTCCCAAAGCAGACTTTATGGTGCGTGATGCCATTGGTCGCGAATGGCAACTGGGAACGGTTCAGCTGGATTACAATCTGCCGGAACGGTTTAAACTGGAATACGTGGGGGCGGACAATGCAACCCATCGTCCGGTCATGATTCACCGCGCTCCATTCGGCTCCATGGAGCGGTTTGTCGGAATGCTCATCGAACATTTCGCCGCAGCATTTCCGTTATGGCTGGCCCCGGAACAGATTCGCATTCTGGGGCTCAATGATGACATGCTGCCTTACTGCGAAGAAGTGCAGAAGGAATTTCAGCGAGCCGGCTTCCGCGTCACCATTGACCGCCAGTCGGCAAATGTCAAGAAGAAGATCCGGGACGCCCAATTGGAACTGGTTCCCTATATGTTTGTGATTGGCCCAAAGGATCGCGAACGGGGAGGAGTTGCGGTCCGGGACCGGATTGAAGGAGATCTGGGATTCATGACCACGGCGGAGGCACTGCAGAAACTGACAGCAGAGCGGGATGCCCGGGTGATTCGCCAGGTCATCAAGTCCAACTTCAGCGGCTTCGATTCCGGCAGCGAAGAAGAAGCCCGCAGCGCAGACTATTAATTTCTGATGTCATCCACCGCAGGAATGGCATCCGATTCCTCGTTTCGAGCACCTGATCTCCGTATGGGCCGGGCTCTGCCACGCGGCGTTCAGCATTCCATCAATCAAAACACGTCCACCGCGGACACCGGCGAGAGTCACTTGTCCCAGCGTATGAAACACTTCCCGTTCAACCTGATCATGGGAACGATGTTTCTGGCCGGTCTGGGCCAGGGATGTTCGGACCGGGTTCAGGTGGACCGAAGCGGGCTGCCTGTGGAAACAGAAGTAGCCTCTTCATCACGGATGCAAACTCCAGTTGATCTCGCTGCTTTGGACGAGCAACTGGATCGCGATGCCTGGCCTGTCGCGGGGACGGATTGCTCTGTGCATCTGCCCAAAGGCTGTACAAAGACACCAGTTCAGAATCATCCTGTCGTCCAGCTCTCGCTCACGCGTCTGGGTGAACCATGGAATCTGAATCTGCAGGTCAAATCGATCGACGAAGAGTTTTCCTATCAGAAAGCCATTGCCTGGTTGAAGTTACAAGGAGAAAAACAACGGGAATTTCGTGAACTTTCGCAAGAGTTTTTTTCGTTTGGGGGAGTTGACGGTCGCAAAATAGTGGTATCATTCATCAACCAACCGGGAGAACAAGAGGTTTCTATAAAAGTGACTGCGGCAGTATATCTGCTACGGAGACGCAGGAATCTTTACACGGTCACGGGAGTGGCCTCTGCGCAAGGATTTGCACAAGTTGCACCACTTTTCGATGCTTGTGCTGCCACGTTGCGCGTGGATCAGGGAGTTCTCGCAACCGACGCCGGAACAGCTCCTGGCCATTGGAGTGACCCGGCAGATTCGAATTAGACCAGTTTGGTCTATCATGTGCCCGCGTGGAAAAGGTTTCACTTAATGAAAGACTGAATACCACGAGGCAAGTCCGCCACAAGATTGACTAAAACGCTCGAATGCCCTGTCAGGGCTTGGATTTCGGGGACGTGATCGCGAAACGTCCTCCGTTGTCGGACTTTGCGTGAAGGCCGACCCTAAATTTTAGAAGAGACGAAGCACTAGAGCGAATTAACGCTGTATCGTCCGAGTGCTGTCTCGCAGTATTCCGCTTTTCATCAATCAAAAATCCCTTTCCCGCGAGCACAGGCGAGAGCAACTTGCTCTTAACCCTGGTCCAGTTCAGCAGCGGCAGGGGCGATGACGCATCGTAAAATCAGGCCCTGGCAGAACTCTTAGAGAAATTCTTCAGGCCATCATCAAGATTCTGGTATTGCCTCGTCTCGGTCGGCAGCGATAATACAAACGGATGAAGGATCCCCCGCGTTTATGAAGAACGCCGTCCTTGACCCACCTGATACGGTTGATGCGGAAATCTCAGAGAAGAGTTTCCGCGTGCCGCGCTCTGTCCGTTCCTTTGGCAATTCAGCAGCTGGCTTTGGACACCCTTTCGTCCTCGCTCGCGCCTCTTTCTTTCTTCTGGCCTTGGCCTTGATCTCTCTTGGCGCGTGAAGAAAAAGTGTCGCCATGATCGAGGAATTTTGTGCTGAAAGCCAGTTGCCGCAATTGCTCCCTTGGAGGTATGTGTCGTGTCAACGGGACAAGCTTTTCTTGCACAGATTTCCTCGCGCCAGAACACCGACCAGTTTCGGCATGATCATTGGCAAGGTTCGTTTTCTGATTACCTGGATCTGGTGAAACAGCATCCCTCGGTCGCGCGCACTTCGTATCAACGTATCTACGACATGATCATCAAAGAGGGGACCTATCATGTTGAAGGCTCCAAGGAACAGGTCCGCTACCGCTTTTTTGACGACCCACATAATGATGGTGAAGACGCGATCTTCGGCCTGACACGTACATTGACGGAATTGGTGAACGTCTTCCGTTCTGCTGCACTCAAATACGGAGCAGAACGGCGGGTTCTACTGCTGCATGGCCCTGTAGGAAGTTCGAAATCGACGATCGCCAGACTACTGAAACGGGGTCTCGAACGTTACAGCCGCACAGAAGAAGGTGCCTTATACACCTTTGGCTGGAAAGAAGACGACGGCAGTGTGATCTGGGACCCGATGAATTGCGAGCCGTTATTGCTCATTCCCAATTCAGCCCGCCCGGAAATTCTGGCGTACCTGAATCAGGACCGTCAACACGACGGCCATCATCGGGAAGATGAATACGAAATCGAGATTGATGGCCAGGTCTGTCCGTTATCCCGTTGGTATTTCCAGGATCGCCTGGAAAAGTTTGACGGCGACTGGACGAAGGTCCTGGAAACGGTGGTCTGCAAACGAGTTTTTCTCTCGGAACAGGACCGCGTGGGAATTGGAACATTTCAGCCCAAAGACGAAAAGAATCAGGATTCGACCGAACTGACCGGCGATATCAACTACCGCAAGATTGCCGAGTTCGGAACGGAATCCGACCCACGTGCGTTCAATTTTGACGGAGAATTCAATGTTGCCAATCGCGGCATGATCGAATTCATCGAAGTCCTGAAGCTGGACGTGGCCTTCCTGTACGATTTGCTGGGTGCCTCCCAGGAACATAAAATCAAGCCAAAAAAGTTTGCCCAGACAGATATCGACACCGTTATTATCGGGCATACGAATGAGCCTGAATATCGTAAACTGCAGTCGAACGAGTTTATGGAGGCACTCCGGGACCGGACGATTAAAATTGATGTCCCTTATGTCACCGTGCTGAATGAAGAAGTAAAGATTTACAACAAAAGCTATCACCCCAAGCGGGTACGTGGCAAACATATTGCCCCGCACACCGTGGAAGTGGCTGCCATGTGGGCAGTGCTGACTCGGCTGGAAACACCGAAGCATCACGGCCTGACACTGCTGCAGAAAATGAAGCTGTACAATGGAAAAACGTTACCGGGCTTCACAGCCGAGAACATCAAACAACTTCATAAAGAAGCCCGGCATGAAGGACTGGAAGGGATCTCACCACGCTATGTGCAGGATAAATTATCCAACGCACTGGTTGTCAACACGAATGCCACCAGCCTGAACCCTTTCATGGTGATGAACGAGCTGGAAGCAGGCTTGCGACATCATTCCTTAATCGGCAGTGACGAGTTGCGAGAGCATTACCGCCAGTTAATTTCTGTCGTCAAGGAGGAGTACACCGATATTGTCAAAAATGAAGTTCAACGAGCCATCGCGGCCGACGAAGACGCGCTCACCCGCCTCTGCTCAAACTATATCGACAACGTAAAAGCTTATACCCAGCACGAGAAAGTCAAGAACCGGTTCACCGGAGACGACGAACAGCCGGATGAACGTTTAATGCGGTCGATTGAGGAAAAGATCGATATTCCAGAGTCTCGCAAAGACGATTTTCGTCGCGAGATTATGAACTATATCGGAGCGCTGGCGATTGATGGAAAGGTCTTTAACTACAAAACAAACGAGCGCCTGCAAAAAGCGCTGGAAATGAAGCTGTTTGAGGACCAGAAGGATTCGATCAAACTGACCAGCCTGGTGTCCCAGGTGGTGGACCAGGAGACACAACAGAAAATCGATATCGTGAAAAGCCGCCTGGTACGAACCTATGGTTATAACGATGAGTCGGCCACGGATGTGCTGCAATATGTCGCCAGTATCTTCGCCCGGGGAGACACCAAAGAAAATTAGACCAGTTTGGTCTATCATGTGCCCGCGTCGAAAGGTTTCACTTGATGAAAGACTGAATGCCGCGAGGCAAGTCCGCCATAAGATTGACTAAAACGCTCTGGAGCATGCGCCACGCATTGTCCGGGTTCTGTCCCGGGGGCGTGCAGAGTGAATGCGTCCGCAACCTGGCGGCGATTGGTGGCGGGTCACAGCAGTGCCGCTTCCTCAGAAGCTCTTCATCGCCAGAATCGCATCGGCAGGAGAATGGGTTGTCACGCCCAAAACCTCATCGAAGCCAGCAACCCGCAGCAGCTGCTGGTATTCTGTAAGGGTCCGTTCATGCCCTTCGGTACAGACCAGCATGTTGAGATCCTGCATCTGCGCCCAGTCTGGTCCGTTGCGATCTTCGTGAATCAACTTCTCTGCCACAAGTAATCCTCCCCCTGGTGGCAAAGCCGCATGGATTTTTCGCAGCAGACCGAGACTTTTTTCTTCGTTCCAGTCGTGCAGAATGCGTCCCAGTGCATACAAGTCTGCAGCCGGGAGTGTGTCGGCGAAAAAATCTCCGTTCACAATCTCGATGCGATCTGCCACATCGGTCTCTGCAATGAGCGATTTGGCCAGAGGAGTCACTTCCGGAAGATCGAAAACACATCCCGTTAGTGTGGGATATCGCTGACAGGCAGCCACGGTTAAATGTCCCGTGGCGCCGCCGAGATCGACCAGGCGCTGGAAGCGGCTCAGATCGAAAGCAGCCACCACATGCGGTGAACTGATCAGGCCAAATCCGTGCATCCCCATCAGGAATTCGTGTTTGTCGTTTTCATCTTTATAGAAGTGAGAGAAGATCGGCTGATCATCTCCATAGGTCTCGGACCAGCGGTGAGTCCCTTCCAGGACGCTTCCTTCCAGATGCTCCCAGAGTTTCCAACCCACACGATTCGAAAAATTGATATACCCCGTCATACGTCGTGGACTGTTTTGCGTGAGATAGGTCATGGCTGCGGGGGAATTGGAATAATCTTCCCCCTGCCGTTCCAGAAGTTCCAGTCCCACCAGTGCATCCAGAAGCCTACGCAGGGAAGCCGGATGGCCTTGCAACTGTGTATTGATGGCCGCCAACGACAGTGGACCAGCCTGCAACGCATTGAAGATTCCCAGCTTCACACCGGCAAACATCGCTTTTGAACGGCGAAACGCCACCAGAAGTTCGAGGACCGGAGCAGGATCGGGAGGCGAGTTCTCATTCGACATGACATTGGGTCTCCAATTGATTTTGCAAACGCAGAACCTGTCTTCGAAATGCGGCGACGAGGCTCATGTGCTTCGAGTGGCGGGGTTCAGCCCCGCCGCCCGGTCAAATAGTCTCGATCTATATCAGTGTGGAACCGGCGGGCCCGCGCGTTCCAGCACATACATCGCACTGTGAGCCCGCAGGTTGGCATAGCAGGCACGATCCACAGCCCGGTCTCCGATAATGGGAATCTCATTCACAATTCGGAAGTCCCCCCGTCCGGCCAGTTCACGAAAATCCAACATTGAAAGAAAGTGCACGTTGGGTGATTCAAACCATTCATATGGCAAGTTGTCCGTGACTGGAGCCCTTCCCAACAACCCCACCTGCAGACGGATGCGCCAATGGCCGAAGTTGGGAACCACGACAACGGCCCGCTGGGCGACCCGAAAGATATCATGCAGCAATTCCAAAGGACGCCGGATTTGCTGCAACGTCTGGCTGAGGACAGCATAATCAAATGCATGGGAAGGCAATGCCTGCAAGCCCTGGTTCAAGTCTGCCTGCAAAATGGGAACGCCCCGGGCAATGGCATGCACAAAGGCTTCTTCATCAAACTCCACTCCCAGAACATCGCAATCGTGCTCCAGTCGCAACCGGTCCAGTAATTCTGCATCGCCACATCCCAGGTCCACAACCCGGCTGCCTCGTTCAATCTGGCTGATAATCAGATCGTTGGTCACAGCTGTACGGGGATCGGGAAGATGGAGTCTTTTGGCGCACATATCGGGAATCGCGATTCATTTCACTGCGGAAGAAGTTCCTTCGAAGATGCCGTCCTGAAATCGGCGGGCAAGAAAAGGGGCCACGAGCCGTTCCAGCTTGGGCAGTTCCGAGTCCACCAGAAAAGCGTCGTGTCCATAAGGACTTTGGAGCTCATAGAAGGTGACATGACGTCTGGCTTCCACCAGAGCCCGCACGATCTCCAGACTTTGGGATGTCGGGAACAGCCAGTCAGAATTGTAGGCCACCACCAGAAATCGGGCTTGCGTTTTGGCAAAAGCTTCAGCCAGCGAACCATGCCGTTCCGCCAGGTCGAAATAGTCCATGGCTCGGGTCAAGGTCAGGTAACTGTTGGCGTCGAATCGATCCACAAATTTGCGACCTTGATAATGCAGGTAGCTTTCCACCTGAAATTCCGTCTCCGACCGCAGATTGTATTCAAACTGATCTCCATTCTGCAGCTTGCGTCCAAACTTGAGTTCGATGGATTGTTCGGAAAGATAAGTGATATGAGCAATCATCCGGGCCAGTGCCAGGCCAAATTTCGGCTTCTCTTCTTCCCGGTAATATCTTCCCCCGCGAAAGAGCGGATCCGCATAAATGGCTCGACGTCCCACTGCATTGAAGGCAATCCCTTGTGCTTTCAATTTGGCCCCGCTGGCCAGCAATACCGCGGAACCAACTCGTTCCGGACGGCTGACGGCCCACTCCAGAATCTGCATGCCTCCCAGGCTTCCCCCAATCACCGCCAGCGTGCGTTCAATCCCCAGATAATCCAGCAGGGCGTTATGCACACAGACAATGTCCCGAATCGTGATGAAGGGAAAGTCGGGACCATATGGAACACCCGTTTCAGGATCGAGGGAACCGGGGCCGGTCGTCCCCTGGCAGCCCCCCAGCACATTGGAGCAGATGACAAAATATTTGTTGGTGTCAATCGCTTTGCCGGGACCCACAAACCCGTCCCACCAACCCGGCTTGCGGTCACTGGCTGTATAACGCCCGGAAACATGGGCATCCCCTGTCAGGGCATGACAGATGTAGATGACATTGTCTTTGCGGGCGGAAAGTGTTCCATAAGTTTCATAGGCCACCTGGATCGGCCCAATGGTGGCACCACTTTCCAGAACCAACCCTGCTGGGAGTTCGAACAAGGTTGCCACTTGACGTTTCACGAATTCCATCGAGTTCGAAACCCGTGATTCTGATGAAGACTGTGCTGCCAATTCTGTCGCCATTCAGCCATTCCGGTCGCAAAATATTTGTGAGCCAGATTTGTGAGCCAGATCGCATTCGTTTCGCAATCCCATGAAGAGCATCATATCAAGATCACATCGATCAAAACACGTGACCAGCAGGAACCGGCCAGAGTCACCGGCTCCACTTATTCTCCGGATCGATATCAACTGGAAAGTCGCAGTTTTTCCCGGGCAAAGTGCAATGCACCCACCAGCGTATCGATCTCTTCGAGCGTAGTATACACCCCAAAGCTGGCGCGGACTGTCGCGGAAACTCCCAGCCACTCATGCAATGGCATGGTGCAATGATGTCCGTGCCGGACAAAGACGCCACGACGATCCAGCAACTGCGCCAGATCCTCGGGATGCGCTCCCTGCATCGTGAAGCTCAGCATGGCCCCATGTCGATCCACCGGCGGGCCGTAAACCTGCAGCCCGGGAACATCCGCCAACCTGGAAAAAGCATATTGAACCAGTTCCGCTTCGTGTTTCTGCATGGCCTCAAAGCCCACTTCATTCACAAAGTCAACGGCGGTCTTCAATGCAATCGCCTGCGCGATGGGAAGAGTGCCCGCTTCAAATCGGGCGGGAACATGTGCCCATGTGGACGACTCCAGCTGAACCTGTTCGATCATGTGGCCCCCAAAAACGTAAGGCTCCATTTCCGCCAGGAGTTCACCACGCCCATAGACCACTCCCACTCCGGTCGGGCCATAGAGTTTATGACCGGAAAAGGTGAGAAAATCGATTCCCTGTAACTGCACATCCGTGGGACGATGAGGCACGCTTTGCGCCCCGTCCACAACCAGGACCGCTCCGACAGCATGTGCTTTGTCGGACAACAGGCGAACGGGATTCACGGTTCCCAGCACGTTCGACATCCCCGTCACCGTCACAATTTTTGTGCGAGAAGTCACAAACTGGTCGAGTTGCGTGACATCCAGTTCCCCCTGTGGAGTGAGCGGAAGAAATTTGAGAAGAGCGCCGGTCTCCCGGGCGAGTTGCTGCCAGGGGACAAGATTGGCGTGATGCTCCATCAGGTTCAGGACGATTTCATCTCCCGCTGAGAGATGTTTCCGTCCCCAACCGAAGGCAATCGTGTTTAAACCCAGCGTCGTGCCCAGCGTGAAAACAATCTCATTCGCACTTTGTGCATTGATCAACTGGCGAACTGCTTCCCGGCAGGCTTCCAGTTCATCATCAATCTGCGCTCCAAAGCGATACACTCCACGATACGCATTGGCATAATGCGTTTCATAAACCCGTTTCTCCGCATCGATCACCGATTGCGGCTTTTGTGCCGAAGCAGCACTGTCCAGAAAGGTGACCGGCACCCCTTTCGGGAGCGTCTGTTGAAAGATCGGGAACTGGCTGCGAATCGCCTGAACGTCGAACATGGATTGTACTGCTTTGTCAACTTAAAAATGGGGGGCGACCTCAACGCAAAGTCCGGCGACGAAAAACGTGCTATTTGCGATGACCTCCTCCGATATTCGGCCCTGGCAGGGCATGGCAATCCAGCAGGGCTGGGGAAACCATTTCTCCCGGTAATGTTCCCTCCAGAATGTTCTCTCCAGAGATTTTCGACCATGACAAGACCAGGGGACGAAACGACCGGAGAACGAAACTGGATGCGCGAATGAACTCGCGACAGACACTCAATCAGCATCGCCAGCGGCATCAATTCGAACTTGTGCCTGCAGGGCGATTTCACGCAACCGCGTCACCATGCCGAACAGACCGTTGCGTCGCTGGGAACTGAGATGCCGGTCCAGCTCCAGCTTGTGGAAGATCTTTTCGATGTCCGTTTTCAAAATCTCTTCTGGGGTTTTGCCGTTATAGATCATTTCCAGCACAGCAATCAGCCCGTTCACAATCATGGCATCACTATTGGCGACAAACTCGATGACAGGGGGGTCCGTCAATTCATTGAACTTCGCCACCAGCCAGACATTGCTCTGACAGCCATGCACCCGGTTCTGCTCAATCTTGGCGGAAGCGGGAAGTTTGGGGAGTTCAAAACCCAGGTCGATCAGGAAGTCGCAACGATCTTCCCAGTCACCAAGAAATTCGAACTCTTCAATCAGTTCGTTCAGAGTCATGTCAATAATTGTAGCAGACAATCAAGTTCCTCCGATTGGACTGAAGCGAATGATGGTCATGCAATCAGCCACATTTTTCCCGTCGTGCCCCTGCCATAGTCTCCTGTCGTAGTCCCCTGCGAGGTACTCCTGTCAAGATCTGGTTTCAGGGGACGTAACGCGAAACGTCCTTCGTTATCGAAGCACCAGGTCAGCCATTATTCTAAGGCTCACGCCTGCAGGTTCAACCGGCACGCAGGAAGAGTTCTGCGAAGTCTCGAAACTGCGAACTCATCGGCGAGAACAACTTGTTCTGCAGCAGGTTACTCTGACCTGGACCTGGGCCCGCGGGAAAGGAATTTTGATTGATGCAAAACTGAATGCCGCGACGCAGCCCCCGGACCAGACAGCGTTCATGCGCTCTCACTGGCAAACAAAAAGCTCTCACTGGCAAACAAACGCTCTCGTTGGCAAACAAAAAGCCCGCTTCCGGCAAGGGAAGCGGGCCAGGGATTCTCGAGGGGCCTTTGAGAATCGTTTCGCTTTTAGAATTCACCCATCACCTGACCATCACGAATGGCGATCAACTGGGCAAATGTGTTACCAGCCACAATATTCCCAGCGCTGGTATTCAACGGGAAGGTGAAAGCAATATTTTCGCTGATAAAGCGGACCGCTCCGTCTCCCATCAGGAAGTGGGCTCCCCCGGTATGGAAGCTGCTGAAGCCGTTCGCACTCCCATTCGCGGTACCGACATTATCATTATAATTGATCCTGGAGTCCGCGACTCCCAATGTATCACTAGCACTCATCCCGGTACCGTTGGTTCCAGTACCAAGCCCACCTCGATTCACTAAAGCAACTCCAGAGTTCCTTTGATACTGTCCAATCTTCCACGCACGTTCACCAACAAAAATTGTATTGCTGGTCCCATCGGTCACATCTCGAAATCCAGTGGACGAGTTCTGACCAAATGCACCGACATATCCACTCTGAGGGATCGTTGAGTTAAATGTCGCAGAAAAGAGTGCCGACCCCCAAGCATTCGTGGTTCCGGTCCCACTGACACCAACATTGTGGGCAGCCACGTAGCTGCTGGTCGCAACGGCCCCGTTAGTGTCACCATTGATCGAAACACCTATTCCCCGGTTCGTATTCGTTGGCGGAGCTGTATCGGAGGGACACAGAAAGTTGGGCAGCGGGTTCGTTAGAGCAGCGAGTTGCTGAACATTGGCGCCAGAGACCACCGTGGTCACGATGGTGTTTCCACTATTGAGTGTGTTGTACACGGTGGCTCCATCTGTCTGGGGCAGAATAGAAAACGCCCATGACCAATACGGAGTCGTGCCTGCCGTATTAGTAATATACCCCGGAGGGAGCATATTGTAGACTTCGTGGTAGTTGTGCATGGCCAGGCCGATCTGCTTCAGCTGGTTTTTGCACTGTGAACGGCGTGCGGCTTCACGGGCCTGCTGCACGGCCGGCAGGAGCAACGCGATGAGAACCGCGATAATCGCGATCACCACCAGCAACTCGATCAGGGTGAACCCCTTACGCAATGACTTCATTAAATGATCTCCAAAAACCCCTCAGATAAGAAGAAAGAGGGCAAGCAGCACACGCACTCGCCAACACTCTATAATTCTTTCAAAACCCTGCAGCTGACCAGAGCTTGCCAGGACCTCAGCCCGTAATCACCTTCGCCCTCATACGGTGATAAACGTAACTCAAACAGACGTCTCAACAAATTCTTGTGTGAATTTTTGGTGAATTCTGAAAGATTGAGACCGATTCGATCTGAAAAATGCGGTTCTCCCTGATCGATTCGCCTGTGAGCTATCTCAATGACGCACAATTCTGGGGACCAAATACCACAAAGTCAAGGAGATTCTCTCTAATCCCATCACGCTTTCGCCTTTGTAACCTTGCAAATCCAGAAAAACATGATTTCGCTCGCGACTCGCCCCCTCCCAAGCGACGACTTCAAAAATGAAGAAAGCCCTATTTCTTCATCGATTCCCTTATGTAACGTGTGATGAGCGAAAAATCTCTCTCGGGCTTTTTGAACTTCGATTTGCGGGAACCGCACGACTTTGTAGACTCTGCAACTGATGCCCCCCTACAGATTCATCGTAATGTTTGCTCGATGCCCCGACGCTGTAAGCATCGCAAGTGCCATTTTCAACCTGAAACAGCACACAGAGATCAGCTTCAAGTGTCAGCTTCAGGTGCGCAGGTGCCGAGCGAAAAAGCATCCCAACGACATCAACATAAAGACAATAACAAAAACACGTTGCGCCCGTAGCTCAGTCGGATAGAGCAACGGATTTCTAAGGCATCTGCGAAAAATCTCTTTCGCCGCACAATCTCTGCGGTCAAACGCCTCTGGCTGGCGAGAGTAAGAACGCTCTAGAATCCTGAAGAAATCTCCGCCATCCGGCTGGAAAGTGTCACTGACACTTTGAGATTGTCAGTCAACCCTCCACCACCTGCGACTCATTAATGATCGTGGGAATAGATTCAGGAGCAGGTGAGGTTGTTTCAGAGATCAGAGACAAATCAACTTCTTCCGGTGGATGTACAGGTTCAACGGGCTGAACCGCGATATCATCGGGTTGCGTTTCCACTGTGCCGTCAATGACCTTACTCGGATCTGAAATACTCACCTTTGGGGGCGGCGCCACCCATTCCCGAAGATGCTGACCGACTTTCTCGTAAAACTCCAGGATGAAGCCCTGTGTGTCCTGCACGAAAGTCTGAGCCCCTTTGAAGCGGGCCATCAGATCGCGTGTCATGATTACATCAAAAGCGGAAGGGGGAGCAGTCGTCTTGTCTGAAAGGGCCGCATCAGGGTTCGTTCTCAGGACGCCCAGCGTTGTAAACGTATCTGGTGTCCGGAAAGGCCAGGTAACTTTGATAAGTAAGTTATCATCGGGAACATGCTTCAACTGATTGAACATCCAATTGATACGGGCCTTTGCTCTGACCCGATCCTCTGGAGCCTTCAATCGCATTGCGCAACTGACCGTTCTGCGTTTGAAATCAGCAGAAAACTTGATTCGGGATGCCGCGTTGGGGATCTCAAATTCCGCTTCCAGGTTGTTCTGTACTGCCAGTGATTGGCAGTCATCCGTAAGTCGTTTTTGCGGGTCTTGCATGAATTCCCGCCGTAGCGGAACAGTGACGCTATGACCGACGGCCACGCTCATTTCCAGCGACAAGCTGCGAACGAATTGATGCCAACTGCTGACGCACTCGATGACATCATTGCCAGTCTTGTTCACGGGCATCCCGGAATGAATCGTCCCACAGACGTTCTTCCATTCCGCAGTCATCCTATCGAAAGAAATGATGCCCGAACTGGGATGCTGAAGATATCGGACAAACTCCGTGAGAATATATCCCTGATCGTAATCTGCAACGCCGTAGTGTTTCGTCCACATGATTGCCTCAGTGATCAGGTGCATCCACGACCAGTGATAAACAGCAGCGTTGCGGAGTTTAATTTTATTGAACTGCAATGGGTGATGTCTCGAATCGGCAACCGAATGGTTTGAAATGGTGATGACAGCATCGATTCCGTGTTCCTTACAGAGGTCCAGATAGGCTTCAATTTGCTCCCGATTCAGTTCCGCTTTTCCGATCTTACTTTCAACGATCGCCCGCCATTCTTTGCTGCCAGTTTTGACGATCAGCAGGCCATCAGGGCGAATGCGATTTTGCGGATCACCTTTAAAGACAACTTCCGTGTAGCCTTGAATCTTGGATGTCTTTCCCGTTCGCACACCAAGTGAATTCAAAAGCCCTTTGCCAAACTCTTCCACAGACATCATTGTGGCGAGAAGAATCGAAGTGATGCGGCATTCGCGACTGGTGTCAGCTACCGAAGGAATGAGCCGAGCTTTTTCACCGCTTGCCAGAAAATCTGGACGTGGAAGATCGAATAACGCCATGAATGCTGCCCCTTCACCGGCTGAACGTCAACAAAACTGAGTGTGCTGAGAATCAGATAACTGCAACACCTTTACTCACAATTGTCAACATCAGCCGATTACTTAATTACTCCACTCATCCTTGTCATCGCATAAAAAACACCCCCGGCAGCTTCCCACCGGGGGCGATGATTCGAGTCGTAAGAGCAGCTTTCTACTTGTCTTGTTCCTCCTCATCCGGTTGGATCTGCTTTTCGATTGTCCGGATGGTCGCCAGTGCTTCGAGACATTTCTGCCGCAAGGCTTCACCCCGAAAGACGTTGACGATCGAATAGAGGAATAACCGAACCTCTTCACATTCATTCGGGCTGAGAGTGACGGGAGATGATCCTTGGTTCAATATTTCGGCCAGTTCCGCCGCCCGAAGCAAACAGGTTTCGTTCTCTAAAACGGCCCGAGAGAGAGCGATGGTTTCCTCTCCCTGTTCCATTGAGGACATCAATTTAATGGAGAAATCTTTGAACGTGTTAATAAACTCAGAAGCCGACACGATTTTCCCTTTCCGGGGATGAATTTGACATCACCCCCCCCTCGGCTGGTTGAGCAGACAAGGGACTCTTGGGAGTGGTTTGAGGTGATTAACTGGCGTTCTGCTTTCGGTTCACATCAGCGGGAAGGCTGATCGTCCAGGCTCCGCCTGTGCCTCTGCTTGTGCAGGGGAGCGGGTCCCATGATCCCAATCCGAAGTACTTCTTCAGCATTCTGCGCAGACCAGAAATGATGTTGTGCATTCCGCGAATGGTCATCTCAGCGTAAGAGCGGTAGTGACGGTACTTTGACTTCCGGAGATCCGTGACCGCATGAATGAGTTCTTCACACGAAACCGGCTTCAAATGAGTACAAAGCATCTGCAGTACCGTTAGGCGAAATGGTGAATGCAACGGATACCACTCTCCCCGATAGGCGAACTGTCCAAAATGGAATTTCCAGTCGGCGGGATTGGGGCCATCCGGCACAATGAAATCGGCTCGAACCATTTCCACAGCCTGCCGTCGCTGTTCTGCCTGACGTTTGGCATTCACCTTGATGCCCGATTTCCATCCAGGCGGGATCGGCAATTTCTCCAAGGCTTCACGAAGCCTGATGGATCGGTTCAGGTAGTGGATGTCACTGACGGAACGCGCCGTATGCTGCAGCAAAAGTGGCCCCATACCGGGCGAGACGGATTCCAGCATTGTCGCGCCGGTTCTACGCAGGGCCTGCAACGTGAAGGGTTCGATCTTGGCGATGTCCTGCAGTTGGCGGAGAAGTTTGTAAAAAGCCCCGTTGCCGCTGGAAAACATTCCTCGAAAGACTCGATCGACATGCGGTCTCTGAATCGTCCCGAGATGTTCCACCGCAACCGGATGAAGCGGAATCAAATCGGATTTCCCTGTTTTTGACGAGACAATGGCGACGGTGCCCGCCTTGAGGTCTATTTGATCATTCGTCAAGTCCCATAATGTGCCTCTTCGCAACCCGGTGCAATAGGCTGTCGTGATCAGCGCTCGCCACCAATCAGCCGGTGGGAGATCTGATCTTCTTCGGGGAAATTCCATGTGTCTCGCTGCAATGTAGACCTTCGCGAGATCCTCCTGTGAGATGATTTGCGGATCTCCTTTGGGATCTTTGACCGGACGCATGGCGGGATAGCTGTCGATAATCCCCAGGCCGAACGGGTTTCCGGGTGCTGATGGGCCGATCCGGCGAAGGATGGTCCTCAAATCCATCCACGCGCTGTTGATTGTTTTCGGTGCGTAGCCCTCTTTGAGCATCGACGACCGAAACTGCTCAAGAATAATATGGTCGATCAAGCCAACGATTGGATCGTCCATCAGCTTCTCCCAGCGAGCAAGCGTATAATGGACCTTAGCAACCGTTCTGGGGGCCAACTCATCTTTGGGATAAAACAACTCCCAACACTCGCGCAAAGTGCGTTTCGATTCCGGGTGAGCCTTCATTTTTCACCCCCATTCCATTCTGCTGGACAACTCATCGCCCGCCAGCGGGCAGCCATGTCCCCTGATGATGAACCGGGAAGCTGTTCTGCACTGCGGGAGAGAACTTCCAGTTGATCAAGATCAAGATGGTTTGTGTTCATTTGATGTTTCCTTCAAGTTGAGTGGCGGCAGCAATGCACAGTGCGGAGAACTTTCGGAGTTCAGCGGCAATCGCCGATTCGGCTCCATCGACGGATTCAAGCGCACAGCCACAATATTCAGTGCCGTCAATTCCGTGGACGATCGAGAAGCATGGCACGCAATCGGGCGTCACAAAGATTTCCACGATCCCGTTTGTCAGCCCGTCAATATGGCTCAACGATTCGCGGAGATGATTCCGACGGCGCTTGATTGTCGCTGCCGGATCGCTATTGAGGTGCACGATGACACGATTCATTTCAATCCTCTTTGGGTTGGTGGCCGCATTCCCTGCGCAGAATGCCTCCAGGGTCGTCCGGAGGCAGAGACAATGCACACATTCAATCAGCGTTTGAACAGGGCCAGCACTTCCCGGACACGGACAAACGCCGCTTCATCGCTGGGGGTACCGGTCACACGGAAGGACACATCGTTCACACCACGAATGGTGATTTCCCGGCTATCCGGCTGGACGGCGAACAGCGTCGGAGAAATATCCCGAGGTTCTGGCGATGTGTCGCAGCATATAACGTGGAACTGCTCTTCGTGAAAAGGGAGCAGCTTCAAGCCGCGCAACCGTAAATCGACGTCAATCCAATCACGGTCCGACTGCGGGAGAGAGTACCAGTCCTGAAAAGCCACAATGTTCCCCGGCTGCAGGTTGTGCAAGTCCGGGCCTTTGGTCAGGATGGCATCGTCGAAACGTGAAGACGCCTGCTCTTGTGAGACGTCCGAAATCATGAAAGAATCCTCCGTTGATTGGCCTGCCATTGGCCTTCGAAACTTCTGGCAGGCTGGTTGAGATGTGAGCCGGTGACACACGTTGCCGGCTCTTTTTTGCTTCACGCTTCGGTCAGTTCTTCAATGGCCTGCAAGTTCTCCAGATGCTGGGCAATGGCCTGTATCTGCGAACCGGTCGGCAGCTTGATCCGGGCCAGTTCTTTCAAGATGTCGCGGAAGTCCTCCAGGCTTTCGTTCTGCTCCGTGATAGTTTGAACCGCTTCAGCCAGATTCTGCATGGCCTCGGTGTAGCGCTCGATTAGCTCGACTTCTTCAAAAGTGATGGTCATGTGAGTCACCTCCAATAAAAAACGCCTGAGTCAGACAGGTGCAAGCTGTTTGATCAGGCGTTGAACCGGGATTTCCCGGGGATCAGATTGTTGATGAAGCCTGTTCCTTGCACGAACGGTTCCAATGTACGCACATTATTAACACACTGTGACCCCCATTGTCAACGTCATGCTTTGTACACACACTCCATTCATGAAAGATGAACTGGAAAACAGATCGGAAAGGTTTCTCGGACGCTGCACACCTGAGCAGAAACGTCAATGGGAAAAGGCTGCACGAATTGAAAAGCGTTCTCTTTCAGATTGGCTCCGAATCGTCGCGGATGAAGCAGCAGAACACATCATTGAACGGCAAGCAAAAAATCCCAAAGGGAAGTAAGCGGTGTCTATTTGACACTCTTTATTAGCCGAGGCATGTGGCAAGCTGAGGGAATCCATTGTTTTCACAACGGATCGTTCATCCGTTTCATTTGTTTCCGGAACGGTTTCTTGCCGATCCTTCAATCGCCTCCACCAGCTTCACCGCAGCGTCCCGCAAGCGTCCATCTGGAACGTTCACGACGATGGACAGAGCTTGCTTATACAGAGGGGCTAGTTGTTCTTTCGGGACCGGCCAGCCCTTTTTAAGAGCACTGGTCGTCATGGCCATATCACGACGCAAGTGGTGGGGATCGAGATTCACGATTCGGGGCCTCCTGGTGCTTCTGTCAGGTCATGTGCATTATTGCCGTAAAAGTTGTTGTCTCGAATCACCCGGACGGTTGCTCGCGGTGGGGCGTGATGGTGAAGGTGTAAATCTGGGAGCTTCTTCAACTCTTCCGCCTGATCCATCTGCTCACGCTTGGCATTGATGGAATCAGCGGCAATCAACACGCGGGCCGCTGCAACTTGCGAACGCGGGTCAGGACAGTCTGCGATGATGCCGTCCATTGCGCCCATCACGCGAGCGCGCAATTCTGCGCTGATCGGCCAATCGTTCCGGACGGCCCGGCGAATGAGCCGGAGATCCTGACCGGGTGTCCGCTCATCAACAATCGGAAGTCCCCCCAATCCCCCCGCAACACCGGCAGGGTGATCATCGAGAGAGTTCTCATACTCAGTGTCATCGGCCATTGTTCCAATTTCCTAACCGGTGCTCTTTACTGCATCGCTTTCAGCAGGGGCCGTTTGAGCGCCATTTCCAATTGCCCCACGCTGGCGAATTCCAGCTTCGCCGCTTTCTTGATGCCATAGCGGATAATGTTTTCCAATGGCCGGTGATATCGGGGCGGAATTGCGGGGTGATCCAAGTTTAGCGGCGCATCGTCTCCGGTTGTCGGTTGGTAATCCCTTTCGTCATCCAGGGGCAACATCAACGGAAGTTGTGAGATTTCCAGGGCTTTATCGGCTGCGCGGGCTGAATGCGGAACCCAGTCGTTATCCCGGGCAGCGTCGATGATCGCTCCCCGAACTCGCCACGTTGCAAAGCTGGTGAACGCTGCATGTTTCCCGGGCGTGAAACGGCGGATTGCTTCGCAGAGCCCGAGCATCGCGGCGGCTTCTGTGTCGTCCCATGTCATCGCGCGGTGGCCGATTTTCTTGAACAATGGCTGGGCAATCTTCATTGCGAATTGTCTGTAATGCTCGACCAGCTTTTCCATCACTTCGGGCTTGTGTCGGTCGGCCCACCAGCCCGCTGACTCCTGGTCCAATCGCTCGTTAATTCTCATTTTTGCCTTTCATTTCTGGCAGCCCCAGCAGGTGCCGGGCGCGG
>Ga0182739_1000717_pt1 | contig 39128 bp, 31 predicted proteins | sample eDN5th30CBELigBY_FD_128873 | JGI IMG/M metagenome (GOLD analysis project Ga0182739, IMG submission 128873) | Enriched backyard soil microbial communities from Emeryville, California, USA - eDNA 5th pass 30_C BE-Lig BY (version 2) (version 2) | ecosystem: Environmental > Terrestrial > Soil >... | reverse complement strand
GAGATGCAAGGCGGGCGCAGGTTGAAAAGCCTGAGTGCATGTGTACATGCTCGATGGCTTTTCAAACAAGCCCAACGCCGCAGATTCGGTCTTTGGGGCCATCGCAGTAGAGCGCTCATGAATAATGCAGGTTAACCTGCTTGACACCGGGAAAGCCGGTAAGGCAGCGTGGGCGGGCCGTGGTTCCTGCCCCCAGTATGCCAGCGGGCGATCGTCTCTTCGAACGGGTCGGCAAAACGGGGCGGAGAGAGCGGTGGAACCTTCTATGATCAAAACGTTTCGTCAACTTTCGGCCGGTCTTGGGCTGATCGGCGTCTGCATGGTGGTTCTGCTGTTGTCGGATCTCGACTCGCGCATTCGACCGGGCGAGGAGGCGCGGCGGGAGCCGGGGGCGCGCCGGCGTGTGGCGCTGGTCCAGCAGAATACCCAGACGATTTTCGACGCCGGGGTGGCCGGCATCATAGCCGGGCTGGCGGAGAGCGGCTTTCACGACGGCAAGGAACTGCACCTGCGCAAGTTCAACCCGATGGGCGATGCCAACCTCGCCAACGCTGTCGCCAAGGAGGTGACCGAAGGGGGGTACGACCTGATCATTTCCGTCACGACACCGAGCCTCCAGGCGATTGCCAATGCCAACCGGGTCCGCAAGGTGCCCCATCTCTTTGCGCTGGTCTCGATCCCTTCCGCCACCGGAGTCGGCATCTCGGACACCGATCCGCTCGGGCACCCGCCCTATCTCACCGGCTACGGCACCCGGCTTCCCGCCGAGCAGGCGTTCCGGCTTCTCTACGAGATCAACCCCTCGGTGCGCCGCGTCGGCACGGTCTGGAACCAGAGTGAACCCAACTCCGAAGTGCAGATCATGGACGCCCGTCGCTATTGCAAGAGCGTCGGCATTGAACTGGTCGAAGCCAACGTCGACAACACCGGCGGGGTGGCGGAGGCGACCGACGCAGTATTGAGCCGGGGGGTCGACGCCTTTTTCATTTGCGGCGACGTGACCGTGCTCCCCGCCATTGAGAGCGTGCTCGGGAAAGCCGCGCGGCGGGGGATCCCGACCTTCAGCATCTTTCCCGGCGACGTTTCCAAGGGGATCCTGTTCGGTGTCGGGGCCGACTACTTTGAAGTAGGGGTGCAGACCGGCAAGCTCGCCTCGGAGATCCTGCGGGGCCGCAATGTGGCGACCCTACCGGTCACCGACTACATGCCCGCGAAGATCATCCTCAACGACCAGGTGCGCTCGAAACTCTCCGAACCAAACCGGTGGGACTTCCCCGACTCCCTGCGAAACCGGGCCAACGGCATCATCGACCCCAAGGGACGGCTGATCGAATCACCCAACGCCGCAGCGGGAACCGCTTCCCCGGCCGGGGAAACCAGGCTCGCCTCCGGGGAGGAGGAGGCGACCGCAACGACCACGCAGCCATGACGCTATTATTCGGAGCTCTTTCCGTCGGCTTGATCCTCTCCCTCCTCTCGCTCGGGGTGCTGGTTTCCTATCGGCTCTTCGGGATTCCCGACATCACGGCGGACGGGACGATCACCCTCGGCGCTTCGGTGACGGCGGTCTGCTGCATGCACGGGATTGATCCGTTTGTCGCGACCGGCCTCGGAACGGCGGCCGGTGCGGTGGCGGGCAGCCTGACCGGCATTCTGCACACGCGCTTCAAGATCAACGCGCTCCTTTCGGGGATTTTGATGATGACGGCGCTCTATTCCGTCAACCTGCGGGTGATGGGGAGCAGCAACCTCCCGCTCATGCAGTACAAGACCCTCGCGTCAATGGGCGAAGGGCGGTGGCGTCGCCTTCTGGGCGAGGAGGGGGTCCTCCTGCTCGGCTGGAAGGTGAGCGCAGGGGAAGTGGCGCTGTTGATCGGCGTGGTGGTCATCGTCGCGCTGGTCGGGCTGGCGCTTTACCGTTTTTTTCGCTCGCACCTCGGGATCGCGATGATCGCCACCGGCAACAACGCGCAGATGGTCCGCGCGCTCGGCGGGAACGTGGAGCGCAACATTGTCATTGGCCTCGCGCTCTCCAACGGGCTGATCGCCCTGGGCGGCTCCCTGCTGGCGCAGTACCAGGGGTTTGCAGATGTCCAGATGGGGATCGGGATGATTATCTGGGGGCTGGCTAGTGTCATCATCGGCGAAGCCTTGACCGGAAGCAGCACGCTCGGGATGCGGCTGATCGGCGCGGTGATCGGTTCGGTCGTCTTCCGGCTGCTGGTGGCGATCGCGCTCCGCTGGGGGTTAAACCCGAATGACCTCAAGCTGATTACCGCCGTCTTCGTTTTCCTGGCGCTGGTCCTTCCCGCGTATTTTCGGAGGAAGCGCCGCCGGATGGCCCCCTCGGCTCCCGCTCCAGCCGAGAAAGCCGAGCCGGTCGGCTCGTAGAGAAAAACGTCCATGCTTCAACTGACCAGACTGCACCAGACCTTTCACCCCGGCACGCCGAGCGAAGTCCGCGCGCTTTCGGGGCTGGATCTCCATATCGCCCCGGGCGCGTTCGTGATCGTGCTCGGGATGAACGGCTCGGGAAAATCGACCCTGATGAACGCGATTGCCGGGAGCTTCATCCCGGACGAAGGGGAGGTGGTGCTCGACCGGCAGGAGATCACCCACTGGCCCGAACACCAGCGGGCGGGGATGATCGGGCGGGTTTTTCAGAACCCATTCAGCGGCACCGCCCCCGATCTGAGCATTCTGGAGAACTTTGCCCTGGCGAGCCGGCGCGGACGTTCGCGCGGGCTGGAGTTTGCCCTCTCCCGGACGTTGCGCGAGGAGGTGGCCGAACGCGTTCGCGGGTTGAACATGAAACTGGAGGAACGGCTCGATACGCCGATCGGCACCCTTTCCGGCGGCCAACGGCAGGCGTTGACGCTCCTGATGGCGACCTGGATCAAGCCGAAGCTCCTGCTGCTCGACGAACACACCGCCGCGCTCGACCCGAAGACGGCGGCGCAGATCATCGAGATCAGTTGCGAGCGGATTGAGCGCGATCGGTTGACCACGCTGATGGTGACCCACAGCATGGAGCAGGCGCTGGAACTCGGCGACCGGCTCGTGATGATGCACCGGGGCCGGATCGCCTACGACTTCAGCCGCGAGGAGAAAACCGGGCTTTCGCGCACCGACCTGCTCCGGCTCTTTGACCAGGCGCGGGCTTGCGACTAGGCCTTGGACGAGTCGCGGAACAGTCCGCCGCCGTGAAGCCGCTCCGCTTCCCAATGGCGGATCATCGCCAGGTGCGGGGCGAGCCGTTGTGCCATCAGCATGAACCCGGCGCTGGTCGGGTGGACGCCATCGACGAAACTCCCGGGAATGCGGGGGGGCAGGATGCCTTCGCCGTCGATCCAGTGAACGTTGCGGTCTCCGGCGGCCTTGGTGTCGAGATAGAAGCGCATCTGGATGTCGCGGCGTTCCATCAACAGGCGGCGCTTCTCAACCGACCAGCTCATGATGTTCCACGCGTCCGAACCGAGGAAGACAATCGGCGTTTCCGGGTGGGCGTCGCGCAGGATCTGGTAAAAGCCGGGGAGGGTCCGCCGGAGCCGCTCCACATCGCAGTTGCTTGCGTAGTTGAGGACGAACAGTTCCGCGTCGATCTCGCTGATGAGCCGCGCGACTTCCGGTTCGCCCTTGCCGTTGCCGGAGAAACCGAGGTTGATGGTATCGACCTCCAGCATCTGCCCGATCAGCGACACAAAATCGCTCCCGCTGGTGTTGGCGCACCCGCCTTGTGTGACCGATGTGCCGTAAAAAACAATCGGCCTGGCGGAAGCCGGAGCCGGGGCCGCTTCGACAGTGGCCCCAGGTGAAACGCCGATGCTCAGCTCTTCGAGCGCCTTGTAAAGCGGGAGGTAAAGGCGGTACTCCCGCCGGCGCGGCGCCACGCCGGCGATGAGGCCACGTTCAAACATCCGGTTCTCCCCCGGCGGGACGGCGACCGCCAGCGGCACCCAGTCGCGTCCGTCGCGGACGTAAAGCTCCACCCCGGCGCTGCCGGTGCGCGGCATGTGGTTCATGAGACCGGTGTCGCTGTTGCAGACGCGAACGGCGATCTCGCTCGCATCGGTGTAAAAGGAAAGGAAAACGCTGGCCGGGCAGAAGGAGAGCCTCTGCACCGCTTCGGAAAGCTCGCCAACGCCGCGATCCGGGAAACGCCGGAAGGACCGCGCCGCCGTCGCTTCCTCACGCCAACCATGCCCCCGAAGCGCGATCCGGGGGTCAAACGCGTCGATCCAGCAAAGCCCGTCGGCAGGCGACTCGCTTTTGAAGTTGCGGTCGAGGTTCTCAATATCGGCGAAGGCGGACTGGTTCATGATGGAGAGATGGTGGAGCCATTCTGCCGCAGCGCACGCGGGCCTGTAAAGGATTGGCTTCCCCCAAGGCGGAAGCGGAGAAATTTGACAGTTGACAACGTCATTCATATTTATTATTCATACGTACGAAATGCCAACTCCCCGACGCAGAAACAGTTCTTTCGGTCCGACGCAGGAAATGGTCGCTGAGGCGTTGGGGGTCTCGCAATCGACCGTCGCCCTCGCTCTCAATCCCAAGCACCGGCACAAGCTGGCTGAGGCGACCGTCAAGAAGATCGTCGAAACCGCCGAGGCGATGGGCTACCGGCCCCAGCAGTTTGCCCGCATCCTGCGCAACGGGCGCAGCCACACGATCGGGGTGATCTATTACTCCATCTACCACCCCTCCCGCGAACGGGTGAAATACCTCGCGCAATATGCGATTGAAGCCGGCTACCAACTGGTTGCGCTCGATCTGGCATGGTTTGACCGCGATGGACGGCGCGTGCAGGATTACCTGCTCGGGTTAAATGTCGAAGGGGTCATCCTTTGCAACGTGACCTATGAAATCGGGGAGGAATGGGTCCGGTTCTTCTCAAACCGCAAACTCCCCATCCTTTCTCTGGCGAGTTCACTGGAGGGTGATGTGGAGCATGTCGGGGTCGACGTAGCCCCTGCTTTCCGGGAGTTGACCCAACATCATCTCCACCTTGGCTCCAAGCGGCTGGCGCTCCTGCTCCCTTTTTTCGATACAGGTTTTCTAGGCCGCCCGGGAGATCCGGTCATGCAGCGTGTTCAGGGGTTCAAGGAAGTGATCCTCAAGCGCCGGGGCATTTTGAGAACCGCTCCGGAGCAGTACGAAATCCTCGAAATCGCACCGGCTCCGGCTGGCGCAGAGGCGGAGATCACCGGCTACGTCATCTACCCTGAGCGGCTCTCGCAATATGATACCATGTTTGCCTTTGGTTACCTCCAGACCGAGAAGCTGATCAAAGAGGGAAATCTGCCCGATTCGCTCCTCTGCGCCAACGACGAGATCGCCAGCGGCGCTCTCCGGGCGTGTTATCGCTATCATGTCGACGTGCCGGGCGAGGTCCGCATCTCCGGTATGGATGATACCCCCTTTGCCGGCTATTGCCACCTGCCGTTGACCACGGTGGCGCAGCCCAACCGGGAAGTGGCGCGTTATAGCATCGAGCGGATCATTGACATGATCGAGGACGGCGAAGCGCACGAAAAACGCCGGAACCGCTCCTTCCCCTGCCGGGTGCTTTATCGGGAATCGACGCTCGGCGAGCAGTATCCCATCACGAAAGGCGATCCCGCTTCGTCCGTAGCCCGACCTTGAGCGTCCTCCATATTTCTCCATCAACCCCTAAAAACCCAAGCCTTCCTCTATTTATGAAAACATCCTTTCTCACCGCAACGGCTGCCGCCCTCCTCTGTATGGGCAGCCTTTCTCCTGCTGCCACGATCCTGACTCCCAGTGACTGGTATGCCTATTTTCATGTGGTTGGTAATCCGCCGCCCGTGATCACCAACGGAGACACCGGCTCGCCGACGCTGGATCCAAAGGGTGCCACTAGCATTATTGGCATGTTTTCCTACTTTGATCCCACCACGCTTCACGACGGCCAGACTTTGAAGCTTTCCTTTGACATCGCCTATGAGCTGGCTGGCGGTGCGACAGAGAAGAGTTTTACCCTCTTCCGTTTTGGTCTGTACAATAGTAGCACTCCAAAGGCTTCCATCGAACAGTATGGAGAGGGGCGTGTGGCCGGCAATAATGACATTTCCGGCGGCACCAAGAGCAACTGGAGCGGATTCATGCTGTCGAGTCCCGGCGATATTACCACCAACGACCCGAGTGCCGCTTCCTTGAATGTCTCACGAAAAGGCGGGACGGGAGATCAAGCGTTTTCGTCAACCGCCGATCAGACTCTTGCCGGTCAAGCTGGGACCACAGGAGACTATACCTTGAAGTTTCAGGATGGAGTGCCGCGCACCTATACATTGGAATTGACCAGAGAGGGAACGACGCTTCATCTCTCGGGAACTTATGGGAGTGGAAGTTTCAATGGGACGCTTGCCAATGCGTTTACAGCGGAGAAGTACGAGCTTTTTGATGCCGTCGGTTTCTATGCGTCTTCAAACTCCGTTGGAATCGACAAGCTTACCTTTTCAAATGTTACCGTTACGGTCGTTCCAGAGGCATCGACGAACGCCATGCTTTTTGGGGGCGGCATCCTCTTGGCATGGGCTGCACGGCACCGCCGCAATCAACGCAAGACGACCCCTTAAACAGAGCGCGAAGAAATGATGAGCTTACTACCCGCTGGCCCTCGGAGGCGACACGCCTTCACATTGCTGGAAATGATGGTGGCGCTGTTGGTCGGAATCGTTCTGATCTCCTTCATCGTCTCCATCATGGGCCTGGTGCGGGCAAAATCAGAAGGTGCCCGTTGTGTCAGCAACCTCAAGAGTATCGGAATCATGCTGATGAGTTATAGTGCTGATCACCAGGGGCGGCTGATGCCTCCCTATGCGAATGATGTGCCGACAGGTGAAGCGCGGGGATGGGCCCGGCGTCTGCTGGAGAAGGGTTATAGTCAGGATGAACAGGTTTTCCTGTGTCCGTCGTTTTTTCCCAGAACCGTCAAGGAGATGCGGCGGCGTCCAAGCAAGGTGGATGCTTCCGAAGGGTATGGTTTGAGGGGATGGACCTTGCCCGATGCCCCGACTTATGACGACCGATATACTCGAATCCATAAACCGATAGCAGCCATCGCCAACCCATCGGATTTTTTTCTGGTTGCCGATAGCTTCTGGTCTCCCGCTAACTGGCACTGCCAGGGTTACAGCTTCACGGCTTCACGCGCCGCGGAAGGAGTAAGGAGCCATACCCGGGTTCACATCCGGCATGAGGGACGGGCCAATGCGTTGTTTGCCGACGGGCATGTCGAAGCCAAGGATGCCAACTATTTTTTGCAGCTTAACGAGAGAGATCGTCAGGCGGAGTATATGGGCGGACCCATACGAGGCTACCGCTACCAATATGCGGTTGAAACTGATCCCGACCCCGCCTTGCCACAAAACTAAGCTATTATTTTCCAACGCATTCTATTGCTATGAATTACTTATGGAATAAGATAAAAATCGCGCTATTGCTGGGCGGCGTGATCATGTCCGGCGCAACGGCAGAGGCGGAAAGTACGGAGCCGAAACGCCCGGTTGCCATTTTCCCCCGTGCGCAGTTGAAATACGGGCTGGAGAGGGGCGATTATGCTAATAAGTGGGTGGATCGCCCTCTTTTTGTTGACCCGACACTAAAGGACCCGAAAAGCACTGGGCACGGCTACCTTTCCAGAAAAAGCTTCCTGAAGATTCGCGAGATTGCGCTCGCCTATGGCGTAAACGGGTTGGGCTTTTTTCCGGAGAATAGCCCGGGGATGCGCGCGGCTTACGAGCGCGTTGTTGAGCACCCCGTGCCGGGTTTTCAACTGCTGACTGATCTGGCGCCCGGCGGCAGGCATGAAGACAAGATTGCCATTGCCGGCGAGGCCCTTGAGTGTCCTGCCTCTTTTCGCATCAATGGAAAGGTGGTTTTTATGGCGTACATGGCAGATAACCGGACGCCGGAACACTGGCGGGCGTTGATGGCAGATATCCGGAAGGTGCATGGAGACCACTTCATTTTTATCCCTTCCTTGTTGCGTTTTGCCGGTGAATCGCCGTCCGTCTGGATGCGTCGATTCAAGGATGGTGAGATTACTCCAGAGCAGGAGGAGGCGATCAGGGAATGGTTGCGGGGTTGGGTGAGGGCAACCGACGGGTTGGGTACTGAGGGAATCGCTAACTTCAAGGGATGGGACCGGAAGCTGGACATTGCGTTCTACCGCGATTTTGTCATTCGCCACATGAAGGAAGTGTTGGCAGAGCCGGAGTTTGAGCACGGCAAATATCTGATGCTTTCTGCGGTGATAGGCCATGAGAACTGCACCCGCTTCGGGGCAACGCTTTCGAGCGAGGGGACGGCGACACTTAGGGACTCTCTGGAGGCGGCGCTTGATGCGAAGCCTGATCTTATCACCATTCCCGAGTGGGATGAGCAGAACGAAAATACCAGCTTGAGACCGACGGTTTATAACAGTACAACGGCGATGCGCCTGCTGCGTTACTATACTGCAAAAGAACGGGGCAAGCTTCCGGAGCCGTTGCCCGGAGATGACACGGCAGCGCCTAACGTGATCCTCAGCTACCGGAAAATCCTCGCGCTGGGCGAGCCGTTGCAACTGGAGATGGTATTTCTTCCCGAGAAGGGGGATACGGAAAAGGTAATGCTTGAACTCGAACTACGCGACGAGCGCGGAAAGACGGTGCAGGTTTTTGAGCCTAAGGAGGCAGTTCCGGGTGAGATGGGTGTTTGGGTCGAGACCGTTGCCAGCGAAACGTTTTCCGGTAGTCGTTATCTTGTCCCGGTGGTGACGGTAAAGGGACGGCAGGAAGTACGTTTTGATCGTGGCTTTCAACCGATTGATCTGCGACCGAGCTGGAACTGGGATTACAAGTGGGTGATGCAACCGGTGCGCGAATTGCTCCGTCCGGAGGTGTGCAAAGTGGAACTGGCACCCATAGCGCTGCCGGGTGTTTCGGACGGGAAGACCAAGCCGGAGATGGAGTTTCGGGCCACCTTTAGGGCAGATGAGCCGTTGGCCTATGTCGAGGTGCTCGACAATGACGACGTGGTGTATAGCCATCAACTTAAAGACAAGGGTCCGCGGGAAGATGACGACCAGGTTGTTTTTCGTGTGGATTGGCAGTCTTTGGAGTTTCAGTCTGTCGCCAGGAAACTTCAAGGGAGCATCACCGTCAACGGCGCGGAAGGGCAGTGGATAGCTCCTGAAACGATGAAGGTGGACGGAGAAACGCTCCGCTTTGAGGGAAGCGTGGCCAGCGTGTGGGTGAGACGCGCCTTTCTGGTTGTTAAGCGCGCTCAACTTGCAGAGGCGGTGCTGGAGATTGACCTCCCGGGGATAGCAAGGCAGAAGGTGCCACTTGCGACCATTTACGATTCAGGGATCTATGGAGTGCCGGGGCCAGTCGGGTTCAACCTGGTGGTCAGTCGTTTTGTCCGACAGGACAAGATGTACGGGCATCTTGGAGTCAAGGCGGCGGAGTTTACGGTTCCGGTGGTTGCTGACTTGCCCCGGTCGCGTTTCCAGCTTCAGGCGATTGCGAAGAGCGGCAGGGTATTTCGCAGCCAACCGTTGATCGCCGGAAAGCCAGCCGGGGAGCAGCGGGCGGTGGAGGTCTATTCCGATATGAAAAAGGGGATCGTGAAAGTGGAGGTGGATGCCTCGACCTTGCCGGATATTGACTACCAGTTTTCGCCGGATCGTACCGGGTCGGTTTTGGTGACGGATGCCGGGCGGCCATTCTGGGCGATTCTCGGAGGCTATTCCACGCAGGCAACTGGCCGTGGAGGAGGCGAGAGCCGGGATGGTACTCCGTTTCTTCGCCCCAATGACTATCCCGCGCAGATTTACACAACGCGCGGCATTGATACCGTGAACTACGATGAACCGGTTGATCGTTCTAAAAGCACCACCACCCGGTCAGCTCCTGACTGGAGAAGGCTTCCTTCTGGTGAGGATGTCCTGGTGTTCAATGGCCGGAGTACCTATGTGACCCTTCCTCAAGGGGTGATCCCGCGCCGGGCAGGATATGAAATCACGATGGAGCTAAGGCCCGAGCACTTGAAGGGTAGTCAGTTGTTGCTTTCCCATCGGTCGTTCTATCCCGGATCGGTGAAGCTGTTCCTTGAAGACGGAGTGTTGAAGGCCCGGTTTGTTGACCAGAAGGTTGAGAGTACGATCGTGAACTCCGGTTTGATGCTTCAACCGGGCCAATGGCATCGGGTTAGCTTCAGCTATAACCAGCGGGAAATGATGTTTTCACTGGATGGGAAGTCAAGCGGACCTCACCTTGTTCCCGGGCCGGGGCTCTATGATACGGTCACGGTTGTGGGTGGCTACGGCAAGGAGTGGTTTGCAGGGGAACTGAAATCCCTCCGCATTCAACATGGTAGGCCGGAGGAGCAGGGCGAAGGTTCGTCTGAGCGGGCGTCTTCGAGTTCAGGTTCGTCGCCCGGGCGGCGATTTTAGGTCGCTTTTTCGGAGTGATCAATACAGAAACAAGCATCATGCCTTCTCCTGCGAGCCCCCGTGTCGAACTGACCTCGCCCACCCGTCTCTTCACTCGCGATCATTGCTGGGCGCAGCCCCGCGCGGGGACGATTCCCGCCGGTGCTCCGGGCAACCCGGGTCCGCACCCGATCGTTGTCATGACGCTCCAGACGGTGGAACTGGAAGGGTCGGACCGGTTTTCCGGTCTTTACCAGATGCGGACCGACGACCTCGGCGAGACCTGGGAGGAACCGACGCCCGTCCCTGCCCTGGCGCGATCCGATTTCGGGGACGGGCATTCGGTCACCGTCTGCGACTTCACGCCCGCCTGGCATGCCGCTTCGAGACGTTTGCTCGGGACGGGGCACACGGCGGTTTACCAGAACAACGAAATCGCCATGGTGCGGGAACGTTCCACGCCCTACTCCTTTTACGACCCCCTCACCCGCGAGTGGACCGCGTGGCAAACGCTCGAACTGCCGTGTGAACCCCATTTCGCCAACGCGGGAGCGGGATCGACCCAGCGTTACGACCTCTCCAACGGCGATATTCTCCTGCCGATCTACTTCCGGGTGCCGACCGAGCGGCAGATGAGCAGCACCGTTGTCCGCTGCCGTGTGGAGGGGGACCGGCTCCGCTATGTCGAACACGGCTCGGAGTTGACCGTCCCGATCAAGCGCGGTCTTTACGAGCCGTCGGTCACTGCCTTTGGAGGCCGCTTTTACCTGACGCTCCGTAACGACGAATGCGGTTACGTTGCGGTCTCCGACGATGGCCTTCACTACGGCGAACCGACGCCGTGGCGATGGGACGACGGGAGCGAGCTCGGCAACTACAACACCCAGCAGCATTGGGTGACCCGGCCTGACGCGCTCTTTCTGGTCTACACCCGGCGCGGGGCGGGCAACGACCACGTGATGCGCCACCGTGCCCCGCTTTTCATGGCGCAGGTCGACCCCGCGACGCTGCGGGTCATCCGCTCGACCGAGCAGGAGCTGATGCCCAACCGTGGAGCGCGCCTCGGAAACTTCGCGGTGACCGGCGTCACCCCCGATGAAACGTGGGTGACCGACGCCGAATGGATGCAGCCGCGCGGGTGTGAAGCGTACGGCTCCGACGGCAGCGTCTGGGTGGCGCGGCTTCACTTTTCCTGACGCCGGTGGACGACCCGAAGGAGCGGCTTGCAAACCGCCGCGCCAGACCGCAATATAACAGTTTCTATGCGACAAATCGGTATCGGCATTGCGGGTTTCGGCACGGTCGGGGCGGGGGTTTACAAACACCTCTCCGGCAACCGGCGCCTTTTGTGCGAGCGGCTCGGGCTGGAACTGGAGGTGAAACGGATTGCGGTGCGGGATCTGACCCGGCCACGCCCCATCCCCCCGCCTGCGTCGATGACGACCGGGCGCTGGGAAGACCTGATCGAAGACCCGGAGGTGGAGATCATCGTCGAACTGATGGGGGGCGTCGAGACGCCGCGCGCGCTGGTCCTTGCGGCGATCGAGAAGCGCAAGATCGTCGTCACCGGCAACAAGGCGCTCCTGGCCGAACACGGCAAGGAGATTTTCGAAGCCGCGCTGCGCCATCGGGTGCCGATTTTCTTTGAAGCCGCCGTCGCCGGGGGGGTGCCGATCGTCAAGGCCATCCGCGAGGCGTTCGTCGGCAACCATATCCTTTCCATGCACGGGATCATCAACGGCACGTGCAACTACATCCTCACCCAGATGACGCAGACGGGCCTGAGCTTCGAAACCGCGCTCGAACAGGCGAAGGAAGCCGGGTTCGCCGAAGCCGACCCGACGCTCGACATCAACGGGTGGGACGCCGCGCACAAGGCGATCATCCTCGCCTCGCTCGCGTACGGTTTCTGGGTCCCGGGGGACCAGATCCACGTCGAGGGGATCGAGGAAATCCGCGCCGCCGACATCGGCTTCGCCTGCAAGCTCGGCTACGTCATCAAGCTGCTCGCCACCGTCAAGGCCGACGCGAACCACGCCGTGGAAGTCCGCGTCCAGCCGACGCTGGTCCCCAAAAGCCACGTGCTCGCCTCGGTCAACGGGGTTTTCAACGCGGTCGCGGTGCAGGGCGACGTGGTCGGCGACACCCTCTTTTATGGACGGGGCGCGGGGCAGGACCCGACCGCCAGTGCCGTCATCAGCGACATCGCCGAAGCGGCGGTGGCGTTGCAGGTGCCGCGCGCGCACTTCGGCTTTACGCCCCACGGGCTTTACGGGCAGTGCCGACCGGTCGCGGAAACCGTCTCGCCTTACTACCTGCGCCTTTCCGTCGTCGACCGGCCCGGGGTGCTCGCCCAGGTCGCCGGTATTTTAAGCGAGATGGAGATCGGGATCGCCTCGATGTTCCAACCCGAAGCGCTTGAGGAAGAAGCGACGCCGCTGGTGCTGATGTTGCACGAAGCGCCGCTGGGCCGGATCAGGGAAGCGATGGAACGCCTCTCCGCGCTCCCATGGATGAGCCGCCCGCCGCGCATGATCCGCGTCCTCTGCTGACACTTTTCGAAACCACATGAGCTTGACCTCAACCAACCCAATCAACCGTCCTGCGGACCGTTGCGATCGCGGCCTGATCGCCCGCTACCGGGAATTTCTCCCGGTGACCGACAAGACCCCGGTCATTTCCCTCAACGAAGGCTCCACGCCGCTCATCCATTCGCCGCGTTTGAGCGAACGGGTCGGCCGGGGGTGCTCCGTCTTCATCAAGTACGAGGGGCTCAACCCGACCGGTTCGTTCAAGGACCGCGGGATGACCGTCGCCCTCTCCAAGGCGATCGAAGCGGGAGCCAAGGCGGTGATCTGCGCCTCCACCGGCAACACTTCGGCGGCGGCGGCGGCGTATGCGGCGCGCGCGGGCATCGCCTGCGTGGTGCTCCTCCCCGCAGGGAAGATCGCCCTGGGCAAACTGGCGCAGGCGTTTGTCTATGGCGCGAAGGTGATCGCCATCGACGGAAATTTTGACCACGCCCTGCAACTGGTGCGCGAGATCGGCGAAACCGAGCCGATCGCGATCGTCAACTCGATCAACCCGCACCGCCTCGAAGGGCAGAAAACCGCTGCGTTCGAGGTGATCGAAACGCTCGGAGATGCACCGCACCTTCATCTTTTGCCGGTCGGCAACGCGGGCAACATCACCGCCTACTGGCAGGGCTACCGGGAGTTTCACCGCGCCCGGCGTTCCACCCGGCTGCCGAAGATGCTCGGTTTCCAGGCCGCAGGGGCCGCGCCGATCTATTACAACCGCGTGATCGAATCGCCCGACACCGTGGCGACAGCGATCCGCATCGGCAACCCGGCCAGTTGGCAACGGGCGAGCGAGGCAATGGCCGACTCCAACGGAGCCATTGACATCGTGACCGACGAGGCGATCCTCGCCGGGCAGGCCTGGCTCGCGAGCAGGGAGGGGATCTTTGTGGAACCGGCCAGCGCCGCCTCGGTCGCGGGGCTGCTCAAGTGCGTGGAAGGCCGGGGCGCGTTCGATTTGAGCGCCATCCCGCCCGGATCGCAGATTGTCTGCACCGTCACCGGCCACGGCCTCAAAGACCCTGACGTGGTCAAGGAAAGCATCGGCGACATCCGCGTCGCCCCGCCCCGGAAAGAGGCGATCCTTGACTTGCTCTCCTGAGCGGCCAATTTAATTCCATGGCCTCCCCTCTTCTCGAAGTCCGCAACCTCTCCATCCGTTTTGCCACGGAGGATGCCACGGTCGAAGCCGTCAAGGGGATCTCGTTCTCGATCGAGAAAGGGAAGGCGCTGGCGGTCGTCGGTGAAAGCGGCTCGGGCAAGAGCGTCACGGCGCTCGCCTTGACCCGCCTGCTTCCGGAGCCGCCCGCCGTCTACGGCGAGGGGAGCGAGATCATGCTCGAAGGCCGCAACGTGCTCGGGTTGGGCACGGGCGAGTTGCAGAAGGTGCGCGGTTCGAAGATCGCGTACGTCTTTCAGGAGCCGTCCACTTCGCTCAACCCGGTCTACACGATCCGCAACCAGATCGCCGAGGCGATCCGCCTCCACCGGCCGGAAGTGAGCGATCTCAACGCCGAAGTGGCCAAATGGCTCAAACTGGTCGGCATTGTCGATCCTGAAAAGCGGATGTGGGATTATCCTCATCAACTCAGCGGCGGGATGCAGCAACGGGCAATGATCGCCATGGCGCTCTCGTGCCGCCCTGACCTGCTGGTCGCCGACGAGCCGACCACCGCGCTGGATGTCACCATCCAGGCGCAGATCATCCGCCTTTTGAGCGACCTGAAGGCCGAGCTGGAAATGAGCGTGCTGCTCATCACCCACAACTTCGGGATCATCCAGGGAATCGCCGACCATGTGGCGGTCATGTTTCGCGGCAACATCGTCGAATACGGCGCGACCAACGACGTTCTTCGCTCTCCGCAGCACCCCTACACCCGGGCATTGATCGAGTGCATCCCGAAACTCGGTGCACGAAGCCGAAGGTTGACGACCATCGACCACGCCGCGCTCGGGTAAGCGCTGGAGGGTCGGCCTCCGCGCCGACCGCGGCGTTGGATCTGAATACACCGATTTTCTTGCGGTGGTTCCACGGAATGTACAGGACATTCTGAAAGGGTTCGACAGAATGAAATGCCTGTGCAAGGGAATAGGCGATGGACATTTCCCAACTGACTCCGGACCTGCTTTCGGGGACCGAATCCAAATCGCAGCAATTGTTCGAGCTTTTGGAGTCGCTGTTCAAGGACGGCACCTTCGCCGACGGCGACCGCCTGCCGCCGGAGACGGAGATCGCACGGCTCCTGCAGGTGAGCCGGGGGACCGTTCGCCATGCGTTTGACCGGCTGGTGAAGAAAGGGCTCTGCCAGCGCCGCCGCGGTCACGGCACTTTCTCGACGGTCGGTCAACGCTATCGCGCGGGGGAAAAACGCTCCCTTCCCACCCTCCTTCTCGCGGTGGAATCGAACCGGCTTCCCGTGCTCGTCCACCCGTTCTTTGATGAAATTCTGGTCGGCATCCGAGAGCGGGCGGCGCACCGGTATGCGTTGGAAATGGCGGTGGTCTCCCCCGGCGATTTTCCGGAGAAGGCCTTCGCAGAGGCCACCGTGGTGATGCTTCTCGGCCATTTCATGGAGAAAACCCTGGAGCGGGTCGCCCAACTGGAGAAGCCGGTGCTTTCCCTCCAGTTCCGTTACCGTCAGTTTCCGTTCTCCTCGGTCTGCGTCGACAACGAGATGGCCGGGTATCTCGTCACGCGCCACCTGATTGAGGCGGGGGCGCGGGAGATCCGCTATTTTTGCCTCGGGCTTCATACCGCCGAGTTTGTCCAGCGCGCCGCAGGCGTCCAGAACGCCCTTTACGAAGCGTCGCTTCCCTCCGACCGTTTTCTGGTGAATCTGGAGCGGCAGTCGCACGATCTTCTGGCCGGGGCCGTGCGGCAGGCCGAGGCGGAGAAGGTCGACGCCGTCATCGGTTGCCGCGACATCCTCGCCATCGAACTGTTGAGTCTCCTCAAGAACCGCCCCGTCGCTGCCGCGCCCGTCCGCGTGGCAGGCTTTGACGACCTGCATGCCGCCAGCTTTACCGCGCCGCAACTGACCAGCGTTCACCAGCCGACCTACGACATCGGGGCCAAGGCGGTCAATCTGGCGGACGCGCTCCTCTCCAGGCAGCAGCCGCCCCGGCACCTGCTTCTCCCGTCCACCCTGATGGTGCGCGCCTCCTCGCTGGAGGGAGTCTGACCCGACGGTGATATCCCGCAAGCCTGCACAGGAGATGAAAGTTGGCAAAGATTTGTATTGAACAATTAAATTTGTTCTGTATGATGGCGATCCATGGACATCGCATCTCCCCGTTTCAGGCCGGTTCGCCTTTTCGCATTGCCGCTGGCATTCCTGCTTTTCACCCTCCCCGCAGCGCAGGGCGCTCCATTGCCGTTGACGACCATCGACTTTTCGGGCGGCACTGATGATTGGAACCCCGGCCAGACCAGCGGCAAATTCCAGCGAACCGATAGCGGTAAAACGACCAAGGCGTCCCAGGTCCGCATCGAAACCGACGGCTCGGACGCTTACCTTCGAACGGGTTACGCCCCCGTCCTCTTTTATGACACCGATCCGGCCACCCCGGACTTTACCCTCCTCTCCGTCGGGGCCGGGGAGAGCCTTCGCCTCTCCGTCGATTTTTTCTACTTCAGCGAGACGAGCACCGGTGGCCTCCGCTTCGGCGTCTACAACCCCGATTCCAGCGGGACCGCCCACAAGGGAGTCGGCGCGGCCATCCTTTTCAATGATGCCACCTCGTCGTACTCGATGAGCTGGAGCTTCCTCGATAACACCGCGGGCGGCATCAGCTCGGTGAACCTTGCCGGATTCACCGGCACCGGCGCGATCGATGGGGGGCTCTCCGCCTCCACCCGGTACCGGCTGGAGTTGATCTATACCAATCAGGAAACCGGGGGGGCCTTCGTTTACAATCTCTATTCGCTGGCGGGGTCTGAGCCGGCATTGATCCAGAGTTCCACCGGCACCCTTGCCTATGGCACCGGCTCGAACGATATCGATCTTGATCCGGATGCCCTCGCGCTGGCGTTTCGTTTCAACAACCTCAACGACGACGGCTCCGCGATCAGCGAAGTCCGCTTCGAGGTCATTCCGGAGCCTTCGGTGGCCGGGCTGATCGGCGCGGCTGCCCTCGGTCTCGCAGCGTTGAAGGTCAAGGGAAAGAGCAAGTAATGAGCCGCAGCCCCGCCCCTTCCGGCGCGACGCTCCTTCCCGTGACGTCCGCCCCGCCATGCCCGTTCCAGCCCCGGACCAACGGCGTCGCCTCCTTCATCACCCTGGAGGCCGACCGGGTTTTTCTTTCCGCAGCGGCCCCGGCCCCGGTGACGCCGGAAACGGAGTTCCCGTGGAAGGAACGGGCCTTCGCCTTTACCCGCTGGAACCCTCCGGAAGCTCCCGAAACGACGGAAACCGACTTCGCCCCGTGGGATCCGTCGGAGCTGGAAACGCCGTGGCCTCTCCAGGCGTCGCCCCTCCGGCCGGGGGAAACCGTGGCATGGCGGATGCGCTTGCGCGGTGACGGGTGCGTCTCCCGCTGGTCGGCCCCGGCGCGGTTCGCCTGTGCGCCCGAAAGCCTCGCCCCGGCGCGATGGATCGGCGGGCCGGGTTACTCCCTGCTCCGGAAGCGTTTTTCACTCCCGCGCCCGCCGAAGCGCGCGATTCTCTGGGTGAGCGCCGATCCGCCGAGTTACCTGCGGGAAGGGTGGGAAAAGATGGAGGTTTCCCATGGCGGGAACGACTCGTGGCTCCTCGGCGGGAGCCTGGTGAAGTACCGGCTCTGGGTCAATGGCCGGTTCGTCGCCCTCGGCCCGCCCCGCCCGTGCGGCAACCATCCCGTGGTCCAGGCGTTCGATGTCACGACCCTTTTGCACGAGGGCGAAAACCTGCTCGCGCTCCTCTCGCTGGGCGAACGGCGTGGGGTCGCCCTGAAACTGGAAATGGAAGGGACCGACCCGATCGTTTCCGATGAAACCTGGCGGCGGCTCGACGGCAACAACCTCTTTTCCCCCGTGGCATGGCAAAAGCCGGGCATCGACTCCGTTTTCAAAGGCTTCACCGCTCCGGGCGAACTGCCGCAACACCTCGACGGCCGGATTCACCCTTTCGGATGGGAAGCGCCCGGTTTTTCCGGCGAAAAGGAGTGGGAAAGAACTGCTGGTTTCGGCCTTGCCGACGGACCGTTCGAGGCGGCGGCCCTTCCGCCGTTCGCTTTCAGGATGGAGGCTCCGCGACGGGTCGAACGCCAGCCGGACGGCTCGCTCCTTTTCGATTTTGGCCGACAGAGGTTTGCCAGCGTCGCTCTCGAATGGCAGGAGCCGGGCAGGGGCGAGGTGGAGCTTCGGCTCGGCGAAGAACGGACCGCCGACGGGCGGGTCCGCTACCTCTGGCGCACGCGCAACGCGCTTCAGGAAATCTGGCAGGCGCCCTCCTCTCCGGGAAGGCTGGAGCATTTCGGGCTCCGCGCTTTTCGTTACGGGTCGCTTCACGCCCGTAGGGGAGGGGAGGTCGGCGAGATCAGCATCTCCATTCGCGATGCGCTTCATCCCTTTGACGAAACCGCCTCGCGTTTCTCCTCCAGCGATGCCGCGCTCAACCGCGTCTGGACCTTCTGCCGCAACACCCTTCGCGATACCCATTACGACCTCTACACCGATTGCCTGAGCAGGGAACGGCAACCGTACGAGGCCGACGCGCTCATCTCCATGCTCTCGCACCATGCCGTGGAGGAGGGGATGGCTCTCGCGCGGCGCACCATCGAATACCTCTTTTATCACCCGACCTGGCCGCAGGAGTGGCGCTTGCTGATGCCGCTGCTCCTCTGGAACGACTATTGGCAGACCGGGAACCCGGCGCTCATCCGGCGGCACTTGGACGCCGCGCTGGCGCACATCCGCCCGTGTGTTCCTGAAGAGGGGCTCGTCCGCCGGTTTCCGTGCCGGGTCATCGTTGACTGGCCCCATTCCGCGAGGGACGGCTACGAGATGGAGGGGGAGTTCAGCGCCGTCCCGAACGCTTTTCTCTACGAAGCGCTCCGGACCCTCGCTCTCTGCACACGCATTGCCGGACGGGCGAAGGAAGCACTCCCGCTGGAGCGCGATGCCGCGCGGCTCAAGGAAGCGTTTGGAAAGCGTCTTTTCCGGCCGGGGGAGGGGATCTGCCGCGATCATCCCGCTTCGGCACACGCTTCGCTGCACGCCAACGTGGCCGCGCTCCGCTTCGGTCTCGTTCCGGAGCCGTTTCGCGAGGCCGTGCTTGATTACATCGCGGAACGGGGGATGGTTTGCAGTCCGTACTTTGCGCAGTTCTATCTCGAAACCCTTTACGCCTTTGGCCGCCCGGAGGTTGCCTTGCGCCTGATGACCGCCACTTCCGGCAACGGCTGGCTGCCGATGATGGACCGCTTTGGTGCGACGAGCACCATGGAAGCATGGTCGCCCGAGCAAAAGCCCAACGTCAGCTTCGCCCACCCGTGGGCCACCGCTCCGGCCAACCTCATTGTCCGGGGGCTGGCGGGCATCCGTGCGGCGGAGCCGGGATGGGGACGCTTTGTGATCGACCCCCGCCCCGGTCCGGTGACGCAGTGGGAGATCAAGGCCCCCACCCCCCGCGGCCCGATCGAGGTCGAGTGCCGCCAGCGCGACGGACGGTGTGAAATCGTCCGATGGTCCGCCCCGCCCGGGATGCAGCGCGTCGAGCCGGCTTCCTTTTTCCCCACCTTTTCAACTCCGTAAACGTCCTCTCTTTTCACCCCCATGGTTGCACGACTTCTCGGATTCTCCCTTTTGCTCCTTTCGCTCCCGGGCGCGGCTTCGGCCCAAAACCGTCTTCCGCCGCCGGGAGGCAACCCGGCCGGGGCTTACTGGTCCTTCAGCCAGCACATGAACGGCCGGGGAGATACGCGGCTCGAAACGGTCACCGGCCCCGAGGGAAAGCCGGTCGCGGCGCTCTACCTGCGGCTCGGATGTCTCGAAGGGACGATCGGGCGCGGTTCCGCGCCTCCCCTTGCGGTCACGCCCGGCACGAAGTGGCGCTTTTCCGCATGGGTCCGGGGGGAAACGCTCCAGCCGCTTTGGGTCCGGATCGAAGGCAGCGCGGAATCGTCGTGGGAACCGCGGCTTATTGCGGAAACCACCGGGGAGGCAGGGGCCTTCCCGTGGCGGCGCATCGAACGCCGCTTCGCCATCCCTGCCGATGTCGGCCGGGTCCGCGTCACTTTTCTGCTGGGAGGCGGGGAAGGGAGCCTCTGGATCGCCGAGCCTTCGCTGGTCCCTGATTCCACGACGGAGACACCGCCCGTGCCTGCCAGAGCGGAGGGCGGGGAGGCTGCTGCCGCATGGATGCAGGCGGAGGGGGGCGGCGATGCGCCAAGGGTGGTTTATACCCGGAGGGTCGAACTTCCTGCCGTACCGGCCTATGCCACCGCGCGGATCATGTCGCAGGCACCGGGCCATTTCCGCGTCAACGGGCATGAAGTCACGCCCGGCCTTCTGCCCGACGCAGCCCGGGGGTTTGAGATCGCCCGGTATCTGCAAAAGGGGGAGAACCGTTTTGAAATCGAAACGGAGGCAGCGCCCGTCCTTTTCGCCGCCCGGATCGCGGGGGTTGCGCCGTTGCTGTCAGGAGCGGCGTGGACCGCAGCGACCGCCGGAGGGGAGCCGCTCAAGACGGTGACGACAGGGGAGGAAAGCGGCTTCAGACCGGCTGCCCCGCCGCTCGCCGTGGAAGCAAAGCAGATCGGGTTCTCCTCCACGGTCGCGGCTGGGAAGAAGGCCGTGCTGGAGCTGGAATGCGCCGCCCCGATCGCTGACGAAGCGCTGGCGTCGCTGGAGTGGCAGTTTTTTGAAGAGGGGGAATCGGTGGCCTTGAGCGGTCTCTCCCCCGTTTTTCACCGGAAAGGCCGCCGGTTGACCGTGGAGCTTCCCCTTTCCCGCTGGGCCAGGCCGGGGCGCTATGAATGGCGGCTGCGCGGTCCGGGAATGGCGATCTCCACTCCGAACGCATTGCCGCTGGAAGTGGAGGCAGCGCCGTTGGAGGGATCGCCGGAGCAGCATCCATGGTTTACCGCCGGGCCGTCGAACGTCGTCCGGACGGCGGCGGGCTCCCAGTCTCCTTTCAGCGCTTCGTTGCCGGAGGGTTCGCCCGTGGAGAGCTACCGAGCATGGAGCACCTCGGGCGGGCACCAGTATGAACTCTACTACCCCGCCGCCGCTTTTTACCGCCCCGGAGGGTGGGAACTCGCCCGCCTGGAAGCCGCGTTTTTCCGCGTGCTGGAGGCGGACCCCGCGGCGTCGATCCTGGTCCGGCTCCGGTTTGAGACTCCGGACTGGTGGAACCAGAAGTATCCGGACGAGCTTTATCTTTCCAACAGGGGGACGCGCCGGCGGCAGTCGTTCGGCTCCGACGCCTGGCGGGAGTTTGCGATCCGTTGCGCGGGCGACCTTGCAACGGCGCTGCGGCAGCGCCCCGTCGGAAGGGCGTTTGGCGGGTTCCTCATCATGGGTTTTGAAGGGGGCGAGTTTCAGCTCTGGGGGCATGGACAAGGGGAGTACGACTGCTCCCCCGCTGCCGGGCGCGCCTTTGCCCAATGGCAGGAGACCCACGGCGTCCCGACCGGGGAGCGCGTGACGCTGCCGCACCCCGCGCTGGCATGGCCCTTCCGGAAAGAGCGGGGGGATGGCGTCATCCGCTCGCGTTTCTTCCGCTTCGTGGCGCAGCGGCAGGCGGAAAATCTTGCGGTGATCATCAACGCGATCAAGGCGGAACACCCGACGCTTGCCTGTGCGGTACACTACGGCTATCTCTTTGAGCACGCCAACTCGCTGCGGCGGCTTCTCTATGGCGGCTCCCTCGGGTTCGCCGATTTCATCGCCTCGGCAAAGGTGGACGCCGTCAGCAACATCACTTCCTATTCGCTGCGCGGCAACCGCCGGGGGCACGCTTTCATGCTGCCGGTCACCAGCCTGGCCCTGCGCGGCATCCAGCCGTCGCTCGAAGACGACGTGCGCAACTTCCTCTGGACCGGAGCGGCCGACACCGGCGGCGCACCGCTTCGCACCGTGGAGGAGTCACTTAGGAGCATGAGGAAGATCCGCTACCTCGCCGCAACCCAGGGGGCGGCGGTCCGTTACAACACCGGTTTTGGCAACGGAAAGGACCTGATGCAGGCTCCCGAGATCCTTTCCGAACTCGCCGCGCTCAATCGGCGGGTCATGGCGCTGAAACCGCTCCCGCCCGGTTCGCCCGGAGAAGTCGCGCTGGTGGTCGACCCGCTGGCGCTGACCGGCCTCTCGGAATGGGAGGAGGGCGAGGCGCTGAGTCGTGCGGCTTTGAGCGAAGTGCGCGACACCCTGGCCAGAACCGGTCGGCCCGCCGCCCTCGTGACGATGGACGACTGGAAGGCTCACGCGGAGAAGTGGGAGCACGTGGTGATCCCTCTTCCCGGGCTCCTTTCTGCCGAACGGCTTGCGGCCCTTGCGGAAGAGTTCGGGCCGCTCCCTGCCTTTCCGCAGAAGGCGCTCTTCCTCGTGCTTGCCAAAGGTGGGGAAGCCGCCATCGCGGAAACCAATGACGCGCTCTGGCAGCAGCTCGCCACGCGCCGCGCGCTCAACACGCCGCAGCCCGCCTGGTGGTACATTGGGCGCAATTTCACCGCCGTCGCCACGCCGGATGAAGTGCGCGAAACCGAGCAACCGGAGAAGAACCAATGAATCGTGCCTCTCTTAAAATTGGGAAGCCGTGTGTGGAGCAACGTCCGGCGCCGCAGTCGGCGCGGAGGCCGACCCTCGGGCACGCACGTGGGCGGGAACGCGCCGGGTGGACCTTGCCCGAGCTATTGATCGTCGCGGCGGTCGTTGCTCTCCTTCTCGTTTTGTCGGTGCCGGCGTTCAATCGGGTCCGGGCCCAGTCGCGGAACGTCGGGTGCCTCAGCAACCTGCGCCAGATCGGGATGGCCTTTCTCCGCTATCAGCAGGATTCGGGCGGCCTCATCCCTCCCGGGGGAAGGGGAAAACTGGCGTGGAACGTTCAACTCAAGCCGTACGGCATCATCATCCACGACCCTTCGCCGCTTCTCTGCCCGGCTGATCCGGCAGCCGACAACTCGTTTGCGACCGCCGGTTACAGCTATTCGATGAACATCGACCTGAAGTCGTCCAAACAGAGCATCATCTTCGACGGTACGCTCGATTGGACCCCCATCCGCGCGAACGCCGTGACTTTTCCGGCGAAAACGATCCTGATGGGTGACTCGGAAACCAAGGTCGCCGGGCGTTGGCTCAGGTACGAAGCGTTTTTCGGCCAGCGGCACGGCGGGCATGTCAATTTCGTCTTCTGCGACGGCCACGCCGAATCGCTGACGAAAGAGGAGACGAAAGATCCGGTCGACCTCTGGAGTTACCACAAGACCAGGTGAGGCTGGGAACAAAATCCAACCCCACGGCGGACGTGGAGGGTCCCCTTTTACCGCGCATCCTCGGAAAAATGCCGCGTCCGGCGCTGGATCAGGATCTCCTCCGTCGAACCCGTTGCGTTGTAGAGGTCGTGGCCGTACGCTTCGCCGGTGCGTGAAAACCAGCGGTGGATGCTGCGCGAGGCGCGGGTCTCCCACCGTTCGCGGATGGTGACGATCTCGCGGATCTCCCCGGTCGCTTCGATCGTGTAATAGAAGAGCTTCAACCGGTTGAGGACTTCGCCCGTCGCCCCGGAAAGGGTGATGATCCCGACCATCCCGAGCGGTTCGTTGAAGAGGTACATCGTCCACGCCGGAACGCGGGCGAGCGGGTGCGTGGTCAGTTCGTAATCGACGCAATCGAACCGGAAACCTTCCCGTTCGGCATGGCGCGTGGCGATGTTCCAGGCGGCATGGGTGTCGAGGTTGAGGATCGTAAGGTTGAGCGGCAGCGCATCGGGCGGCAGACCCTGCGCCCAGGCGGCGGCCTTCCCGGTGGTGATCCTTCCATCCTCGCGAACCTTGGTGGTTCTGAAGTATGGCGCATCGCGACTGCCCCGGAAGAGCACCCACTGGTCGGGCTGCGGTCTCCCTCCCGCGCCGCGGATCAGGTAGACATCTTCCAGAACGCGATCCCCCTCGCGCTTGGTGGCGTAGCGGAGCGCCTGGTAGGCGGTGGCGTTGCCGAAGAGCGCTTCGGAGAACGCGAACGAGGCGAGGAGCAGCAGGGCGACGGTTCTCATAAAATCAGGGGCGGGTGGCGCGGCGGACAGGTTCAAACGGGACAAGCTGCGCTTCGGGCGGGATCTCCGACCCTTCGGGCAGCGGCGGGTTGATGAAATCCTCCGAACCGCGCATCACTTTCGTACGCCGTTTCTCCAACGCGTCGGTCGGGAAGAGGGCGGCATTGTCGCTGACGATCTGCGGCTGGATCAGCAGGATCAGCTCCTTGCGCTGTTTTTTGGTCGAGATGCCCCGGAAGGGAATCCCGAGCAGGGGGATGTCGCCGAGGATCGGCACCTTGCGCTCGATCTTCTCCTCCCGGTCGTTGATCAACCCGCCGATGACCACCGTATGCTTGTTGGGCACGGTGACCGAGGTGCGGATCTGCTGGGTGCGCACGCTCTGGGCTTCGGTCCCCGCGATGAGGTAGGTCTGCCCGAGCGTGTCGTTTTTCTGGGCGATTTCGAGCGTCACCTCGTTGTCGTTGTTGATCAGCGGCACCACTTCGAGCTGGAGCAGCACATCCTTGTAGTCGATCGTGGAGGTGAGCGCGGTGCTGTTGTTCTGGTTCGGGTTGACGGTGCTCACCGTGCTTTGCGGCACCGGGATCTGTTCGCCGACGGAGATGACCGCCTTTTTGTTGTTGGAGGTGTAAACCGTCGGGCGTCCCAGCACCTTGGTGCGGCCGGTCGACTCGAGCGCGGTCACCAGCAGGTCAACCCCCTGGCCGAACGTGCCGAAAAAGGCGAGCCCCGGGGTGTTCTGCGACGAGGCGATGAAGTTCGCCGCCGTTTCCGGGTTGAGGAGCGTCTGAATGCTCGGCACGTTGCCGACCCGCTGGTTGCTGGCGATGCTGTTGGAGCCCTGGCGGTAGAAATCGATCCCGAAGTCGAGCCCGTCGCTGACATCGAGTTCCATGATGATGATCGAGAGGTAGACCTGGATCGGCGGCTTGTCGAGCTGGGCGATGACCGAGGCGATCCGGTCGAGGCTTTCCGGCGGCGCGATGGCGATGATCGTGTTGTTGCGCTGGTCGGCGATCAGCCGCGCGTTGCCGACCATGACGGTGAGCGGCAGCACCTTGTCGTCGTTTTCCTGCACCGTGCCGAGGACGTTCGTCGCCGAGCCGCCGCTCATGGTGGTGGAGGTCGTCGTGGAACTGGCCAGGGTGGTCGAATCATCCCGCCGGGTGGAGGTCTGCGTCGTTTCGAGCTGTCCGTCGGCTTCGTCGCCATCCTTGCGCCCTTCCTTGAGCATGGTGGCGACGGCGGGGAGGAGGTCGCCGACGGAGACATAACGGAGCTTGAACTCTTCGGAGGGGGCCTGACCCGAGGGAACGTCGAAGCTGCGCACGAACGTCTCAAAGTACGGGAAGGCGGTCGGATTGCAGACGACGATCACCCGGTTGGTGCGGGTGTCGGCGGCAAACTCCACCGGGTTGCCCTGCCCGAAGTTGAAGAGGAGGCGGCTCGCCTTGCCCGCCCCGTCTCCGCTTCCTGCGCCGGAGCCGGTGGAACCGCCCGCGTTGCCGAGCACCTTGGTGATCGTCTCGACCACCCGGTCGGCATTGGCACGGAGCATCGGGACGAAATGCGCCGACACCTTTGTCGGCGGGACATCGATCAGCTTCTGCATCCGGATGATCTGGCGGACCACGGCGGCGCTTTCGGTAATAAGAAGGATGTTCGACCCCGGCACGGCGACGATGCTTCCAAAGGGAGGGGTCGGCGCGAAATGCTGGTTGAAGATCGGCGCGGTCTCCTGCGCGGAGAGAAAGTTGAGCTTCATGATGTAGCTGACGAGCTTTTCGCCCGGCGGCAGCGCGGCTTCGTCGGTAAAGACCTTTACCCCCTGGCTGCGCGGGTTCTTTCCGCCGCCGAGGCTGACCACCTTCACGCTGTTGCCGGGGCCGGGCACCATTGCAAAGCCGTTGAGGAGCAGGGATGATTCGAGCAGTTCGACCGCCTCCTCGCGCGTGACCGGTTCGGTGACGTTGATATGGATCGTCGTTTCCGGCAGCGATCCTTCCTTGATCACCTGTTTGCCGGTAAGCGCTTCATAGGTCGCCAGCACGTCGGAGACCGGGTTGTTGACCAGTTGGATCAAGGTATCGCGTTCGCCGGACTGGCCGGGGAGCGGCGCTCCCCAAAGCAGGAGAAGCAGCGGAAGGAGAAGGGATCGGAGGCGTTTCATTCGGACTTCAAAGCAGGATTACCGGAGGCGGAGGGGTGGGGCATCTGGGCCAGGAGGGCGGGGTCGTAGGTGATGGTCCCTTCGGCATCCCCGAGCGCGATCACTGCCGAGACTTCGCGGGGATCGGGGGACATCTGCAAGGTGACCAGGCGCAACCCCTGCGGGTTGGGTTCGGTGCGGATCGGCATCCGCTCGCCGGTGCTCACCTTTTTGGCGAGGACCACGAACGCTTCCCCGCGTTTGAGGATGCTGACGATCTGGAAATCGCTCGCCCAGGTGGCGACCACGGCGGGCTCCTCGTCGGTCGGGAGGACAAAGGGAGAGCGTTGGGTCATCGCCTCGTAGCGGTCGGCGGGGATCGACTGCGGCGGGAAAATTTCCGCGTCGTCGGCCCGCAGGGAGAGCGGGGCGAGCAGGAGCAGGAAAACAAGCGGCTTCATCGGGTCGCCTCCTTTGGGAAATGGAACCAGCGCTGCACTTCCAGTTCGCATTGCACATTGGGCGGCGGGTCGTCGCTCCGGATGCTGAACCGGGGGATGACGTTGAACATCGCCGGGTTCTGCAACCCGCTGACAAACTGCACCAGCCCGGCCCACGGCCCCTTGAGCGTCAGGCGCGCGCCGATCGGCTGGTAAAATTCGGCGGGGGCGAGTTGCAGCAGTTGAACCTCCGCGATCGAAAGGCCGCACGCCCGGGCGCTCTGCTGGAGCTGCTCGAGCTGGACGGCGCTATCTTCCCGGGAAGCCTGGAGGTCGGGCTCGGTCTTTTCCAGCCACTCCCGGCGCTGGTTCCAGTAGTCGCGCCTGGCGAGCCACCCCGAAGCGGCGGCGACCTGCGCTGAAAGCTCGGCATGTTTCTGGCGGCCCGCCTTGTTGAAGGCGATCAGCTTCGGCAGGAAGAGGAGGTTGAGCATCAGCAGGAGGGCTGCGCCGAGCCCGAATGCCAGTCGTTGTTCGCGTGGATTAAGGCTCATCGGTCGGTTCGTGGTAGGCTCCGGCAATGCTTCCCCGGATGAAGAAGCGGGCGGTGTCGTTGGGGAGGGGGACCGGCTGGGGCGGGTCTTCCCAGGTCAGGTGGCTCAGGGTCTCCGCCGACTGGAGGGCGTGGAGAAAATCAAACGCCTCGCGCGCGGTGGTCGATTCTCCGGCCACTTCGAGGTGGTTGCTGATGATCTCAAAGCGCGTGAGGCGCACGCCGCTTTCCGGCAGCAGCGCCATGACCCGGTGCAGGATTTCCAGCGGGTAGGTCCCGGTATCGAGCGCGGGGTTGAGCGCGTCGAGTTGCCGCGCCGTCTCCTGCAGGCGGTTCATTTCCGGCTCCATCTCGCGGAACTGCGCCGCCAGCCGCCGGTTGGAGAGGGAAGTGGTTGCGGCGACACCGATCTGGAACAGGAGGAAGAGGAGGTAAAGCGCGGCCACGGCAAGCGTCACCAGCCGGATCTGCCGCCGCCGCTGGCGGACGGTGCGGAGCTGGCGGACGCTTTTGGGCACCAGGTCGAGGAACTCCGTCGGCGGCATCCAGAGCGGGGCGGGGCAACCCCGGACTTCAAACCCAGGCAACGCCATCGCGGCGACCTCTTCCCTGCTCCAGCTCCCCATGAGCACCAGCGATTCGAGCGAGGCGATCCATTGCTGGGCCACCGCCATCCAGAGGACCGCCTGCACATCGCGGCGGCACTCCGGCGTCATCGCCCGGTGCGGGAGGGCCTGGAAGTAGAAGACGCCGGCGTCGTCGGTCAGGGCGATCATCACCGTGCCGAGCGTGCGCCAGAGGCAGGCGGAGCGTTGCGGCAACTCCAGGCAAAGCGGCAGCGGCTCGAACCGGGCGTCGCCCTCCGTTTCGATCCCGGCGGGGAGTTCGTTTTGCAGGACGAGCACCTGCGCGAGGAGGCGCTCGGCCTCCCTCCGGACGATCCGGTGCCGCCAGACTTCCTCCTGCCGCAGGAGCGCCCGGCGCTCGCACTGCATCGCCAGCAGGTCGGGGACCGCTTTTTCATCCGTCGTCTCCAGCCAGAAAAGCTGGCAGGTGACCCACTGCGGGGGAAGGACGACGAGGGTGACCGCTCCCGGGGCGGGGCCTTCGATCTCCTCCACCGTCCGGAGTACCGGAAAGCCGGAGCCGGTGCCCGACGAAGCCCGCACTTCCCAGGCGGTTTCGCCCGGCACGAGCCACGCGCCGGGGCGGCGCCCGGTTTTTTCACGCCGTTTTTCCGGCAGTTTGAGCGCGATGTTCACCATTCCCTCCATTCCAGAATGACCGAAGAGGTGTTGCCGATCTGGTAGATCGCCTCGATCGTCCGCTTCGCCTGCGCGGAGATGCCGGTTGAATGAATGCGGCGCACCTTGCCGCCGAGCGAGAGCCGTCCGCGCAACGGTTCAAACTCCTTTGAGGTCAACCCGAGGGCCATTCGGACCCCTTCCATGTCGTTGAGATGTTCCGCCCCCCGGCGGATCGCGCGCGCGCTCGAGTCGCCGACGCGGCAGAAGGCGCGGATGACCTCGGGAGAGGCCGAGCGGAGGTCGAGCGTGCCGTCTCCATAGATCGTCAGGTCGTCGCGCCAAGCGGGCTTGCGTTCGGTAACGAGGTCGAAGTGGAGCACCGCCGTCATTTCGTCGATGGAGCGAAAGAGCCGCCCGGGAGGCGCGGGCCGCCCCGCCGCACGATACTGCGGGGCTTTCGCGCCGTTGAGCCGCCGGTCGCCGCCCGGTTCCACGTAATCAAAGAGGCAGTCGAGCACGGTATCGGCCTCCACGTCGCTCAACCCCCAGAGCCGGAAGAGCGCCCGGAGCGTCTCGCGGTCGCCGCTTTCGAGCAGGCGGTTGACGTTGAGCCTGCCGTTTTCGCTCACCGCGTAGACCTCCAGTTGTCCATCATTGGGAAAGGTCTGTTTTTCCGGTTCGCCGGTGACGGGAAAGTCGTCGTTGCGCCCGAGCGTCACCCCGGCAAAGGCAAACGAGGAAGCAAGGGCGACCCGCTCCATCCCCGAAGCGCCGCCGATGTTGATCGTCAAAAGTGAAAGCAGGCCGATGATGGCAAAGTTCATCACAAAAAGCGCCCACATGACCAGCAGGAGCGCCAACCCCCGTTTGCAGAAGCGCGGTTTCATGGCGTCCCTCCCTTCACCGGCGGCAGCCAGAAGATGGCCGCTGCGCTGCGGGCATCCTTGGTGTGTTCGTAGACGAGGGTCAGTTCGATGAGCCCGGGGCGGGTGTGACTGTTTTTCCACTCCTGCAGCCATTTCCGGGTGGTCTGGTCAAAGAAACGGACCCCCACCCGTTCGATATTGGCGACCAGTTCCAGCCACGGGATCTGTGCCGCCGCCTTGAGGGCCTGCTGTGCGTCAAACTCCCGCTCCGCCGGGGTCGGCGCGGGGTCGAACCGTTTCAGGCAGACCTTCCACCCTTCTTCGCGCGAAGGGCGTTGCAGCGAGAGGAGGACCACCTCGCGGTCGCTGCCCCGGATCGGCAGCCAGGTGAGAAAACCGGGCGCGTTCTGCACGACGAAGAGAAACTCCCGGTTTTCCTTCCCCGGGACCGGCCCGGCGCTCAGGAGCGCATGGTTGGGGAGGTTGCGGAAGTTGGTCCGGAGAATATCGGTCAGGTTGGTGATCTCGTCCTCCCGGCTCGCCTGGTTGTCGATCAGGAGCACGGTCTTGAGCGCCGTGTGGACCACCATGAAGATCCCGCTCACCAGAATGACGAGCACGGCGAGCGCCACCATGACCTCAATGAGCGTCAGGCCGCTACGGTGGAAACGATTGGAGCACTTTAACCTATTCTGCACAGACTTCTTTGCGGCGGTGAAGGCCACTGCAAAGTCTTTCGGACTTGGACTGTATGAATCCATACAGCCGCTGCGTCCAAAAGTCTCCGCATCGGCCTTCAGCGCTCGCAAATAAGTTGTGTGCACCATAAGTTAAAATGCTCTACGGCGCGGCATAGGTCCAGAGGGTGCCGATGACCCGGTCCTCACGCAGCGTATCGTGAGCGGTGACGGTGATTTTGAAGATGTGGCGCAGTTTCCTGCCGCCGGAAAGGACCGGTTCGGCGGGGCGGATCTCGCGCCGGTAGCGGATGTGGAAACCGTCGGAGGCGACCTCCGCGGTCGTCTCCACCGGGGGGCTCGCCAGCGCTTCGTCGAGCAGGCTCTGGAGGTTGAGCCGCATGTTGGTCAGCCGTCGCTGTTCGTAGTCGGCCGTCAACCCGGTGTTGAGGATCTTGAGCAGCCCGACCACCGCGATCACAAAGATCGAGAGCGCGAGGACGACTTCCAGCAGCATGAAACCGCGGTTCATCGGATGAAGAAAGATTCCTCCTGGTTCCAGCCGGTAATCGCGCTGTATTTTTGCAGATAGTACGAGTCCCCCTTGCGGAACATGACGCGGATCGGCTCGCAAAGCCCGGAGGGCGGGAAATACCAGATGTGCTGTTTGGGGCGGTGCCATTTTTCCTCCGGCCAGTTGGCGATTTCGATGGCGACATCGCCGGAGAGTTCAAAGTCCACCACCACCCCGGTCTCCTTTCCGCTGCCGAGCCGTTCCAGGCGGAAGCCGTCCTGCTGGAGGATGATCTGGTACGGTCTCTGTTCGGCCAGCGCGTTGCAGCGGGCGGTGATCGCCATCGCCTCGAGTTCCCGCGCGGGCGCTTTGAGCCGTTCCGCCAGAAGCATGCTGCTGATTTCCGGCGTGGCCGCGCCGACGATCAGGACGACGATCGCGAGCGCCATGATGATCTCCAGCAGCGTGAAGGCACGGGAGGCCGCCGCCGCGCCCGTCGGGGCGGGGGATCGGATCGGTTGGTGCTGCCTGCGTCGCCGCATCGTTACCAGTTGCCGATGTTCTGGTCGTCGGCGGTCTTGTTTGGCCCGAGCGACCAGATGTCGAAACTGTCGGTGTTGTGCTTGCCCGGCTTGAGGTACTGGTACTCGCTCCCCCACGGGTCGAGCAGCGCTTCGGGCTTGAGCAGCTTGATCCAGTTGCGCGGCTTGGGCGCGGCGGTCGGCGGTTCGACCAGCGCCTTGAGCCCCTGCGCGGTGGTCGGGAAGTCGAGGTTCTGCATCTGGTAGACCTTCAACTGGGCGGTGATCGCCTCGATATCGCTCTTGACCCGCGCGTTTTTGGCGACATCGAGGTTGCCGACCAGGTAGTAGATCCCCCCTGACATCAGGACGACGATGATCGAGAGGACCAGCATGATTTCAATGAGGGTATAACCGGCGGGGTGCCGAATGGGATGGGGTGCTTTCATGGGATGGAGGAAAAAAATTTTAAGGACTGCGCAGGCCGGAGACCGCCTGGAAAATGCCGCCCATCATCGAATAGGCGACGACGCCGACAATTCCCGCGACCACCACGATGACGGCGGGCTGGATCATGCTGGTCAATGCGGAAATGGCGGCGTTGAGTTCCTTGTCGTACCGTGCCCCGGCTTTTTCGAGCGCCATCGGCAGGTCGCCGGTCTGTTCGCCGACGACGATCATGTCAATGAAAAGGGAGGGGAACGCCTTGGTTCGGGCGACCGCGCGGGAGAGGGAGGTCCCTTCGCCGACATCGTCGGTCACGCGGGAGAGGATCGTTTGCAGGTAGACGTTGGGCGTCGCCGCGTTGGTCAGTTTCAGGGCGGCGTAAAGCGCGATGCCGTTGCCGGTGAGGGTGGCGAGCGTCTGGGCGAGTTGTGCGAGAAATTTCGCCCGGAGCACCGCGCCGACCAGCGGCACCTGCAACTGCGCGCGGTCCCACCAGGCGCGGCCCGACGGGGTGTGGATGAACGTGCGGAAGCCGACCGCCACGGCGATCGCGATCAACCCGAGCAGCCACCAGTAGGCCGCCATGAACTGGCTCGAGTTGATCAGCACCACCGTCGCCAGCGGCATTTTCTTGCCCGTGGTGCCGAGCAGGCTGCCAAGCTGCGGGACCAGATAGCTGACAAAGAGGACGATCAGGATCAACCCGGCCATCGCGATAAACGAAGGGTAGACCAGCGCGGCGACCACCTTGCTTTTGAGTTCGGCAACCAGTCTCTGGTAGTCGAGCGTCCGTTTGAGGATGGCATGGAGCGCCCCGCTCTGTTCCCCGGCGGCGACGAGGTTGCAGAACAGCTCGCCAAAGCTGGGGGAAGCCTTGCGCATGGCGGCGGAAAGGTCGACCCCTTCGCGCACCTCATTGCGCAGGTAGGTGGAAACCGCCTTGAGCATGGAGGCGTCCTGCCGGTTTTCCATGATGCGCAACGCCTGTTCCAACTGGAGCCCCGCTTCGAGCAGGTCGCTCAACTCCTCGGTAAAGAGCATCACCTCCTTCGCGCTCAGGCGAAAACCGCCCTTTGGCAGGGCGGATGCGGCTTCGGGCATTTTTTCGGCGGCGGGGGCGGTCTCTTTGGCGCTTTTGAGCCGCAGCCAAAGCGGTTGCAGGCGGGCGCGTTCCAGCTTGTCGCACGCCTCGGCGCGGGAACGGGCTTCGATCTCCCCCTGCTTTCGCCCCCCGCCCCGCTCCACCGCTTCATACGAATACGCAGGCATCAGTGCGATCCCTCCTCAGCCGTGACGCGGAGCACTTCCTCCAGCGTCGTGACCCCCTCGAGCACGCGGCTCCAGCCATTTTCGCGCAGGTACTCCATCCCTTCCTCCACGGCGACCGCCTGGAGATCGTTGTGGGCATGGTTTTTGGCGATCATGTCCTGCAAACGCGGGGAGACCATGCAGATTTCGAAGATCGCCGTCCGCCCCTGGTACCCGGTCTGGCGGCAGGCGTCGCACCCGGCGGCTTTGTAGATGGTCTGCCCGGGCGGGAGGGCGAAGCCGAGCTGTTCGAGGTACTCCGGCGGGTAGGCGGCGTCGGTCTTGCACTCGTCGCAAAGCCGGCGGACGAGGCGCTGGGCGATGAAGGCGCGCACCGAGGTCGAGACCAGGAACGGCTCGATCCCCATGTCGATGAGCCGGGTGATCCCGCCGATGGCGTCGTTGGTGTGGAGCGTGCTGAAGACGAGGTGCCCGGTCAACGCGGCGCGGATCGCGATCTCCGCCGTCTCCAGATCGCGCATTTCCCCGATCATCACCACATTCGGGTCGCCGCGCAGAATGGCGCGCAACCCGCGCGCAAAGGTGAGGTCGATCTCCGGGCGGACGGCGATCTGCAACACCCCGGGAAGCTTGTTTTCCACCGGGTCTTCGATCGTCACGATCCGGCGCGACTCCGCATTGAGCGCGGTGAGAAAGGTATAGAGCGAGGTCGATTTCCCGCTCCCGGTCGGCCCGGTGATCAGGACGATCCCGTTCGGCTTGGCGAGCAACTGGTCGACCTGCTTGCGGTGGGCTCCGCTGATGCCGAGCCGCTCGAAGGTGAACTTCTGCTGCCCGAGCAGACGGAGGCTGACGTTTTCCCCCGTAACGGTCGGGATCGTGGCGACGCGGACATCGATCGGCTGCCCCTCGAATTCCAGCGCAATCCGCCCATCCTGCGGCAGCCGCCGTTCGGCGATGTCGAGGTGCGACATGATCTTGAGCCGCGCGACCACCGAATCCTGCAATCGCGCGATCAAGGCCGGGACGGGAACTTCGTGCAGCATCCCGTCGATCCGGTAACGAATCCTCAAGGCGTCGTTGACCGGCTCGAAGTGGATGTCGGTCGCCCGTTCCATCAAGGCTTCGCGCATGATCTGGTTGACGAACTTGACGACCGAAGCCTCCGAGTCGTCCTGATCGTCGAGCGCCTGCACTTCGTCCTTGAGGTGGTCGAGGATCTCCTCGTCCTCCCGTTTTTCGAGCAGTTCCTCGAACGTATCGGCCCCGATGCCGTACCCTTTGCGGAGCGCCTGGAGGATGTCGCGGCGGGTGTGCATCGCCCACTCGACCGGCTGCCCGAGCGCCTGCGCCAGCCGTTGCTTGGCGAGCAGGTCAAACGGGTCGAAGGTCAGCACCTGCAACGCCTCCCCCCGTTCCCCGGCGACGAGCAACTGGTGCTGCAACGCCACCCGCAGGGGGAGCCGCTTCTGGAGTTCGCCACCCGCGAGCGTCGGCTGGGCGGGCCACCACGGGAGGTCGCAGAGATCGGCGATCTTCTGGAGAAAAGGGCGCTCCTCCACCATCTCCGCCTCGAGCACCGCCTGCACGGGCGAACGTTGCCGGGCGAGCGCGTCATCGACAATCCCGGTCACGGCCGCGGCCTCCGCTCCTGCGGCGGTTGAGGCTTGAACCAGAATGTCTCGAAGCAGCGGCATGGGTGCCACGCACTTTGACCGGTTTTTCCGTACCCGGACAAATCTCCGTGACCAGCGGTAGCCCCCGACGTGACGAACGGTATTTCCCCCTTGGTGATGTGGGAGAATCCCGGTCGCCCCGGGGCGGGTTACTTGGTTTCCTTGGAAGTGCTCCCGAAGAAGTCGAACTTGTAGGTGCCTGCGGGGAGGTTGGTCCCGTCCGCATTGGTGAGCGGCGTGTTCAGGATCAGATGCCCCTTGAGGGTGTCGCCCTTGCGCTGGACACGGAATTTCACCTTGTCGCCGTTGGCCGTGACGCCGTTGACCGCGATGTTGGTCCCCTGGAAGGTCCGCAGGGCATCGTCGTCGGCCACCCGGTGAAACACCGTGGTCAGGTCGGAGCCGGTTTCAATATACGGCTGCTTGGGCGAGCCGAAGCGACCGGTTTTCGCCGTGTAGGTGCCATCAAACGGGATCGGCTGATCGGTCTTGAGGTCGACGATCTCAAACGATTCCTTCTTCGCATGGCGGACCTTGAAGGTGTCGTTCACCTTGAGCGTGCCCTGCACCTGATCGATGGTGACGAGATCGCCATCCCTCATGTTGCACGCCCCGACCGTGGAGATCTTGACGTTCTTTTCCGGCGTCGCGGTGATTTCGGCGATCGTCCCGGGAGCCCAGACCTTTTCATCCGGCCCGGAGTACCAGCATGAGATGTCCTTGAGCGGACCGAACGGAGCCTGGATGCTCCATTCGTCGAGCCGCTGGAGCCCCTTTGGCCCGGCGACCGAGATTTGCAGACGGTTCGCGCCCCCGGCCCCGATGTCGGCGGTGTCGTCATCCACGGAGAAGCCGTAACCCGAGAAGCCGAGCTTCACGTGGACGAACCAGACGAACGGATCGAGGTTGAAGACGTTGAAGCGCATGCCGCCCGCCGGTTTCGCCGGGTCGGGATACCAGACGAGGTGCCGGTTGTTGGCATCGACGGTATCGGGGTGGACCGTAAAGTCGGTGACGCCGCGCAGGACCGACTTGATCATATCGCGGATCATGGAAGTCACCATCTTGCCGTCGTCGGAGGCTTTCCCCGGCGCGTCGAAGATGTACCCCATGTTGGCTCCCACAACGTCCTGCATGAACTTGCAGACGCTGTTGTTGTTCGGTTCGCCGATCTGGTTCATGGCGGCCATGATCAGGTAAACCTTCTGGGCAAAGAGGTACGGATCGCGCGCTTCCTCCCGCTCGTTCGCCGGGAAATTGAGCTTGTCGGTGAAGAGCGGGTAACCGGGCTGCCCGGCCTTGGGCGTCCAGCGGAGTTCCTTGGGCGGGGCGAAGAGGTATTTTTCCTCCCTGGCCCCTTCCCGGGCGACCTGGCTCAGGATGACCGACTTCTTGTCACCGGCGATTTCGAGGATCACGGCGTCGCCGGTATGCACGCCATCTTCAGTCATGGCGTTGTCGAGTCCCTTCCCCTTGACCGACATCCCTTCGACCAGTTCCGGGTGGGTCTCGGAGAACTCCAGTGTCGCGCTCCCTTGTTCTATGGTCCCCTTGATCTGGGTTTCCGCCGTCGGGGCCTGCGTGTTGTTGGCTTTCCAGTTTTTCCGGTAATATTCGGCCCAGGAAAACCAGAGGCGGATCATCGCTTCCGAAGCGTAGTCGCTATTCGCGCGGGAGAACTTGGGAACCGCGCCGAGGGTCGGGCCGATCAATGGCTGGCTGAGGGTCACCTCCCGCCCGTTGACTTTCATCACGGTCGTCCCTTCCTTGAAGACGCCGCCGCCGTCGGTCGAGACCACCAGGCCGGGCTTGACGAAGGCGATCTTCTTCGCATTTTCCGTGGAACTGAGCAGGAACCGGGTCGCTCCCGCCTTTTCGCCCCCGGCTGCGCCGATCGGCACCGAGATCGCCTCCGTACCGCCGCTGGAGAGCATGTAGCGGTCGAGTTCAAAGTTGACCCCGTCCTTGTAGCTCGACTGGACGTTTTTGAGCGGACTCTGGGCGAAGATGTTGGCCCCTGAAGGGATCTTGATCGGCACGTCGGGGTCGTCCTCCACGTTCGGCATGTTGTAGTACGGCCAGCCGTGTTTTTCAGAGCCGAAGTATTCGCCCAGGTAGTCGTTGGGCGCGGCGGTGAATTTGCGGATCTCCTTCTGGAGCGTATCAATCGTGTCGATGGAGCCGGTCCAGCCGTTCGGCTCGGGCATTTCGCCGGGAATCCACTTCGAACGGTTGTTCCCGATCGTCTGCTGCGGCACGACCCAGGCGTCGAGGACCTGCATGGAAACCGGCAGGTAGAGGTTGTCGACGTTGGAAACGTCGTAGTTGATCAGGGTCACCAATTCGCTGTCGGGAATGGTGTTGTTGATGTTTTTGAGGTAGGTGTGATCGCGGATCGTCCACTCCGCGAGCTGGTCTTCCGTATCGTCATTGGGAGCCTCCGCCACGTCCGCCCGGTACCACATGATGACCCCGTTCTTGATCGTGTCGGCCGCTGTCTTCGGGTCGGTGTCGATCTCCGCCGGGGTGATGGCGCGTTTGGCCGCGTTGCGGTAGCGGAGCGGGTTCTGGTCCATATCCTTGCCGTCCTCCTTGGTCTTGACCACCAGGAACTGGCCGTCCGTACCGAGGCCGATGCGGGCTCCGTTCCAGAAAACGAGCGGGACGCGCACGAGGATGCTCTCGCCGGGCTTCAGGCCGAAGTAATATTTCCCCCCTTCCTGATAACCGACGTAGCCGCGGTACTCTTTGTTCACGTCGTCATACGGATCGTACAACCCTTCGCTGCCTCCCTTGGTGGCGGTGGCGGAGTTCGGGTCGCGCATGATCGGGTAGATCGTCTTTTTGCTGTTGTTGGTGATCCGCACCGTCTTTTTCGGCACTTCATGCCCCGCCTTGTCCTTGCCGTAGACCATGAAGGTGCGGACGGTCGACCCCTCCGTCTCCGGGTGGGCGTCAAACGGGGTGTTGGGCGGCATTTCGTACCGTTGCTCGGCCGCAGTCGCCTGCGGGAGTGGAAACAGGGTGCCGGTCAGCAGAAGGGACCCGGCCATCAGGTGGAGCATCTTGGAGTTCATACGGTCTTTTGGGATGTCGCGCCCCGGCTTTTCCCTACGGAAAACCACCGGGGCAATTTATGGAAATGCGCGGACGTATTGGAGAGTATCCGCACCCGGCGCGGAAGTGGAAACCTTCGTATGACCAACGGTGTTTTGAAGCAGGATAAACGGCCTTCCGGCGTTGATTTTCTCTTTTTTTCCCATCGGAATGCCCCCGCCGCCGTCCGTTCGTCCCGTTTCCGGATGCCGTTGGTCCAGTCGGCATTGCCGTCAGGCGGCGTTTCGGACAGGCTCCCCAGCTCTTCCATGAAACGCCCGATCTTTCGGCGTGCGCGGGTCAAAACTCCTTAAAATGCCGTGGATGCCCCTTTTTTTCTTTCGGGGCGCGCCTTGACGGTGCAGTTTATCAGCGATTCGGGACGGTTGGTCATAATTTCGTTGTGGGGACTTTCCCGGATGAAAGAATGGGTGCCACACCTTCCTGTATGCGACCCGGTAAATTTCAACGCGGAGAGAGACGACCATGACCACCCCCGGTCAGGCGTTGGCGGCATCCCCTTTGGCGACACCCTTTCGGGCCATCCTGCTCGATGACAACGCGGATGACCGCCAGCACTTCCGTTTTTTGCTCCACCGGTATCCGTCGGTCCGCCTGCTCGGCGAAGCGGCCACCTTCAAGCAGGCGCTGGAACTGCTCGACCGGGAAAAGGCCAACGTGCTCTTTCTGGAGAGCGAAATCGCGGGGCATTCGATCCTCGACGAATGCCCGCTGATCCCGGTCACCGTGAAGCTGATTTTCCTGACCCGCCGCCCCGCCTCCGCCGTGAAGGCGTTTGAGCTGGATGCGGTCGATTTTCTGCTCAAGCCGCTCTTTTCCGCCCGTTTTGCGGAAACCGTCCGGCGTCTGCTGCGGATCGACTGGAAACGGACCGACGCCCCGCCGCGCCCCCCGGTCGCCGCCAACCATTCGGTGCTGATCCCCTTCGAGCGGGGCCGCCGGGGGACTTCGCTCAACGAGATCAGCCTGATCCAGGCGTTCGGGAACTACACCCGGCTGACCCTGGCCGACGGGCAGAGCGAGATCGTCCTCCGTTCGCTCTCCAAGTGGGAACAGACGCTTCCGATGCCGCCTTTCCTCCGCGTCCACCGCAACGCGATCGTCCATTCCCAGAAGGTGACCGGTCTGGAGGAAGACGCGGGAGGGGGGCACCTGTTGCGGATCGACGGGATCAGGGAAAGGATCTCCATCAGCCGCCGTTGCCTGCGGGAAGTCCGTCTAGCGCTTTTCGGCGTGGGGTGATTTTGGGACGCCGCTTTCACACCCGCCCGAAACGCAGGTTAACCTGCATGATTCATGAAGCTCGTGACGAGGTGGCTCCAAAGGCCGGAGATGCAAGGCGGGCGCAGGTTGAAAAGCCTGAGTGCATGTGTACATGCTCGATGGCTTTTCAAACAAGCCCAACGCCGCAGATTCGGTCTTTGGGGCCATCGCAGT
>Ga0182739_1000715_pt1 | contig 39286 bp, 40 predicted proteins | sample eDN5th30CBELigBY_FD_128873 | JGI IMG/M metagenome (GOLD analysis project Ga0182739, IMG submission 128873) | Enriched backyard soil microbial communities from Emeryville, California, USA - eDNA 5th pass 30_C BE-Lig BY (version 2) (version 2) | ecosystem: Environmental > Terrestrial > Soil >... | reverse complement strand
GGGAGAATCGGGGCTTGCTAACTAACCAATTATAAACCTAAATTATGAACCCGACATGATTTAAATAATTATTAAATCACGAAGGGATAAGAATTATTTCAAATCATCAAAGGCTCCATCTGACCATTAAAAGCAAACACAATCAGATGAAAAGACAAATTTTACTAACTGCCTATATAACGCAATTCGGCCCCGTTTTGTTACAGCGAATTTGTTAAGAGATGTTAAATAGACGAGTTGATGACAAAAACTTAGTTGCCGATTACCTCCCAATGGCCGCCTTTGGCAGGTCCGATACGACGTAATTTTTTGTGCTTTTGCAATTGGCTGATGTTGCGCTCTACCGAACGTTCAGTAATTTCCAGTAATCGCGCGAGCTCAGGTATCGTTATATCAGGATTATCCTGAATGTATGCTATAATTTTCCCCGACGTTTTCCCCGACGTTTTTTCTGTGTCGGCTAATTTTTCAGCATATACAATAACACGGAATCCATGTTGGAAATTTTCAAACTTCGGTGCCTTCAACCCGTACTGTTCAAACGCCTCCCGGATTCGACGAATCCCAGACCCATATTCTCTATCAATTGAGCCTCTTTGAAGGTGGCCGCAACTTTCCGGTTACGGGAGTACGACGAATACTCGTCAGTAAGCAATTGCTCGATGGTAATCGTATCCGGTAGATGGCCGGGATTGAAAAACTCAATATATTCGTCAAAGATTTTTACCGATGAATCGCCGCTGCTCATGTAATCACGGTGGACGATCATATTAATGACAATTTCTCGCAACGCAGGCATGGGGTATTGCCAACGCTCCTCACGTTGCGGATCGCCAGTGATGATGTAGCCTTTATTGATGTGTTTGCGGATGAATCCCAATACCTCTTCCACTTCGCTGAATAAGTCGCTGCGGACGGTCAACCCATCCTTGATACTGGTTGGTGTGGAGAAGCGGCCCAACTCAATGGCTGCCTGAAAGACATCGTTTTTTGCAAACAACAGAAATCCGGCATTGGTAACCTGGCTATCCTTTATGAGTTCAAACTTTGTTAACACGGTAAGCGGGTCGTCGGTAAGCGGCGTCTCCTTATTCTGATTGCTCTTTTCGATAAACTTTACAACCTTATCCAGCGATAGGTCATCGAGTGCCCGATCCGGATTGATATAGCTATCCCAACTGATATTGAAAGAGCGGAGATGCAGGTCGGCAATTTCTGTCAACGACAGTTGGTGGTTCGCATTGTTTACCCGTTTGTAATACCGGCCTTTGAAGGCAACGGGTTTTACCGGAAATTCCTTTACCGATAGAACGCCGACTTTGGTTCCGGCCAAGTCAATTTCATCGGCATCGGGAATAATACTGGGTTGGGTTTTGTTCTTGATATCATTTATCCACTTCTGCAAAGACTCGCTACCCAACGTAAACCCTTTTAGGGGCTTGCCGCCATCATCAACACCCACCAGTACCCGGCCGCCACTGCTATTGGCAAAAGCCGTCAGCGACTCAATGACCGCATCGGTAAAGGAGCTTTTGAATTCTGTGTGTTGGTCTTCGCGTAATCTGGTTTTTGGCATATCCGTCTGGTCTCTCGTGTCTTCCGTGGGACTGCCAAAGATAGCTAATTCTGAATTAATCGCGACAGGCTTCTGCGGGTTTGATTTTCAGCCTTGACCCTAAATTGGATCTACCGGGATTCCTGAAGACTTCCGTTTCCAGCTCTCTAACCAAGAGAAGACCGAACTGGTCACAATTTGTGACCGGTTCGAAAACTTAAAACACGCCACGGTAAATCCCCATGCATATACCGAGCAATATTATTAAGAAATAACATCATTGTCGTTTCTTTGAAACTCATTATTTGTGCCACCATCAAGATCTTTGATGATGGGTACAAAGAATCGTTCAAATTCTTTGAGGTCATAAATCTTCATTCTTTCAAGCACATAATCAATTCGGCAGGGGGTACGGTCAAGTACGCGATCCGCAGAAAAGACGGTGGATATGATGACCACCTTCGAACGGATATCGTAATTGTTGAGAAAATAAATTAGCCTGTCGGGACTGTCCCCGCCGCTCGAAAGGATGAGGATGTCAGCTTCTTGCACAGCGCGGCGTTCTTGGTCCGAGTACGTCAAGTAGTCACAGCCGTACGTGCAACATAGCCGATCGGATTTCTCTATCCAGTTTTGTATCTGTGGTAATCCAACTACGATTTGCCAGACAAAGCAACTGTAAACCGATTTCCTTGGTGTAGGCTGTCGTGGGGGATAGTCGTGGTCCAGCTCGTCAATGACTGGATCCATGAGCGATTGGAAATCGCCGTCGGTTTCGATGAACTCATTTGGCATCCAATAATCGACCCGATTCTTTATTTTTTTCCGTGACTCTTGGCGGTTGGAGATGATCACAACCATTTTAGTCCTCAATTCAGGAAGATCTAACATGGCATCTATCGCATGGTAATGGTCGTCTAGCGAGAGTAATAGGATGTCCGCATCAACCGCGAAACATACTATGTCGTTGATATCGGCCGTAAGCAGCGTACCATAGTTGGGGTTTGTGAGGCGTGGGTGAGAATCAATTCTTTTTGCAATGGCGTCGATATCGGCACGGTTTGATTGACCTACGAAACATCGGTATTTGTCCCGTTTTTGCACGGGTTGCCGGTGATGTTGTACCACGGTTGTTTGCGGATCAATTGTTTGCTCTTCTGTGTGCTTTTTTCTTAAAAACCTGAAAAAGGGAAAGTTACTCATATCAAGAATGCGATTTTAATTGGTGGCTTCCCCAAGTTAATAATACTATCTCATTTTCACAAAATTCGCTTCAAAATCACATCTGGACTTCGAACTAAATGAAACGTCTCGGATCATTCACGCTGTTGGAAAGAACATAAAGCTTTCACTCCAAAAAGAAAATAACGGATGTGAGATAACAAGCAATATAAGTCCCGAAGGTCATCCATGGTGAGAGCAGGAAAAGCAAAGCCCCGAAACGGGGAGAATCGGGGCTTGCTAACTAACCAATTATAAACCTAAATTATGAACCCGACATGATTTAAATAATTATTAAATCACGAAGGGATAAGAATTATTTTAAATCATCAAAGGCTCCATCTGACAATTAAAAGCAAACACAATCAGATGAAAAGACAATTTTATAAATTTTACTAACTGACTATATAACGCACTTCGGCCTCGTTTTGTTACAACGAATTTGTTAAGAGATGTTAAATAGACAAGTTGATGACAAAAGCGGCTAAAAAAGAGAAACCCGTTACTCTGAAAGCAACGGGCCTCCGCCCCAATGGGATTAGGGGCTATCAACCTAAACCTAGTACTAAAACGAAGAGGCTAGCGGATTATTTTGTGCCCCCCTTATAAAAATCGATCTTAACGACCGAGGTATGATTCATCTCCTATGAAAAATCTGATAGCTTCATCACCATTATTACCTGATAAAAGGAGTGGGGAGGTTGGCACGAAGAAAAAGCGTGTAACGTATCCATCATCAACCCTAAATCAAAAACAGCATTGGGCGTCGGGAATAATCATCGGGGTGAAACGGAATGCATAATCTGTTGGTCGCCTGCCTTTTTACGATCTGATGATTTTTTAGTACATTTGTATTATTGAGCAAAAACGAGATGGCTATGCACCTTGTAACGACAAAAAAGAAAGCAAAAGGAGATCGGTTGAACTGGACTCCATTAAAAGAGGTAAAGCCTGTTAAATTGAGTGCGGACACCATTCGGGGGAAAGTGGTAGACGTGAAGGTTGACGCTCAGCGGAAAAACCAGGAGAAACCTAAGCTGCTGATACCTTGATATTTGATTATCCCGGATACGATTTACAATTCATACAGAAACGAAGGATTAAAGATGGTTCAGCCCATCTTTTTTCATTCTTATATAAATTCTATTCGCCCGTTACCGAGCTGCAATATGTTTTGACGGCCGACTATCACGAGGATGATTTTTTCGCCATTAAGTTCTATGCGAAAATGCACCGGAAAAGCGATTTCAAATATTCGCTCATTACAAACAAGGGCGATATAGGTAATCTGCTGGTCACCTGCCTGAAATGTGTTCCGTTGTTACTGGAGATGCACCCGACCGCTTCATTCGGCTTTGTCGGCTCCCGTACGTATGATAAGGTTTCTAAAAAGCTGGAGGATTATACAAATACCCAACGCTTTAGAGTCTACCGGGAGTTTGTAGCGACGAAAATCGGAGCGGATATTTTCAAGCATTACGAGTACAAAGACATCAGCGGATATCTGCTGGCAAACCGCGAATGCGGAATGGACGTTGATGCGAAAGAACGCGAGTTGGTGACCATGTTGGCAGAAACATATAATGATTTGCCTAATCCTTAATACAGGTTCTTAACAACGACCAACCTTGTTCCCTAAGAACTGCGGGTTTGCCAGCAAAAGGGCCTCATCGAATCGTTTGAACCCTCGTTTTTCAACTGGGGAAGCGGTGAATGTGATTATCCATTACGGATGAGGGGCGTAATTTTCCCCGACGTTTTCCCTGTGTCGGCTAACCTTTCAGCATACACAATAACACGGAATCCATGCTGGAAGTTCGCAAACTTTGGTGCCTTTAGCCCGTACTCGCATATAAAAGCATACTTAGCGCAGCGATCTCATTGATACAAAAAAAATAACAAGAATATCAATACTTTATCTAAGTTTGTTTATTGCACTAGTCGGTATCCCATTGACAGCACACCGCCTACTTACGTATTTCATTGTTGCCGTATGGTTGGCAAACGGCCTTGCTTGTAAAGTCTTAGGCTTAGTCCCGAGACATGAGCAGATTGTGGGTCGGATTTTGGGTGAAGGTTTTTCCAAACCGCTAACCATACTGATCGGGATCGCCGAAATAGGGATGGCGGTGTGGGTGCTAAAAAGATGGATGCCGAGAACTAATGCCGTTGTCCAGATGTTGCTCATAGCAACCATGAATACGCTGGAATTCTTCATGGCATCCGACTTGCTGTTTTGGGGCCAGATGAATGCAGTATTTGCGGCGCTATTCATCGGGCTTATCTATTATTGGGAATTCATACTTAGAAATGACATTTAAAAACCACCCCTTTGCAGTTGATGCGTTCTTCGAGCATTCGCTGGTCATCACATTTGCTATCCCAAAAATACAGGTAGTTGGCATAATCCCCGAATGTGTCGAATTAGACCTGCTGCGTAACGAATGGGCGTTCATTGCAATTGCCATGGTGCAAACAAAGAATCTTCGGCCCGCAAGCTTTCCGGAATGGATGGGCAACGATTTTTTCTTAATCGGCTACCGGATCTTTGTACGATACCGTTCTCCTTCCGGAAAAAGGCTACGGGGATTGTATATCCTCCGGTCGGAAACAGATAGCAGTAAAATGACCTCGCTGGGCAATATATTTACGCACTATACGTACTCGACTACGGATATAAACCTCGTGGTAGACGACAAATCGAGGACGATACATTCACATAAATCGGCGCTTGAAATTTCCGTTGCTTATGCTCCTGAGCATGTGCCGTTACCCAGCGACTCCCCTTTTGCCGATTGGAAGGAAGCACGGAAGTTTGCCGGGCCTATGCCGTATACCTTTGGCTACGATAAGACAAAAAAAGAGGTGGTGATCGTGGAAGGTGTGAGGCGGGGCTGGAACCCTGCCCCGGTTATGGTAAACAGTTACTCAGTGGGGTTCCTAGACCGGTTAAACTTATCTGATGCGGTGTTGGCAAGTGCCTTTGAAGTTTCAAATATACACTACCATTGGAAAAAAGGAAGCGTAGAGAAATGGATATAAAGCGGAAAACGTACCAGGGCGTGGCCAACATCGTCCGCTTCAACTGGCATTTCTATGTCATGGCTTGTGTTGCCATCGCTGTGGCGTGCATGGTTGCAAATGTTTTTCCGGGAGGCATTCAGCAGTTGGTGGTAATTACAGCTGCCTTGGCCGCTCTTTCCATCCTCACTTCGTTGGCAGTGTCTTTTTATATCTATGACCTTTCTGACCTTTATCAAATGGGATGGCTTGACAGCATCGATGGGCAAGTAGGCCAACCGCGTATTCTGAATATCCATTCGGGATTTGACGAAACAAGTAGTATGCTGAAACAAAAATACGGCAACCCAGCCGTGACCGTCTGTGATTTCTATAATCCGGAAATGCATACCGAAGTATCGATCAAACGGGCAAGAAGAGTCTATCCGCCCCACCCAGAGACCATTCCGGCAGCAACGGATAGCCTGCCTTTTTCCGATGAAGCATTTGATCTGGTAGTGGTTATGCTTGCTGCCCACGAAATCCGTGATCGTGAGGAACGGAAGCGGTTTTTCAGGGAAATTAATCGAATAATCGCGGCTACGGGAAACGTGACGGTAACCGAACATCTACGCGACCTGAACAATTTCTTAGCGTTTTCGATAGGTTTTTTCCATTTTTACCCAAGGGCGTCATGGTTACGGACGTTTCGGGCGGCCGGTTTGAATGTAAAGCATGAAATCAGCTCGACGCCCTTTGTTCGGACATTCATACTAGAAAAACATGGCGGTGCATCTTAAAATTACAGGCGTCCTATTGATGGCATTGGCTTTCATCCATTTGTTTTTTCCGAGGTATTTCAACTGGCGGGAATCGCTGAAGCACTTGAGCCTAATCAATAAGCAAATGATGCTGGTGCATGTATTCTTTATCGCGCTAACCGTTTTTATGATGGGCTTGTTATGCGTCGTGCATACGGAGGATCTTATTGCAACTAATATGGGGAAGGCCATATCCTTGGGGCTGGGTGTTTTTTGGGTAATCCGCCTATTGATCCAGTTTTTTGGGTACGCCTCAGAGCTTTGGCGGGGAAAAGTGTTTGAAACAACGGTGCACGTGGTATTTAGCTTGTTGTGGGTGTACGTCAGTATCGTGTTTATTTTGGTTGCGATAACTAAGTAACGGGCCTCCGCCCCAATGGCGTTAGGAGCTATCATTCCTGATTCCCAGCGCATGCATAAATAACTAGGGAAAAAAATCATTGTTTTCATGGATTGCTCGAAATGAAATTGCTTGATAATTTTGTTTTTATGTAATGGGTGTTATCAAAAAGAAGACACCACCATGCTTAGAAACCAGCAAAAAGCCAATCTTGAATATTTCGTTTATTTGTCTGCTAAGCTTCGTCAGTGCTCCTTGGAGGATCAAATTCGCTGGATGTATAAAAAGCGTAACCAGTTTCTCATGGGTAGCCCCCTGAAAATAGTTAGTTCTTTTCTAGGCGCCTCGATAGCACAAATAAGTACGTACAGGAATATGGTACAAGACGCAATATTGAGCGTTTTCCCAATGATTTCATGTTTCAATTGACTAAGGAAGAATGGACCTAACTTGCGGTCACAATTTGTGACCGCAAGTTGGGGAGGTCGACGAAACGAGCCCCTTGTGTTTGCTGAGCACGGGGTACTAATGCTATCGAGTGTCCTCAACAGCCAACGAGCCATCCAAGTCAACATACGAATCATGCGGATATTTAACCAACTCCGAACAGCTATCATGAGCGAAACTGATATCCGCCTCGAAATTGAAAAGATAAAACGGTCGCTTGATAACCACGACAAAAATATTGAGTTAGTGTTTCACTACCTCGATGAGTTGAACGATAAGATTAAGCGACCACCACTATTGCCGGACAGGGAGATGGTGGGATATAAGATTAGTAAAAGCAGCAATGGGCAACAGCAATAGATCATCAGACGATGATGTAGAGCAAACAGAAAGACCACGGGTCGTTTATAGAGCAATTGGCCCGATATGAAAGCTAATTTTATGAATTAAAAACGATGCTACTGTTCCAAACAGATGCCAACTCCGCAATTTTTACATCATTGAAATCGGTGTTGAACAGTAAGTCCTTAAAAACGATGTAGGCTTATCTTTTTTTCAAATTTCGTTCTTTGATTCTTGAAATGGCGGCTTCGGTTTTAAAGTTCGAAAAACCAACCAGGTTAACTATGTCAGCAAGAGCATGCTCGTAATGGTTGTTGATTTTCTCCAAAACCTCGAAATCTGTCAAAAGAAGGTCCTGTTCCTGAAGCTTATTCTCAGAAATCGCTGTGCGTAGTAAATCGGCAACGGACTGATTAACAAATAAGAATTCGGGTTTATTGAAATATTTATCGGATAACAGCGCTGATAAATTACGTATCCATTGATCAGCGTGATTGGACGTGCATAAAAACCTGGTACCATCGGTGGTCAAGTTTGTCAAAAAGTTTTCGATAGCCTTTACCGTTGTTAATCCGGCATGAAAAGAATCGCGCAAAATGTAATCAATCCGATCAGCGCATAATTCTGGAGACGATCTTTCCAGTAATGTGTAGTTACCGAAATTATTTAGCGCATCTTCGAATCCGTATTTTTTTAAGACAGTAGGAATATCGGAATCTTGAATAACCTTTTCAAAAATATGTTCGTGGTAATCTTCTGCGGAGTAATGAAAAACATGATCGCCCACGTGTGAAAATGCGGTGTGAGACACATCATGTAACAGGGCGGCGATTTGTTCTGAAATAGAACCTCCATATTCGCGTACCAACCAAAAAACCCCAAGCGAATGGTCAAATCTTGTATGACTCAACTTTGAGTCAAATAAAAAAATAGCACCACCCTGGTGAACAGCTTTTAAACGTTGAACGGGTTGTGAAAATAGTAATTCTTCGATGACACCCTCAACACTAAAGCGCCCATAAATAAGATCCTCAATAACAGTCATAGCGCAAAAAAAGAAAATCTAAATACTAAACGATTAATAATGTAACAACCCAATTAATAGTTGACAAGCCCGCCGAGCAAGTGAATCCGCACTTTGTTTAAAAATATCGAAAGCAAAGCCCCGAAACGGGGAGGACCGGTGTGGTGGATGACAAAAGCGGCTAAAAAAGAGAAACCCGCCACTCTGAAAGTAACGGGTCTCCGCCCCAATGGGATTAGGGGCTATCAACCTAAACCTAGTACTAAAACGAAGGAGCTAGCGGATTATTTTGTTTGAAGGGAGAATTTTATGAATGCCATGAACGTGTGCTTCGAAAACGAGAATCAGCTGACCTGGAAATTCCATACTTTTGTTGTACGGCATCGGTATTATCTTACAGATCTTAAAACCGAATTTGTTTTAAGCAACGATTATTAAATGCATATAAGAAAGCAGTATTCTTACGTTCAGGAATCCCGAAATATTCTTTTTGATTATTGTAAAACAATTTCAGCTGAGAACTTCATCAGGAACAACGCTTCTTTTGGCCGCGGGGGAAGTATAAGAAATTTGCTTGTACATATTGCTAATACCTATGAATTATGGATAGCAAAGCTTGCTCTGGGCCGGGAAGTTGTTTTTGCGGAATTTGAGGACAATAAAAATATTCAGGATGTCATAGCCGTATTTGACTATGTTGATTTGTTCATGGCCGAATTTATCGATTGCATGAATGATGTAGAAGGTAAAATAGCATTTGAATTAAACGGCGTAATGCGGTCTGAAGAACCTATCAAATTATTTAGTCATGTGATTACCCACGAGTATCATCATAAAGGTCAGATTTTGTCATTAAGCAGACAGTTGGGATACATACCCGTGGACACCGATATCATGAGGTAAGGGGAAGGGCAGAAGGGAGCTACGATTATCGCTGTATTATTACAATAAGATAAACGGATATCGTCCGTTTATCTTGTTATTTTTTTACATTTGCGTATGGAAATTACGCGGATCATAGGTTCTCATGCCGATCAGCCACTACCCCATCAACTATTGATGTCGTGGTTAAAGGGGTATAAGCGACCCAATGACAAAATCTTGGGATTAAAGGCACAGGGCGTTTTGGAGCCGCTGAAAAAAGGATTGTATATTGCTGGCCCCTCCGTCTCGGAAACAAAGCCGGATTCTTTTTTAGTGGCGAACCACCTATTGGGGCCGAGTTATGTCTCGGTGGAAACCGCCTTGTCTTATTATGGACTGATACCGGAACGGGTCTATGAAATATCTTCTATGACAACAAAGGCGTCCCGGTCTTTTAAAACAGCATTGGGCCAATTCACGTACACACGGCTTCCGTTGCCCTATTATTCCTTTGGACTTGAAATGCATCAACTTCCTTCAAATCAGTATGTTATTGTGGCATCTCCGGAAAAAGCATTATGCGACAAGATAGTGACGACATCAGGCCTGACTTTGAGAAGTATCCCTAATGCATATGACTGCCTTGTCGATGATATGCGAATGGATGAATCGGCCCTAAAAGATTTGGATACAAAGGCCATACAGGAATGGATTCCCGATGCACCAAAAAAGAATAGTATACAGATGGTTGTTAACATGATAGCGCAGTTATGATAAAAGAATGGCTGGATAGCTACAAACCGGCAAATGAACAAGAAGCTAAGGACGCATTGAGGGAAATGATGCAGGAGATAGCGCTCGCTGGGCTTTATCGTGCCGGTTTCTTTGAAAAGGCTGCTTTTTATGGGGGAACAGCTTTAAGGATATTTTATGGTCTGGATAGGTTTTCGGAAGACTTAGACTTTTCATTGCTTGGCATTGACCCTGGATTTGATCTCGGCAAATATCAGGATGCCATTATCCATGAATTTGAATCATTGGGGATGAAAGTGTCGGTCAGGGAAAAGAAGAAAGCCGTTAAAAGCAATATAGATTCGGCATTCTTAAAGTCGGAAACGCTGTGGAAAGAGCTGGTTCTCGAAGGCATCATTCCCCAACAGGGAATAAACCGGATTGCTAATATCAAAATCAAAATCGAGGTGGATACGCAACCACCTTTAGGCTTTGAGACGGAAGAAAAACTGCTCTTGCGGCCTTTTTCATTTTACGTTAAATGTTTCTCCCTCCCGGATTTATTTGCCGGTAAAATGCACACGCTTCTCTTCCGTAAATGGGGGAAAAATGTAAAAGGAAGGGATTGGTATGATATGGAATGGTATATAAAAAAAGGGATTGCCCTCAATCTCCATCATTTCGTCGTTCGGGCGACAGATAGCGGTGACTGGAACAGCAATACAATAACGGAAAAGGAGTTTAGGGATTTGCTGGCTCAAAGAATTGATTCCGTAAATATGCAGTATGTTAGGGATGACATTCGGCGTTTTATCAAAAATCAAGACGTACTTGAAATTTGGAGCCCTAATTATTTCCACGAGCTTGCAGCTCACATGAAAGTCATAGAAGCTTAAAAACTGAACTCTTCTGCTCATTTTATCGCACGATAATCGAAAAACATCCGATTATGCCCAAAGATTTTGACCTTATATTCGCTTGCTTCATGACAAAATTATGGAGGTTAAAAAAGAAATGTATTGTGTCACCGTTATGACATGCCTGGTCATTTATCGGTAAAAGTAGCTTGATTTTGACGAGGCAGCTAGGATTTTGGAAAAAGCCAATATATTTTTGCGGCTCATTTTTGACTATTAGTTTACAACGCGATGAATATAGAACAGCTTTTTCAACCTTTTACTCTCAAATCCCTGCATATTCCAAACCGTATTGTCATGGCGCCGATGACGCGCTCGTTTTCACCGGGCGGGGTGCCTACCGATGAGGTTGCTGCCTATTACGCCCGCCGCGCACAGGGCGGGGTAGGTCTTATCCTGTCTGAAGGTACGGTCATTGACCGGCCCGCTTCGTCTAACGACGCCGATGTACCACGTTTCCATGGTGAGCAGTCATTAGCGGGCTGGCAGAAGGTTATCAAGGAGGTGCATGCTTCCGGTGGGAGCATGGGCCCCCAGATCTGGCATATGGGTATTATGGAAAACCATGAGTCGGGTTGGCTACCTGAGGCACCGTTTGAAGGTCCTTCTCCGTTTAAAAGCGCCGACTTTCAAAATGGACAGGCTATGAGCGAGGCCGATATCGCAGATACCATCCGTGCATTCGGTCAGGCAGCGGCCGATGCGAAGGCGTTGGGTTTCGACTGTGTGGAAGTCCACGGCGCCCATACGTATCTCATTGACCAGTTTTTCTGGGATGTAACCAACAACCGGTCCGACGGATATGGCGGAAAGACGCTGTTGGAACGGAGCCGGTTTGCCATTGAAGTGATCAGGGAAGTGCGCAAACGTGTAGGCCATGACTTTGCCATTATTCTCCGCTTATCGCAATGGAAAGGATCGGACTATGGAAATAAACTGGCGAAAACCCCGCAGGAAATGGAGGCGTGGCTTACTGCATTAGCGGATGCCGGGGTCGATATATTCCACTGTTCACAGCGCCGCTTCTGGGAGCCCGAGTTTGAAGGCAGTGATCTCAATTTTGCCGGTTGGGCAAAGAAGCTTACGGGGCGTGCAAGCATTACCGTAGGTTCCGTTGGCCTGTCCGGTGAGTTTCTGGCGGCCTTCCGCGGAGAGTCTTCCAACCCGGCCAGCCTGGACGAATTGCTGCGCCGCTATGACCGGGGTGATTTTGATCTGGTAGCCGTAGGCCGTGCCATCCTGGCCGATCCGCAATGGGTGCACAAAGTGCGTCAGCAGCGAAGCGGTGAGTTGGTGGGCTTTACCCGGGAAGCACTGGGGCAATTAATTTAACGTGAGTTTGGTTTAAGCGGCCAGCAAAAGCTGGTCGCTGTATTCAAATTCGATGTGCGGGTTGTCTCGTTTTAAACCAGACGGGTTCGCCCCAATGGGAGGAGGTCAGTACTGCCCGTTGGTTTTGAAGGAACGGAGTGTGCGAAAAGCAATAATTACACCAACGAGTCCCAATATGGCTGCGATAATTGCTCCTGCTTTTCCGCTGCCCGACCCGAATACAGCTCCTGCTGTGACAAAAAAATGTACTGTGCTAAAAACAACGGCACCGAGGCCGAACGCCAATGCGACTTTCGCACCATTTTTTTGCGAACGTTTTTTAGCCCGTATGGCAATGACGAGGCTCGACAAACCCAACACCAACTCTACCAAACCTAAGGCTCGGGCGGGTGTGATGCCTCGTACATATCCGCCTTCGTTAAAGAGTTTGGAAGTATCTTTACCTGTTTCTGCCACTTGTGAAAACGCCTCGCCCCATACCAATAATGTTAACCCCGCAATCAGTAAAAACGAAATATACTTCTTCATATGAATGTTGTTTCTGACAGTAAAATTACTGTTTTACGAAGGCGCAAATTTGTAAAAAAACGACATTTTTACTGCGATAAGCTATATGTACCCCTGTCTGTTGCAGTCAATGTTTCTGGCTTAAAGTATTCTTTCGGGTTAAAGCCTGAAAACTGCTTAAAATCGTGACTGAAATGCGATTCGTCATAATAGCCGAATTCCAAGGCTATTTCAGCTAAATGCTTATGCTGAAATTGTTTGCTGAGCAGGGAGTTGAACCTTGCAATACGTAAAAATTGTTTTGGGCTAAAGCCTGAAAATTCTTTAAATCTTCTTTCGAATTGCCTCACGGATAAAAAGTTGTTTGAGGCCAGTTCCTTTACTGAAATAGCCTGGTAAGCATTTGAAATCGTTTTGATAGATGAACATAAAACAGAAAATTCTGCGCTCACATTTTTTAATCGCGCTCCTAAAAAATCGAACACTATTTTAATCCTTTGACTATTGTCTTCTGCCAGCTTTATTTTCTCTTCCAGTATTTCTCCCTCTTTGCCGCAAAGCGTTTTAATGTCAACAGACTGATTGGTAAGTTCGTTTGCGGGCACCTGAAACAATTGCGTAAGGGCGTGAGGGTATAAATAGAATCCCAGAATACCGAAATCAGTGTTTGATATAACGCTGCTGATCGATGCTGTCTGCCCGTAAATTCCGGTAATCAGGTTTTTTTCCGTATCAGCTACCGATTTGTATTTGAATTGGCCTTTATAACAGAAGATGACCTCGGGGCAGTGGTGGGCAAATGCGTGGTGAATAAATGGCTGTTCTTTGGAAGCGTTGTATTCTAAAAACCAGAAGAACCGAATATAATCAGCAAGATGTGGTGGTGGGTGTATGATTTTAAAGTTCATTTTTGCGAGCCGTTTATGATACTCCCTATTTGCTGGACAACTTATGCGCTAATTTAAGATATAATTACGACTAAAAAAGAAAAACCCGTCACGCTGAAAGTAACGGGTCCCCGCCCCAATGGGGTTAGGGGTATAATGGATTATTTTGTTTGGGGGTAGAATTTTATGAATGATGTGAACATGTGCCTGAAAAGCGAGAATTAGCTAACCTGGAAATTCCATACTTTTGCTGTATGGCATCGGTACAGGAAGTAGACTTGCATCTCAAGGCGTTCATGCGCAATACGACAGGGCTAAGTAATGAGCAGATGGTACAGTTAAGCATAGCGCGCATGCGCGCTGCACTAGACAAGGCCATTGAGCAACGCCAACGGGAAATCCGATTCATCCATGGGCATGGAACCGGCACATTGCGCGATCGGGTATACCACGAACTGCGGGTTTACCAGCAAAAGGGCCTCATCGAATCGTTTGAACCTTCGTTTTTCAACTCGGGGGCGGTAAATGTGATTGTCTATTACGGATAAGGGGGTGAATAGTCTGAAGTAGCGCGTTACGCGTTTCAGTTTTTTTCGACCAAATACTTCCAGTAACGTTTAGGTACATGCTGCACGTGCAGTTTAAAGTTGCGACGAGCGGTAATGTTTGTACTTTTGAAATACAACTTCCACAGGCGTTTAAAAAGGTCATCGCGTTCGTCTAATGAAAGGGAGAGTGCTTCGGCTGACGGCCCGCCAGCTGGCGTAGTGGTCAAATGTACTTCTCGCACGTTGGTTTGATCGTATAGGATTCCGTAACGGCGCTTGATATCGAATATCAGCCAGGATTGGTCGGCATACCGGTTTTTGAAAAACTTCGCAATAAGCGGTAGTACATTAAAATCGGGTTCTACCGTAGCAAAGAACAATCCATTGCTACATTTGCTGAACCGTACGAATGCTTTCATACGATGGCGTTCGCGATTTATTTGTTTCAATGTTTTTGCAAAATAGAGCACGTGGTGCTCGCCGAAATTTTTCAGGATATTGGGTCTTCCCTTGAAAATCTGCTGTATTAACTTATAACCTGACGCCCAGGCATTGGGGTCTTCTGATAAAAATACATGAAAAAAAGCTTCTGCATCTTTCTCTCCCAATTGCCTCACCAACCCGGTCTGTACCCGTTGTGCTTTGGCCAGGTCAGTGGTAATTACGCGATGGCTTCCGAAAAGCGACCCCTGGGGAATTGCCGTAGAACGGGGCGTAGCATCCCATTCGCCGCGTTCGAAACTCTCGAACAGGCCCGTTAGGTAGCCGGGGTAAGAACCGTCAAAGATATACTGCATGTTTTCGACGTTAAGACCTCAAAATAGTGTCAGTTGATGGGTGTGCACTTTTGACGCATATTTGTTGGCGGACTGCGAAAGAATGGTGTGTCTTACGATATCCATCGATGGTGCGCCGAGGACAAGTGGAGCGTCTGCATAGCTTATGAAATGCTTAGCCCGATTAAAGGCCAGTCCCATTTTTTGCAGCTGGTAGGCGTGCAGGCGCCCGAATTTTCGGGCGTGGATAATCTTCATCGCCGATTGACGGCCAATGCCCGGCACGCGGATGATTTCCTTCAATCTTGCCCGGTTGATATCTACTGGAAAGAATTGCGGGTTGCGTAATGCCCAACTCAACTTGGGATCAACGGCCAAATCGAGTTGCTGGTGTGCCGGATCGAGAAGCTCTTCCAACTTGAAATCGTAAAACCGGAGCAGCCAGTCGGTTTGATACAATCGGTTTTCGCGCAGGAGCGGAGGCACCGACCCAATCTGTGGCAGAAGGCTATGAGAGTCATTTATAGGAATATAGCCGCTATAATATACCCGTTTTAGCTTGTAGTCCTGGTAGAAGGTATTTGCTACCTGCATAATTTCAAAATCTGTTTCGGGGGTTGCACCGACCACCAACTGGGTGCTCTGACCGGCCGGAACGAAAGACGGCACCCGCTTGATAACTTTTTTCTCCGCTTTATAGGCGCTGATTTGATTTTGGATCAAAGCGAGTGGCTTCTTGACCGATTCGTGGTCCTTTTCTGGGGCGACCATTTTCAGGCCGGCTTCAGTGGGCAGCTCAAGGTTTATGCTCATCCGGTCGGCGTAAAGGCCGGCTTCCTTAATAAGCTCTTCACTGGCGCCGGGAATGGTTTTAAGGTGGATATAGCCATGGTATCGTTCTTCCAAACGTAGCTTTTTCACGATGAGGAGCAGACGCTCCATGGTGAAATCAGCGCTTTTGAAAATCCCCGAACTGAGGAATAAACCTTCAATGTAATTTCGTCGGTAAAAATTCATGGTCAGGTCTATGACTTCCTTTACCGTAAATGCGGCCCGTTGGACATCGTTGCTCCTGCGGCTTACGCAGAACGCACAATCGTAAACACAATGATTGGTCAATAATATTTTGAGCAGCGACACGCAACGGCCATCTTCCGTATAGGTGTGACATATGCCCGACTGCGATGCGTCGCCGATACCGCCGTTGTTTCTGCGCCGGCTTCCGCTGGAGCTGCAACTCACGTCATATTTGGCGGCATCAGCAAGGATAGCCAGTTTTTCCTCAATTCGGTCCATATTTTCAAGCAATTTAACTGCCTCAAATATGCTAAAAAAAATAGCACATAAAAAGTACGGAATGATTTAAGCTAAGGAACAAGGTAGGCAAAGGCAAACAAAAAAATCTGCGTTCTGTTATACATGCGTATTGGCGCAAAACGATACAATGCATAGTTGGCGATAATTTTATTTTCAATAACGCAAGAATTATGAGCACAGATAATTTGAAAGACGAAGAAGCCATTGGAAAGCTGAAAGACATGATCGATAAAATTGACATCGGCATGCTTTGTTCCTTTACCGCCGCTGGTGACTATCCACATGCTGTACCAATGAGTCGACAAGAGGTGGATGATGAAGGTAACATCTGGTATTTGATTTCATCGGAGAGCGAAACACACGTTAACTTGAAAAGGAATAGTAAGGCGAGCATATTGTTTTCTCATGTAGGTGACTACAATTTCTTGCATGTGAATGGCGTGGCGGAAATCACCAATGATAAGCAGCGGATAGAAAAATACTGGAATAAGATGATGGAAGGGTGGTTTGAAAAAGGGAAAGATGATGCTCGGATAAGGGTCTTAAAAATCGTTCCTGTTGAAGCGTATTATTGGGATAATAAGTCTAATAAGTTGATAACGATGCTGAAAGTAGCAGCAAGTGCCGTTACCGGCCAGAAAATGGATATAGGCAGAGAAGGCGAACTTAACTGGTAAGTAATTTTCTTCTCCTGCTAATTTAAGGAGTCAATTTGGCACCCTAAAATAAGGCGGCAAAAGAAAGCCCCGAAACGGGGAGAATCGAAGCTTTCAAACTAACCAATTATAAACCTACTTATGAAAAACAAATCTTACTACTGCCTATATAACACATGCCACCTCGGTTTTGTTGCGATTAATTTGTTAAACGTTGTTAAATTTTTGTGCGGCGCTCTGTAGGTCTCTCGACACATCAAGACGCCCCTAACCATCATAGCCTCAGGGAAAACACCGTTTGAAGGGAAAGATCGGCAGTTGTTTTTAAGTGGGCTGAGAAAGTTCTCCACGGAAGAGGGGAATCGAAGATATGTTTTAGTCGAAAATGCTGAACATTATGTCTTCTATGATGAACCAGACTTGGTGGTCCGCGAAATAGTCAATCTATATAATCAGATCAACAAAGAATAGACCTTCATTACAACCACTAATTCAACTTATAGTGCGGTGGAGGAATACGCCTTAAATGAGTTGTAAATGCGTAGATATGCTGTATGAAAAAACAGCGCACGGGAAATTGAATTGACGATTCTTCTTTACTTATTTTCGTTCCAATAATAGCTGTCGGGATAAATCCTTTGCCCGAAAATCGCCGTACCCACCCTTATAATGGTTGCTCCCTCGGTAATGGCTGTTTCCATATCGCCACTCATACCCATTGACAATTCGTGCATGTCTACGTTGGGGATATGTAAATTGACAATTTGCTGTTGAATATCTTTGAGCAATCGGAAGCATTTGCGCACTTTTTCCGTTTGGGCACTGAATAAACCAATAGTCATCAGGCCTTTTATTTTAAGGGTTTGAAACTGCGCTACGCGTTTTACCAAGTCAACAGCATTTTGGGGGCTTACACCAAATTTGCTTTCTTCAAAGGATGTGTTTACTTGTATCAATACTTCTATGGATTTATTTTCAAACTGTAGGCGCTGGTGTAGTTTTTCTGCCAAATCCAAACGGTCAAGCGACTGAATGCAGGACACATTACATTTCAACAGGTCTTTGATTTTGTTGGTCTGCAAATGCCCTATAAAATGGTTGGTGTGCGGAATTTCTTTTAAGACTTCGTATTTTTCTTTGAGTTCCTGTACCTTGTTTTCTGCGATAAGCGTATGGCCTGCCTGTAATGCGGTTTTGATGCGCGCTGCGGGGACGGTTTTGGTTGCCAATAGTAATTTTACTTCATCGGGGTTTCGGTTACTGCTTATACAGGCATTGTTTATCCGTTGGCGTATAACGGCAATGTTTTGTATTATTTCTTCATTCATACTTCTGCACATTTTTGTTTTTCTTCCAATTCCCTTATCAGTGCTGATTTTACCCAAGTAAAGGTGTGGTCTTTGGCTTCGGCAAACGGGATGTCGTATTTGCGAGCTATGCCCTGCAACGTTACCGTGGTACGTCGCCAAAATAGGACGCTTTCTGCGTTTAAACTCGTTTGCTTTGACTTAATAAATTTGAGGTCGGGAATGGATTTGAACCACTGTGAAAGGTATTGCGTACCCTTGTCTGACCACTCGACCACCCGACCTTGTTGAGTTAAAAGACGAACAAATTTAACCAGCCCTGTCCGTTATTTCCACCCATAGTAATAATTGTGATTGCCGTCATGCTCAAATCCGCAACGCGGATATGGTTTGTTGCCTATATCGTTTGTTTTTTCGGTTTCAAGCATCAATCCGCAAGCTTACGAAAAAGAATTAACAAAAGCTATTGAGGCGCTGGAAACGGGATTTCTACAATCGTTCTGAACGTCAGGTTTACTCTCGGTGTTTTTATTTTTTTGCTTGGCGGTAATCGGTGTAGCCAATGCGTTTGTGTGGTGTCTTTCATGACCAATAAACTACCATGGGCTAAAAACAACTCCACTTTTTCTTTGGTTTGCTTGTGTTTAAATGCAAATTTTCGTTCTGCTCCAAAACTTAATGAGCCTATTGCGCCGTCTTTTTTCAAATCGGTTTCTCCATCACTGTGCCACGCCATACCCTCGTCGCCATGGTGATAAAGATTAAGCAAACAGGAATTAAAATGTTCACCCGTTTCTTTTTCTATCCATGTTTTTAATTCCAATAATTCTTTTGTCCACGGCAAAGCATATTTTGTGGTGTTGGAATAAGTGTATTCAAATGGCTTTTCGCCATACCATGCTACTTTTCGTTTGGTAATGATTTTCTTTCCGAAAATTATCGCTTCATCGTTTCGCCATTCGATTGTTTCCAATAGGCTGTTTAGGTAAAGGTCTGCTTGCGCTTTGGATAAAAGCCTGCCGTAATAGTTTACAGTTCCATCGTATGGCAACCAATTCTTATGCTTATCTGTAGTTTGGTTAAATAAATCCATGCTTCCATTTTTTATAGGCTACTTTCATGCAATGCCCACAAGGGCGATAATTATTTTGCAGTGCTTCCTGCGCTGATTTAAAGAAAACCTGGTTTTCGCTTTTCATTCTTTTACCCGAAGTACACCCCAATACACCGTAAATTTTCAGTTTGCTGTTGCCGCCGAAACGGATCTCCTTTTTTCGGATTTTGCTTCTCAATTCACTATCCGAAATTTCGGCATGTCGTATCATATCCTAACTGACGGCATCGTGGAAAATAATTCCCAATGTATGGCGCTCGCCTGCTTTTACTTCGCTTACCCCGTGTTTCATATTCACCCGGTAATAGCCTTTTTTACCTTTTTCGGGCTTGAAATTAGTTGTAAAAATCAACATATCGCCTTTTTTCGGTTTTAATACAATGGCTTTGGATTGTGCTCTCGGGATTTGCTGGGTCAATACAAATTCACCACCTGTGAAGTCTTTGTCGGGTTCGTTTAAAAATAAAACAGTCTGTATCGGAAAATACACATCGCCATACAAATCCTGGTGTAACGTATTGAAACCGCCTTTGCCATATTTCAAAATCAGAACAGTGGCTTTTTGCTGTCCGTTCTGGTGGCATTGTTGCAACAGCGCTGCGTGTGCTAACGGAAATTGCGTGTCAATATTCAAGGCCCTAAACCAGGCGTTTGCAATGGGTGCGAGGTGCGTATAAATAGCTGTTCTGATTTGCTGTATAATTTCGGGCAACGGATAATTGAAATATTTGTATTCGCCCAAGCCGAAACGGTGTCGTTCCATGACTACCGTTTTTCTGTAAGCGTTTGGATGGTTGTATTCGGATTTCAGCGTTTCGCACTGTTCGTCTGATAACAGGCCCGGAATGATGGCATAACCGTTTGCATGCATTGTTTCCGTGACGTCTTGCCAATCGGTATTTTCTATTTTTCTGATAAGGCCGCGCATTGGTTTATCTTTTAGCTTTTTGAATTTGTTTTTGCGCTTTCCCAGCCGATAATGGCGGTTTTTCGGGTATTACCCCACATATAACCGCCAAAGTTTCCTGATGATTGGATAACACGATGACAAGGAATGACAAACGCAACGGGATTGTTTCCGATAGCCGTGCCAACGGCTCTGGAAGCAGTTGGATTGCCAATTTGTTCAGCGATACTTCCATAAGTTGATAGTTTTCCCAACGGTATTTTTAGTAAACTTTCCCAGACTTTTAATTGAAAATCGGTGCCTTTAAGGTGCAGTTTGATTTCGGCTGGTTTGCTCCAGTCATGCTGAAAGATAAATAAAGCGTTTTGTTGAAAAAGGTCTAATTTCCGTTGAAATACAGCATTTGGAAATTTTGCCATCAGGGCGTTCAATGCGTTTTCTTCATCATCATCGAACGCCATATAGCAAACGCCCTTCGGTGTGGAAGCAATGATAAGCGAACCGAACAGACTTTCGGCAAAGCTATAATTGACAGATAAATTTTTACCGCCGTTTTTATATTCCGCAGGTGTCATTCCCTCAATGTTTACAAATAAATCGTGTAAACGACTGGTGCTTGACAACCCTGTTTCAAAAGCGGTGTCAAACAATGTGGCTTGCGCTTCCTTTAATATTTTCTTGGCATGTTCTACACTGATGTACTGCAGAAATCTTTTTGGACTAGTACCAGCCCATTCGGTAAATAACCGCTTGAAATGTGAGGGACTTAAATGTACCTGTGCTGCAACTTTATCGACATTGGGTTGGGATTTGAAATTTTCCTTGATATAATCAATTGCTTTAGCAATGCGACTATAGTTGATATTTGCCTGTGTTTCCATATCCATATAAATTTCTATACTGCAAATATCTAACATGCGGCATTACCATAAAATCCGAAATGTGCTATTCTTGATTTGCCTAGCACCTGGATGTTTTGCCTTACACATTTTTCCTTGTTTTCGTGGATTGCGTGGAACAAAAGTACGTGATAACTTTGTGTTGATACATCGATTGATATATGAAAAGGAAAGTACAAACCATTACACTCGCCCTGGTCGCAGTGTTGGGCATTTTGTCGTGCAGCAAAAATAATGGTGCCAATCCCGATGATGAAAATGGCGGAAATGGGAGTCTGACCGGCAAAATTATATACACCTTCACCGGAAATGTGTATCAGCTGGATTTGGAGACAAACCGGCAAAGTACGTACTTCACATTCAACACTTACGGATTCAATTCTTGGGATATGGGCCTGGACAGACAGTTCAGGCTGACCAGCGAACGGGAAGCCGGTGTGTTTGATGTGGCTAAAATTACGTTAGTACGCAATTCGGATGGAACGATCGCCGATGAATTTGATTATGTTTCACCGAAGGGTGTAGACACAGACGTAAAAGCATTGCTCTCGCCCGATAATAAGAAAGTGCTGTACAGCCCGACATTTGACAATGGCATCGTCATAACCGATTTGGACGGGAAGGTACTCACCCATTTGGAGGCGGTGAACACCGAAACGGGCCCCATGGCTTTCGGGATCAGTGATGAGGTACTATGGCTTCCGGGCAACCGTATTGTCTTTACCTTAAACGAACGGTATATTTTCCGATCTGACCCACCCTATACAGGCCTTACGTTGATAAAAGAGATGCCCTATACGGTATGGGGCAACCTGCGGGTAAACAAGCAGGGTACACAGCTTGCGATGATGGTGAGTAATCATATATACGTGATGGATGTGGACGGTAATGATTTACGCCAGGTTACGGAAAGTAGCGGCGGTGAAATCCAGGCCGACTTCTCTCCCGACGGGAAACACCTGCTGGTAGCGAAAAAAATCGGGCCTACGTTCTTTTACTGGAACCTTGCCATTATCCCGAATGACGGACGGGTGTATAACATGGATAGTGACGAAGAAGTAATCGTCATACAACCTGAAGGAGAAGAGATCCTCCCTGCGGTTGATGGCGCCACATTCTGGGTGGAATGACCTTATTAACAGGAGAGAACAAGGTTTACAAATAAAAAAGTCCAATCATAGCAATAACATAGGCGCTCAATGCTATCCAGGAATCTGCGCCGATACCGCCGTACCGTTTATTGCTTTTGATCAGCATTCCGGAGAGGAATATGAGCGTAATAAGCATGCCCACGCCGGTAAGGTATATATTTACGTTAGCTGCACTGGGCAATACGGCATCGTTTGTAATAAGCGTAGCGGGGATAAATAATACGGGCAGGAATACGTTTCCGCCAAATATATCACTAATAATAGGTTGATAGGATTTGTTGCGGACAAAAGCCAACCCTCCCGAAATTTCAGGTAATGAGGTTACCAGCGCCAATACGGTTGCGCCAAAGATAACGCCGTTTATCTGATAGTGGGATGCAATGGCGGAACTGGTGGCCTCCAATAGCACACCAAATACCAATACGATGGTAGACACGACGATGAGCCATATCAAGGCAGAAGTTCTGGTGAATGCTGTTTTCGGCTTGTCTTTAGGTGGAACCGGGTTGTTTTTCTGGAATTTTTTCATCGCAAAGATGCTGAGGATCCACATGACGCCGATGAGCACCTCAGGAGGAGTTGTTCTCGCAAAAAGCAGGGAATTTCGGAATTGATGGCCAATAACAACCACAGTTAAGATAGCAACAAGGAAGAGCCCCTGGATGACGCTGGTCTCGCTGCTGGTTAGCGTGGATAGTGGTTTGTGCTGTTTTCTTGAGGCGAAATCGAACAGGACCAACAGCACCGATTGGACGGCAATACCTCCGAGGATATTTCCCGTTGCCAAGCCAATATCACCTTTCAGGGCGCCATTGGTAATGATCGCTATTTCCGGTAAATTAGTGACCACGGCCAGAATGAGCGTCCCGCCGAATGCGCTGCCAAGCTTGAATTCCGCATCGATGAAATCGACAATGTCAGAAAGTTTGGTGCAAAAATACCAGATGGTACCAGACGCGACAATAAATACGATAATATTTAATGTGATTCCAAAGTTAAATTCCATCTTATCGTAGTTGTTTGAATTTCTTTGACCACCTCCCGTTTAAAATTAGTGATTTAATCGCCGAATCTCTAATTATTAATGCTCCGCATTTTTGGAAGGAGGTGAACGTAATAGAATCCCCCCCTCATTTGTCGCTAATGCCCCGCAAAAACAACTTGAGATACCAATATCTTTGATGTTAGATTAGCGTCTTATGAAAGCAATATATCTCCATCCGGCTCCATGTATTACAGCTTATGTTCAAGAATTGCTTATTATTGAAAGCGTTGAAGTTACAACCCCTTTCGTATTGCCCCTTTTTGCGAATGGTATGCCCACACTGCTTTTCCAAACGGCCAAAGGGCAACTGGGAAATTCCAGGAACTACCTATCTTTATTTGGACAAACGGTATTGCCTGACACCATAACCATCCATGAGGATTTCACGATGATTGCCTATTTCTTTAAACCTTACGCACTGAATTCTTTGTTTGGGGTTTCTGCCTGGGAATTGACCGACCATCCGATTGACCTGAACTTGTTGCCGGTTTCCATCACGGCCGACCTACAGGAACGGCTATTGAGCGCGGCTTCCACCCGGGAGATGATCGCCATCCTGGACGCTTACATCTATAGACTCCTCACTAAAATCGAAGTGGATATGCGCATCATGAAATATGCTGTGGAGAAAATCGCGGCGAAACCCACTGGAAAAAACCTAACGACAGTGCAGGATGAACTTTGCATGACGGGCCGTACATTTCAGCGGCAATTTGAAAAAACAATCGGTGTTAAACCCTCGCGCTACCGAAGGATTTGCCAATTCAATGCCGCTTTCCGGCAACTCAACAGCCTTCAGTTCAAAAATCTCACAGCGCTTTCCTACAGCAACGGCTATGCAGACCAGAGCCACTTTATCCGTGTATTCAAAGAGTTTACTTTTCTAACGCCCGGTGAATACCTAGCCTATAGCAAGGCTCGTGAAAATTGATTTTGTCAGTTTTGTTCTATTCCCATGCCGCGACCCTCCATACCTTTGAATCATAAACAAAATAATATAAGAAATGGAAAACAACATTTATCCGTGCCTTTGGTTTGATGGTCAGGCTCAGGCAGCAGCAAAATTTTACTGCTCAGTTTTCAAGAACGCCAGGATTAGGGCAGACAACCAGATGGTGGTCGAGTTTGAGCTTGATGGCAAAAAATTTATTGGCCTTAATGGTGGTCCGCAGTTCAGATTTAATGAGTCGATCTCATTTATAATAGACTGTGAAACCCAGGATGATATTGATTACTATTGGGAAAAATTGACGGCCGACGGTGGTAGTGAAGGTAACTGCGGTTGGCTGAAGGACAAATTTGGCATATCTTGGCAGGTTGTGCCTACTGTTTTGCCCAAATTACTCAGCAATCCCGAAAAAGCACAGAAAGTGATGGAGGTTTATATGAAAATGAAAAAGTTCGATATCAACGCCCTTGAAAACGCATCATGATGGTTGTCGAGGCCGCCTCCGATGTGCTGACAAACCGCCATTGACTTCTGAAAGAGAAATAACCGAAAGGAAGTAGATTATTTGGATATTCCGCGCGAATAGGTTAAGTATGCAAAGATGGCCGCAACGAAAACACATAAAAACCTGGATGCAATAATTCCACCTGATATCATCTTGGTAGCATGTGGTGCATCGATGTGGTTGATAACCACATATGTTGCCAGACTGCCATTTGCCGTGCCCTATCGAGCCGTGTTGGCCGGTGGGTTTATGCTAGGTGGGCTGATTATTGTTTTTTCTGCTAAGATGGCACTTCGTAAACATCGTACCACGGAGCGCCCGGACCACCATTCTCTGCTAAAAACTGCGGCACTGGTTACTTCCGGGCCCTATGCTTTTTCGAGGAATCCTATTTACTTGGGGATGATATTGCTGCTCATTGGTTGGGCGCTGCTATTGAACAACCTCTTGAACCTACTTGTGATAGTGGCTTTTGTTATATCCATCACCAGATTGCAGATTATGCCTGAAGAGAAGATGCTCGGGAATTTATTCGGTGAGCGGTACTTACGCTATAAAAGCCAAATTAGTCGCTGGATTTAATCTCTACGTCTTTTTAACCTCGTGCTTGGGGTTATTGTGTTGAACCGTTCGGGCTTTCTGTTGGCCTGTAGTACAGCACGACGGCACCGGAATGGAACGTCTTGGTTTTTATGAGCTTGAGAAACTTCATGTCGCCGATGTTTTTAAATAACGGTAAACCTTTCCCTGCGATAATTGGGTGTATACAAAGCTGGTATTCGTCTACTAAGTTAAGTTCCGTGGCGGCTACAATCAAGCTCGGACTGCCCACCAATATGTCTTTATCTGATTGCTGCTTAAGTGACAGAACTTCGTCTTCGAGGCTTCGCGTTGCGATCCGCGCACTTTCCCAATCCACCTTTTTTAGCGTCTGGGAAAAAACAACTTTGGGGATGCGGTCCATGATCACTGCGAATTCATCAATTACTTGGTTACCGGTGGGTTTCTTTACGATCGGTGGCCAATACTCCATCAGTTGATAGGTTGTCCTTCCGTATAGCACAGTGCCGATACTGGTCAGTAGCGCACTGTAATGCTGATGCAATTCGTCGTCTGCAATCCCGTACGTGTGGTCGCAGAACCCGTCAAGCGTCATATTGATTCCTGCAATTAGTTTTCCCATGATGTATTGTTTAAACGCTGTTTATACAAAGATACCACTGATACATGGCAATGAGACTGGGAGAAAGAGACAAACTACAGGGGTGGAAAAGCCAGCATGCACCAAAAGTGTATTATTTCCAAAAACGTATCTTTATACGCGATGGCGGAATTAAGGAATAGAACCATACCATATGGGCTGGAGCGGCTCGGCATTTTTACCTACAAAGTGCTCGTTTGGCTTTTTCTGGGTATCGTTATCGGTTCGTTTGTAGCCCAGATTCAGGGCTTTATGCCGATGTGGTTTCTTGTGGTGCATATTCTTGGCTCCATTGCGTTGGGTTGGGTATTTGGGATGGTATATCTTGGATATATCGATTATAAAGCACGTCTATCGGCATTCGGCCCGGTGAATGCCGCGAACAGCGCTGCCCCTGCACGGATAGACCACATTTATTATGCTGGTATACGGATGATGGAAAAACGTGATTTAATGGTTGTCGAAGTCACCGTATTTCCGAGATCCGGCAGGCCGTATCAGACAACAATACGCCAATTCATGACAGCCGATCAGCTTGATCAGCTGGACGAAGGGGCAATGGTAACCTTCTACGAAGATGCACACGACCCGGGATATGGCACGATATCGCCCGAATTGCCGACGGGCGAACTCCGGGCAGACGTTGAGACGTTTAGGGCGGATACGATCTTTCCCGAACGGCGAAAAACAGGGCTCTTACTCTTGGTTGGACGTAATCCGAACGTGTTTACGCGGTCGGTGAGTATGGTACTGATCTTCGCGCTGTTTGGTTTCGGCTTTCTTTCGCCTTTTATAATGACGGGCAATGTAGACTGGCTGCGCTTGAGGATGACCTATTTTCCACAGAAGCTGGTTTTTCAGTACAAAGGGAATTTTAATCCGGAAGCGTTCAGAAAAACTTATGATAAGGCCATTGAACACATCGGCGACCGGCATATTGAATCCCTGTTGTTTTACAAAGACTTTACCGCCGTACGGGCAGAAGACTCCGATAAGCCCGGCTTCATCGCGCATACGACCATAACCGGCAATCTCGTGGAAGAAGGTATCTTGTCATCGACGGCCGCAGAGCCCGATCGGCTGTTCACCGTCGATTCAATCCGCTTCGATTTGTTCCGAAAGGCGCTGGACGATGTTGGAACCGATCATGATGTGGAAGACATCATGTACATCGGCGTCCGTAAAAGGTCTGGAAGGGATGTGACCATCCACATCGTCTTTAGTGGTGGCCGTGAGTCACTTGATTATCACGGTGAAACTGGCGTGCGATTGCCGAAGTGAGAAGGATGGCCTAACCAAAAATACGATCATAGGGCCAGTAACCGATCCCTCACGAGCAAACAGGCGCCGATAACCCCGGCTTTTCGACCCAATTTGGAGATGATCATCTGGGAATCATTGTTCACCAGGCTGAGCGAGTATTTATATAACGCGTTTTTTATGGGGAGCCGGATGTAGTCGCCGGTGGCGGCAAGCGCACCGCCGAGAATAATCAGTTCCGGATTAAACAGATTTACCAGGGTGGCCATACCCTTGCCGATTTTTTCGCCCGCTTCGGTAATCAGCTCAATGGCTAGCGTATCGTCGTTGTTGGCTGCGTGAATAATGTCTTCAAGGGTGATGTCCTCCGTATGTTCTTTGATTTTTGTAACGGTACTTGTTTCGCCATGCGCAATACGTTCGCGGAAAATTCGGACGAGTGCCTGTCCCGATGCCTCGGTTTCGAGGCAGCCCTTCTTCCCGCAGTGACAGATGATCTCATTGGCGAAGGCGGGAATATGCCCGAGTTCTCCGGCAAACCCCGATTTGCCGTAGTAGAGTTGTCCGTTAACCATAATGCCCATGCCTATACCATGGTCAAGGTTTACAAAAAGGACATTCTTCTCGTCTTTGACCACGCCGCTGCAAAATTCACCGTATGCCATGGCGCGTGAATCGTTTTCCAGAAACGTATGAATGCCTAACGCCGCTTCGATAATTCGGCTTAATGGGTCTTCATGAAAATTAAAATAACTATAGCTGTATCCTGTCAGGTAGTTGATCCGCCCACCCAGGTTCACGCCAATCCCCAGTATTTTTTCCCGCCGGATGCCGCTGCTTTTGATGAATTCATTGATGATGGAACAAAGTGATTCGAGTGAGACCTCGTTGTTATTAAGCAGATAGGGAATGCCGAATGTGCTTTTGACCAGATTGCGCCGGAAGTCCATGAGCCCGATGTTAATGTGAAAGTTTTTGACTTCCACACCTACAAAAAACGCGGAATCGGGCGCCAACCCGTAGAGATTCGGCTTGCGGCCCACACCAGCTTCGGTCTTGCCGTAATCTTTTGCAATGCCTTCGGCAAGCAACTCATTAACAAGGTCGTTAGTCTTGGGGATGCTGATGTTCAGTTCCTTACTCAAGTCGGCCAAGGTAGAATTGCCCTCGTTAGCGAACTGGATGAGGATACGCTTTTTCAGTTGGATATTTTTGAACGCTACCCCCGAGTGGTTATTGTTATGCAGTACATCAAAAAAATTGGTCGTTTTATCCATAAGGTTACCAGGTAATACAAGGCAAAGATATCATTTTTAAATATTTTATTTAATAGAAAGGATCATTAACATGATTTTGGCCTACTAAAGGTGTATTAGTACATTTTATTTAAAATATTTTAATAATATATTGCCAGTTAAAAAATTAATTTGTTATTTAGCCTCCTGTTAGTGCTGAATATTATTTGATTAGAAACCTTAACAATGAAAAGAGTCTTTTTTATGCATGGATGCGTGTTTTTGGTGCTTGCCATGATAGTCTCCCTGATGCCTCGCGTCGCTTTCTCGCAGACCAATCATCGGTTTTCGGGAAGGATAGTCGACGGTTCTACCGGAGAACCTTTGTCGAATGCAACGGTTACGGTACTTAAAACCCAACAGCAGCAGTTTACAGATGAGGCAGGTGATTTCCTGATTTTAACCGATGAGGATTCCATTACGATAGCCGTATCGTCGCTAGGCTACGAAACCCAGGAAAACACTTATCACTACGGAGACGATATCCTGATTCAAATGGCGTTGGCCAATCGGATGCTCGACGAGACGGTGGTTGTAGGGTATGGCGTTCAGAAGAAAGCCAACCTGACAGGTGCCGTCGACCAGATCAGCGGGGATGTGCTACGGAATCGACCGGTAGCTAGGCTGTCGCAAGCGCTTCAGGGCCAGATCGGAAACTTAAATGTGGTTGCCAACACCGAAGGTGGGGCACCGGGTGCAAAGCAAAATTTGAATATTCGCGGATTTACCGGATTGGGGACCATGTCACCGCCTTTGGTCGTTATCGACGGCGTTCCGGGCGGCGATATCAATGCGATCAACCCGAATGACGTGGAAGACATCTCAGTATTAAAGGATGCGGCTTCAAGTGCCATTTATGGAGCAACGGGGGCGTACGGCGTCATCCTGGTCACCACGAAGCAAGGGAAACGGAACCAGCGGGCGCAGGTGAATTATACGAACAACATCGGGTTCTCGCAGGTTATCAACGTGCCTAAAATGCTCAATTCGCTCGATTTCGCTGGCCTATACAACGAGGCGTTTGGAAACGCCGGCCGGGCACAGTGGTTCGATGATGAGACCATTGGTAGAATTAAAGATTATCAATCGGGCGTGCTCAAAGATGAGACCGTATTGACGCCCGACGGGTTTGCCTGGATGCAATGGAATGCGTCGAATGCGAACAACGACTGGTTCGATATTTACCTGAAGGACGTGAGCAGTAACCAGCAGCATAACATCGATGTAACGGGTGGCAGCGATCGGATTTCCTACTTCGTTGGTGCGGGGATGAACCTCCGCAACGGGATGTTTAATTACGCGGACGAAAAATACCGGCAGTTCAACCTGCGGGCCAACCTTTCGGGCGATGTGACTTCCTGGATGAAATTCAGTGCACGGACATCTTTCCAACGCGAACAAACCGACGTACCCTTCTTTTATGGCAATTCGGGAACCTGGATGATGGAACAGATTGCACGGCGGTTTCCGACCGTAGCGCTCCGTAACCCGGATGGTAATTACTCTTATGACTCATTTGTCCCTTTTTTCGAACAGGGCGGGCGTAACAGCAATACGAGAGATGCATTGAACCTTACCGGCGAATTGATATTCAATCCATTACCTGGATGGGACATCACGGCAAATTACACGCTGACAGCTAATTACTTTAATGATGAACGGCAGGGGAAGACTTTTTATTTGCCATTGCCGAAAGACGGGCAGTTGCGGGGCGGCCAATACCCCGATGAAGTTAGCCGGACGTTCTCTGCAGCGAACACACACCTCATCAACTTGTTTAGCTCCTACGAAAAGCAATTCGACGATCATTATTTCAAGGTGCTGGGCGGATACATCCGGCAAGATTACGACTACAAGGAGCTGTTTGGAAAGAACAACTTTGCATATTCCCAAAACATTCCATCGCTGACCCTGACGTACTTCGACCAACCGGTGGTGCAGGATGTGCTTAATGACTTCGGGCTGGAAGGATTTTTTGGCCGGTTCAATTACAATTTCAAGCAGAAATACCTGATTGAACTCAATGGTCGCTACGATGCAACCTCGCGCTTTCTTTCCGCAGACCGCTGGGCTTTTTTTCCGGGTGTTTCCGCAGGTTATGTAGTCTCGAAAGAATCGTTCTGGAAAGGGTTGGAAAAGCATGTCAATTATGCTAAAATCCGTGCGTCTTATGCCGCATTGGGCGATCAGGAAAGCTTTTTGGAGTGGACTCCGCCTTATTACTATTACCCCTTCTACCCCGCACTGCGTACCACTTCTCCGCCAAACACCAACTGGCTGTTCGGTCCGGCTGAAAAGCAGGCGGCAGTAACATCTCCCGAACGGATTGTGCCGAATAACCTGACCTGGCAGAAACCGGTATCGTTCAATGTGGGCCTGGACCTGTCTTTCCTCGACTGGAGATTATATACCAGTGTTGACTATTTTGTCCGCACCGTAGACGATTTGGTCGGTCCTTCAAGGTCGCTCCCCGGCGTTTTGGGAATCGCTGCGCCACGGGAAAATAATTCGAAAATGGCTACCCGTGGGTTTGAACTCACCGTAGAATGGAAGGATAAGATTGGAAAACTGAATTACCAGTTGCGGGGGGTGCTGAGTGATTACCGCGGAGAGATTCTTCGCTATCCGAACGCCACGGGTATTTTGAGCGACTGGTATGTGGGACAGCAGTTGGGCGAGATATGGGGATACAACACCGTGGGACTATTTAAGAACGACGAGGAGGTGGCGCTGGCACCCGGACAGGATTTCCTTTACAGTATGTGGGGCGCCGGAGACGTGCGCTATGCGGACCTGAATGACGATGGCAAAATCGATCGGGGTGAATTTACCAAATCGAATCCGGGCGACCTCGAAATCATCGGCAACAGTTCACCGCGATACGCCTACAGCGGCACGGTTAATCTGCAATATGCCAATTTCGACCTTTCGGTGTTTTTGCAGGGTGTGGGCAAACGCGACGCATGGGTTTCTTCCAACTATTTCTGGGGGATTACCGGAGAGGAATGGAACAGCTCGCCCTTTACTGTACATACCGATCGCTGGACGGCAGATAACCCCAGTGGCTACTTCCCTAAGTTTTATATGAACGAACAGAACGACAAAAATACACAGGTGCAAACCCGTTACCTGCAAAATGCAGCTTACCTCCGGGTAAAAAATGCGCAACTGGGTTATAACCTTTCCGAAACAGTGGCCGGGTGCCTGGGGCTCCGAGGCCTGCGCCTCTATGTATCTGTAGATAACCTGGCCACGTTCAGTAAACAAATCAGTACCATGGATCCGGAACTGTCTATCGATAATGGTAGGCTCTACCCGCTTCAACGCACATTCTCATTCGGATTGAACGTGGGATTTTAACCAACATTAGCTAAAAAAAACCAAAAGACATGAGAACGATTATACGGATTGCTTCACTCATCGTAATAACAGCAGCGTCCGGCTGCCAGAAGGAGTTCCTTGAGCGGACACCACTCGACCGGATAAGTGATGCCGAATATTGGACATCGGTGAACGACCTGGAACTTTATTGCAATAGCTTTTACAACCGGTTGATACCGGACTACGCTTATGGCAGTACGGGTATATATGGGCACGATGCTGAGCAGGGGAGCGATAACATGATTGCGATGGATTACAACACAGCCCTGAACGGGGAGCGTACGGTTCCTGCCAGTGGTGGCGGGTGGGACTGGACAGAACTGCGTAACATCAATTATTTCCTGCAAAACTACCAGCGTGTAGAAGGCAGTCCGGAGGAAATTAACACGTACCTCGGCGAAGCACTATTCTTTAGGTCGTGGTTTTATTTCGACATGCTCAAGAAATTCGGGGACCTACCTTGGGTAAACCGTGTAATGGATGTTGATGATTCCGAATTGAATGCCCCCCGGCTGCCGAGGAACGTGGTCGTAGATTCGGTGCTTGCCGATCTGGAACAGGCTATCGGCCTGCTGCCTCCGCGTTCGGGTGCTGCCGATCAGCGCGTCAACCGGGAGATAGCCATGGCGTTTTACACACGTGTGGCCTTGTACGAGGGTACGTGGGAAAAATACCATGCCGGTACACCATTCGGTGTGACGGATGAAGACGGAACGAAATACCTGCAATTGGCGGCAAAGGTGGCCGAAGAACTCATCGATGGGGGTACACTTGGCCTGGATAACGTTGCTGAAGATCAGGGCTACTGGCGGTTGTTTAACCAAACCGATTATTCCAATAGCCAGGAAATATTGTTTTGGCGCCGCTATAACGTGGAGATGAATGTGTTTCACAACTGGCCCCGGTACACATCTTATGGCGCAGGAAAGGGCGTAACCAAATCGCTGGTAGACGATTACCTGTGTTTTGATGGGAAGCCCCGCGCGGCGAGCGATCGCTACCAGGGAGATGACAACATCTGGTCTGTGGTGGGCGACAGAGACCCACGACTGACCCAATTGATCTATAAACCCGGCGATACGCGGATCGAGCGAAACGGACAGGTCATCGACCAATTCTGGCAGCCCCTCTTTGCCGGTGCAGCCGAGAATAAATGTGCCACCGGCTACCAGCTCTATAAGGGGCATACCACCGATTACGACCAGCAGATTACGCAGAGTGCGGGATACACCGGTCTCATTTTATTGCGTTATGCCGAGGTGCTGCTCAATTTTGCCGAAGCAAAGGCCGAGTTGGGAACGCTTACCCAGGCCGATGTGGATAAAAGCATTAACCTGTTGCGTGCGCGGGTTTGGATGCCCGGACTACAACTGGGTGCCATTATTCATGATCCGAATTGGATATTTCCGGATCAATCCCCGCTGATAAACGAAATCAGGCGGGAGCGTAGGGTAGAGCTGGCCTGTGAGGGTTTCCGGCACGACGATATTTTCCGGTGGGCGGCGGCCGACCTGCTTATCGACGGATGGAAACCGAAAGGGGCCAAAAAGGCGCAGTGGAACGCGGAAATTGATCCGGTTTATCTCGACGCTTATCCGGTGGACGCCGAGGGATACATCGAGCTGTACCAAAACGTGTCGTCGCTGGCCAACGGTTACAACTTCAGATCAGACCGCGATTATCTCTTGCCACTGCCTACGCAGGAAACCACATTGAATCCGGCCCTGGGCCAAAATCCGGGATGGTAATGAGTTGTCGAGCAACACGGTTCCTACTAGGGCTGATGATATGCCTGCCGCTGTTTTTACGGGCAGGGGATGATCCGCTCACCGCGTTTAGCCTCTGGCCCCTGCCGCAGAAAGTGATACCTGCCACGGGCGATAGCTTCCGGTTCAGTGATTTGCGGTTTGTGGAATGGATAAACGTGGACCAAAAGCCGGTACTCGACGGCCTTTATGGCAGCTTACCCGAAGCGGCGCACGCGGAGACAGGCGTGATTAGCTTTGCGATCGGTGATGATGCTGACCTGCCAGAACACGAAGAAGGCTATGTGCTTGAAATGGCCGATGGCAACGTGAAAATTACGGCCCGGCAAGAAGTGGGTCTGTTTTATGGTTATCAGACGTTGCTGCAGATTGCGGAGGAAGCGCGGGATTTGGACAAAAAAATCCCCGCGTGCCGGATTATCGATTATCCGGATATTCCGGTAAGGTCAGTGCACCTGGATCTGAAACATCATTTGGATGCCATGCACTACTACTATGGGTTGGTAGACCGGCTGGCCAACCTCAAAATCAACAGTATCATCATCGAATTTGAGGATAAACTGGCCTATCGGAAAGTGCCGGAAATCGGCACCAGCCAATCGGTGTCTATCGATGAATTTGCGGCACTGAGCCGGTATGCCTACGATCGGCATATCCGTATCAGTCCGTTGGTGCAAGGACTGGGGCACGCCTCCTTTATCCTGAAACATGAGAAGTTCAAGGCATTGCGGGACAATCCCGCCAGCGAGTGGGCGTTTGATCCACTGAACCCCGAAACCTACGAGTTGCAGTTTGCCTTGTATGAAGACGCGATGTTGGCCACGCCGTTTGGTCAGTTTCTGCACGTGGGAGGAGATGAAGTGGGCGAATTGGGGAAGTCGGCGCGCGCGAAGGCATCGGGTATGGAGCCATTCGAGCTTCAGATGCATTGGTTGCAGCAGGTTTGCAATTTTGCGCGTGAAAAAGCCCGTATTCCCATTTTTTGGGATGATATGGTGTTTGATCTGGCCGGGCTCTACGAAACCACATATAATGAAAAGATGCCTGCGGCAATGGTCGATTCACTGTGGCAGCTGAAAGCTGGCGACCTCGACCGCCATATCGGGCTGTTCCCCGAATCCTGCCTGTACATGCGTTGGAATTACGATACCCCCTATGCGGATGGTAACCTTCGTGCGATCGACTGGTATAAGCGCAACGGTCTGCCTGTCATGGCGGCAACAGCTGCACAAACGTTCTGGCCGATGATGCCGAGAAAACAGTCAAATTTCGAATCCATCAAGCAGTTTTGCCGCATCGCCGGCGACGAGCAACTCGATGGCATCCTCTGTACCGCCTGGGACGACAGTTCTCCGCATTTCGAAACGTTCATGCGTGGGATACACACGTTTGCCGGCATGAGCTGGCGCCACGCCGACGAATCGGCGGACGCGGTACATGCCCGCTACACGGCCCGGTATTACGGCAGTTACGACACACCGGCCGTCTCGTTCCAGGATGAACTGGAACGAGCCATGCCTTTTTGGGAAACCGCCCTGCTGAATAGCGGAAGCAGAAACAATGCGCCGCGGGCTATCGATCTGATGGCACTGCCGGATCCGGATAATCCCGGCAAGTGGAGTAAACAATATGAAGCAAAACTGGCACAGGCAAGCGTTGAACTGAAACGCTATGCACGGATCGATTCGGCAATCTCCGAATTGCAATCGCAGGCCAGAAGGAACCGATATTCGCTGGACTTCTTTAACGCATTAAACCATATTCAGGTGTATCCGGCCATGCTCCTAACGGCGCTGGAGGCTTATGACTCGACGTCCGTCGCCGACAAAATGGCGCTACAGCAGGTAATGGCCGATTTTCAGGAAAGACGAAACTACTTTGAAGAAGTCGTTTCGAAGACCCGTTTTTTGGCGAATCCAGCCGACTACGTGGTAGATGACAATGTACCCAACCACCTAGCCGCGGCTTCGCCAACCAGCGATTGGATGTATATTTACGAGATCGCTTTCCTCGAAAAGATGAGCGACTGGTTGGACAAAACAAAGAAATAACTTTAACACGTAATATATGCAGCTTACCGGAACATTCCTGGACGAAATCAGCCACGACATTCCGCACCAGAATTGGGGCCGCGCAGAATGGGATGCCGATTTCTCTCACATGAAAGCCATCGGGATAGACACCGTGATCATGATCCGCTGCGGCTTCGGCAAATGGCTCACCTATCCATCGGCCGTGCTGATGGACCGCGAGAAGGCCTACGAACCGCCCGTCGACCTGGTGCGGCTTTTCCTCGAACTCGCCGAAAAACACGGCATGAACTTTTACTTCGGATTGTATGATTCGGGAAAATACTGGCATTCCGGCCAGTTTGAAGAAGAAGTAACCATCAACCTGCGGGTCATTGATGAGGTTTGGGAGCAATACGGGAAATACAAAGCATTTAAAGGATGGTATTTATGTCAGGAAGTGAGTAGGCGTACGGGGAATGTTATCGATCTGTATGCACGCATGGGAAAGCACTGTAAGGCGGTATCGGGCAACTTACCGACGTTCATATCCCCTTGGATGGATGGCAAGAAGGCAGTGTCTGCTTTTCAGACCACCTTGTCCAAAACGGAAACGGTGTCACTCCGGGAGCACGAAGCGGAGTGGGAGGGTATTTTTTCAGGAATACAGGGAGCTGTGGATGCGGTTGCGTTTCAAGACGGGCATATCGACTACGACGAACTGGAGCCCTTTTTTCGGGTAAATAAGCAATTGGCAGATCGGTATGGTATGGCGTGCTGGACCAATGCCGAGTCATTCGACCGGGACATGCCCATCAAGTTTCTGCCCATCAAATTCGAGAAGTTACGGCTCAAACTGGAAGCGGCCCGAAAGGCAGGCTACGATAAGGCGATTACCTTCGAATTTTCCCATTTTATGAGTCCGCAATCCTGCTACCTGCAGGCGGGTAACCTTTACGAACGGTATAAAGAATATTTACAAACCCTTCTCTATAAAAAATAAGTTACGACCTTACATGGATATTTTGCAATTGAAGCAGCAGTACCAATCAAACCTACTTGACGATGTTATTCCGTTTTGGAGCAGGCATGCGGTTGATGATGTGCACGGTGGTTTTTTTTCATGCCTGGATAGGAAGGGGCAGGTGTATGATACCGATAAGTTCACCTGGCTTCAGGCTCGGCAAATATGGGTTTATGCAATGCTCTACAACGAAATCGCGCCCAGGCAAGAGTGGCTGGACCTGGCCGTGCATGGGGCGGAATTTCTGCAACGGCACGGGCGCGATGACCATGGCGACTGGTATTTTTCACTCAATCGCGTAGGGAAACCGCTTACGCAGCCGTACAACATCTTCTCCGATTGCTTTGCTGCCATGGCGTTCGCACAGCTTTATAAAGCAGTGCCCCTGGCCGACTATCGGAACATTGCCATGGAAACGTTCGAGCGCATCCTGGCGAGGCAGGATAATCCAAAAGGAAAATACCGGAAGGATTTTCCCGGTACACGGCCGTTAATGGGATTTTCCCTACCCATGATTTTGTCTAACCTGGTGCTGGAAGTGGAACATATCGTTTCACCCCAGTTGGTGAATGACACGATTGACAGGGCCATAGCGCTGGTTATGGACAAGTTCTATCATCCCGCACTGGGGCTGGTGCATGAAAACATCCAACCGGATGGTGGAATTTCGGATTCCTTTGAAGGGCGATTAATTAATCCGGGCCATACGCTGGAAGCCATGTGGTTTATCATGGAACTGGCCGATCGGAAAGCCGATAGCAACCTCATGGAAAAGGCCGTTCAGATTGCAATTTCCACGCTGGAATACGGTTGGGATGAGGCTTATGGTGGACTATTCTATTTCAAAGACAGTAAGGGGCACCCCCCGCTTCAGCTGGAATGGGACCAGAAACTATGGTGGGTGCATTTTGAAGCGATTGTTTGCATGCTTAAGGCGTTTGACTATAGCGGAAATCCAGCGTGCTGGTCGTGGTTCCTGAAGCTCCACGATTATACATGGACGCATTTCAAGGATTCCGAATATGGCGAATGGTTCGGTTACCTGAACCGGCAGGGCGAAGTGCTGCTGCCGCTGAAAGGTGGGAAGTGGAAGATTTCGTACCACGTGGTGCGTTCGCTCTACCAGTCGTACCGGACATTGGATAGTATTGCGGCAAAGCAACACGAAACACTGTCTGGAATAATCAAATAACTGTAAGAGATGGCCAGCATTCCCATAGTCGACCCTAGGACCAACGCTAATCCCGGTACCGGAGCAAATTATACGGTAGCACTCATCGTATTGGGTGCCGTTTATTTTGTCATCGGCTTTGTCACCTGCCTGAACGACACGCTTGTGCCTTATTTCAAAGCTAGTTTTTCACTGACCTATTTTCAGTCTTCACTGGTACAGTTTTACTTCTTCGTTACCTATGGCCTGATGTCCATTCCGGCGGGTAGACTGGTTGGAAAAGTGGGGTATAAATCCGGAATCCGGATAGGGCTGGGCATGTCGGCATTGGGAGCGGGGCTCTTTCTGCCGGCAGCATGGTTTGGGATTTATGCCGTTTTCTTGGCGGCGCTGTTTGTGCTCGCCATGGGGGTGGTGCTTTTGCAGGTAGCGGCAAACCCCTATATCGCAGCACTGGGTAGTGCCGACACCGCTTCTTCGAGGCTGACCATGATTCAGGGCCTCGGGTCGGTCGGCACGACTGTCGCCCCGCTTTTTGGCGCCCATTTTATCTTATCCGGCCTGACTGGCGAAAGCGAAAAGGTACACCACGCTTATATCGGCATTGCCATTTTTCTGGTGGTGCTCAGCCTTTGCATCGGGTACGTCAGGTTGCCCAAAATCATGCGGACTGAGGGGGCCGAAACGACCGGCGTAGGTTGGCAATTACTTTCTTCCAGGCCCCTGCGTTTGGGCGTACTGGGTATTTTTCTCTATGTGGGAGCCGAGGTTACCATAGGTACATTCCTTACCAATTACATCATGGACGAGCTAAAGGTCAATGAGACATTCGCCAACCACATGGTTACCTATTATTGGGGTGGTATGCTGGCGGGAAGGTTTGTGGGAGCTGCGCTGCTGAAGAAGATAAAGGCCAGCAATTTACTGGCGTTATGCAGCGTGTTGGCCATCCTGCTTATCGTTATTGCCTTGGTGATCGGTGGTGCGGTAGGGGCGGCATGTCTCATTGGCGTGGG
>Ga0182739_1000714_pt1 | contig 39329 bp, 33 predicted proteins | sample eDN5th30CBELigBY_FD_128873 | JGI IMG/M metagenome (GOLD analysis project Ga0182739, IMG submission 128873) | Enriched backyard soil microbial communities from Emeryville, California, USA - eDNA 5th pass 30_C BE-Lig BY (version 2) (version 2) | ecosystem: Environmental > Terrestrial > Soil >... | reverse complement strand
GCGATGGGCATCAGCTACCGTCATATCCGAGAACATGGCTACCTCGCGCCAGTGGTGAAGTGTGTCTGCGAATATAAATTGCCCCTGCGCCATGGCGAATGGGCCGACATCGAAACGATATTCGTTAATAATGCAGCGGCCAAAATGATGTTCCGTTATACGATATTCAATACTGCACAGCAGGCTGTGGCAACCGGCGAAACGACACAGGTTTTTACCGACGCGCACGGTGAATTGGTGCTCACCAATCCTCCGTTCTTTGCCGATTGGAAGAACAAACATGGTCTGTTATGAGGGGTGAGGTGTACATCGTCGGTGATGAGGTCATCTCCCCACTGGGGATAGGCAGTGAATCGAATTTCCAACGACTGCTGGAGGGGGGTACCGCCATTGCACCCGTGACAGACTCACGCTTGTTCGACCGTACTATCCATGCAGCACGTATAGATGAGACACAAGCAAACGACCTCGTCCGTGAAACGACACGTTATACGCGGCTTGAAAGACTGTTCATCCTCGCGTTACAACGACTCATCGACAAACACGACATTCCGCTAGGTAAAGACACGCTTGTCGTACTCTCTACCACCAAGGGCAATATTGGGCTGCTGGCTAATCCGGCAAGCACGTTTCCTCAACAACGGGCAAACCTAAACACCATGGCGGAAGTCATTCGGCGCCACTTCGGATTCGAAAACCCGTTTATTCCCATTTCAAATGCATGCATATCGGGCTCGCTGGCGATGTCCGTAGCGCGAAGGCTGCTCCGGTACGATAGCCGGTACAAAAGGGCGATTGTGGTAGGCGGGGACGAGCTATCAAAGTTTATCGTGTCGGGATTTGATGCATTTCAGGCACTGGCCGACGGCCCCTGTCGACCATTTGACCGCGATCGGAAAGGATTGAACCTCGGCGAAGCCTTTGCAGCAGTTTACCTCTCAAAAACACCCGTACGCGGAGCGGTGAAACTAATGGGTGCCGGCTCCTTCAACGATGCCAATCACATATCGGGCCCTTCACGTACGGGCGAAGGGCTGTACCTGAGTATCCGGGAAGCCATGCGTGAAGCGGGCGATATAACGCCAGACTTCATCTCCGCACACGGCACCGCCACTCTGTATAACGACGAGATGGAGGCCATCGCATTCCAGCGGTGTAGCCTATCGGCCGTACCATTGCACAGCCTTAAGGGCTATTTCGGCCATACGCTTGGCGCAAGTGGCCTGATCGAAACTGTAATGGCCATCCACTCGCTGAAAAACAACGAGCTGATTCCGTCTCTTGGATTTGCCCACCAGGGTACCAGCCACGCACTGAACATCATTACACAGCCAACAAAACGACCGCTCAACACTTTCTTGAAAACTGCTTCCGGTTTTGGCGGCTGTAATATTGCAACGATTATCCAAAAAATGTGACCCATGGAAAAACAAAACTATGCTATCCGGTCATATTGCTCCATCCGCGACCGCTCCATCCGTGTGAACGGAAACAATTTTTTCGATGCTGACCCGTCAGCGCCGCTGGGGGATTTCCTCAAATCAGCCTACCGCAAGCTTGGGGTAGATTACCCTAAATTCCACAAGATGGACGGCCTGTGCAAAGCTATTTTCATCGCCGCTGAACTCATTACCCGCGAATCAGGTCCGTACGAACAGCATATGGCACTCCTGTTTGCCAATAGGTCGTCCAGTTACTTATCCGATAACCGTCACGCAAACGATGTTTTTATGCCCGGCAATCCGGTGGCCAGCCCGTCGACGTTTGTCTATACGTTACCCAATATCGCCATGGGCGAAATCAGTATCCGGCACCAATTGCAAAGCGAGAATGTTTTCTTTATTTTTGACAGCTATTTGCCCGAGTTTCTGGTGCCGTACGCAAACGCAACGTTAGATAGCCAGCGTTTCGAAAGAAGTGCGCTTTGCGGATGGACAGAAGTAACGGAAGAAACGTGTGACCTGTTGCTGTACCGTATCGGAGCTTCGGGTCACCTAACACATAGCATAGCGCAATTGAAAAGATTATACAACAAAGAAGATGAGTGAACTGACACAAGAGCTAAAAGCTAAAATCATTGTACAATTGAATTTGGAGGACCTGACCATCGCGGATTTGGACGATCATACTCCTCTTTTTGGCGATGGGCTCGGATTGGATTCTATCGATGCGCTGGAGCTCATCGTGATGCTCGACAAAAGCTATGGTATCAAGCTTTCGGATCCGAAGGAAGGGCGAAAAGTTTTTGAAACCATCCAAACCATGGCCGATTTCATCGAGGCCAACCGAACATGAGCACATCCGCCCCGATCGCTATCACGGGAATGGGCGCCATCTCTGCGATTGGAGAGGACGTACCATCCAACTATCGGTCGCTGCGTATATCCCGTCATGGAATAGGCCCCATCCGGCACCTGGACACCCCTCATCGCGGCAGGCTCTTGGTCGGTGAGATTAACATGAGCAACGAAGAACTGGTTGAACAACTGGGCATCCCCGCCGGCGAAGCTTATACACGCTCGACCTTGCTAGCGCTACTAGCCGCCGCCGAAGCCACCATGGGCATTGACTTGAATGATGGTAGCCGAACAGGACTCATCTCCGCCACCACGGTGGGCGGCATGGACGCCACCGAACGCTATTATGAGGATTACCTGAATTCCGAAACCCATCGACATTACATTCCGACGCACCCTTGCGGGTACTCCACAGAGCAGATGGCCCGCCACCTCGGCGTAACCGACTTCGTAACGACCATTAGTACTGCCTGTTCGTCTGCAGCCAACGCCATTATGTTGGGCGCACGAATGATCAAAGCCGGCCTGTTGGACCGCGTGATCGTAGGAGGCACTGACTGCTTATCGCGCTTCACCATCAACGGGTTCAATTCGCTGATGATATATACCGACGGCCATTGCCGCCCCTTCGATGAGCACCGCAACGGGTTGAATCTCGGCGAGGCAGCAGCTTACCTGGTGCTTGAACGCGCAGAACTGGTAACGAGACAAACGAAAACACCCCTCGCCTACCTCTCCGGTTATGGCCATGCAAATGATGCCTTCCACCAGACGGCCTCGTCAGAAGATGGCGAAGGTGCCTACCTGGCCATGAAGCACGCCCTTGAGGTAGCCGAATTGGATGCGGGCGCCATAAGTTACGTCAATGCCCACGGTACGGCTACACCCAATAACGACCTTGCGGAAGGGCAGGCGTTACTTCGTGTTTTCGGAGCGCCGGAATCGATCCCTTCGTTTAGCTCAACGAAAGCCTTTACCGGCCACACATTGGCAGCAGCCGGAGCCATCGAAGCGGTTTTCTCCATTTTAGCGCTGCAACACCAGGAGGTTTTCGCCAATCTGAATTTTTCGCAGCCCATTACAGCACTGGGCATTGTGCCACAAACTACGCTGCTGCCTATGCAAATCAACCACGTGCTATCCAATTCATTCGGTTTCGGCGGCAACTGCAGTTCCCTGTTATTTTCAACTGCCCATGATTAAGCCCATCTATATCCATGGAAAGGGTGCCATTTCCATCCAGCCGACCACTGAACCCGGCTATTTTTTCGATAGCATACTGCCATATACACAAAACCCGATACCCGCGCACGACCCCGATTACAAAGCACTGATTCCGCCGTTGCAACTGCGGCGCATGAACAAAAGCATGCGGATGGCCATTTTCGCATCGCAGCTGGCCCTGCGGGAAGCGAACCGGACAACGGTCGATGCCGTTATTACTGGATCGGGATTGGGATGTCTCCGCGACTCAGAGCGCTTTGTGGAGTCACTGTTGGCCGATGAAGGTCAGCCCCTGAACCCGACGCCATTTATCCAGTCTACCCACAACATGGCGGCAGCAGCCATCGCGCTGGCACTAAAATGCAACGGCTACAACATGACCTACGTCAACAATGCCAATTCGTTTGAATCGGCCCTGCTCGATGGCGTGGTTTACCTAAGTGAGCATCCCGATCACACCATCCTATTGGGAGCTGTGGATGAACTCGGCGAGCGGACTACCGAGTTTTGGAATATCGCTGAATACCTTAAACAAGATAGGCCTGCCGTACCGACGCCATTGGCGGCAGCTGCCTCACCCGGTGAAATCGCGGCGGAGGGATCTACATTCTTCGTGGCCTCTCGGCAGCCCGGGCCATCTACAACGGGTAAAGTCACTGCTGTTGAGACCACCCTCGAAACCGACAACCCAGCGAGTTTTGTAAACCAATTCCTGCAAAAGAACGGATTGAGTACCGGAGCAATCGATGCCGTATTGCTGGGGTATAACGGCGATTCCCGTTACGATGACATCTATCGCGGAGTGAGCCAAGCATTGTTTGCCGGGATACCCTGCGTGGGGTTCAAGCATGTATTGGGCGAATACGATACCGTGATTGCTGCCGCGATGGCGTTGGCACTTCAACTGCTCCGGGAGCAACGTATCCCCACTGCCCTACAACTAAGCGGACCTCAACCAAAGGAGCTTGCACGACTGCTTATCTATACCCAGCGAAGGGGTAGGAACCACGGACTGATTCTTGTGGAGCGGTAAGGCAGGGAAAGCACCATTTAAAACCTGAGGTTATAGGAAAGTTGTAACAACCTGCATCGTTTGTCATCCAAGAATAGTAAACTTGTAACATGTTTTCATATATACAGTAACACTGTTAACATCACATAGCACAATGAATAGCATCTTAACCCTCTCCGCATTCCTGGGTGTATCGCTCGTTCTGAGTAACCTGGCAATGGCCCAAAACCGCATCGAATTCAAGGAATTCGAGCTCGACAACGGATTGACCGTGTTGATGCACCGAGACAATACCACTCCTATCGTAGCGGTATCGGTGATGTACCACGTCGGCTCCAAAAACGAAAACCCCGAACGAACCGGCTTCGCGCACTTCTTTGAACACTTGCTCTTTGAAGGTACGGAAAACATCGGCCGGGGCGAGTATATGAAAAAAATCGAATCCATAGGGGGCACATTGAATGCGTACACTTCAAATGACATCACCTATTACCACGAAGTGGTTCCGGCGAATTACCTCGAAACCGCCCTGTATATGGAAAGCGAACGGATGCTGCACGCCAAAATTGATACCATAGGCGTAGAAACGCAGCGTAGCGTGGTGAAAGAAGAAATGAGACAACGCATTGACAACCAGCCATATGGAACCATTTTGCAAGAAACTTTCAAGCGCACGCATTTGATACATCCTTATCAGTGGCCGGTAATCGGCTCACTGGACCACCTTAATGCCGCCACGCTTGATGAGTTCATGCAATTTTACAACACGTACTATGTACCCAACAACGCGGTGTTATCCATCGCAGGCGATATTGACTACGACCAAACTGAGGAATGGGTGCGGGCTTATTTTTCCGAGATTCCGGTCGGTACAGGCACCATTAACCGGCCAACGATAACAGAACCTCGGCGCACGAAAGAAACACGCGACATCGTGTACGACAATATCCAACTTCCGGCAGTTATTCAGGCTTACAACTTGCCACCCAAAAAACATAAGGACAGCGACGCGCTAAGCATGCTCTCCACATATTTAACTGGTGGAAAGAGCTCACTTCTCACCAAGGAAGTGGTAGACAAGCAACAAAAAGCGGTCGGTGTGGCGGCATTTCCATTGGATCTGGAAGATGGAGGCGTGTTCCTGCTCTATGGGATTGCCAACATGGGGGTATCAGCAGATTCACTGGAATATGCCATCGACCAACAATTGAACAAGGTGATTACGAACGGTATCTCTGAAGACGATTTTCAGAAACTGCAGGCGCAGATCGAAAACGCGGTGGTAAACCGTCATGCATCCGTAGCTGGAATAGCCGAAAGCTTGGCCGAAGCGAAAACATTTTTTGGAGATGCTGACGAAGTAAATCGCGAAATGGACAAATACAACGCGGTATCGCGTGCCGATATCCAGCGGGTAGCAAAAGAATACCTCGGTAAAAACGGACGGGTGGTATTGTACTATCTTCCTAAACCCGCTGACAGTGAATAATCACCCAATCGCACGTACAATCACCAAAAAGACAACCATGAATAAGATCAGCATATTTCTCTTAACGGCCCTTTGCAGTATAACAACTGCTTTTGCACAGGTAGACCGCAGCAAATACCCGGAGCCCGGACCCGCTCCACAAATAAATATTGGTAATCCAGCCACTTTCACGCTGCCGAACGGCCTGAAAGTTTTTGTGGTGGAAAACCACAAGTTGCCCCGCGTAACATATTCGCTGGTATTGGACCGAGACCCGATTTTGGAGGGCAACAAGGCGGGCCTGACCACATTTATAGGCGACATGCTCATGGGTGGCACCGCCACGCGCAGCAAAGATGAGCTCGACGAAGCCGTTGATCGCATTGGTGCTAGCATCGGTGCATCATCGACTTCAGCAAATGCATCATCACTGAAAAAATATAACGACCAATTGCTCGACCTGTTTGCCGACGTGCTTTTCAACCCGGCTTTCCCGCAATCCGAATTGGATAAACTGAAAAAACAGGCTATTTCGGGGCTAGCGGCAGCTAAAGAAGACCCCAACAGCATCGTTGGTGTGGTACGGAACGCCGTGATGTATGGAAAAGATCACCCCTATGGCGAGACGGAAACCGAAAAGACCGTCCAAAATGTGCAAGTGGAAGACGTTGAAAGTTATTACAATACATACTTTAAACCTAACATCGCATACCTGGCAATCGTGGGTGACATCACGACTCAGGAAGCAAAAACGCTGGTCGACAAGTATTTTTCGGATTGGGAAAGCGGTGACGTACCCAAACATGCATGGCCAACGCCACAGGCATCGACAGCAAACAGGGTAGTCTTAGTAAACCGACCTGCTAGTGCCCAGTCAGTCATCAACGTGGGGTACCCGCTTGAATTGAAACCCAACAATCCCGATGTCATTGCGGTAGCGGCGGTAGCCGAGATTTTGGGAGGCGGTGCATCGTCGAGACTTTTCCAGAATCTGCGTGAAGACAAAGGATACACCTACGGTGCGTATGGCACCATCAGCCCAGACAAACTGGTAGCTACGCTAAACACCAGCGCAAGTGTGCGTAACGCCGTCACCGATAGTGCTACGCAAGAGTTTATCCATGAACTGAAACGTATCGGCGAACATACCATTACCCAAAATGAGCTCGATTTGGCCAAGGCATCCATGGGGGGTAATTTCGGCCGATCGCTGGAACAGCCGTCGACCATCGCCCGTTTCGCCATCAACACCGCGCTGCAACAACTGCCCGACGACTATTACCAGAACTACTTAAAAAACCTGGACGCCCTGACCCTCGACCAAATCAATGCTACGGCCGCCAAATATGTTCATTCCAATAATCTACAGATTACCATCGTGGGCAAAACGGACGATTTTGCCGAACAAATAGCACGCTTTGGCGATGTACAATATTATACAGTCACCGGCGACCCGGAGGTAAAGGTAGCAATCACCGACGCGAGCATAACGGCGGAGGACGTGATAAGTAAATACCTCGATGCCATCGGCGGAAAAGAGAAACTGGCGGCCGTCAATACCATTAAGACGATTAGCGAAGCAGAAATTCAGGGGATGACTATCACTATCGAACAGTTGGTGGATAAAGGCAAGGGTATCGCTGTACAAAACACAAAGCTAGGTGATCAAGTACTATCTAAGGTCGTCGTCACCACGGACAATGTAATGGTAACCGCGCAGGGACAATCGCAGGAGTTGCCGGCCGAAGCCGCGGCGCCGTACCAATCGCTATTAACCATCTTTCCCGAACTCACTTACGTGGAAGACAATACAGCGATCGAGTTGGATGGTATCGCCAACGTCAACGACGAGGATGCCTACAAATTAAAGGTAACCCAAGGTTCGAATACATCCGTTGCCTACTTTAGTGTGGCATCGGGCCTGAAACTAAAAACGGAGAGTGACTTATCGGGCGAAACAACCGTCGAAAATTACGGAACTTACGACGGCATACAGCTGCCCGAAACGGTTTCCATCGTCAGCAAAATGATGCCCATGCCATTGAAAGCGGTGACCAAAACGGTTGTCATCAATGGTGAGATCGATGACAAGGAACTAAAGTAAGGGAGTTAAAATCGAACGAACTCGTCAAGTTGCTCGTTGGTAAACCGCAGGGTGTCTTCCCGAAAAAGGTTACCTCGATCGTCGAGTTCCTGAAAGATATGTGGAATATGGATGCGTAAGGGCAGCACATGCAAACGGACGTAATGGCACACGCCCGTAAAATGGTCGACCCCACGCACGTTACCATATTTTCCACTGGACAATCCCACCAACGCTGCTTTTTTGTTGAAAAAACTATTGGGAAACTGACACGCATCGACGAATGTCTTCAGAATCCCCGGAAAGCTCCCATTGTATTCCGGAATGACGAAAATAAATTTTTCCGTGGCCGTAATGTGGTCTTGATAAGGCTGGAATGCAACGCTACGGCTCTTGTACATATCGGCCGTGATAAAGTCAGTCGGTAAATCAGCGAGCGAAAGGATATGTGAATCAACGGCTCGCTCGGTGAGTTTTTGCTGATAATAAGTGGCAAGTTTAAACGTATTACTATATGGGCGGTTTGTACCGGATATGATGGTTATCATAATGGATTAAATTAAAAAAGCGTATCTTAGCCCGTCGCTTTCGCAGTTACTAAAATGCCCAAAAATACGAATTAATGGATACTTTTGAGGGGCGAAATAAAAAGAGCGCTAATTTTTCATCACCGATGGGTAAAATCATTGCAATAGCTAATCAAAAAGGAGGGGTTGGTAAAACAACGACCTCCATTAATCTGGCAGCCAGCTTAGCTGTCCTTGAATATAAGACGTTACTGGTCGATGCGGATCCGCAGGCCAACTCTACATCGGGAATAGGCTTTGACCCGCGTACGGTCAAGGCAAGCGTGTATGAATGCCTGGTCAATGACCTCAGCCCACGGGAAGCCATTCAACATACGGACACGCCCTATCTCGATCTCCTGCCGGCCCATATCGATCTGGTCGGTGCCGAAATCGAGATGATCAACCTCCATGAGCGGGAGTATAAAATGCGGCGCATTTTGGCTGAAGTGAAAGATGAGTACGATTTCATCGTAATCGACTGCTCGCCTTCATTGGGCCTCATCACCATCAATGCGTTATCTGCTTCCGACTCGGTCATCATCCCAGTGCAATGTGAATATTTTGCCCTTGAGGGGTTAGGCAAACTACTTAATACCATTAAAATAGTACAGAACAGGCTTAATACGGCGTTGGAAATTGAAGGCATACTCCTTACCATGTACGACGTACGGTTACGTCTATCCAACCAAGTGGTCGAAGAAGTGCGCACCCACTTCAATGACCTTGTTTTTGACACTATCATCCAGCGCAATACGCGGTTGAGTGAGGCTCCAAGTTTTGGGATTGCTGTAATCATGCACGATGCGAACTGCAAAGGGGCAATCAACTACCTGAACCTCGCGCGGGAAATTCTTGAGAAGAATAACCTCAACAAAGAAGAAATAGCACACGTAAGCGTATAATAAGCCATGGCAGCACAACAACGGAAAATAGGTTTGGGTAAGGGACTGAGTGCGTTGCTTGACAATTCAGAAGAGGTAACGCATCGACCTGCTGATCATAGGGGGGTGGGCGACGTCAAAGAACAGGGAATACCCGCTGGCATTAATCCGATACCTATTTCACAGATTGCCATCAACCCGTTCCAGCCACGTACGGATTTCGATGAGGAAGCGCTTCGTGAACTGGCAGATTCAATCAAACTCCAGGGACTCATACAGCCGATTACCGTAAGGCAGGCGGAACGTGGCACCTATCAGCTCATCAGTGGTGAGCGCCGCCTCCGGGCAGCCAAACTTGCCGGCCTGGCCGAGATACCAGCTTACGTACGTACGGCCAATGACCAGCAGATGCTGGAAATGGCACTTATTGAAAATATCCAACGCGAAAACCTAAATGCCATTGAGGTCGCATTAAGTTTCCAGCGGATGATTGAGGAGTGTAACCTCAGGCAGGAGGAGCTTGGCACACGCGTAAGCAAAAACAGATCTACAGTAACCAATTACCTCCGGCTGTTAAAATTGCCGCCCGTTATACAGGCAGCCATCCGCGATGGACAGCTCAGCATGGGCCATGCACGGGCACTCATCAACGTGCCGGAAATCGACAAACAACTGTACATTTTCCGGGAAATCGTCAAAAAGGGACTTTCCGTGAGGAAAACTGAAGAATTGGTGCGCGATATACAACAACCGTCCAACAGGGGAGCGAGAAAAAGTTCGAAAAGCACACCGCTATCTTTTCAATACCAAAAGGTAGAAGACGACCTCGCCTCGAAATTTTCAACGCGGGTGCGATTAAAAGCGCTCGATAAAAAAGGCAAAGGCGCTATTGAGATCCCCTTTCATTCTGAAGATGACCTGAACCGGATTCTCGAATTATTGGACTGGTGATGAATCGACTGCTTATTATCCTGCTGTTAGCGTTGGTATCCACCGGCACGCTCCGTGCGCAGGAACCCGATAGTTTACAGCGCGACAGCATTCCCAAACCGGTCGATAGCCTAACCACTGCCCCCATCGATACAAATGCCAACGAAACCCGAAGGGAGCGCCGGCAGCGCGAAAAGCGCGAGCGGGAAGCCACCGAACAAGAGCAGGTAATATTCAAGGATTCGGCGCGTTTAGCCCTAGAGGCCATGTCTAATAGACCCTGGAAGCAATCGTTAATGGTTCCCGGATGGGGACAGATTACTAATGGCGGCTGGTGGTGGCTCAAAGTTCCCGTAATCTATGGTGGCTTTGTGAGTGCGGTATTGGTTTTCGAGTTCAATAATCGATACTACCACGACATCCTGGGTGAAGTACAATATCGCATTAACAATAACCACGCTATTCCACCCGAAACAAAATATCCGCAACTCGGCGCCGGCAGTCAGATTACGGACTATATGATCAATGCGAAGGACTATTATCGCCGTAACCGCGATCTGACCATATTGGTTACACTGGGGTGGTGGGGACTCCAGGCTGTGGAAGCCTATGTTAACTCCATGCTTAAGAACCGGTGGGAAATCGGTGACGATTTGGGGTTCAACATTGCACCCACCCTATTGGTCAGCCCAGGCTCGTCATGGGCCTATCAAACTCAACCCTATACCATTGGTGTGAAGGTTGGGCTGAGATTTTAACGGATAGAGGAAAGAATTTTTAGATATAAAATTTATCCCAAATAAGACCTACGATGAATATTGCATTACTTGGATATGGCAAAATGGGGCGACTCATCGAACGATTCGCCCAGAAACGAGGGCACCAGATCTATTTGATTGTGGATGAAGACAACCGGGAGGACATCGTAGCGACCGACTTGAGCGGTGCCGATGTGGCCATCGATTTCAGTAGGCCGGAAGCCGCGGTTGCCAACATTGATTTATGTTTTGCTGCCGGCGTACCCATTGTGGTGGGTACCACGGGATGGTACGACCAATTAGAGGAGGTGAAAAAAAGGTGTTTAGCCGGTAACAAAACCCTGCTCTATGGCTCTAACTTTAGTATAGGGGTTAATATATTTTTCCATATCAATAAGGTACTGGCCGCCGCCATGAATCCGTATAAGCAATACGACGTGCAAGTGGAAGAAATCCACCATACTCAAAAGTTGGACGCCCCCAGTGGCACTGCGATTACGATTGCTGACGGCATTATCGACCATAACGACGCCAAAACCGGATGGATAAACAACGTCATCGGCGAAAGTGACGAGGTCATTCCGAAAGTAAACGAGTTGCTTATTGAAAGTCATCGTATTGATGAAGTACCAGGCACCCACACGGTGCTTTATAGTTCGGAGGTCGACCAGCTGGAATTTAAACATACGGCGCATAGCCGCGCCGGCTTTGCTTTGGGTGCCGTAGTAGCCGCTGAATGGATACAGGGCCAGACAGGATTTTACCAAGTGACTGAAATGTTTAACTTTGGCGAGCACATATCATAGAAAAGCTAATAATCGAATACAGCATAAAAACCTAACATATGGGATATATTGTTTTTGCCGTCATACTCATCCTCGTCCATTTCGGGCTTTGGAAACTCTTTGTAAAAGCTGGCCGTAAAGGGTGGGAATCGCTGATACCCATCTATCGCGAATACACGATTACCAAAATAACGGGACACCCACGGTGGTGGATAGCCTTATTGCTCATCCCCATTGTCAATATCTTCATCTTTTACGGATTATACCTCGACCTGGTCAAATGCTTCGGAAAGCGCCGGTTCTGGGAATATGCGGCTACGGTGCTATTGCCCTTCGTTGTGCTCCCGTGGTGGGGAAATGACCCCAAGGTCGTCTACCTGGGCCAGTCGTTCACTGCCGAATTTAAGGAAAAATACCCCTACAAAAAGTCTGTTGCCCGGGAGTGGGCAGATGCGATTGTGTTTGCCGTCGTGGCTGCTACGCTGATCAGGGGGTTCCTCATTGAGGCCTATATGATTCCTACAGGTTCCATGGAGAAAAGCCTGCTAGTGGGCGATTTCCTGTTCGTAAGCAAACTAAACTATGGCCCCCGGGTACCGATGACCCCGGTAGCTTTCCCCTTCGCTCATCACACCATGCCGGTTATTGGCGGAAAAGCGTATTGGGAAGGTATAAAAATCGGGTATAAAAGATTGCCCGGATTCCAGGAGATCGAACGCAACGATGTGGTCGTGTTCAACTATCCCATGGAAGCAGATCCGCCGTTCAGCCGTCCTATCGATAAACGTGAAAATTACATCAAGCGGGCGGTGGGCATACCCGGCGATACGATCTCATTGCGCGGAGCGAACCTGTACGTCAATGGAGCAGCGGGGTTTGATCCACCACATAGTCAAATGGATTACTATGTTTATACCGACGGTACCGGGCTAAATCCACAGCGGCTCCTCGATATGCGTATCGAGTCAAACCCTTACGCACGTGAACCTTATCAGCTCTTTCTCACCGAAGAAGCTTATGAAGAAGTAAAAGGATGGGCCAATGTGACTAAAATTGTACCCAATATCCGGCATCAAGACGCTGATGAGCCGGGTATATTTCCGAATAACCCCCTCTATCATTGGAACATCGATAATTTCGGCCCCCTTATCATTCCCAAAAAAGGGTGGACGGTGACCCTGGATAGCCTCACACTACCGCTCTACGAGCGCGCCATCCGTGTTTATGAAGGCAATGAATTGGAAAGCCGCGATGATGGTATCTACCTTAACGGAGCCAAAGCAGACAGCTACACTTTCAAAATGGACTACTACTGGATGATGGGCGACAACCGCCATAACTCAGAGGATGCAAGGACCTGGGGTTTTGTGCCCGAAGACCACATCGTAGGCAAAGCGCTGTTTGTATGGCTTAGCTGGGATGAAAAAGGTACTTTCTTCGACAAGATACGTTGGGGTCGGATTTTTATGGGGATTAAATAGTACGCGGTAACTTACTGCAGTTGCTCGTTGTACCGCTTAATGGTTTCCTCCAACCCGAGGTACAATGCGTCGGCAATCAATGCGTGACCAATGCTCACTTCCAGCAACCCGGGTATATGCTGATTGAAGTATCGCAAATTATGCAAATCGAGGTCGTGTCCCGCGTTGAGCCCCAACCCTACTTGCTGGGCCACCTTCGCTGCCTCAAGGTAAGGTGCCAAGGCCTGCGCAGGGTTCTCCACATAGTCACGTGCGTAAGCTTCCGTATACAGTTCCACCCTGTCAGCACCTGTTTCGGCTGCAGCCTCTACCATGGCAGGATCAGCGTCCACAAAGATAGAAACCCGAATGCCCTCACCTTTAAACAGCGCGCACATATCTTGCAGGTACGATCGATGTTTAAGCGTATCCCAACCGTGGTTGGATGTAATTTGGCCCGGGTCATCAGGCACCAAAGTGACCTGCGCGGGTTGTGCATCCAGCACCAAACGCACAAATTTCTCTTCCCGACTATTGCCCTCAATGTTCAGCTCGGTATGGATCGCTGTCTTTAAGTCAAATACATCTTGATAACGGATATGTCGTTCGTCCGGTCGCGGATGTACGGTGATGCCCTGGGCGCCGAACCGCTCGCAGGCCAGCGCCGCCTCAAGCACATTGGGATTGTTTCCACCCCGCGAGTTACGGAGCGTCGCGATTTTATTGATGTTGACGGAAAGTCTAGCCATGATGATTGTTTCTTATCTAGCAAAGATAGCAACTTAGGTAAATTGTATGGAATGCTTTTATAGGGAAAATGATTAACTTGCCCGGGATATGGACTTGCAGAGCTTCGACTTCAATTTCAGGTTGCTTGATATCGTTGACATCCTTTTGGTGGCAGTTATCCTCTACTATGTTTATAGTCTGATACGGGGTACCATAGCCGTTAACATCCTTATTGGTCTCGGACTTATCTATGTTATTTTCCTGTTGGTTAAGCAATTCAACATGCACCTGCTTACCGAGATTTTCGGGGGCTTCATCAGTGTAGGGTCACTGGCGCTAGTCGTGGTCTTCCAGCAGGAAATCCGTCGCTTTCTCATCCACATCGGAAAGAACATCTCGGTAAGGCGAAAAAATTTCCTTTGGTCCGTTTTTGTGAGCAAAAAAACCGCAGCACATGATCACCATGCACGCCTTAAGCCCATCATTGATGCATGCCGCAGCCTCTCCAGGTCATATACCGGCGCGTTGATTGTGTTCGCCAAGTATTTCGACGAAGAATATTACCAGACCAGCGGAGAATACATAGACGCCAACCTATCAAAGCGCTTGCTGGAGAGCATCTTTCAGAAAAACAGTCCGCTGCATGACGGCGCAGTGGTTATCGTCGATTTCAAAATCATGACGGCAAGCTGCGTGCTCCCCCTGTCAGAGAGTGAAGACCTGCCACTCCATTTCGGGCTCCGGCACCGCGCGGCTATCGGCGTTACGGAAGTGAGCGATGCGGTAGCGGTGGTCGTATCTGAAGAAACGGGCGAAATTTCATTTGCCAAGGACGGTAACGTCAACATGAACATCAGTCACGAAGAGCTGGAAGAGCTGCTGAATGCATCGCTATAAACACACATAGCCCCAATTAAGGGGCTATGCACAAGTTACTTTATTGTTTTCAGCCTATTTCTTAGCTTCGGCTATGACCTGGCCATTCAGTTTTACATACTCTTCATTGTTCTGCTGCTTGGCAATCTCAATGCCTTGGGTTGCCGTTTCGATAGCTCCTTGCTTATCACCCGCCTTTAACTGGATCCGCGCTTTCCAGTACTTAATATATGGTGCCGGGTTCGGCGTCTTGTCGGCCTCATTCACCCACTCCAAGGCCTGTTGGATATCCTTATCGGTGCTATAATAATACTGCGCAGCCTGGAAATAAGGCTTTTTATCGCCCTTCATCGCTTCGGCTATGGAAGCCATGATTTCAGTATCCTGGTCGACCGTGAGTTCAAAACCGATTCTCGTCTGGTCCCATGCAATATTGAGCCGTGCACTTTGAGGTTGAACATCAGAAAACGAAATCGTAAATGTTTCTACCGGTTTGCTCAGTTGTTCGGGTTTCACGTCGAATCGAAGCAGATCTTCTTCCGCGCTGTATGTGTATGCCCCCCATTGTTCACTGTTCTTGCTGAGAATAACCGTCCATTTGTCTTTTTCGGGTATAGTCAGCAACCCGTAGGTACCGGCTTCCACCCGCGTGCCTGCAATCGTTACGGCGCCGTCAAAGATCAGGATAGGGAGGTTATTAGCACCTGTACGCCAGACTTCACCATAAGGCACCAAGCCGCCGAAAACCTTTCTTTCATTCATATTCGGCCTACTATACTTCAACGTTACCGTGCTGATACCCAACCCTTGTGTAATGGTTTGTGAACTGCTGGCGGGCGGTAATTTCAACTGTGCTGCTGCAGGTTGCCAACTCACTGCAACTGCTAGGGTGATCATCACTGTCGTCAATAATTTTTTCTTCATCTTTCCGTATCTTTGTTTTAAGGTCCGAATTTAAACATATTAGCCAGCAACTATCCAACATTACCGAAATATTACAATCCCGGCATAATAGTAGAAAGGCACCGCGCGTTATTAGGTTAATATTTATTTCACCAAGTCCTGTTTTCCTGCACCTTTCGAAAGGTGCAGGAAAATCAGGCACAATTTTTCGGCAGCCACCTACCCGGTCACTTTCTTTGCCCTACTTTATGCCCATAGCTTGCGAAATAAAGCAAATAAAGGTATGCTGGAATCATCGCGTATAGAAACGCATGCTGAAAATCCACACCAAGTGTATCTTTTAGATAGCCGTAAACCAATGGCCAGATAGCCCCACCGGCTATCCCCATAATCATAATCCCCGATCCAACTTTGGTAAACCGGCCCAGCCCTTTAATACCCAACGGAAATATTGCCGGCCATAACAGGGCGTTGGCCATACCCAGGAGCGCTACGAAAAAATAAGAAGTCAGCCCCGACGAGAATACGGAAACACAAGTGAAAGTAATACCAACCAGGGTGCAGATGCGAAGTGCCGATTGCTGAGATATAAATCGTGGGATGGTTGCAATACCAATAAAATAACCGACAAGCATGCAACTCAGCGTGAATGCCGTACCATACTTCACAAAGAATGGAGGGAGCGATAATAGCTGTCCGTAGGTACCGATGATATCGCCGGCCATCACTTCCACGGCAACGCAAAAGAATATCGCCAATGAACCAAGAAAAAGATGGGGAAACTGAAAAACACTGCTTTTCTTTCTGAGGTTAACCTGCTCTTCTGCCACTTCCTCTTCTTTGTTGACGTCAACTTCGGGCATCTTCACAACAAATACGATGACGGCCAGGATAGCCACCCCAATAGCCATTCCTATATACGGGCTATGGATTCTTTCGGAAAGTTCAACCAACAGGGCGTCGTGCTCAGCCCCTGCTTGAAGGTCCTTTACTTTAGCTGAAATCGTATCGTAATCTTTCAACAAGATGCTTCCCAAAACGAAAGGAACGATGATGCCAGCGGCCTTATTGAAGATGCCTACGATGGAAATCCGCTGTGCGGCACTCTCAATGGGCCCAATGATACTTAAATAGGGATTAATGGCTGTTTGCAAAAGCGCCATTCCCGATGCCTGAACAAATATGGCAGTTAAAAACAACCCATAACTTAACTGCGATGCGGCAGGCAATATAATCAATGCCCCGACCACGATTAAAATCAGGCTGAGGACAATGCCGGTTTTAAAGCCGACCTTATCCAATATCCATGAACTGGGAAGCGCTAAAAAGAAATAAGCGATATAAGAAGCAAATAAAATAAAGAACGCCTGTAAATCTGTCCCCAGATTGAAGGCTAGTCTCACAAATGGAATAAGCGCTCCGTTGGCCCAGGTGATATAACCTAGAATAAAAAACAGCGCGCAGCATATAATCATTGGTAATAAGGCTGTCTTCTGTTGACTTGGTGTTACATTCATGGATTCAAAAGTTTACTTTTCATTTTAGGTTGGTGGTTTACACCCCTCATTCTACAAGACTATAAAATAAAATCAACATTTGAAATAAAAAAAATAATGCAAACGGTTGTGTTGGTTATCAGGTAGATGTTCAGCGGTCAGGCATTGCCAAAATAGGGAACGTCCCGATTAATCGGAACATTCCCTACACCTAAACCGTATCATAAAACCATGGAAATGGTTTCGTAGATACTATAACTACAACATGGATGGAAAAAGGTTTTAATGTGCTCCTATTTTTTTCATTCACCCCCAAGATACCGCTCACGGATAACGTTTCGATGATGAGTAAGGTGCCCGGCAATAATATACATAAACGCCCGTACACTGGTTAGCCGTTCCGACGCAATACCCTTCCGGGCAAGTTCATGTTCATTGAAATGTGTGAAGAGTTCAAGGTTCGATTTCCGTACAAGCACAAACTCCTCCGCGAAACTATCCAGCGACCGTTCATTGAAGCGGGCGTTTGCTACGAAATCATCTGGTTCAAATCCGATCAGCTCTTTAGTATCGTTCCGGCCAAAACGCAGCGCGCGGTAGGCCATCACGCGTTCGGTATCGATAATGTGCCCTACCACCTCTTTGATGGTCCACTTGCCCTCGGCATAAGCAAACTCCGACTTTCCGGCGGTTATGTTGGCCAGAAATTCAGGGAACGTTGTAAGTTGGTCCTTGAGCAACTCCATCACATCACCGGCGACGGTATCGATATAAGGAGAATAGATTGCCGGATATTCATCAGATTTGAGCGGGTTCATACGTTTGGCTACTTGGTAATACGATTCTAAATGTGGTTCCTTTATCCATCTCTGATTCGCGGACAAAAATTTGCCCTTTATGATATTCGATCATGCGTTTGGTGAGGCTAAGGCCCAGCCCCCACCCGCGCTTCCTGGTCGTAAACCCCGGCTGGAAAACCGCTTCAAACTGACCCCGCGGTATTCCCTTTCCGGTATCGCTAATATCTATAAAAATTTGTTCTTTGGCAATGTTTTCTGAAATAACAATATCGATCCGACCGGCAGACTCGATGGCATTTGCAGCGTTCTTCAACAAATTTTCAAGCACCCAATCAAATAAGGGAACGTTCAGCATGGCCTCCGCTTTGGTTTCACCCGATACATTGAAAACGATCTTGTCGCTTGTCCTTACCTTAAAATAATTGACAAAGTCAACCACTGTTTTGTAAACAGCCTGACTCCTCAATACAGGTGCGGAGCCGATTTTCGAAAAGCGGTCTGCCACAACTTCCAGTCGCTTTACATCGCTCTCCATTTCGTTTAGCAAGGGGTCGTTTTCGGCATCAAATTTCGCCCGTACCAGCTCTAACCACGCCATTAACGAGGATATGGGCGTGCCCAATTGATGAGCGGCTTCTTTAGCCAACCCCACCCATACGAGATTTTGCTCCGATTTACGGATGGAATTGAATACGGTGTACGCTATCGCCAGAAAAATGGCAATGAGCGTGAGCTGCACATATGGAAAAAAACGCAGTTGATTTAAAAGGAGGGAATCTTTATAATAAACAAACCATTGTCCGCTGTTCGGCAGGTTAATGATAATCGGGGGGTGGCTTTTCTTCATAATGGCCAGCTGGCGATCAAAATATGCAGGATCATACACCACGTTGGCATCGACGTCGTCAGCCAATATATTCGTTTTGGCAGAGTCCAAATCACGCCAGTAAATGATGCTATCCCTACCATCGGCAATGATCGCCGGCAGGGAGAGGCTATCGCGCACTGCATAGATGAAGGTAATCATCTCGTCATCCACGTCAGGCATCGTGATAATGCTCCGGGTGCTCATCGCCCAAACCTCGGCCTTGGTCCGCTCAGATTTAGAAAGATTCCTAACCAGGAAATTAGTATAGAGCAGCGATGCCGCGGCTATAAACGCTGCGAAAATCAATAAAGCAAATTTCCAACGTTGTTGGTTATACTGGTAAGGGTTCATCTACGGTACCGTGCCTACAAATTTCTGCCAAAATACATAATTCCCCGTGGATGGCGGTTTTCGACTACCGTATTTTTTATATTGCCAATACAAAACAGCCGGTCAAAGAGAGCGGAGAGATCGATAAATTTATCTAAGTTTGCACCATGGAACAAGACAGGAAGGTAAGGGTACGCTTCGCCCCGAGCCCCACCGGGGGACTGCACCTAGGCGGGGTACGTACAGCATTGTTCAACTACTTATTCGCACGCCAGCAGGGCGGCTCGTTTGTGCTTCGGATTGAAGACACCGACCGTGCGCGCTTCGTACCCGGCGCAGAGGCTTACATCCAGGATTGCCTTGCCTGGTGTGGTATTGTGCCAGACGAAAGCCCTGAGCATGGCGGCTCATACGGCCCTTACCGCCAGAGTGACCGCAAATTAAACTATCGCCAGTATGCCGAACAGCTGGTCGCCGACGGCTATGCATATTATGCGTTCGATACCGCTGAGGAATTGGACACGCAGCGTAAGCAACAACCCAATTTCCGATATAGCCACGAAAACCGGTTGCAGCTCCGCAACTCACTTAGTCTTCCCCCGGCCGAAACCCGGGAACTCCTGGGAAATGGCCACCCCCACGTCATCCGCATCAAAATGCCGGCTGACGAAACAGTCAACCTGGATGACCTGATTCGGGGAACAGTGAGTTTCGAATCTGCGTTGATCGATGACAAGGTACTGCTCAAGGCAGATGGCATGCCAACCTACCACCTGGCCGTAGTGGTAGACGACTACCAGATGGCTATCAGTCACGTATTCCGTGGCGAAGAGTGGTTGCCGTCGGCACCGGTTCACATCCTCCTATGGGAATACCTCGGCTGGAGGAACGCTATGCCACAATGGGCACACTTACCCCTTATCCTTAAACCCGACGGCAACGGCAAGCTGAGTAAAAGAGATGGCGACCGGCTTGGTTTTCCGGTATATGCGATGAACTGGCAAGACCCCAAAACTGACGTGCTGACTAAAGGCTTTCGCGAAATGGGTTTCCTTCCCGAGGCATTTGTCAATTTGCTTGCGCTATTAGGCTGGAATGACGGTTCCGACCAAGAGCTCTTCACACTCGACGAGCTCGTCGATAAATTTTCGTTGGAACGGATTAGCAAAGGAGGGGCTAAGTTCGATTTTGAAAAGGCGAAATGGTTTAATCACGAATGGATAAAACGAAGCGACGATAAAAGCCTCCTTCCACAATTGACAGCCTTACTAGCCGACCGCGGCATAAACGAGGTCGGTGAAAAACAGCTCTCCAGCGTGTTTCCCCTTGTTAAAGACCGGCTTACCTTCCTCTCCGACTTCTGGACGCAGGCATCATTTTTCTTCAAACGCCCCGACAACTATGACCTTTCTGCCGTACAACCGCGTTGGAATGAGGAAAAAGCAGTCTTCTTCGTTGACATGATAGCCAAACTGGAAAACTTCGAGCCGTGGCACAGCGCGGAGCTGGAAGCCTTCTATAAACTGGCCATCCAGGCTTCGGGCATGAAAATGGGTGAGTTGATGCTGCCATTCCGTATCATGCTGGTCGGTGGAAAATTCGGCCCGCATGTATTCGACATCGCCGCCCACCTAGGCCGTGAGGAAACAGTGGGCCGGATGAAAATAGGGCTGAAGGCGTTTACCCAAGCAGTTCTCTGATGTCTTCTCGCGACAGCGACTTGATAAAGCTTTCTTCGGTTGTGATAAGTGTGTCGGCGATGGTCTTTTTCCGGTTTTGTAACGCGAGTATCTTTTCCTCCACGGTGCCCTTTGTAATGAATTTATAGATAAATACATTGCGCGTCTGGCCGATACGATGCGTTCGATCGATGGCTTGCTGTTCCACGGCGGGATTCCACCAGGGGTCAAGAATAAAGACATAATCGGCTTCTACCAAGTTGAGCCCAACGCCTCCGGCCTTAATGGAAATAAGAAACAGCCGCGTGTCTTTATTTTCTCGGAACTGTCGGACCACCTGTTGCCTGTTTTTAGTTGCCCCGTCCAGGTAAGCATATCCGATTCCATGCCGGTCGAAGTACTGTTTGAAGAGCACCAATTGTTTCACAAATTGAGAGAACACGAGCACCTTGTTTCCCCGCTGCAATACCGTTTCTAGCGTGTGGATTGCACTTTCAAACTTTCCCGATTCCCCACTGAACGCAGCATCAATCATTGCCGGGTGATTGGCCAATTGGCGGAGTTTCGTGAGCCCTTGCAATAAGGCGATCTGAGGCGGCTTGTTGTTCTCATCGCCAAGGTTTTCCAATATCGCATTGCGATATTCGGATTTTACGCGCTCGTAGTATTCGGCTTGCGCTTCGCCCATGGTACAGTAAAACACCTGCTCGGACTTCGGGGGTAGTTCGGTAGCGACCTGACTCTTGGTTCGCCGCAGTACAAACGGCTTAATCATGGCTTGCAGGCGCCGGGCTTTCTCGTCATCCTTCCGTTTTTCGATGGGCTGCACAAATTCCTGATGAAAATAACGATAGCTACCCAATAAACCGGGGTTCAAAAAGGCCATCTGCGCCCATAAGTCCGCTACTGAGTTTTCAACCGGCGTGCCACTAAGCACCAACCGATGCTTTGCCTTTAGCTTTTTTACCGCCTTGAATGACTTCGAGGACGGGTTTTTGATAAGCTGGCTCTCATCGAGAATTACATAATTAAAATAAAATGAACTTAGCAACTCCTCATCAATTCGTGCAATCCCATAGGTCGTGATAACAAGGTCGTGCCGTTCGAACAGTGCGGGGTCTCTGGTACGGCCCATGCCGGTGTGAACCAATAGCTGTAAATCGGGCGCGAACTTCGCTGCCTCATTTTCCCAGTTGTACACCAGCGAGGTGGGCATGACGATAAGTGAAGTTGCAGATCCCGAGCTCTTGTCTATCGTTTCTTTCTGCTTCTGAAGTAAGGCCAGCGTCTGGATGGTCTTTCCGAGACCCATATCGTCGGCCAGACAGCCACCAAAGCGGTATTTTTGCAGGAAATGGAACCAGTTATATCCCGCTTGCTGATAGGGCCGTAACTGGCCGGTAAACCGTTGTGGCCTTTCAATATCTTCGATGGTATCAAAATCGGCCAGTTGTTCCACCTTACGGTCTATCGTCAACGCGGTATGTTCAGAAATGTCATTGAGCAATCCTATATGATATTTACCCAACCGGATGCCCTTCTTATCTTGTGAAAACTGGAAAAGGTGGTTGTATCGGGCAAACCACTCTTCCGGGATAACAGCTATTTCACCATTGGGCAGCAGAAATTCCCTTGTGTTTGTGAGAATATGGTTACGTAGTTGACCAAAGGGAACCTCGTAGTCACCAAAACGGGCGATGGCCTGCACGTCAAACCAATCATTATGTTCGGCAACAGCAAGTTCGAGCTCACTGCGGCCGAAGAAGAACCGTTTGTCTGGATCATCCTGCACCAGCTCATAGCCACGCCGGCGGAGTTCATCGTTATTGTCGCGCAACCAATCCATCGCTGAGACGGCGCCTGATCCATTGGCCATCGGCTCAAGATTACTGAAAAGCTCCCTGCTCTTAAACAACCCCATATCCAATAACTCCTGCATCCTGTTGTCTTCCCATTGCAACGACCGCTTGATGCGATGAAAGGTATAGTGATCGGCTAATTCATCATACTCCACACGTACGGTCACCTTATTTTGACTGTCTGATGCGAATAGATAAGGACCATAACGGAAATGTAGTTGCAATTGGGATGTCCCTTTCGCCACGTAAATCAATTTGATTACGGGCACTGAATTATGCTGGTGCGTTTCAATGTCAAAACCTTCCGCATATACGTGGTGTTTCTCAATCAGCCCACGTACAAACGTTTCGAAATACTTACGCTCCGTGGCACGTGCTACAGCAATGTAACGCTTTTGTAAGAAGGGCGATAGTTTTTTCCCTTCCAATGGCTGGTCGAAATGGTAGAGTACGTTCTCCAGTAACAACCACGCTTGTTGATTGATAACGACCTGAGCATCTTTATACATAAACTCGATACGTTGCCCGTTATATTTGATGGTTGGGAAGTACCGCGTCTCCTCGTCATTACGCCTGAAATGAAACAAAACCGAGGCCGGTTGGGGTGCAATATTTATCCGTTGGTCGGCAGCGTATCCATCTTTGCTCATCAGAAATAAGGGCTTCTCGCCAAGCAAATCGAGCACTTGCAGCAGACGGGCCTCTATCTTCGGCCGGATGTATTCGAGGAATTTATTATCAAAAAACCTAGCGAAAAAATCAATGGGGCGTATTGGTTTTTTGTGATAACGTTTGATAATGTTGGTTTGTTCTACCTCTTCCAACAGCTTAATCAGCTTATAATCTACATCGTCCAATATCGGTGCATAGTCAACTGCCGTATGACTGAAAACACGCCGGTGAGTCAGCGAATAGCCGCCATTGGGATTGAGCTGCACTACATGCGGCTCTATCAGGAAACCCAGGTAGGGATGTTCGCAAAGCGAGTATATCAATTCATGCGCTTGCGTGGTATCAACTTGCTGCATTTAACAACGGTGGTATCAAAAAAATAAAAGCAGTAAAGATACACAAACTAGCGGAGAATGGACGCCTGTGCAATACGAATCTCATGATAGGAGATATTACTTCCCAGCAATGCGCGGATCTCCGACGCCGATTTGCCCGGATTTTCCAGCAACGCGTCTCGGATGGTTATCAGCTTGGTTGCGTCCATCAATTGGGCGGCTTCCACGCCGTTACCAATGAAATCAGTGAGGTGACCAATAATGGTACCGCTTGTTAAGCCGCGTTCTTTAGCGATATCGCCAACGGTTTTACCCGATTGGAAAAGGTCAAAACTGATCTGTTTCGTTGCCCCTTTGGTATTTTTACGTACGGCGGGGTTGTTGGGCAATTTTTCGGGTGCAATAGCGACAGTTGTCAACGCCGCTGACCTAGCCATAACCTCTTGTAACGCATCGCCTTTTGCCAGCGCTTCGGTAATAACGATGCATTGCCGCAACTGTTCCCGTTTTCGCATGAAATCAATCAACAGCCCCTTTAACTCCGTCACGTACTTCTTCGTCCGCTTCTTGATGGCCCAGCTACTGATATGTCCCTCCAATGCCGTAATCAGCTGGGTCTCCACCCGGGGGAGAAACCATGCCGAAGCTTTGGCTACCCGTTCATGGATCCGGTGGTAATCGGACTGTCCCGCGCCGTTCAGCAAGCCATTGAGTTGATTCCGGAATTTGTTGGCTACGTCCTTCATTCCATTACACGCAAAACAAACGGCTTCGATAAATTGCATCGCTTCTTCCAGGTCGGCAATGTTGCGGGTCGGTAAATCGACCAGTTGCGTTTTCGTGGCATCCACCATACGGTCCCACGTAAATGCTTGCAGGAGTAGCTGACCGATGTAATTACGTTGAGACGCCTCCAGTAAGGGCGCAATTTCACTTTCGGCCACCGTATTTCGCGAAAAATCGGTTACCTGCTGATCTGTCCGGATGCTGTGCGGCGGAATCCGCGAATGCAGTACCAGCCCATCTAATGTACGCAGGCGGCTCAAAGCAACGTACACCTGGCCCGCAGCAAAAGAAGCACCTGCATCGATGATGGCACGATCGAACGTAAGTCCTTGGCTTTTATGGATGGTAATGGCCCAGGCCAGCCGCAGCGGAAACTGTGCGAACGTTCCCAGCACCTCCTCTTCTACCTTATCTTGTGCTTTATCGTAGCTGTACCGAATATTTTCCCATTCCTCCGGCTTCACCTCTACGGTCTCGCCGTCTTCTTTAAATTCTACCATCAAGCTGTCGCCGGCGGAGTCGATATGCTTCACATATCCGATTTTTCCGTTGTAATAACGTCGCTCATCGCCGCTGTCGTTGCGGATAAACATCACCTGTGCCCCCACTTTCAACATCAGTTGCATCTCCGCGGGATACAGGCTCTCGGGAAAATCGTTTGTCACCTTAGCCTTCAGTACCAACGGTTTCCCCGGAAGCGTAGATAACTCCTGCATATTGATGGCGTCCGCGCGGCTATTATGCGTGGTAAGCGTGATGTACGGTTCGGCGGCCGGTGGTACAAAACCGGGCCTGTAAAAACTATTGAGGATTTCCAACTGCTGTGGCGTACAGCAATTATTCCGGATATTATTGAGGATATCGATGAACGTCTGCTCGCTTTGCCGGTAGATTTTGGTGAGCTCAAGTAAGACGGGGGGCTGCTCACGAAGCACCCTGGCATCGAAGAAAAAAGGGCTCGGATAATGTTGTGCCATGATTTCCCGTTCCCGCTCCTTCACTACCGGCGGCAGTTGGTACATGTCGCCGATAAAGAGTAACTGCGTTCCGCCAAAAGGACGCGCATCACGTCTCACCCGCTTTAAAATCGCATCAATCGCATCCAGGGTATCCGCTCGCAACATGGATACCTCATCGATAATCAGCAGCTCTATTTCCTGTAGCAATGCGCGCCGCTGCTTCGTAAGCTTCACCTTACCAAAAAGACGACCTCGGTTGTAAATATGATTATCGACATCGTTCCACGCCAACTCGTAATCTTCAATATAGAGCCCGAACGGCAGCCAAAACAGGGAGTGGAGGGTGGTACCACCCGCATTCATTGCTGCTACGCCGGTTGGGGCAGCCACCGCCATCTTCTTGTGGCTATGTTGCCGGATATACTTCAAAAAAGTCGTTTTACCCGTCCCGGCCCTGCCGGTCAGAAAAATAGTGCGATTGGTATGGTTTACAAAAGATACCGCTTGCGCGAAAGCTGTGTTCTGTATGTCTAACACTGTCATTTCGGGATACCGGATTTAGTATGGCTTGCCAAAGATAATTAAAAAAGACCACACGGCCGAACGGATTAAACTACGTTGACAACGCCTATGGGGTGCGCCCTTTTTCCACGATACCTATAGTGCTTATAAATTATTCATACGTGAATTACGCACTTTCATAGTACTGCGAATATACTGGATTATACCTGGGAAAACCTTGCAGATATATCAGGTATACCTAATGACGACAGGCACTTTTTCTGGGCTTGAATATGAACATACACCCGATCCGCAAGCAACCATTTAGATTTGTTATAAATTAGTACCTTTGGCGAATAATCATCGACATGCGTACAGTTTCCCAACATATATCCATAAGTCGCTTACGAAAGGGAGAGACGGCAACTATCATCGGCTACGTTTCCGGCGAAATCCCACTTAAAATCTACGAAATGGGGCTGCTGCCCGGTGTTGTTTTTACCATGAAGCAACGCCTGCCGCTTAATGGTCCGATTTGCCTGCACATCTGCGGTAACCCCAACAGCGTAGCCTTGCGCAGGGCTGAAGCGGACCTTATTCTTATCGAACCCTTATCATAACCCATGACGGAAATAAAAATCGCGTTGATTGGAAATCCCAACGTTGGCAAATCTACGTTGTTCAATAAATTAACCGGTCTACGCCAAAAAGCAGGTAACTATCCGGGCATCACGGTAGAGAAAAAAACAGGGAGTTTTACTAACGATGCCGTTCGATACCACGTCATCGATTTACCTGGCGCCTATGGTATCCACCCGTCCTCACTCGACGAGCAAGTGGTATATGACGTCCTGGCCGACAAATCGAACCCAAACCATCCGGAACTAGCCGTGGTCATCGGCGACCCGTTCAATCTGAAACGGGCGGTATTCCTGTATCAGCAAATTCGCGACATCGGTGTCCCCGCCATTTTTGTAATCAACATGGCTGACGAAGCCGAACGCGCGGGGCTCTCCATCGATACCGGAAAGCTGGAAGCCTTGTTGGCCACCAAGGTTATTTTAACCGATGCCCGATCCGGCAAAGGTGTCGATGCACTAAAAGCCGCACTTTCGTTCAAACCGGGTCCATACGCCTCATCATTCAATATCCCCGCCGAGTACCACGATGCCATCCGGCAGGTGAAGTACCGAACAGGCGAGGAACATGATTACCTTGCATGGCTAAGGCTTTCGCAAAAGCACAACTTATCCCACGAGGGCGCGCAGGCTGATGCGATTGCGGCCATCCGCAAAGAACACGGACTCAATCCGCACCGTTTACAGATACAGGAGACCATGGCGAGGCACGCCAAATTGGATACCGATCTGTTGCATGTCGTCAAAGACCCGGCAAAAAAAAGGGAACATTTCACGGAGCGTCTGGACAAGCTGCTCATCCATGCCGTTTGGGGGTACGTCATTTTCTTCGGGCTTCTGCTACTCATTTTCCAGGCCATCTATACATGGTCGGGGCCATTCATGGACGCTATTGATAATGGGTTTGCCTGGTTGGCCAGCAGCACGGCAGCGTGGTTGCCCGAGGGTCCAATTAACGGACTGCTCACCGACGGTATCATTGCGGGCATCGGGGGCATTGTCATCTTCATCCCGCAGATTGCCATTCTGTTTATCTTCATTTCGCTGATGGAAGAATCGGGCTACATGAGCCGGGTGGTTTACTTGATGGATCGATGGCTAAAGCCTTTCGGACTAAGTGGCAAGAGCGCTGTTCCCCTGATGTCGGGCGCGGCCTGTGCTATCCCTGCGGTGATGTCCGCCCGTACCATCGAAAACGATAAGGAGCGACTCATTACGATATTGGTCACCCCATTCATGACGTGCTCCGCGCGCTTACCCATTTATATTGTCATCATCGGCTTGGTTATCCCAGCGGAACGGGTACTCGGGCTGGACCTGCAAGGGCTCGTTTTGTTTGGCATGTACGTATTGGGCCTGCTGGCCGCGCTGGGAAGCGCATGGTTGCTCAAATGGTGGCTAAAGTCGAATTACAAGAGCTTCTTGATCCTGGAAATGCCTACCTATAGGTTTCCTGTTTTACGGAACGTTGCACTCCATGTATGGGAAAAGACCATGGGTTTTGTGTGGGGCGCGGGCAAAATTATCCTGTCGATCAGTATCATTTTATGGGTAATGGGTTCGTTCGGCGTAGGCGAGCGGTTTACAGACGCTGAGCAGCTTGTCAAACTGGAAAACCCGGGCATGTCGGCCGAGGATATGGAAAACGAAGTACAATCTCAGAAACTGGAATACTCATTCCTCGGCACATTGGGCCGATTTATTGAACCCGCAATCGAACCGTTGGGTTATGATTGGAAAATGGGTATCGGGCTGATTGCTTCGTTCGCGGCACGCGAAGTATTCGTAAGTACCATGGCGACCGTATATAGTCTCGGCGGAACGGACGATGAATTGACCATCCGGGAACGGATGGCAGGTGAACTGAACTCCCATACCGGTAGACCGGCGTATAACTTTGCTTCAGGTATATCATTGCTGTTGTTCTACGCCTTTGCTATGCAATGCATGAGTACCATTGCCATCGTTCGCAAGGAGACCAACTCGTGGAAATGGACATCCATCCAGTTGGCATTTATGACGGGATTTGCGTACCTTGCCGCGCTAGTAGCGTACCAACTATTGAAATAATTATGGATACATTCGCTATACAGTATATTGTAATCAGTGCCCTGTTTGCGGCTGCTGTGATTTTTTTAGTGCGGCGTACCCGGAAATCGCTCAAAGGGAAACAGGCGTGCTCGAAAGGGTGTGGCTGCGATTTCAGCGAACAACCAAAAAAAGCAACGTATTAATTTAACTGCGTAATAGACAACCCATGACTTACCAAACAAAGGAAGCACTCTTCAACGAAATAGAAGGTAGATTGAACGAACAAGGCTTTCAGGTGGTACAACAAGACCAAACAAGACCCTGGGGTGGCTTCTTCGTTATCGAAGAGTCGCAGGCACAACAGTTTGCCAACACCTACTTCAATGGCCTCGATGTGCAGGAACTGAAAATTTCAGGAAAACTGAGCCCGAAGATTCTCGTCGTTGCGCCGGGCAAACGCCTCTCCTGGCAATACCATCACCGCCGTGCGGAGATATGGCAAGTGGTGCGGGGTGTTGTGGGCGTGGTAACAAGCGATACCGATGAGGAACACGAACTGAAGCTCCTCAATCCGGGCGATGTGATCCGCCTTAACCAAGGTGAGCGCCACCGCCTCGTAGGCTTAGATGAATGGGGTGTATTGGCCGAAATCTGGCAGCATACGGACGCTGATAACCCCTCGGATGAGGAAGACATTGTACGGGTGCAAGACGACTTCGGAAGATAAGCCAAAGCCTGTGGACGGGTTCGGCTGTCAGAAGGCCGCTATCCGCGCATACATCTCTATCATGGCCGCCTGATCTAACAGCCATTTTCGCGATGCTTGTTCCGATCCGCTCCAATCTTTACCGAAAAGACCATCGGAATCGCGGGCGTTTTCCCACGCATAATCCAGGTTTTTCCGAAACGCATTCAAATACCGCTTATCGCCGTCTATGAGATGCAATTCGGCATACCCACGCATCATCACCGCAATAAACCAATTATCGCTGCGCTTCAATAACCGGAACGACTCGCCGTTGGGTGGTGTAAACGCTTCAAAGAAATACCGGTAACCGCTCGCCGCGATACGCTGGGCATCGTGCAGGTAGTTGCTATCCCTGGTGAGCCCATACAACAAGGCCGCGCTTTGGAGCATCTGCCCACTGTTATACGGATATTTCCGTTTGTCTACCCGGCCGTCAAGGTTAATATTATCCCAGTACAGTCCATCTTTGGGGTCCTGCAAATGGCGTTTGGTCCAATCATACCATCGCTTGCCGGCCTCCAGGTACATGCTGTCCTGACTCGCTTCGAACATCCGGAAGGCAAATACTGCTGCCGGCGCATTTGAGCAGGTATTTTTGGACGTCTTCTTTTGCTCACACCAATAAATGCCTCCTCCCAACAGGCTATCTTCTCCACTCTCCACGAATTCCCAGATAACCTTGGCCCTATCCAAGTACCGCTGCTCGCCAGAGGAGAGATAAAGCTCTGCAAAATCGATACCCAGCCAGATGTTATCATCATAAAACCGGTCGGATTGCTCGTGGCTTTGCACATAAGACGCAAAACCCGCTGGCAACCTGCTGTCGTCATAGTAATGATCAAGACCGGGTAGTATCCGGTTGTCCAGCATGTCCAGGTAGCATTTGTCGCCCGTCGCCTCGAAAAGGGCACTCATTGCCGAAAGCATTCCGGAAAACGGCCACAGATAGGAATAAGCATTAGACGTTTCTCCGGTTTCCTCCGCCAGGTAGTCGGCACGGTAGGTCCGGTCGTCCGGATAGTTTTCGCGGAGCAAGGGGGATCCTTCCACCCCATATCGCTCATCGATGAGCGCGGTCAATTCATTTGCGCGAGCCAACGATAGATTCCCCTGCCGCAGGCTGTCATTACCGGCACCACCACTCCCATTGGCATAGGCTACGCCAGTTAATGTGGCCATGACGACAATGCATGGAAGTATGCTTTTATAAAACCGCATAATCACCCCTTGTAATCGGTAATTGTTATTGTATGATCGCAAAACCCGTATTCCCGTTCCTGATTGGAACAGACCAGCAACAGCCGGTCGGTGCAGGTCTGCGCCACCAATTGTAGATACCAGGCTACCCCATCTTCATCCAGGTTAGAGGAAGGCTCGTCCAGCAGCACAACAGGCACATCAGCACAGCATGCCAGGGCCAGTTTCACCCGCTGCTTCATTCCCGACGAAAAAAAGCGCAGCTGCTTATCACGTGCATAAGCAAGCCCGAGTCGCTCGATAAGCGACCCCGCATCGAAACCGCTCAGAAATCGCTTGTGTGTAAAGTGAAATTGGATTTGTTCAGCAAGCGTAAACTCCTCAATCAGTTCAAGGTAAGGCGCCGCTATGGACAAGTATTGATAAATATCATCGGCATCGATGGCTTTTCCCTCATGTTTGTACACAACCCGCCCCACAGATGGTGTCAAGGCCGAAGAAACAACCTGCAGCAAAGTAGATTTCCCAGATCCGTTGGGACCTAGTATCGCATAGCGCGACCCTGAGATAAAACGATAATTCAATTGCTGAAAGACCCAATCCCGGTTAAACCGTCTGCCAATGTCTTCCAGAATAATTTCCATCCCTTACAGCACACCCTTACTTTGACCGAACCCTTTCATCACACCGCGGTTGGAGTTGCGAATAGAGTCGAGTATTTCGTCGCGTATCTCCGTTGGCTTATATTCCGCTTCGATGATATCCAATGCCTTGGTCAGGTTATTGTTTTTAACAAACAGGACCCTGTAAATATCCTGAATCTCGTTGATCTGGCTGGAAGAGAAGCCCCGTCGCCTCAATCCCACCGAATTGATGCCTACGTATGCCAGCGGCTCACGCGCTGCCTTTACAAAAGGTGGAACATCCTTGCGAACCAACGAACCGCCAGCAATGAATGCGTGTGAACCTACATGACAAAACTGATGCACAGCCACCATACCTGCCAGCACTACAAAATCACCAACGGTGATGTGCCCTGCCAGGGTACTGTTATTTGAGAAAATACAGTTATCGCCCACGATACAATCGTGCGCGATGTGGCTATAAGCTTGAATCAAGCAATTCTTTCCAATAACGGTTTTCCATTTATCTTTCGTGCCGCGGTTTACCGTTACGCACTCGCGTATTGTGGTATTATCACCGATTTCGGCGGTGGTTTCTTCGCCGTCAAACTTCAAGTCCTGGGGGATGCCAGAAATAACCGCACCAGGGAAAATCCGGCAATTCTTACCGATGCGGGCTCCATCCATAATGGTCACGTTAGAGCCAATCCACGTACCATCTTCGATGACCACGTCCTTATGAATCGTCACAAAAGGCTCAATCACGACGTTTCCCGCAATCTTCGCCTGCGGATGTATGTATGCTAACGGCTGTATCATGACGCTTGGCTCTCTTTTACTTTAACAATCTGGGCCATCAGCTCAGCTTCTACCACTACTTTCTCCCCAACCATACCTACACCTTTCATCTGCGCAATGCCCCTGCGGATAGGTTCCAGCAAGTCACAGCGGAAGATGATGGTATCCCCCGGATTTACCTGTGCTTTAAAGCGTGCGTTTTCGATTTTCAGAAAAAGGGTCAGGTAATTTTCGGGATCAGGCACCGTACTCAATACCAATACCCCGCCGGTTTGTGCCATAGCCTCAATCTGCAACACGCCCGGAAACACCGGCGCCCCCGGAAAATGCCCCATGAACAAGTCCTCGTTCATGGTCACGTTTTTCAGGCCCACCACATGTGTTTTGGTAAGTTCCAATATCTTATCGATCATCAGAAACGGCTGCCGGTGAGGCAGAATATTCATAATCTGGACCGTATCATACAACGGTGGCATATTGGGATCGTATACTTTGGCGTATTTGCGACTCTTCTCCTTCTTGATCTGTGCCTTTATCTTTTTAGCAAACGCTACATTAGCGGCATGCCCCGGCCGGGCCGCCATAATGTGACCCTTGATGGGTCGTCCAACCAGCGCCAAGTCACCGATCATATCCAGCAACTTATGCCGGGCAGGCTCATTCTGATGGCGAAGCTCGATATTATCCAATATTCCTTCCTTAGCCACATCGATGTCTTCGCGGTTGAAGAGTTTGGCGAGATGGCGCAACTCATTCTTGCTTACCTCCCTGTCTACGACAACAATCGCATTGTTCAGATCGCCGCCTTTAATCAGGTTATTCTGCAGCAGCATTTCCAATTCATGGAGAAAACAGAATGTCCGTGACGACGCGATGTCTTTGGAAAACTCGTCGATACCGCTGATAGAAGCATGCTGGCTACCCAACACCGGCGAATTAAAATCAATCATGCAGGTAAACCGGTAACCATCCAGCGGCATGGCAACCATCTCCACTTTCCGGTCCGGTTCGGTATGGTGTATATTGTGCGGGATTTCATAATAGTCGCGATCCGCCCCCTGGTCTACATAACCTGTCTCTTCTATGGCCTTTACAAACGGATCGGAACTGCCGTCCATAATGGGAACTTCGGGGCCGTCGATGTCTATAAGTACATTGTCTATCTGTAACCCCACCAATGCGGCCATGAGATGTTCAATGGTACTTACACGAGTCCCGTTTTGTGATATTGTTGTGCCTCGCGAGGTATCTGATACGTTATCTGCATCCACAAGAACTACTGGTTGGTTTTCGAGGTCGATTCGCCTGAATTTGTACCAATGATGCTCCGGAGCAGGCTTTAAGGTCATGGTTACTGGCTTGCCGGTATGAAGCCCTACCCCTGAAATGACGATTTCAGATTTGATTGTGCGTTGTTTTACGTTCATCTCTGTCAATTGGCTTATCCGCAAGGCGGACCAAAGCTCGTTTATTTCGATATTTCTTTTGTTAGTAATAATTGCTCCAACTCTTCAAGCCGGCGTTCCAGCTCGGGGAGGCGAGAATACACCACCTGAGACCGCATCTGCGCATTATACGGTGTAGCGGGCGTACCCGCCCATCGTTTTCCTTCCTCGCCAATGACGCGGTTTACGCCAGATTGCGCTTGAATCTGACTTCCATTAGCAATGCTGATATGCCCTACTACACCCACCTGACCGCCAATCACGGCGTTTTCACCTATTTTTGTACTTCCTGAAATTCCCGATTGGGCCGCAATAACCGTGTTTTTTCCGATTTCGACGTTATGTGCAATTTGAATCAAATTATCCAATTTTACACCCTGTCGTATAATGGTCGACCCCATCGTAGCCCGATCAATGACGGTGTTCGCGCCGATTTCAACGTCGTCCTCGATAATTACGTTACCAATTTGGCTAATCTTGTTATAGGTACCATCTTCCTGGGGAGCAAAACCAAAGCCATCACTGCCTACAACTGTTCCGGAATGGATGATGACATGGTTCCCAACCACACAATCGAAATAAATCGACACACCCGGGAAAAGGGTGGTATCATCTCCTATCTTTACATTATCGCCAATATAAACATGTGGGTAAATCTTGCACCGGCTGCCAATGACCGCACCCCGGTCGATATAGGCGAAAGCACCAATATATACATCTTCCCCGATTTGGGCACTCGCATCGATAAACGCACGCTCCTCAATGCCGGTTTTATCCAAGCGCATCTTGTTATATAACTCCAGTAACGTCGAAAATGCAAGATAGGCATTTTTAACACGCACTATCGTACCCGCCACCGGTCGGTCCAATTTCAAATCATCGTTGACGATGATGACCGATGCCTTCGTCGTGTAAAGATATTGTTCGTACTTCGGATTGGACAAAAAAGAGAGTGATCCTGTTGACGCATCTTCAATCTTTGCCAGTTGGCCTACCATCACATCGGGGTTTCCTTCGAGGGAACCGTTCACGAGCGTTGCTATTTGATGTGCGGAAAATTGCATCTGCAAATGTATAAGTTTAAACGGTAATAATTCAATTTTTTACTGACTATCAATCTATTGATAAGGGCGTATGTACCAACTCCTTCGGAAAAGAAACAGCAAATTTCCGTACTTTCTGCGACAGCGTCTCCAAGTTGGACAGATCGGAGGCTTCCGCAATATCTTTTATACCACCATCTTTCATTAAAATCCTGATGGTTCCATTATTAGGTTCATATGCACTGTTTTCTATAGCTTGCACCCATACGTAATAATCAACATCTGCAACATCAATATCAAAATAACTCATCGCTTCCGCCTTCAATTGCGCTATCGCTTTTTCCCCGGGGGATACGGCATGCAGTTCGGTGTGATATAATGACCGCGCAATGAGTCGCGAGCACAATCGCTGCAAGATACGGTCGCTGTGATATGCCCAAGTCTTTACGGCAGACCATATATCGGTATCATCCAGACGCGAAAAATGCACTAAATGCAGGGCATCTCGGGTAAAATTCTGCCGGGTTACCTTGTTGCGCAAAAAATGTTCCAAGGATGGGGAAGCAAAAAGCGGTATGCCTGTTCCATATAGCTCCTTTGCCCGCTGCAGGATTTTAAGCAGCATCTGTTCGGCACTAAGTACGGTTTTATGCAGGTAGACCTGCCAGTACATCAACCGTCGTGCTATCAGAAACTTTTCAACGGAATAAATACCTTTCTGCTCCACTACAAGTTCATTATCCACAACGTTAAGCATCTTAATAATGCGATCGAAGCTGATTACTCCTTCGGCAACACCGGTAAAAAAACTATCACGGCTCAGGTAATCCATCCGGTCGATATCCAATTGGCCCGACACCAACTGATGCAGGAACCTCTTCGGGTAGCGATTGTTGAAAATCTCAATTGCCAAATCGAGGCGCCCCGCCGCTGACTCATTCAGTTCATTCATCATGAGCGCGGAGAGTAATTCGTGCGACACACCTTCTACCAGCGTGTGTTCCAATGAATGCGAAAACGGCCCATGACCAATGTCATGCAGCAAAATGGCCGCCAGCGCCGCTTCTTCCTCCTCGTCAGAAATAGCAATGCCCTTTCCGCGGAGAGTTTCCAACGAAAGCCCCATCAGGTGCATGGCGCCCAGTGCATGCTGGAACCGGGTGTGCAAAGCTCCCGGATATACCAGATGCGTCATGCTCACTTGCTTAATGTATCGCAAACGCTGAAAATAAGGGTGTTGGATCAGGTCAAAAATGAAACCAGACGGAATGGATATGAATCCATATACGGGATCGTTTATTATTTTCTTTTTGTTCAATCGCTGCATTCCTCGTAGACACGCCCGTCGCCGACCGCGCTCTGCGCGGCAAAGATACGTTACCTCGCTGTTAATTTATGTTAAATTTGCCAATACAGGCAAACTTTTCACTAAGTTCGCACTTATTAACGGCTATCTGAAAAAGGTCTTTCGGCAACAAAGCAAACGTAGTTATAGCCCGATTTGCGCACTACACGATCGCATTGGCAGTAATCAAAATAACACGGTTCAGACAGCATCATATACATTGACGAGGTAATATGCAAGAAACAAATATACTTTGGGCAGATGATGAAATCGATCTGCTGAAGCCCCACATCATGCTTTTGAACGAGAAAGGATATGGTGTCAAAACCGTAACCAACGGCAACGACGCCGTCGATGCCTTTAAAAAGGGATTCTATGATTTGGTTTTTTTAGACGAAAACATGCCCGGGCTCACCGGGCTGGAAACCCTTTCCGAATTAAAAAACATCAACCCGGCAGTGCCCATGGTATTGGTCACCAAAAATGAGGAAGAACATCTTATGGAGGATGCAATCGGCTCCAAAATAGACGATTACCTCATCAAGCCCGTAAACCCCAAACAGATCCTGCTTACCATCAAGAAACTCACGGAAAATAAACGGTTAATCAGCGAGAAAACCTCGATGGCCTATCAGCAGGATTTCCGGAATCTCGGCATGATCCTTAATGACAACCTCGATTATGAGCAGTGGGCCGATGTCTATAAGAAGCTTATCTATTGGGAACTATCCCTTGAGAAACTGGAAGATGCCGGTATGCATGAGGTACTTACTCTGCAAAAGGCGGAGGCCAATATGCAATTTTTCAAATTTATCGAAAAGAAATACCTTCAATGGGTAAAAGAACCCGACACGGGGCCTATCATGTCGCACCAACTTTTCCGCAAAAAGGTATTCCCCACGCTGCAGGAAAACCGGCCGACCTTCTTTTTCCTTATCGACAACCTGCGTTACGATCAATGGCGCATCGTCAATGAGGTCATCACTAACTACTTCCGGCTTGAAGAAGAAGATAGCTACTACAGCATCCTTCCCACGGCCACTCAATACGCCCGTAATGCTATTTTTAGTGGATTGATGCCACTCGACATGGAACGCCAGCATCCGGGGTTATGGCAGAACGACGAAGATGAGGGTGGCAAGAACTTGCATGAAGACAAATTTCTTGCCGATCAAATCAAACGGACCTACCGCAAGGAGTGCAAGCATTCGTACACCAAAGTGCTCACCCTTGAGCAGGGCCGTGATGTGACCGACAACCTCAGCAACCTCATGGGCAATGATCTCAACGTTTTGGTCTATAACTTCGTCGACATGCTCTCGCACGCGCGTACCGATATGGCTATGATCCGGGAACTGGCCAACGACGAGGCAGCCTACCGGTCGCTTACCCTCTCCTGGTTTGAACACTCGCCCCTGCTAGAAACACTGAAGTGGCTCTCGCAGAAGCCCGTGCGACTGATCATCACCACCGATCACGGCACTATCCGGGTAAAGCATGCCAGTAAAGTCATCGGCGACCGCAACACCAATACCAATTTACGGTATAAGCAGGGGAAAAACCTTAACTTTATTGCAAAGGACGTATTCCACGTTAAGAATCCGCACGATGCCTTACTACCAAAACTGCACGTCAGCTCCAGCTTCATCTTTGCGCGTGAGGACACCTATTTTGTATATCCGAATAATTACAATCATTTTGTCAATTATTTCAATGAGACGTTCCAACATGGGGGTATATCGCTGGAGGAAATGATCATTCCATTCGCCACATACACATCGAAATAGCAAAAGCTGTATTTTTGCCTTCATGATTATTGATGTTCCAACCTTGGGGGAATTACCCACGGCCGCGGGGCAGCTATTGGCTGCCATTGGCAACCAGCGTATTTTGCTGTTCTATGGTGTCATGGGTGCTGGCAAAACAACGTTCATCAATGCCCTCTGCCAGCAACTGGGTGTTACAGACCCAACATCCAGCCCCACGTTTGCCATCGTCAACGAATACGATAGTGCTGCCGGTCCCGTGTATCATTTCGATTTTTACCGCATCAATTCGGAACAGGAAGCCTTTGATCTGGGCTATGAAGATTATTTCTATTCCGGTTCGTATTGCTTTGTTGAGTGGCCCGAGAAAATCGCGAATCTACTGCCCGCAGACGCGGCACGTATCCATATCATGGCAACTACCGATGGTGCCCGCCGTATCGTCGTAGACACCTCACCTTAATAGCCCATACCGTCGAAACGCCGGTAAGATACACGCCGTACTTCTTGTCCTAGGTTAATGCATGAGACCAACATCCCCCGTATCTTTGTAGTCAAAGAAAGGAACATCATCATGGACAACAAGGCTTTAGGTATCCATCACATCACGGCCATCGCAAGCGATGCCAAACGCAATTACGACTTTTATACCCGCGTACTTGGCCTCCGTATGGTCAAAAAGACGGTCAACTTCGACGATCCGCAGACCTATCATTTCTATTTCGGCGATGAAGTGGGCACACCCGGCACCATTCTTACGTTCTTCCCCTGGGGAAACCGCGTGAAATCGGGCCGCCGGGGCACCCGACAGGTCACCGAAATCGGGTATACCATACCCGAAGGAAGTCTCGACTTCTGGAAGAACAGGCTCGACTCCAACGGCGTTATCTATAATAATCCCGCCGAAAAATTCGGCGAGCAATACCTTACCTTCCTCGATCCGGATGGACTTAAGTTTGAGCTCACGGTACCCGAGAAAATCGACACACGCACACCGTGGACAACCAACGAGGTTGGCACCGACCACGCAATACGTGGCTTCCACCACGTCACCGTAACCACCGAAAAAATTGACGCCACCGCGCGGGTGCTTACCGAAGTATTCGGATACCGCTTGTTGAAACAGGAGGTAAACCGCTACCGGTTCATCACTGATGCCGTGGACCAGGCAGCATTGGTCGATTTAGTGGAAGCGCCCGGTGAGGCCGAGGGGATCGTGGCCGGCGGCTCCGTGCATCATGTCGCCTTCCGCGTGAGAGACGAAGCCACCCTCATGCATTTCAGAAAAAAAGTGGTTGCCCAGGGGCTGCACATTACAGAAAAAATAGACCGGAACTATTTCTACTCGCTCTATTTCCGAGAACCGGGTGGCGTTTTGTTTGAAATCGCTACCGACAACCCTGGTTTTGCGACTGACGAGACGGTGGCCGAGCTG
>Ga0182739_1000713_pt1 | contig 39382 bp, 39 predicted proteins | sample eDN5th30CBELigBY_FD_128873 | JGI IMG/M metagenome (GOLD analysis project Ga0182739, IMG submission 128873) | Enriched backyard soil microbial communities from Emeryville, California, USA - eDNA 5th pass 30_C BE-Lig BY (version 2) (version 2) | ecosystem: Environmental > Terrestrial > Soil >... | reverse complement strand
TCGGCCGCAGCCGGGTTGATGCGTGCCAGCTTATCGAGCTCTTTGACAAAGTGTTCGGAAACTTCTTTGGACCATCTTTTTGCCTTAGCCCGCTTGCGCAGGTCTTCCATTTCCAGATCCGGCGTATTGCCACCGAGTTCTTCCTGGATGGTTTTCAATTGCTGGTTAAGAAAATAATCCCGTTGCTGCTTATCTAAATCGCCCTTTACCTTGTTCTGTATCTGGTTTTTTAGCTCCAGTAACTGAAGTTCTACATTGAGTTGCTCCAATACTTTCGCGGCCCGTTTCTCAAGGTTGGCAATCTCCAGCAGTTCCTGCTTGAACGGGAGATCAGCATTGAGATTGGACGAAATGAAATTAATCAGAAAGCCCGGGCTCTCGATATTTTTAATTGCAATACCCGCTTCGCTGGGAATTTGCGGCGATAGCTGGATGATTTGCAGCGCCATTTCCTTAATCGATGAGATCAACGCTTTGAACTCCTTGCCGGTTTTATGTTTTTTCTCCTCGAAACGCTCAATGTGGGCTTTGATATACGGCTCGCTTTGAATGAGCCCGCGCAACCGGAAACGTTGCTTGCCCTGGATAATGACCGTTGTGTTGCCATCGGGCATTTGCAGTATTTTGATGATCATCGCTACGGTGCCCACCTGATGCAGTTGCTCAAATGTGGGGTCCTCGATGGCCATATTCTGCTGGGAAACTACCCCGATCATGCGATCGCCTTTATAAGCCTCCTTTACTAACTTAATGGATTTATCGCGCCCCACCGTGATGGGGATAACCACCCCGGGAAACAGGACCGTGTTGCGCAGTGGGAGAATGGAAAGTGACTCGGGGAGGTCGGCATTGCTCATCTCATCTTCGTCTTGCTGGCTTAGCAAAGGAAAGAATTCCGTGTCTTCATTTATAATGGGGATGGCTTGATTAAAATCAAATGGATCAAAATTGCTCATGAATAACTTTTCGTCTATGATGTGGCGCCATTATGGCAGCTATGCGTAAGTACTACGTTAATTATATATCTTATGGGCATAATTGCAATGCCTATGCCAATCGTAAACCTTTGCAGTATTTCCATGCGATGTCGTATTATTAAGACATACTTGCTGAAAAAAAGTCAGCCATGTCCGCAAAAGGTTAGGTTGTGTGTTCCGTAGGTGAAATTTCGTTGCATATTGGATGAAGATACTAATATATGAATTGTCTGCTAAAATTAAATGAACAAAATAATAAAACTAATCGTTTTGAAGTTTAAATTTGGAAACGCTGCAATGGTTGGGGTTGCACGTAGCGAAGCTTATGATTATGTTTGTAGCACGGAAATTGCAGTATAGGCGTGTATAATTTTAGAAAGTGATGAAAATAAACGATTTGAAGACTCTTTTGAAACGAATGAACGTTGGTGTGATGATGGGGGTGCTGTGCATTGGCATGGTAGCTGCGCAGGCTCAGACAACCGAAACAGCACCAAGCAACCCGCATGTGCGCCTCGGGCAGAAAGCACTGATAGACGGCGATTTTAAAGCGGCTGCCGGTCATTTACAAAAAGCGCTCCCTGCGGAGGCTGAAGACCCGAATGTAATGTATATGCTGGCCTATTCGCAGTACCAGATTGGTGAATACAAGAAAGCACTCGACTCTTTTACCAAGGTGATTGCGCTCCGGCCTGATCATGAATCGGCCTATTATTACCGGGGTAAGGCCAATAATATCCTTGCCGTGCAAACCGAAACACGTGTCAGTTCGGCCAACCGCGAAAAAATGTTGAACCAGGCGATTGCAAATTATACCAAGGCGATTGAACTGAATGGTGAAGATGTGAAGTATTACCAAAACAGGGGCATTGCCTACCGGGATCTAGGGATTCTGCGGGGTACCGCCGGGACCGCCAATTACGACAAAGATATTGCCGTTGATGCTTATAATAAAAGTGTAAGTGATTTTGAACAGGTGCTGACCATGACGCCCGGTAAGAAAGACATCCAGACCGAAATCAAGAAAGCCCAGGTATATCGCGATAACTTGAAATAAAGGCGAAAGTTAAGGCAACCTTATTTTTCTAAAGCCACTTGCCGGTAACGGTATAGTGGCTTTTTCCTATGATACGCACATGCTGCGCTTTGATGATCCGATACAAGGAGTCCACATAGTAGTCGAGCTGTTCATCCGTTTGATACAGCATGTTGTTGACCCGATTGGTCACGCGGACATGTATTACGGCACCCGTCTCTGATTTTTCCAGGCGGATTGCCTTTGTGCGTAGCGTCGAATCGATACTGGTGTAGGTGAGTGATGTGCTTGTGCTATCTACCCGATAGCTGTGTTGCCAAGCTGGTTTGTTAATATCGGCGTCAATAAATAAGGCAAACTCTTCCTTCCAGTTGGCCACCCGGATTTTCCGCTGCTCCTCATCGCCGTTTTTGGATACCGTTTTCACAATTTCGGGATTAATCTGCTGTAGCCGCGTGGCTTCCTGGTTGAAATAGTCGGCTAAGCTGAAGTACGGTGCCACGGGCATTGCATTGGCGGCAGCCTTCCCGTCCGCAGGGCTGTTGCATGATAGTGACGTCAGCAAGAACACCGTAACCAAGTACAAAAAGGGGTTATTCAGTAGCCGCATCCCTGCATTATTACACCAATACGCTTCCGGTCATCTCAGGCGGGATGGGTATACCCATAAGGGTCAAAATCGTCGGCGCGATGTCGCCTAACTTGCCATCGGCAATGGAATCGTGATCGTCGTCTATGAGTATTACCGGAACCAGGTTGGTGGTATGGGCCGTATTAACCGACCCGTCATCATTGACCATAAATTCGGCGTTTCCATGGTCGGCAATAATGATAAAGCTGTAACCTTCCCGGCGCCCGCATTCAACCACTTGCCGCGCACACCCATCTACGGTCTCCACTGCATTGACCACGGCGCCAAACACGCCCGTATGCCCTACCATGTCGGGATTGGCGAAGTTGAGGCAGATGAAATCAGGGGCATTGGAAACCATATCGGCGCAGATGGCATCGGCAACACCCTGCGCACTCATTTCCGGCTGCAGGTCGTACGTGGCCACTTTAGGAGAAGGGATCAGAATACGATTTTCGCCATGGAATTCCTGTTCTCGTCCGCCCGAAAAGAAAAAGGTGACATGGGGGTATTTTTCCGTTTCGGCAATACGGGTCTGTTTTTTGTTGTTTGCCTCCAATACCTCGCCAAGTGTGTTGGTGAGGTTGTCTTTAAGAAAAAGCACCTGCACATCTTTAAACGTCTCGTCGTAGGTCGTCATGGTGAGGTAACGGAGATGAAGCGGGTGCATGTCAAACTCGGGGAATGCCCGTTGCGTAAGCGCCATTGTAATTTCCCGGCCGCGGTCGGTCCGGAAATTGAAACAGACCACTACGTCGCCATCGGCTATTGTGGCCAGTGCGTTGCCATCTGCATCGGTTTTTACGATGGGCTTAACGAATTCATCGGTAACACCGTCGTTGTACGATTGCCGGATAGCCTCCCCAAGGTTGGCTGTAGGTGCACCAACACCCTTAACCAGCAAATCGTAGGCCTGTTTGACTCGTTCCCACCGGTTGTCGCGATCCATGGCATAATACCGGCCGATTGCCGAAGCCAGCTGGCCCACACTCGTAGCCAGGAATTGCTCCATATCCGCAACGTAGCCGACGCCCGAATTAGGATCGGTGTCACGTCCGTCTAAAAAAGCATGTATAAAAACCTGATCGCTCGTTAGTCCCGCATGTTTGGCTGCATCACAAAGCCCTTTCAAATGGCGCGTATGAGCATGTACACCACCATCCGATAGCAGGCCGATGAAGTGCACGCGTTTGCCGGTTGCTTTTGCATCACTGAAGGCACCCTGAAGCGTGGGGTTCCTGTCAAATTCACCATCGGCAACTGCCTTATGTATTCGTCCCAGTTCCTGGTAAACGACTCGGCCTGCCCCAAGGTTCATATGGCCTACCTCGGAGTTTCCCATCTGTCCGGCAGGCAGTCCCACAGCTTCGCCAGACGCTTCGAGCGTGGCATTGGGACGGGTAGCCAACAGTTCATCCAAAAACGGGGTGTTAGCCGCCCGGACGGCATTCGACTGGTCCTCTTTCCCATAACCTAAACCGTCTAAGATTATGAGCGCTACTTTTCTGTTGTTATTCACGTAGCAAACTTAGATAAACTTGCTTTCAGATGCAAGTTTATTCGTGGTGATAATGCGCCTGACAGGCCATTAAGATGTGGGTGATCCCAATGAAGGAAAAGATGGCATGTTTTTAGCTAATGTTGTTTATCGAACAATAATTTAGTTGGAAGCTTGCTTTTTGTAGAATTTAATCTACACTTAAATTTAGTTCGCATTAAAAAATAAAGGTTGAAGACCAAAAGCAATGATATTTGAATAAACAGTTACTGTGAACGTGATGGGAATCAGATTGATCAGAAAGATGGGGTTGGCGGGGATGATGTGCTTCGTGATGGCGATAGGGTTTGCCAACATGAACGATGTAATCGATGATATTGCTTCCTGCGTAAGGGGAGGGAACACCAAAGAACTCTCCAAATATTTTTCATCGACAGTGAGTATGACGTTACTGAATGACGAAGGGATATACTCGCGCGTACAGGCAGAGATTATTTTGCGTGACTTTTTCAGTAGGAATCCACCCACGGGAGTAAAGGTGGCCCATCGACTGGATTCGAATCCCAATTTCAGGTATGTTGTACTAAACCTTGAAACCTCAAAAGACATTTTCCGGGTTTCTTATAAGTTAACCAACAACGACAATGCGTTCCAGGTAACAGAGTTTCGTGTTGAACCAATTTATTGACGGGCCTACCCGATTTTTATTTTTATTCTTCTTCTTTTGTTTTAAATGGTCATCTTAGCGCCGTTTAAACGAAGTTATTTCGTGCTTGCTTAAGTTAATGCGACAAACTTAGCGTACACGATATGCACATGAACAATAACCAATGACTCAGCTAGAAAACGAACAGTTGCTACGGTTTATCACCGCGGCACTTGCAGAGGATGCAGGCGATGGTGATCACACATCGCTGTCTACCATTCCGCAGCATGCGGTGGGCGAGGCACAATTGATTATCAAGGAACCTGGAATATTGGCAGGTGTGGAAGAGGCATTGGCCGTGTTCCGTGAAGTGTCGGATACCCTATCGGTAACCACGCTCAAATCAGACGGCGATGCGGTTGAGGTGGGCGACGTCGTATTGACCGTGAAAGGAAGTGTTCACGGCATTTTACTTTCCGAAAGGTTGGTGCTCAATATCATGCAGCGCATGAGCGGTATTGCCACGGCAACACATCGCATTGTAAGCGCCATAACGGGAACGGGCACGAAGGTGTTGGATACACGCAAGACCACACCGCTGCTCCGGTTCCTCGAAAAAAAAGCGGTGGTGCTCGGTGGCGGGGTGAACCATCGGTTCGGGTTATACGATATGATGCTGATAAAGGACAATCACGTGGACTACGCCGGCGGAATAACGAATGCCATTACGCGCGCCAACGAATACCGTAAAAACATGGCTAGGCCCATTGCGATAGAAGTAGAGGTGCGCAACCTGGAAGAAGTAGCCGAGGTGCTTTCCGCGGGTGGCGTAGATCGGATTATGCTCGATAATTTCAGTCCAGAGAAGCTGCGGATGGCGGTGGCGATGATCAACGGCCAGTTGGTTACCGAGGCATCGGGCGGGATTACCATGGCTAATATCCGGGACTATGCGGCGGCGGGGGTAGATTTCATTTCCATTGGTGCCCTGACGCATTCGGTGAAGAGCTTGGACATGAGCCTGAAAGCAAAGGTGGTCGATTAAACCAAATCGATTGAACAAAGCAGTGTTAGTTTTTGCTTCTTTTTCGTTAATTTGCAATTCATGATATCGATCTATCTTATCGGCGCCGTTGTCCTGGCTTACCTGTTCGGATCCATCCCCACGGCCGTGTGGCTCGGGCAATCGTTCTATCGGGTAGATGTGCGGGAGTACGGCAGCGGCAACGCAGGCGCCACCAATACCTTCCGGGTATTGGGTACCAAGGCCGGCGTAGCTGTTATGCTGATCGATATTCTGAAAGGGTGGACGGCGACCAACCTGGCCTATTTCATCGGTCCCTCGGTAACCGGTCCCCAGGCTGCTGCGCAATTTGTGAATTATCAGCTCGCCCTTGGCGTAATCGCTGTTGTAGGCCATTTGTTTCCCGTCTTTGCCGGATTCCGGGGCGGTAAAGGGGTGGCTACCTTATTCGGGATGATTCTGGCTGTTCATTTCCAGGCGGCTTTGGTATGTGTGTCTGTATTTCTGATTATGCTGTTGCTTACACATTACGTGTCGTTGAGTTCCATATGCGCCGGATTTGCCTTTCCATTCAGTACCGTTTTTCTCTTTCATACGTCAGTCAAGTCCGTGCTTTTATATGGCATATGCATCTGTGTGCTGATCCTGATTACCCACCAGAAAAACATCGAACGGCTGTTGAAAGGCAAGGAATCAAAAGTTTATTTATTTGGGAAACGGGCAAAGGCATAAGATTGTAAATTCGGCATATATATTGCTTTTATTGAATAACGTGGCCAGTGGCCGTCAAAAAAAACTAGATGATGAAACATATTGTAAAATACAGCTGCGTGCTATTGACCGCCGTCATTATCGCTTCGTGTGCTACGGTTCCGCTGACCGGAAGGAGACAATTAAATCTGGTCAATGAAGCAGAAATCCAACAGCAAGCGGCGTTGGTGTACAAGGACTTTCTCGGCGATTCAAAAACCAAAGTTATCAAGAGTTCGAACCAGGCACAACTGGTACAACGCGTGGGGAAAAATATTGCCGCGGCGGTAAATCGATTCCTCCAGGAAAACGGCTATGGTGATCAATATGATTTTCATTGGGAATTTAACCTGATCGAGGAAAATCAAATCAACGCATGGTGCATGCCGGGCGGTAAGGTAGCGGTATATAGCGGTATTTTACCGGTCACCAAGAACGAAGCTGGCCTGGCTACGGTAATGGGCCATGAAATTGCACACGCCATTGCCAAGCATTCGGCCGAGCGGATGTCGCAGACCATTTTGGCACAGGCCGGTGGCGTAGCGGTAGACGTGGCAACCACCGAAAAATCGAGCACCACACGTGCCGTACTCAATACGGCCTACGGATTGGGCGGGCAATTAGCCTTGCTGAATTACTCGCGCAACCAGGAAAGCGAGGCAGATAGGTTGGGACTGGTATTCATGGCTATGGCCGGCTATAACCCCAATGAAGCGATTGGTTTCTGGGAACGAATGGCCCAGGCAAAGGAGGGGCAGGGTGCAGGGTCACCGCCTGAATTCCTGAGCACGCACCCCAGCGATGCCCGCCGCATCAACAACATCAAAAAGCTTATACCCGAGGCACAGGCCTATTATAAGAAGTAAGGGGAAAGCGAATGGCATTGAAACAACCCGATATTGGAGGGATAAGAAGGGCCTATAGGCTGGGCGAATTGAGCGAAAGCGAGGTTGATCCGGATGCCATTGCACAGTTTAGGACATGGTTTGCGGAAGCCCTGGAAAAGGACGTCATGGAGCCCAATGCCATGACACTTGCTACATCGTCGACCGCTGGGCGGCCGTCGGCCCGCATTGTTCTTCTTAAAGACCTTGATGATTCCGGTTTCGGCTTTTTTACCAATTACGAGAGTCAGAAAGGGGCGGAACTGAATACAAACCCAGTCGCAGCGCTGCTATTTTTCTGGCCCGAATTGCAGCGGCAGGTACGCGTTGTGGGGACGGTGGTCAGAATGCCTGCGGCGCAATCGGATGCTTATTTCAATTCCCGGCCGACCGGTAGCAGGCTTGGCGCGATTGCCTCTCCGCAAAGCCAACGAATTGCCGATCGTACCGAGCTTGATGCGCGATTGGCCGAACTGGAGCAACGCTACGCCGATGGCGCGGATATTCCAAGGCCAGCGCACTGGGGTGGCTATCGCCTGCAGCCCGATACCATTGAATTTTGGCAGGGCCGTGATAACAGGCTCCATGATCGCCTGGTTTATTTCCGGGAGGGCGCCGGGTGGAAACTCGTACGATTAGCCCCTTAACCATTACTCACTACCTAAATGGAAATCTTTGCACGTGTTCAGGAACTTTTGGCTATAGCGTTTGATAATCAGGCCGTCGCTACTGTAGAGCAGTCTGGGTTGCAGCCGGCATTGGTAATACGCCGTGAAAAACTGGCGGCCGTTTGCCTGTTTCTCCGCGATCACGAAGAAACCTATTTTGATTTCCTATCCTGTATCAGTGCGGTAGACAATGGGGTAGAAGCGGGTTCATTTTCCGTGGTTTATCATTTGGCCTCCATCCCGCATCAGCACCAGCTCACCTTGAAAGTAACCGTCGAAAATGACAGGCGATTGGATAACCTTCCGGTTGTACCCACGTTGAGCGGCGTCTGGCGCACGGCCGACTGGCACGAGCGCGAGGCATTTGATCTCATGGGGATTTACTTTGATGGCCATCCGGACCTCAGGCGTATATTGTTGCCTGAGGATTGGGAAGGATACCCCCTGCGTAAAGATTACGAAGAAGCGGAAACATATCACGGTATTGCGATTAAATGAGCGTTGAAGTGGACAGACCCTATCAGGAAGCACAAGAAGCATACGAAGCGCGGTTGGCTGCGATAGGTGCGGAAGAAATGGTTATCAACATGGGGCCGCAACACCCATCCACCCATGGCGTGTTAAGGTTGCAGTTGGTTACCGATGGCGAAATTGTCAAGGAGGTCATTCCGCACGTAGGTTACCTGCACCGCTGTTTCGAAAAGCACGCGGAATCCATGAATTACGGAAAAACCATTCCGTTTACCGACCGGATGGATTACCTCGCATCGATGAACAACAGCCATGCCTTTGTGATGGGAGTAGAACGCATGCTCGGCATCGACCAGAAAATTCCAAAACGAATAGAATACATCCGGGTGCTGGTCTGTGAGCTCAACCGTATCGCATCGCACCTTATCGCCATCGGTACCTATGGCATTGACATCGGCGCATTCACCCCGTTCATGTGGTGTTTCCGCGATAGGGAGCACATCATGAATATGCTCGAATGGGCGTCAGGATCGCGCATGCTTTACAATTACATCTGGGTGGGTGGACTTTTCTATGATTTGCCCGTCGGCTTCGAAGCACGCTGTAGTGAGTTTGTACGGTATTTCAAACCGAAACTGCCCGAGCTCGATGAATTGCTCACCGCGAACCAGATTTTCATATCGCGGACGGCCAACATCGGCGTGTTGCCCGCCAATGTGGCCATTAACTACGGGTGTTCGGGACCGATGCTGCGGGCATCGGGCGTGAAATGGGACTTGCGACGGGCTGATGAGTATTCGGTGTATCCGGAATTAGCATTTGAAATTCCTGTAGGGATCGGAGAGATGGGCCATGTTGGCGACTGCTGGGACCGTTTCAAGGTACGGGTGGATGAGATCAAGGAATCGGTACGGATTATTGAGCAATGCCTTGAACGGTTGGAGGGGCCGCTGAAACGGACTACCGATTTTGATCCGCGGGCACTGGTGCCCAAGAAAGTGAACCTCAAGGCCCAGGATTATTACGTGCGCGCCGAGAACCCGAAAGGTGAACTGGGTTTCTATTTCGTAACGCAGGAAAAAACTGACATCCCAAAACGGGTAAAGGCCCGCGGCCCCAGCTTCAATAACCTGTCCGTGCTCCCCGAATTGTCGAAAGGCATACTGATAGCTGATCTGGTTGCCATCTTGGGCTCCATCGATATCGTGTTGGGAGAAGTTGATAGGTAGCTGTAACCAGTTGTCTGTTTGATTGTTATGCTAGTTTGTGGCCGTGTTGGCCGTGAAAGTAAAAAATAAATTAAATTAAATTTGGAAAGCTGGTAATATTCATTACCTTTGCAGCTTCATAATTTAGGTTTATAATTGGTTAGTAAAGGTTTCCATTCTCCCCGTTTGGAAACCTTTCTTGTTTTGGGCCTATCTCTTTCTCCATTGGATTTGCTGATTGTTTTTGGTGTTTGGATCCGCTGTTTTTCGGCCATAAAAAAACGCCCCGGCGGATGGCCGGGGCGCTCTTTTTGTATACGTACCTGTTCTTTAGAAATAGAACTGAAGTCCGAGGCGCGGAGCAAATGAACTAGCATCCAGGCCAAAAGAATTGCTGGTAACATCGGAGCCACCTTCTGGCTTCAACGTGGTGTTTTGGTAGTACAATCCTCTTACTGAAAGCTCGATGCCGATTTTTTCAGTTGGGAAGAAAGCAAAACCAGGGGCTACTTCAACACCGTAACGTGCGGAACTTCCTGTTTTATCGCCGTCCGCTTTTGTGGTTCCCCAGCCCATGGGTACAGAAACCTGACCGAAGAATTTGAAGTTACCGTCGCCTTTGTAAAGCCGGGCGAAAGGAGCAGCTGAAAATTCACCTACTTGGTTTTTTTCCGTGCCATTGTCGTTCTGGCCCCAGGCATAACCAATGCCAAGACCTACTGCCACATTGTCGTTTACAAATACACCAACGCTCGGGATGATAGCAAAGCTTTGCTCGTTGCCATCAACGTCTTTCACGTTCGCATAGTCGTAAGACACGGTTCCGCCCAAAATGGTTTTTCCCTTTTCAGTTTGTGCATTGGCGGCAAATGTTACGGCTGCAGCCGCTGTCAGTGTAAGAATTAATTTTTTCATTTTGTATTAAATTTTTAGTTAAACTTCAGGTCATCCGGTATAAATTATTCAGTTATACTATTTGACCTTTGGAGTCAGTATTGCAATACCAGTGCCAAACTTTGTCAGAAATTGGTTTAGTTTGTCATGGGTTTGTCGCTTTTATTTAAAGGCTATAAACGCCAAATTAAACCTATTGCAACTGTTTAGTTAGTCGGCATACACCCTATAACCTTGCCTGTTTTCAAGAGACAAAAAGGAGATGTGACGAATTGACTTTTCGATGATAATTGTCAATACGCAATTGACAGACAGTTTGTCTGCTGACTAAACTGTTATGGAAGTGATGAAGTTACTCGAAGTATTCTTTTATCCGTTCGAAAAAGGTCTTCTCATTTCTGCCCGGTTGGGGCTTGAAATTCGGTGACGTACGCAGACGTTCCAGGAGCTCTTTTTCTTCCGATGAAAGCGCTTTGGGTGTCCACACATTCACGTAGACCAACTGGTCGCCCTTGTGGTAGGAGTTTACCTCCGGAACGCCTTTGCCTTTCAGGCGCAATATTTTCCCGCCCTGAGTACCAGATTCGATTTTGATCTTCGCTTTGCCGTCAATGGTCGGGATTTCCACGTTCGTTCCCAACGCCGCATCCACGAAATTGACATACAAATCGTAAATCACGTTGGTTCCATCCCGCTTCAGCGCTTCGTGGGGCAGCTCTTCAATCAGGATAATCAGGTCGCCCGGTACACCGCCACGTGGAGCGGCATTGCCTTTTCCGCTCATAGATAATTGCATGCCCTCGCTTACGCCGGCGGGAATATTGATGGTGATGGTTTCTTCGCCGCGCATTAGTCCGTCCCCATGGCATGAGGTGCATTTGGCCGATATTTCCACTCCTTCGCCGTTGCAGGTCGGGCAGGTGCTGGTGGTTTGCATCTGGCCGAGGATGGTGTTGGTGACCCGCCGAACAGCACCGGTTCCCCCACAGGTACGGCACGTATTGAACGATGACTTGTCCTTTGCTCCGGTTCCGTCGCATGTGGAGCAAATCACTTGCTTATTGACTTTGATTTTCTTTTCTGCCCCTTTGGCGATCTCACTGAGCGTGAGTTTCACCTTGATGCGCAGATTAGATCCTTTGGTTACGCGGCGGCCACCACGCTGTCCACCGCCGCCAAAGAAGCTTTCGAAGGGGCTTCCGCCGCCTCCGAAGATATCGCCAAACTGGCTGAATATGTCCTCCATATTCATGCCGCCTCCGCCAAATCCGCCGGATGCGCCGCCGGCGTGGCCGAATTGGTCATAGCGCTGCCGCTTCTCGGCATTGCTTAGTACCTCATACGCTTCGGCGGCTTCTTTAAACTTTTCTTCCGCTTCTTTATTGTCGGGATTCTTGTCGGGGTGGTATTTGATGGCCAGTTTCCGGTAAGCCGATTTGATTTCAGCTTGATCCGCGTTGCGCGAAATACCTAATATATCGTAATAGTCTTGTTTTGCCATGCGTACTTATCCGTTAACTTCCAACAACAACCTTGGCGTGACGCAGCACCTTATCATGCAAGAAATAGCCTTTCTCGATTTCGTCAATCACCTTGCCCCTGAGGTCATCATTTGGAGCCGGAACGTTGGTAATGGCTTCCTGTAAGTCGGCATCAAAGGGCTTTCCTATGGATTCCATTTCCTTCAAGCCCTGATTGCCTAAAATGGTTTTCAGTTTTTGGGCAACAAGCGATATGCCTTCCTGTACCGGTGCAATCTCCGTTACGGTTTCAAACGCTTTCAGCGCCCGGTCCAGGTCGTCTATTACCGGTAACAGGTTCGCAATAACCTCTTTTCCGGCAGACTGCATGAGCTCGATACGCTCTTTTGATACCCTGCGTTTGTAATTGTCAAACTCGGCATACAGGCGCAAGTATTTGTCATTGGCCGTATCCAATTCCGTACGTAACTGCGCCGTTTGGTCATCTAGAACCTGTTCCTGTTCGGTTGAGGCAGCATCCATTTGCGGGGTTTCCTGTGCGGTAGCTTCCGGGTTTCCCATGGTGTCGTTATTATCAGTATCTTGTTTTTTCTTGTTTCTTGCCATAGCCGTTATCAAACATAGTTGTCAACTGCCGCTCGTAACCGCAATTTCATTGCCAGCAACAAAATCCAGTCACCCTGTCAGTGTTTCGTCCCGGTATGCCTGCAAAATGGCGCATTCGGGCTTTGGGCTGACGTAAGGGCGGAATTATATTGACACATTGTCTTGCAGCATACCATCTGTAGTTTTAATGATGCGTGATGGCATATTGCGGATAATTTGATAATCGTGTGTAGCCATGAGGATGGAGGTGCCACCCCGGCTGATTTCTTTCAGTAACAATACAATCTCTTCGGAGGTTTCCGGATCCAGGTTGCCGGTCGGCTCATCGGCCAGGATAATTTCAGGGTTGTTCAGCAACGCGCGGGCAATAACCACCCGCTGCTGCTCGCCGCCGGACAGTTCGTGCGGCATCTTTTTAAGCTTGGACCGGAGGCCAACCTTTTCGAGCACATCCAGTATACGGTTATTGATAAGGTTCTTGTCTTTCCAGCCCGTTGCCCGCAGCGCAAAGACCAGGTTTTTTTCGACCGTCCGGTCGGTGAGTAAATGAAAGTCCTGGAAAACAATCCCCAATTTACGCCGGAGGAAGGGCACTTCGCGCTCACTGAGCTTTTTCAGGTCGAATCCGGCGACCATCCCTTCACCGCTGGCAATATGCAGGTCGCCATAAATGATTTTGAGGAGACTACTTTTGCCGCTACCTGTTTGGCCGATAAGGAATACAAATTCACCTTTATCGATGGTCAGGTTTACGTTAGCGAGGACGAGGTGCTTGGGTTGGTAGATATCAACATTTTTGAGTGTGATTACCGTATCGCCGATCATATACTATAGTTCTAATTTCTTAATTTGGCCGAAAGGAATTTCGTTGACAATTTCCATAATGTCTGCCATTTTTTCGCCCAATCCCAGTTTCTCAAGAGATTTGTCCGGCCGGTCTACCCGGAAGTAGGCGAGCAAGGTAAACGAATCATCACGTAGCTGGACATAATCCGGTATTTTGGCTACGCCTTTGACTTTGATGACATACATGTGTACAAAGTTAGCATTATTACGTGAAAGATAAAGGCTTCATCGGTGTGCAGCCAAAAAATCCAGCGTATTGATGCCGTCTGCATAATCATCGAGTGCGGGCTGCTGGCTTTGCCCAAACGGCACCACGGCGGTGCCGATGGCTAGCGGGGCGTCGCCAACCACACACTGCAATTGGGGTGTTAGTGCACTCAGCCGGTTAACCAGGCTTTTACCGGATGTGTATGTTTCGAGATACAGCACACCCAGCGGCGATGCGCTCCGTTCATCGGGTTTGAGTAAAAGAAAACCATTATCAAAATGTTCGTCGCCGTTGATAAGGTAAATGGACTTGTTATAGTCGTAGTTGTTGGCGTATTTATGATGATTGATGATATCGGCAAACGGCGCGATACCCTCAAAGAATACCGATGGGTCATAGTTTTGGGGTACGAACAGTTTGGACACGCTGCGGCAGCCCAGCCCGAAATAGTCGAAAATATCGTTTCCGAGCAGCCGGAGGTCATCCGCACTTTCCGTTCCGGTTAGCACGGCCACGCTATTGCGGTTTTTGCGGATGATATGCGGCTTGTGCCCGAAATAGTAAGAGAAATAACGCGAGCTGTTATCGCTGCCCGTAGCAATAATCAAATCAAAGTCGGCGAGCCGTTCTGTCAGCTCAATTTTCGGCGCAAAAGCGGGCTCAATTTCCCGTAGCATGGCCAACAGGTGGGCGGTGAGTACCGGATCTACGGTAGCTGTCTTCACCTGTACGTTATAGCCAGCGCAGAGTACACAGAGAATATCGTGGAAACCTACCAGCGGGATGTTGCCGGCCAGCACCAATCCAACGGTTTTGTTTATCTCGCCATCGAAAGGATAGGGGGCCAGCCATTTTTCGAGTTTGTGGTGCGACAGGTTGGAGGCAATGGCTGCCAACGCCCGGCGGGTGAAAATGGGGGTGAACCAGGGATTATGGTGCTGGGCAGATTCGATGACCTCTATCAATCGGGGGTCATCGGACAGCAGGTAATCGCCCAGCCGGGCGAAGGCGTCTAAACGTTGTTTCTTTGTCAAAATCTGAATCTTAAGGCCATTATTACACAAGATTTGTTGTATATTTGCCGCTAGATTTGTTTGGCAGCAAAAAGACGACTAATTTTGTAGTGAACTTTTTAATCAAGTGCAAAAATAGGTTTTTTTATTTTATCATTTTCGTAAGCGTAAGAGTTAGATGGCTATTAAGATAACAGATGAATGCATAAATTGCGGGGCCTGCGAGCCCGAATGCCCAAATAATGCAATATACGATGCGGGGGTAAGTTGGCGGTTTTCTGAGGGGACGAGTTTGAACGGCATTATCGATTTTGGTGATGGCACTACCCTCGATGCAAATGAAGAGCAGGAAGCCATATCGGATGAAGTTTATTATATCGTATCAGATAAATGTACCGAGTGTGTGGGTTTTCACGACGAACCGCAGTGCGCCGCAGTATGCCCGGTAGATTGCTGTGTGGATGATGAAGATGTGCGGGAAACCGAAGAGGAACTGCTGGCCAAGAAAGCATGGCTGCATGCCGAATAGGATCGTGCGGCGTTAACGTGTGCCGTTTTAAAAAAACAAAGCCCGCTATCAATCGATAGGGGGCTTTTTAATTTCGCGCGGACAGCGGTTCTCATTTAACACTTTCCCGGAACAACAAGGACCGGGCACGACGCTCTCCGCGTTACACTTTCAGATACGCTACCCGAGATGAAATGATCAAATCCGGTGCGGCCGTGCGTACCCATAATGATGAGATCCGCTGCCCATTCGCTGGCCACGGTAAGGATTTCCTGTTTCGGATTGCCGATCCGATTGAATGTAAATACTTCCTTCAAGTCCTCGAATCCCTTGCTGATCTCGTCTAACATGGACCTGGAGCTTTCTTCCTGTATTTCGGTGGTTTCGGGGATAATGATGGGCTGTTGCCCCATTAACGGGTCAGCCCCATAGTTGGTGGGTGCGGCGGGTTCAATAACGTGAATCAGCGCAACCGACGCCCCCATAACTTTCGCAAGGCTATAGCCATGTTGCAATGCCTTTTTTGAACATTCGCTATCATCTGTAGCGATGAGTATGCGATTATAAGCCAATGGTTTCGTTTCCATAACGAGTTGGGTTATTGTTTCATAACTTTCGTAAATATAACAATAATTTATCAGTTTTGGTTTTCCATGTGCCTATTGGTTATAGCCTGTGGCTATGAAAGTTCCTGCATCAGTTTGTCAAATTCGGCACGCAATGCAGCGAGTTCGGCTTCTACCGTGGCCAGGCGGTTAGCCAGCCCTGAATTGGTTTCCGTTTCCCCGGTTGCCATATCATCGTCCTCAGGGACCGCCGCGCCGCCCAGCAACTGCATGTAGCGGGCTTCCTTTTGCCCGGGGCGCTTCGGCAGCTGCTTCACGAACGGTTGTTCGGCATTGGCCAGGTTGTCGAGAAAGGATTGCACTTCGTCGAGCGACTCAAACTCGTAAAGCCGGCCCGAATTGGTGTTCAATTCGCCGGGCGTTAGCGGACCGCGTAGCAACAACAGGCAGATGATGGTCACCTCGGCAGGAATAACCGGGTACACCACCGCAAAATTGTGTTTATACTTGGTGACTCGACTGGAGCCGCCCACTACCGTTGACACTAATCCTTTTTTGCGGAGCATATCGAGTGTGGTAGTCACGGTGCTGTCATCGTATTGGACAACCGGTTTACGCGATGTTTTTTGGTTGCATGCCGCAACCAACGCGTTTAAGGTGAGGGGGTAATACTCCGGGGTGGCTTTCGCTTTTTCCATCAGAGCGCCTAATACGCGCTGTTCCTCGGCTGACAATACGGGCAGTGGTGGTGTGGTATCCATGGTTCGGCTTTATCAATTCGTTACGTCCCAAAAATGGAATATTTATCCCAATTAAACAACTTTGTGTGAAAAAGCGCCTCAATTGCTATCTTCGTCGGTTCAAATCCATACATTTTGTTCCGCATTGCCTACCATCCCAGTTTCTCCCATCCGCTGCCCATCGGGCACCGGTTCCCAATGGAAAAATACGAACTGATTCCGGCACAGCTCATCCATGCAGGTACGGTACAGCCAACTGCCATGTTTGCACCTGGGTTGGCTGCGTTTGAGACCATCGCACTTGCGCATGCCGCGGATTATTGCCAACAGTTACTTGATGTGGCGCTCCCACCTGCGATGGTGCGGCGTATCGGTTTCCCATTGTCAGAAGAGCTGGTAGCACGTGAACTGCGCATCGTGCAAGGCACTATTGATGGCTGCCTGTTTGCCATGGAGCACGGCGTCGCTTTCAATGTGGCGGGCGGCACCCACCATGCAGGCTACGACTGGGGCGAGGGCTTTTGCCTGCTGAATGATCAGGGAGTGGCCGCTGCATGGTTGGTTCACCAGGCGATTTGTCGGCGCGTACTGATTATCGATCTGGATGTGCACCAGGGAAACGGCACCGCCCAGATTTTCAGCGGTAACCCGCGGGTCTTTACATTTTCTATGCATGGAGAACGTAATTTTCCATTCCGGAAAGAACAATCGGATGTGGATGTCGGCTTGCCCGATGGAACAGATGACGATACGTACCTGGCGTTACTAGCGCGCCATCTGGAACTGATTTTCGAACAGGTGCAACCCGATTTCGTATGCTACCAGGCCGGCGTGGATGTGTTGGACACCGACAAGCTGGGCAAGCTGGCACTGACCAAATCAGGCTGCCGTAAAGGGGACGCCTTGGTATTCCAGCACTGCCAATCGGCGGGTGTGCCTGTACAGGTCAGTATGGGCGGGGGGTATTCGCCCCACATCCGTGATATTGTAGATGCGCATTGCCAGACATTTGAAGAAGCGAGCCGTGTTTACGACTGATTGAAATGAATTAACATATATTGACTTAATATCAGGAAATGTTTTACCACACCGATACCACGATCGAACAATTGGCCGTCCACCGCGTGGGCAATAAATTGCGTGACGAATTTTATGCGCTCAGTGAAGCGCCCCTTGTGCTGGAGGATGAACAACTTGCCTCGCTGCTACTGCATTACTTTCTCAGCCCGTTTGCCAAGGTAAATGAGGTTTATCGACTCACGCATGCCAGCGGCACGCTCGAATTGAATGAAATCTATCATTTCGCCAAGTCCTTTTTTGAAGGCGGTTTGGATTTCCATACGCTGGGGCAGCAGGTATGTAAACATCTCTTTGAAGCGTCAAACCACCCGAATATTAAGGGCGGCGAGCTCTACGTGGTCCACCTGCGCAACGTGCAACTGGAGGGGCTGGAACATGACGCCATCGGCATCTTCAAATCCGAAAGCAAGGAGCCCTTTCTCAAGGTGTCGCCGGTACAAAGTTCGTTCGAGCTCGGGTATGAACAGGAGGCCATCAACATCAATAAACTGGATAAGGGGTGTGTCATTGTCAACACAGAGGGTGAAGAAGGGTATAAGGTGCTGGCCATCGACCAGACGAACCGACAGCAGGAAGCCGCCTATTGGAAAGACAGTTTCCTGTCGGTACGTGTACGTAACGATGCATTCAACAAAACGGGTAATTTCCTGAAGGTGTACAAAGCATTTGTTGACGAAGGGTTGGATGAAGCCTTTGAACTGGAACGTACCGATAAGATCGATCTGCTGAACCGTTCCATGGACTACTTCAAAGCGAAAGACACGTTCCAAACGAAAGAGTTTGAAGAGGAAGTGCTGGGCAATCCGCAAGCTGCAGCGCTCTTCAGCGATTATCGTCAGCAATTTGAAACCGATTACGAATCACCCTTTGGCGAGCAGTTCGATATAGCTCCCGGGGCGGTGAAAAAAGCAAACACCAGTTATAAAAGCGTATTGAAGCTCGATAAAAATTTTCATATCTACGTGCATGGCAAACGGGAGTATATTGAAAAAGGATTTGACGAAGAAAAGGGAATGAATTATTATAAAGTGTACTTTAATGAAGAGCATTAGCGCTGTTTTGTTGGTCGATTACTTCCAGATTCTTTCCAGATTTTGCCGCTACTTTGGTCGCCATTCAAGTAATGTAGCCTGACAAAACTTTATGACGACAAAAAAGGACGACGTATTCAATGAGGTAATCAAGAAGCCTTCTGATTTTAAGTTTGGCGCCACGGTTGCCAATGCGTTTGATGATATGGTAGAACGTTCCGTTCCGTATTATAGCGAAATCCAGCGGATGATCATCGAGCAAGTATGCGAATTTGCGGTCCCGGATACCAATGTATATGACCTAGGCTGCTCTACCGGCACCACTTTTCTTCATTTAGACCCGTTGATTGATGAGCGTATCCGTTTTGTGGGGGTAGACGATTCGAAGGATATGCTTCAGAAATGCGAAGCTAAATTAAAGGAGGCCAAACTTAAGCGCCCATACGAATTAAAAAATGCCGATCTGCACGAAGACTTCGTTATCGAAAATGCGTCTGCCGTCGTCCTTTGCCTCACGTTGCAGTTTGTACGTCCCCTCTACCGCGAGAAATTGCTCCGGCGTATCTATGAGGGGCTCCAGCCCGGTGGCGTATTGGTCGTTTCCGAGAAGATTCTGGCCGAAGACAGCCTGTTTAACCGTAACTTCATCAAATATTATTACGACTACAAGCGTCGCAACCAATACAGTGAGCTGGAAATCTCACAGAAACGGGAGGCACTTGAAAATGTATTGGTACCCTACAAATTGAGCGAAAATATAAAGATGCTGATGGAAGCGGGCTTCAGCCATACCGAAGTGTTCTTCAAATGGTATAATTTCTCCGGGTTTATTGCTGTAAAAAACTAATAAAATGGTTCAGATCGGCAATTTTTTCTTCAAGTACCGGAATTTTCTGTTCATTTTTCTTTACCTGGCACTATTCATTCCGTCTTCACCGGTATTCAGCGAGGCGGCCTTGGGGCCCGATTATTACCTGTATCCATTGATTATCGGGCTGGTTGTTACCGTGCTGGGGCAGCTCATCCGCGGTGCAACGATCGCACTGGCCTATATCGTGCGGGGGGGTAAAGACAAAAAGGTGTATGCCAACACCTTGGTTATCACTGGCATCTTTGCACACTGCCGCAATCCGCTCTACGTCGGCAACATCCTGATGCTTGTTGGCGTGGGTATTCTCGTTAATTCGCTCCTCTACCTGGTCGTTTTTATTCCGCTGTTTCTATTTATTTACCAAGCTATTGTGTTGGCAGAAGAACATTTTCTACGCAATAAGTTCGGCAGCGAATTCGATGCTTATACGAGGCGCGTACACCGTTGGCTGATCAACCCCATCGGATTGGGAAAAACCATCTCAGGCATGCATTTCTCGTGGAAGCGGTGGCTGATGCGGGAATACAATACGCAAGTGGTATGGCTGCTCTGCATTGCCGTCATTCTGGTATTCAAATACACCCACTGGTCGTGGGACATGGCTGCTCGGAACACGTGGTTTGTAGTAACCGTGCTGGTACTGGCCTGTTACTACGGCACCATCCGCTACCTCAAAAAGTCCGGTACTTGGAAAAAAGTGTAGGGCACTGAGCCCTACAACACCCTGTTAACCCAGGTTCAGCTCCTGTTTGGTGCCCGTTGCGCAGGCACGATAAATGGCATCGATTATTTTGAGATCTTTCAACGCCTCTTGGCCGTCCACCGGTACCGGTGGCGTATCATCATTGAAAATGATTCCCGCCATTGCATCCATCTGCAACGTTTGGTGGGTTACATGCGGTTGGGTCAGTTCGCCTTTGTTCGTGCGTCCTTTGATGGGACCGTACCCTGTGGATGGCTGCATTTCGGCAAAACCCTTTTCGCCAACTAGGAAAAAGCGATCCAGGTAGTTCATGTTGTATGTAGACAGGCAGGAGGCCACCGCTCCGCTTGGAAAGCCCAGCTGGAAAAGGATAGTTTCATCCACCCCTTCCTTGAATTTTACCTGGTCTGTCTTGGTTTCCTGTGCGGTTACCCAAACCGGCTCTTCGCCGATCATATAGCGCGATCCGTTAATTGCATAAATACCGATATCCATCATAGCGCCGCCACCGGCAAGGTCTTTATCCAGTCGCCATTGGGTCGGGTCGCCAATCCGGAAACCGCATTGTCCCTGAAAGAACTTAATGGCTCCAAATTCACCGGCAGCACGCATCCGCACTACTTCTACGGTCTTCGGTTCGAAGTGCATGCGGTAGCCTACCAACAGCTTAACCCCCGCATTGGCGCAGGCGTCTATCATTTCCTGACCTTCGGCAGCATTGAGCGCCATAGGCTTCTCACAAATGGCGTGTTTCCCTGCGTTGGCCACCCGGATTACCTGATCGTGGTGAAGCGCATTGGGCGTAATCACATATACTGCGTCGATGTCGGGGTTGTCCTTGATGCGGTCAAAATTTTCATAATTATACCGGCTCGCTTCGGGCACGCTATATTTACTGCCCCAATCGGCTAGTTTCGCCGGAGTTCCGCTAATCAGTCCCGTTATTTTAACCCGTTTGCAAGACTGTATGGCGTCGGCCACCAGCGAAGCGTAGTAGCCCAGACCCATCAGTGCGACGCGCAAGGTAGGGCCCTGAGCCGATGGGACAGGCCTCAGTTCGGCGTTGGCAAAAGCATCATACGGAAGGAAGGGGATCGTAGCGGCTGAAACAGCCAGTTTCTGAAGGAAATCGCGACGTGAATTTTTCATGATGGTATTTTTATTTATGGTGTTTTTTAATAAACTATAAACGGAGCCACACGCTGACATTGTTTGTTCAAACGAATAATGCGCCCCGGAACCCCCGGACACCGTAATACGAATCAGCGCCATTGTGATAGATAAATACGCGGCCGAAGCGCCAATCACCAAAGATTGCGCCGCCACGTTCACGAACACCGTTGGGCGTTTTTAACCAGCTGGACGTTTTTGCATCGAACGTTCCCAATTGTTGTAATGCCTGGTATTGTTCTTCCGTAAGCAGTTCAATACCCATTTCGGCGGCCATATCTAACGCGCTGTTTGCCGGTTTATGTGCTTTTCTAGACTCCAGTGCTTCCCGGTCATAACAGATGCTCCGGCGGCCCTTGGGACTTTCGGCCGAGCAGTCAACAAACATATATGTACCTGTCTTTTTGTCCAGGCCCACCACATCCGGCTCGCCGCCGGTTACTTCCATTTCATCGAGCGACCATAGCTTTCCGGGGTTGGCTTCCAGCTTTTCCTGAATTTTGCGCCAGTTTAGCCCTTTATGCCGGTCCATGTTTTTCTCAAAACGTTCGCGGAGCGTCCGGATCAATTCGTCCCGTTGTTCGGGAATCAATTCTTTTTTGTTCGTTGCCATAAAGTCCGTTCGTTCAAATTTCAGCGTTTATCTTGAAGGTTAATTTATCCAAGCGGTAGCTAAGTTATTGATTTTTTTTACGATTTATTTAATGGCATCAATAAAATTACCCAGATTGTTATCGGTACAAAACCCTCAAATGAGTTTCTGTTCAATAGCCATCTTCACGAGTACGGCGGTATTCTTTGCGCCAAGTTTGAGGAGTAGATTTTTTCGGTAGCCTTTTATCGTCTCGGGGCTTAAGAAAATCCGTTCCGCGATTTCGCCGTTCGTCAGGCCTTCGCAAATCAGTTTCAGAAGTTCGCGCTCGCGCGGGCTCAACCAGATGTTCGTTGATGAAGGTTTTTTCATCAGCACATCGATTTCGTGGCAGAGAAACGTTTTGCCCGCAGCTACGGCTTCTATGCCCGCCAATACTTCTTCGGCCATGGCATTTTTCACCAGGTAGCCCGAGGCTCCGTTATCCAGCATGGTTCTCACTACGGTGTACTCATTGTGCGTGGTCAGGGCCAGTATCCGCGTGTCAGGGAATGCTGTCGTGAGTTCCTTACACAAATCAACGCCGCTCATATCCGGCAAGCCCACATCCAACAGCAACACATCGGGCCTCCAGAAGCCGATGGAATGCCGGCAATCAGCCGCCGTATGTGCCACGCCCACCACGGTGGCCTGCAACGATTCCTCGATGAGCCCCCGCAACCCCTCCGTAAGGATTTTATGGTCGTCAACAATCGCAACTTTTATCGCGTTATTCATCAGTTAGTGGTTTCAGTATCTCTTATGGATTTCAAAGGTACTGCATTTATGGTCCTTAAATAACCCCCTTTAGGGGGGATTATCCCGCATCAGTCGGTAGGGAGGTGCTCCAGAAATTCCCGTACCTCGTGCAGGTTATCAAACGAGCGGCCGGTGGGCAACGCTTGCCGGATTGGGGCGTGCGTTTGCACACCAAAGCAGGTTAAGCCGGCAGCTTTAGCGGCCGTTGCCCCGGTTACGGAATCTTCCAGCACCAGGCAGTCTGCCGGTTCCAGTTCCAATTGCGCCACACAGCGGAGGTAAGGTTCCGGATCTGGCTTTGGCTGCTGCACATCCGTACGGCTCACCAACACCGAAAAGAACTGCCGCAAGCCATTCCGTTCCAGGTGGTACGTCGCTGCCTCGCGTTTGCTAGAAGTCACCACGGCCATGGTTACCTGTCGCTGCCGCAAAAAGTTAATCAGGTCCATCACGCCCGGCATCAGGGATACCGTTTCCGTCTCGTACTGCACTGCAATAAGCTTGCGTATGCGATCAAAGAGTTCCTCGCCATCAACCTCAAAAGCGTGGCTGCTGCGCAGGTATTCCAATGCCTGCCTATCGGTTTTGCCAGCTAGGTCATTAAGCCATAAATCACTATCCAACTTAAATCCGTAGCGTTCCAGTGCTTTTCTCCAGGCTTTATAATAAAACCACTCCGAATCGATGAGTGTGCCATCCAGATCAAACAATACCGCTTTCCAATTTCCTATCATGCCGTGTTTTTCCATACTTCGTAAAGATACGAAAAACTAACCGGGTGGACACTTCTACACGAATTTTATCCTCACCAGAACCTGGCCTCTGGCAGTGCATAATATGCCGTGTCAGGCGCCGTCTGCCAGGGGGCCGCATTGAACTGCCAGCATTCGTCGATACCGTCAAAGTGCCGGCTAAGGCTGCGCTCACCCCATGGGTAGGCTATGGCGTAGTGCGCTCCGTCCACGCTTATCGTGCCGAAGAAGGTGGGGTAGGATGTCCCTGAAACGCCGTTGGTGTACTGCAAGGCTTTTTTCAATGTGAGACTGGTTCCTGCCGGCAATACGGCCACTTTCACGAGGTCAGGATCCGCCGCACTGAGCCGTTGTTCCACATACTGCCACTGTGGGTGCAGGCTATCCAGCAAGAGGTAAGGGTAGCCGCCGTTCGTGTGTGCGGTTATTCTTTCCTCAAATACGGTAGTTTGCCTGTGGAGTGTAACGGTTTTCCCTACCCACTCGCTAAACGGCGGATAGGTATCCAGGCCCGTCGATTTGGTTTTTATCGTGGCGTAGCCGAGTAAGATGAAAAGTCCGATCCCTCCAACTATCGCCACCACAATTATTGTCATAATTTTTTTTCTTCTTGTCATCAGGTGGTAAACGTATGGATTACAAATTACTTACGCGGATACGTTTTAAAATGCCGTGGATATGTGCTTTGGCGTCCTCATCAGCCGCCGGGAATCGATAATGCACTTCGATATACGCGTTGTTTTTAAAGTACGTTATTGCCGTTCCTTCGGTATAGTTTCCGGCCGGTGTTTCCTCGTAAAAAATCGGTTGCGTCCGGTATTCGTATTGGTCCAGGTTTCTGTTGGCCTCGTTAAAGCCGGCTTCGTCACGGTCGGTTTTCTTCTTCTGGGTATACAGTTCAACCTCGCCATGCGCAGACCGGTAAGAAAAGAAGTGGTCGCCCTTGTTCGGATTACCGGCCTCTTCAAACGGCGTATCCTTTATTTTTAAATAAACGCTGGGCAGCATGTAGGTCGGGTCTAGGTAGATGCCCGCGAACGGATCCTTCCAGAAGGTCGTCGGTTGGTCCATCCGTTGCAGCTGGCCAACGGTCGCGCCGCCCCATTCGGGGATGTCGAGCCCCAATGCCGTATTTATTTCTTTCAGTTTATTGAGCGATGCCAGGGTATCGGCCTCCAATAGCGGCACCACGGCTTCAAAAACCAGCTGCCCCTGCTGGTAGAACCCCAGCAGGTAACGATCAAAACCCACCCCGGCCCAGTAAATACCCGTTTTGTACCGGTCGTTCTGGGTGGCCACCGTGGTTTCATAAAGCGTAGCACTGTGGGTGTTTGCAGCTCCATTCGTTCCCTCAAAAAACGGATTGCCGAGTTCCAGATAGCTTTCTTCCAGAAACACTTCCCGATCGTCGTATAGCAACATCCCGCTCACAAAAAGGTTACCCCACTGCGGGTCGTCATACAATACCGCCTCCTGGTAGAAGATAGGGCCGTACTCCTTGTCGTCGTACGCTCGGTCCACTTCACCTTCCGCATCATAGTACCTGCTCAAAAAAGGAAACACCTGCTGTGCATTGGTTATCATGATTCCCCCCGTTTCGGACTGCCCGAATTCATTCGTGAAAGGCGCCTTCCGCAGCCACTTGCCTAATTGTTTATCGGTAAGCCGCGCAATGTCTTCGTCCCATACAAACTCGGGGGCTTTTCCCCCCGAGCAGGCGTAAAGCATTATCAAAAGCGCAGCAGCCTGCGCCAGGCGCCATGTAGTTTTCCGGCGAAGTGTTTTCGTCATACGGTAATATCTTAGCATTGGCAGGTCACAAGGCAACCAACTCGCGGTAAAAATAATTGAAAAGATATGCATACCCCAATGGAGGCGGGCTACAAAGTATCTACACGATTATTGCGGGTCGGTATTTTTCGTCTTTTGCTTGCCCTGTTCCGTCATTGCGAAGTCTTTTTTCCGGCTCATCGTTTTTATGAACTCCACTTTCCTAAAGCGCACCGCATTCCAATCGTCGTCGATTGCCACCTGCCGCACCGCCTCGAAGCCCGATTTCCCGAGTATTTCCCAACCCTGGTCCCGGTTTATTTCGGCTTTGTATTTTTTAGATGTCCCTTTGGGGTAGGCAAACCATACCGTTGCATCGCCTTTCAGCCGGTCAAGCACAGCAGCTATCGTTTGATCTATCTCCGTTTTGGTCTTAACGAAAGCCAGTACGAATTCGACCTCACTGGTCGCAGCTACGGCATTCCTTATGGCCGTATCTTGCTGCATGGCCTGCATTTCGCCTTCAAACCCGGCCGGGGCGTTTAAGATAAAAATCTCTTGTTGTTGCTTAAAATTCAGTTTTTTAAATAGGGGTGTCATGGTAGTCGGTATTTGTTAACTTGTACGTTTCAAATGTAAAGATACGATCTGTACGTATCTCGTTGAAGCAGTCGTTCGGTTTCGGTCTACTCGGCAACCCATTTTGCCAGCTTCAAGCACAGCCGCCGTACATACCAAACTTTCAAGAACCGATTTTGAAAAACTCACCAAAGAAAAAATAGACGTATCACGCCGTTATTGCCTGGTAAAATGGGTGCTTCCCATTCGCCGAAGATTTGTGAAGGGCGTCATGAAACTTGAACTTATCCGGCCGACAGGCTGTTAACGGCTTCTTCTTTGGAAGAAAGGAAATTAACAAGCTTGCCGGTGTTGCTTTCGCGGATGAAATCGCGCAGGGCATTGCTGGTATACCCGCTGAAATCGCCCACGATGGCCAGCCGCACCCGGTAATTGGAGAATTTCTGAAGAATTTCACCGGCCATGCCGGTTTTAAGGTCAAAGAAATCGGGCGATACATTCTCCTGGTAGAGGATAACCTTATCGAACCCCCGGTAGTAAACATTGCCGATCAGGTCAACGCCGTCTTCGACACTATTGACGACAATGCCGTCTGCAATGACCTCTGCAATCTCCGTTTCACCTATTGCCCGAAATTCCATACCTATTTTCCTGTTGCTTACTGGCTCGCTGCCGCGCCAAAGATAGGGCTTTAAACCAAATGGCCAAGATGCTTTGGATACACGCTTCATTTAATTAATAGAAAATGATTTTTCCTCTTTCAATCGGTGGTACTTTACGGAAAATAGGTTATCATTGCATCAGCATGAGCAAGATTATTGTCTACCTTGTAATGGCTGTATTGTCTATCCCCTTGCTGGCGTGGGCCCAGCCGACTACCCAGTATACGAGGGAAGTGCTTGAAAAAGTAGACCAGATGTTGCTGGATAACCAGCTGGATAAGGCATTGGAGACGCTTGACGAGGCGATTGCACGCAGCAAAGGCAACGCCAACGACTTGGCTTACCTGTATGCCAACCAAAGCGGTATTTACGTATCGAACGATAGCCTGTTGCTGGGGAAGCGGCTGCTGGACAGCAGCATGGTGTTTGCAACGAGCGGTCCGGCAAAAGCCATCGCCTATCGGGCGAGTGCTCACCTGAACAACCACCTTAACCTGCCCGACCAGGTGGTGAAAGATGCATTGACAGGCTTGGCGTACCTGGAGGGGTATGAAGACGATCCGGTAACGGCCTACGCACTCAATTACCTACTATATGGCGCGCATAGCAAATGGGAAGACCAGGAGAAAATGGAACAGTACATCCGCCAGGCCGCACATTATGCTGAGCGGACGCAAAGGCCGAATCTGCTGGCCAACGTACGGAATGGCATGTCTACGATGTACCTGGCCGCTTATAAGCGTATGAAAGACCGGGCCAGTCTCGACAGCGCATTTCATTTCCTCGAACAGGCGTTTTCAATCCAACGCGAACACCCCGGCAAGGTAAGTGGAAACACCATCGCCATAACCGGTATCAATCTCGCAAATTATTACATGGAATTTTCGGAGGAGCCCATCGCAATACGTAAAGCGCAGGCATACACCTACCTTGATCGCGTGGAAGACGAGCTGAAACGCAAGCGGGCCACCGCAGATAAATGGGTGAATGTGTTTGGCATTAAAAGCGGTTTTGCGTTGTCGGAAAATAACATTGCGCAGGCCGAGCAATATTTGTTGCAGGGGGTGAGTCACATCCACCAGGACAATAAAACCTATCCAAAGGAAACATACCGGCTTTTCAATGCGCTCGCGGAAATGGCCGTGAAAAAAGGTGACTACCGGGCGGCTGTGAATTACCAGCAGACTGCTGAATCGATGCTTAAGGAGGTGTATAACCAGGAGCGGATCTTCAACGCGCAGAAGCTGGAAATACAGTACGAAACAGACAAGAAAGATGAACAGCTGAAGTTTCTAGGCGAAACGGCATTGCTCCGCAAGCGGCAAAACTACTTATATGGCGGGTTGGCGCTGGCACTGCTCATCGGGCTCGTGTTCATGTTCAGCTCATACCGCTTCAAGCTCCGCTATGCGCAGGAGCGCGAGCGGAAGCTGGCGCAGGAGAAGGCCGAAGCCGAACGCTTTGCTGCCATGCAGCTGCGGATGGAAAAGGAAGAGCAGTCCCGGCTGAAAGCCGAACAGGAACTGCTGGAACTGCAGCGGCAGCAATTGCAGAAGGAGGCACTGGCCAACTCACTGATCATTGAACAAAAGAACGAAACGCTCAACCAAATCCGGGATAACCTCAAGGAAGGCGATGCACAGCTTATCCAGCGCCTGCTGAAAAAGGAAACCCTGCTCAATACCGATTTTGAAGAGATAAAACTACAGCTGCATGAGCTGCACCCGGAGTTTTTCAGGCAGCTGAACGAACAATCGGTACAGAAGCTGACGCTGCTTGACCTGAAATACTGCACCTACATCTACCTGAACATGGATACCCGGCAAATTGCCCAGACATTGCATGTGGAAACGCAGAGTGTGCGCATGTTTAAATATCGGTTAAAACAGAAACTGGGCCTAGCTAAAGAGACCGATCTGGAGCAGTTTATCCAACAGCTAGGGCGCTAGCTTCCGCACGGTAGCCGGATGCTTTTCCGCATAGCTGTAGATGAGCTGCATCATGTAATGATTGCCGGGGTAGCGGGTGAGTGCCTCCTTTACAGTCTCTGGTGCGGACATGTCTGCATGATGGCTAACGTGGCCCATGCCATACAATTTGCCCTGCTCTACCCAGATGCAGCTGGCTTCATCGGCATGGCGGCCCTTATCGAAGATGGCGAAAGTAGGGAGGTGCTGTGCAAGGTGGCGGAGTGCTTTTTTTACCCGGGCGTTGTGCACGCTGGGTGATGGCTGATCGCCGGCGTTGCCGATGCCGCAGAGGGCAGGGTGGAGGTTAAACTCGCGGATAAGCCGATGGAGCAGGTTGTAGGCATCGAGCTGCCGGTGAAAAACATGCACGTGGTTGTGGTACTTGCCATGCTTGCCGATAGCAAGGCGCTGGTAGCCGCCACAGTCTTCATAGGCGTATAGCGCATACTTGGGTTCGAACCGCTTCAGTGCACGGTTGTAAACCGGCCACAGCCGCTGGATTTCGGCGGCTTCAAGCAGGAGTGCCATAAGCTCGGTACCGCAGCATGTGTAGGTAATGTTGTGGATGTGCCGCAGGAAATGCTGGCGCTGCGGCTGGGCGCTGTGCCCGGTGAAGTGCTGCGCTATCCGCTTGCGGATGTTGCGGGCTTTGCCCACATAGATGACCTTGCCGCCCTTATCGCGGAAATAGTACACGCCGGCATCGTGGGGCAGGGCATCGAATTGCTCCCGGGGTAGATTGGGCGGCAATTGCTGGTGCCCGGAGGTCTTCTTCAGCATCTCGGCAATGATGCCTTGCGTATCCGATTGCACCAGCTGGCCGAACAGGATGGCCGTTGCTTCGGCATCGCCCCCCGCACGGTGGCGGTTGCTGAGGGGAATGCCCAGCGCATCGCACAATCGGCCGAGGCTGTAGGAGGGGAGGCCGGGGCGGAGTTTTCGGCTAATCCGCACCGTGCAGAGCCGGGGCGCCTCAAATGGATATCCGGCCACCGTAAGGTGGTGCTTTACAAAAGAGTAGTCGAAATTGACATTATGTGCCACAAAGATGCGGCCTGCCAGGAGTGCGTGGATACGCGGGGCCACTTCGTTGAACGCCGGGCTATTGGCCACCAGTTCATCGGTAATGCCGGTCATCGCCTGGATGGACAGCGGAATGGGCTGATGGGGGTTCACCAGTGAGGCAAACCGGTCGATAACCTGCCGGCCATCGTGAATGAGAATGGCAATCTCGGTAATACCGCAGCCCGACGCATAGCCACCGGTGGTTTCGATATCCACGATGGCGTATTGGGGCGATATGCGGGATTGCTTCACGAAAGCAAATGTACTAAAATAGTTAGTTAGTAAGAAACAGGATGATCTTTTTCTCCGGATGCTATTCGGGCGCGTGAGCTGGCGGATCCGTCAATTCCTTGCTGCCCGTACCATCCGGCGCTTGGTCGATCCGTGTCTCGATCCGACGCTTTTTCAGCGGCACTGCCATGAAATAGAGGCAGACCAACACCCACGTGCCCCAAAATAGGTAAACCCCGGTGTGGAAATTCATCTTCATCAACCGGTGGGTGGTGGTGGTGAAATCGAGGTAAGTAAAATAGGCACCCACCAATCCGAAAAGGAGGAACAGCAGGAACGCGGCGAGTGCGAGCCGGCGGCTCAATAGCCTTTTGACCAGCCACAGCACCAACAGCAGGGCCAGCTGGATGATGAACAGCAAAACGGCTGTTTTCCACCAGATTTTGAAAATGCCATATTCCTGGTAGGCAACGCTGATGCCTACTTTGCCGATAAACGACATCTGCGAGAGAAAGACACCGGAGATGGTAGAGAGAAGCGCCTGGATGGCGACGAGCGTAGACAATCCTTTCATCGCCCTACTTGGTTACCCCCCAACCGGTTTCGCTATTGAAACGCAATGAGTAGGTTTTTTTTATAAAGGAGGCGTTGTTGTCGGTACCTTTCTTCGCGAAATCGGCAAAATCTGTTTCGGATTTGGTAAGCGTTACCGTGGCTTTGGCACGGTTCTTACCGGTCTGCTCGATAAGGGCGCCACCTTCTTCGTCCAACGCGTATTCAGCCGTTTTTACCGTAGCCTTTTTGTCTGTCTTTTCCAATACCAGGGGGATGGATTTATCGGTCAGTTTGATAAGGTAAACAAAGGTGCTGTCCTTCGAGAGGAAACGCTTGCGTTCCTTCAGTAATTCCATGGTTATATAACCGCCCTTTTCGAGTTGCTGGTAAGCGGTAAGCAGATCGGCATCAGCCTGCTGATTGAACTTCACCTCGCCGTAGTCGATGTCGGCGGTTTCATAAACTGGATTGGATTCGAGGTAAAAGCCCACTTCGCTGAGTGCCACGCGCTCGCTGATGGATTTATTGCTGCCGCATGCTGCGAAAATTGCAGCGATGCTGAGTACCATGAATAAACGGATAGGTATGACCATATGTATAGTTTATTTTCAAAGGTATGTATTCGCAAAAGTTATTCCAATGAAATATGCTTACTTTTGGCGCATGCCGACTTTCATAGCGGCCAATAACCTTATTATGCTCAACATAACAACGCACAACATGAATCGATTATTTTCTTTGCTCACCGTACCTTTGTTTCTCACGTTCCTTGCACCGCAGGTGGCCGTAGCTGACTCACCACCGCGAGCGGACAGTTTGCAGCTAACCGATATGCTGCCGATGGATAGCACGGTGCTGCAGGGGAAGCTGCCCAACGGATTCACCTACTACATACGCCATAACGAAGAACCCAAAGACCGCGTGGTGATGTACCTCGCCACCAAAGTAGGCTCGATACTGGAAACGGACGATGAACTGGGCCTGGCCCATTTTCTCGAACACATGCAATTCAACGGCACCAAAAACTTTCCCAAGAATGAGCTGGTGGATTACCTGCAACGGGCAGGGGTACGCTTTGGTTCGGACCTGAATGCCTATACATCATTTGATGAAACGGTCTACCAGTTGCCCATCCCATCGGACGACCCGGAGCTGCTGAAAAGCGGGCTACAGGTGATGCGCGATTGGGCGCAGGATGCGCTGCTGGACAGCGAAGAAATAGACAAGGAACGTGGCGTGGTGCTGAATGAATTGCTTGGTGGGCGCGGTGCGCAGCAACGCATGCGCGACGAGTATTTCCCGATGATTTTGAACAACTCGCGCTATGCGCAGCGGCTTCCGATCGGCACGCGCGAGCGGCTTGAGGGGTTTGAACATGAAACGCTGCGCAATTTCCACCGCAAATGGTACCGGCCGGACCTGCAAGGGCTGATCATTGTGGGCGACATCGATGTGGCCGACATGGAGCAGCGCGTAAAGGCCTTGTTTGCAGATTTGGGGAACCCGGCAAATGCGCCCAAGCGGGATACGTACGACATCCCGCTTACAGGTGACAACCAGTTTATGGCAGTAACCGATGCCGAAATGCCGCAAACCGTGGTACAGGTAATCATCAAACACCCCGAGGCGGAGGTAAAGACGGTGGCGGACTACCGCATGCAGCTGGCCAAATCGCTCTTCAACCAGCTGGCCGGTGCGCGATTTGCGGAACTGACCCGCCAATCCGACCCACCCTTCATTCAGGGCGGTGGCAGCATCGGCGGGTTCCTGCGGGGGCTGGATGCGTTTACCATGTACTATGCTGCTAAGCCAGGCGAACTGCAACGCGGCTTTGAAGCGGTGGTAACCGAGTTTGAGCGCATCAAGCGTGATGGGTTTACCCCCACGGAGCTGGAGCGCGCTAAAGAAAATTTCATCACGAGTGTGGAGTCATCGTATGCCGAGCGCGATAAGCGGAAGTCCGAAAGCTATGTAGGTGCCTACTTGAACCATTTTCTGGAAGGAGAAAACGCACTGAGTAACGAAGATCGATACCGGCTGGGTAAATCGCTGACCGGCACCATCACGCTCGACGATGTGAATGCACTGGCCGCCCGCTACTATACCGACGTGAACCGTGATATCCTCATCCTGGCGCCAGAGAAGGACCGCGACAGCCTGCCCGACGAACAAACGGTGAACGACTGGCTGGCTGCGGTAAAGGCGAGTGACATCGAACCATATGACGATAACGTACGGGATGTGCCGCTGCTGGAGGAGGCTCCCCAGCCGGGCACGGTGAGCGAACGGAACGAACGCCCCGAACTCGGTATCGTTGAACTGACATTGAGTAATGGTGTACATGTGGTGCTTAAACCAACTGATTTCAAGAATGATGAAATTAACATGACGGCATTCAGTCCGGGAGGCACATCGTTGTATAATGATACGGATTTTCTTTCGGCGGCATATGCTGCCAGCGTGGTAGGCGGCAGCGGCCTTGGCCCGTACGATGCCACCCAGCTCACCAAATACCTCAGCGGCAAGAAGGTGTCTGTACAGCCGTACATCGGCGAACGCTCCGAAGGCTTCAATGCGACCAGCGGCAAAAAGGATCTCCAGACCGCATTTGAACTGATCTACGCCTATTTTACGGTGCCGCGCTTGGATATGGAGGTGTTTGAAGGGTATATGCAACGGATAAAGGCGTCGCTGGCAAACCGGTTGGACGATCCGGATGCGGTATTTTCAGATACCATCAATGCGGTGCTTTACGACCACAATGTACGCCGCATGAGCATGACGGTGGATGAAGTGGGGCGCATTGACCCCCAACGCGCGTATGCCATCTACCAGGATCGGTTTGCCGATGCATCTGATTTTACGGTGACCATTGTGGGGAGTTTTACGGAAGATGACGTGACGCCGCTGGTGCTGCAATATCTCGGCGGCCTGCCGGCGACGGGTAGGAAAGAAGCCGCTCGCGACCTGGGCATCTATCCACCCCAAAAAGGACTGGAACGCACGGTATACCGGGGTAAGGAACAGAAATCGAGCGTGCGGTTATATTATTTCGGTGACTATGACTATTCGGAAGCGGAAAACATGCAGCTCGATGCACTGGAAAGCATCCTCAACATCAAGTTGATTGAACGGCTGCGCGAGGCGGAGAGCGGTGTTTACGGGGTGTCTGCTGGCGCATCGTACGCCAAGTACCCACGCTACCGCTACTCGTTCAGTGTGGCCTACGGTACCAGTCCGGATATGGTGGAACCACTCATGGCCTCAGCGCTTGATGAGATAAATAAAATCAAGGAGCATGGGCCAGAGCAGGTGGATATTGAGAAATTTGTGAGCGAGCAGCAGCGGCAACTGGAAGTGCAGCTGCGGGAGAATGGGTTTTGGTTAGGCCATTTATCGGGCGCTTACCAACGCAATGAAGACCCTGCATATATTTTGACGTACCTCGATGAACTGAAGAAGGTGACGCCCGAAAGCGTACAAGCAGTGGCAAACAAATACCTGTTGGATGAACGGCGCTTCCGGTTCGTGCTTATGCCCGAAGGGCAATAATAAGGATGTGCCGACAAAAAAAACGCCCTGCTTTGATGCGGGGCGTTTCTTTGTCTGTGTAACTTACGTTTAGCCTAAGTAAGACTTCAGAATTCTGCTGCGCGACGTGTGGCGCAGCCGCTGCAATGCTTTGTCTTTAATCTGGCGAACCCGCTCGCGGGTGAGGTTGAATTTTTCGCCGATTTCTTCCAGTGACAACTGGTGGTTGGAGCCAAGGCCGAAAAACAACACGATAATTTCGCGTTCTCGCTCGGTGAGTGTGGCCAATGACCGTTTGATTTCTTCGGAAAGCGACTCGTCAATCAGCGAGCTGTCTGTATCCGGGTCGGCGTTTTCAAGCACGTCCAACAACGTATTCTCCTCGCCCTGCACAAAAGGAGCGTCCATAGACACATGGCGCCCGGAATTGCTCAAGGTGTCAGAAACCTTATCAACTGTGGTTTCCAGGATGTCTGCCAATTCTTCAGGTGAGGGTTCCCGTTCGTATTCCTGCTCCAGTTTGGAGAACGCTTTACTGATTTTACTTAACGAACCTACCTGATTCAATGGGAGGCGGACGATACGCGATTGCTCGGCGATAGCCTGCAGGATGGATTGACGAATCCACCAAACCGCATACGAAATGAACTTAAAACCTTTGGTCTCATCGAAACGTTTGGCGGCCTTGATCAAACCGAGGTTCCCTTCGTTGATCAGGTCGCCCAAGGTGAGGCCCTGATTTTGGTATTGCTTGGCCACGGAGACGACAAAACGAAGGTTTGTCTTCGTTAACCGCTCCAAAGCAGCCTGGTCGCCCTCGCGGATTTTCTGAGCGAGTATAACTTCTTCTTCGGCTGTAATCAAGTCTACTTTACCAATCTCATGCAAGTATTTATCTAACGACTGTGACTCGCGATTGGTAATGGATTGTGTAATTTTGAGCTGTCTCATTTAATCTATTAAGTCCCTTCCTTTCTAAAAAGTGTGCAAAAATACGATTTTCTTAATCATATAAACTGATTTTTTCGGAAAAAGTTGTCTGATTTAGAGGAAATTATCCGTTTTTTTTGCCTACCATCTTCCCTCAAAAAGCGTTCCAAATAATAATAGACAGGTTTAATCGTAAAACATTGATATAAGATTAATATTTATTGTTATACGATAATTGTATATCGTTTTTCGGGTATATTGAATTACCTTTGAATGGCGAATATGAGAGAATTGTGACAGAGCAGCTTGAGGAGTTTTGGGTTAAGTGATTGACAATGAGATTAAAGTGACAATAATGACTGCTATTGTCAATTTAGATGCTGTGGTGGCAAGGGGAAGAAATGTCACCCGCGATTAAAACCGGTAGCCCTTTAGGAATTCGCTAACGTCCATACGTTTCTTGCCTTCGAGTTGCAGCGCCTTCACGTTGACATAACCGTCGGTACAGGCAAATTTCAGAAATGACCTGCCATCGGTATAAGGGGTGCCCGGTGTATGTTGCGGTGCAGTTTCGACTTTTTCTGTTTCAAAAATTTTCAACGTTTTTTCGCCCAATGACGTATAGGCAGTGGGATAGGGGCTGAGGCCCCGGATGAGGTTGTGTACGGCACCGACCGGCTGTTCCCAGTCAATCAGGCAGTCTTCTTTAAAAATTTTCGGGGCATGCTTGAGCACCTGGTCGGCAGCGAGATGCGCCTGGGGTACGGGAGTTGCTGTGCCACTGGCCAGGGCATTGACGGTTTTGACGAGCAGGCTGGCACCGACAACCATCAGTCGGTCATGCAGATCGCCCGCGGTATCGTCAGGGCCGATGGCCACGGGCTCGGCAAACAGGATGCTACCGGTATCGATTTCGTGTTGCAGTAGGAAGGTGGTTACGCCGCTTTCGATCTCGCCATTGATAATGGCGTGGTTGATGGGGGCCGCACCGCGATACTGCGGCAGGAGGGAGGCATGCAGGTTGACCGTGCCCAGGGCAGGCATGTTCCACACGACTTCGGGCAACATACGGAAAGCCACGACCACCTGCAGGTCGGCACGTAATGCCCTCAACTCGGCAAGGAAGTCGGGATTGCGCAACTTCTCGGGTTGTAAGATGGGGATGCCTTTGGCCAGGGCGTATTGTTTCACAGCCGACTGGTGTAACGTGCGGCCGCGACCTGCTGGTTTGTCGGGAGCCGTAACCACCGCCGCGATATCCATGCCGGCACCAAGCAGGGCGGCAAGCGAAGCAACGGCAAACTCGGGGGTTCCCATGAAGATGATGCGCATGTTGTATTTCGTATTTCGTAATTTTAATCCCGTACCTTACCTTTGCAAAGGTACAAATTATATCGGGCGGCTTGAATTTCCCATACTTTTTAGCGAAACGGATAGCGATGGACGGCAAACGGACCTTCTCCGGTCTGATTGTACGCGTGGCGGTGGGTGCCATCGCATTGGGCATAGCAGCGATGATGCTTTCGATAGCCGTACTGAAGGGTTTTAAAGGGGAAGTTACGGCGAAACAACGTGGTTTTTTTGGCGACATTACATTGACCAACTACGATCTCAACGCCTCCTACGAACCGGAACCCATAACACTTACGCCCGATGAAATCAGTGAACTTCGGGCCGTGCCAGGTGTAACCGATATACGGTATTTCGGCACCAAGGCGGGCATCATTAATGTGAACAACGAGGTGGAGGGGGTGCTGTTTAAAGGGATTGACAACAGCTATAACCAACAATTCCTGGCCGGAATGCTGGTAGACGGGCTTGCTATCGATTTTACGGACAGCGTGGAGGCGACGAACCAGATTCTGCTGTCGCAGTACACCGCAAACCGGTTGCAACTCGCCGTGGGCGACGATTTTATCCTTTACTTTGTACAGTTGGAGGGCAGGCCGCGGCCGAGGAAATTTCAGATAGCCGGTATTTTTCATACCGGCGTGGAGGAACTGGATAATACGTATGTTATCGGCGCATTGTCGTTGGTGCGCCGGCTCAATAACTGGGAAGCCGGTGCGGTTGGAGGCTATGAGGTAACCATCAATGATTTTGGCAGGTTAAGCAACTTAACCGAAGCTGTTCGGACAGCATTACCGATATCGATCGATGCCATCAGCGTACGCGATCAACTTCCGGAGATTTTCCAATGGTTGGATCTGCTTGATGTGAATACTGTTATTATCCTAATCCTGATGATGGTGGTTGCGGTGGTAAACATGGTCTCGGCGCTACTTATCATTATTCTGGAACGTACCTCGATGATCGGTATATTGAAAGCACTTGGTTATACCGATGGGGGCATCCGGAATGTATTTCTATACCAGGCGGCATACCTGATTGGACTGGGCCTGGTAATCGGCAACCTACTGGGGTATGGACTCTACTGGTTTCAGCGGCAAACCCATTATTTTAAGCTGGATGAAGCTTCGTACTACGTTTCTTATATTCCGGTGGATATCAACCTGTTTGAAGTGATTATACTTAATATAGGAATGGCCGGCATTGCGCTGGCTGTGTTGCTCATTCCTTCGTATCTCATCGGCCGTATCAGCCCGATTAAAGCCATTCAATTTCAATAAACTGGTCAATATCCGGAACGAAACGGCTAATTTTGTTATCTTTGGACCTGTTTGATTATACGAGAGGACGCACACGTTAATATCACCTTATGGCTGGAAACATATCGGACAAACTAAGTCACGTTTTTGACATACCGCTAACTAACCCCGTGCTTATCTTTGCGCTTGTCCTCTTCATTATCCTCCTGTCTCCCGTCTTATTGCGTAGAATTAAAATCCCGGGCATCATTGGCCTTATCCTCTCTGGGGTGGCTGTGGGGCCACACGGGCTGAACTTATTGGAAAAAAGCTCAGCGGTCGACCTGTTTTCAACGATCGGTCTGTTATACATCATGTTCATTGCTGGATTGGAGTTGGACATGAATGAATTCCGGAAAACCCGGCATAAAAGCGTGGCATTCGGTTTTTTGACCTTTGTTATCCCAATAATTATCGGTTATCCGGTATGCCATTACATCCTCGGCTATGACGTCTTGGCCAGTGCCATGATATCAAGTATGTTTGCCACGCACACCTTGGTGTCTTATCCGGTCGTAAACAGCTACGGCATATCAAAGAACGAAGCGGTGGCCATCACCATTGGCGGAACCATTCTCACGGACACTGCCGTACTGATCATTCTGGCTGTTATTATCGGGGCTTCGCAGGGACAGTTAGATCAGGAATTCTGGATAACACTGGGCGTGTCTTTTGCCATTTTCTTATTGATTATGCTTGGGGTGGTGCCACGGATAGCGAAATGGTTTTTCCAGAAAGTGGAGGGCGAGAAAACAGCACATTATATCTTTGTGCTAACGGTAGTTTTCTTTGCTGCGTTTCTGGCAGAAGTCGCCGGCCTGGAACACATCATCGGTGCATTTGTGGCTGGCCTGGCACTCAACAAACTGATTCCGCACTCATCGGCACTGATGAACCGGATTGAATTTATCGGGAATGCCATTTTTATTCCCTTCTTCCTGATCAGTGTAGGGATGATTGTAGACGTAAGCGTGCTGTTCAATGGTCCTGCAGCGCTGGTTATCGCTGGTACACTGACGGTCGTAGCCGTTTTCAGCAAGTGGATTGCAGCATGGTTTACACAATTGATATATGGATACTCCAATGCACAGCGGCAGGTCATATTCGGCCTGAGTGGGGCTCATGCCGCGGCTACGCTCGCGGTAATCATGGTGGGATACCGCTATGAAATTATCGACGAAAATGTGCTCAATGGGACGATTGTGTTGATTCTGGTGACGTGTATCGTGGCGACGTTGGCCACGGAAGCGGCTTCTAAAAAGGTGGTGCTTGCCGGTGAGCAGGATGAGGCACCCGCCGAGAAGAATATTGGCCGGGATGAACAGTTGATGCTACCTATTGCCAACCTGAACAACATGGAATCTTTGCTTGATTTTGCAACGTTGATCAAAAGCAAGCAGTCGCCGCATCCCATTACGGTATTAACGGTGGTTCCTAATAACGAAATGGCCGAGCAAAACCTGAAGACTGCCCGTAAAAACCTCGACTCGACCGCGAAATATGCTTCGGGTAGCGAAACGGAGGTAAACATGATGGCTACCATCGATCATAACGTTGCCAGCGGCATCAGCCGGGCAGCCCGAGAAGTAATGGCAGATGGGATCCTTCTGGGGTGGCCAAGCCGCCCCGGCATCATTGAAAAAATGGTTGGAGAGAAGACCGAAAGTATTCTTAACCAAACCGATACAAATTTGTTTATGTGCCATGTGGACAAACCCTTGGTTTTGCAGAAGCGAATCGTAGTTTTCTGCCCGCCGCTGATGGAATCGGAGCTGGGCTTTGACTTTTG